>Ga0136621_1000711_pt1 | contig 13363 bp, 16 predicted proteins | sample AntDryUQ445A2306_FD_104673 | JGI IMG/M metagenome (GOLD analysis project Ga0136621, IMG submission 104673) | Polar desert sand microbial communities from Dry Valleys, Antarctica - metaG UQ445A (23.06) | ecosystem: Environmental > Terrestrial > Soil > Desert | place: Antarctica: Dry Valley...
CGGCGAGACGCGACGCGCGACCGCTAACCCGATACACGCCTGCCGCCGATGAGGATCATCTCGTACGCATTCCACCATGTTCGATGCGGCCGAAGGCTGTGACGATTCTGTGGCGTGCACGCCCGGCAGCCTCGGCCGACGCCCAGATTTAACAGGCGCGTAAGGGCGGCGGAAGATTAACGCAAGACCCCCGTTGTACCGTCGTGGCTCCACATCACCGAGGAGGCGCAGATGCGCAAGCTCATCCTGCTGATGGGGCGTCGGCGAGATCGCGAGCCACGGCATCGCCGCGATCGCCGAGGACGCCAACAACGCGCCGCTCGAATCGGCGCTCCCGCGCTCCCGGGCGTGAAGACGGTGCTCACCGGCGCCGGCGGGCCGATCCCCTCCGGAGTGACGCGTTCCTTCACCGTCGAGACCTCCGGTAGAACAACGAGCTGAAATCACGCATTCCCGGGCCGTGCTGCGGCAACCCGTTCCGCTCTCGAACTTCGTCGCGAACGCGCCCGAGGTGATCGGCTTCGACCCGTTCGTCGACCTGGTCGACTCCCTGCTCGGTCGGGCGGGGACGCTCGCGCCCCTCGCTCGCGCAGCCGGCTGAGCGGTCACGTCGTAGAAGTAGGGCCGGCCGTCCCGCTCGTTCACGAAGTACTCGACCCCGCCGAGCTCCATCCCGGCCCCGGTCACGATCCGCTTCGCGTTCTCGATCACCTCGCGTTCTCGATCACCTCGCGCGGCGGGTCGTAGCGCTCGATCGACAGGCCGCGGCCGGAGACGCCGTCGGCGATACACCCAGGAGAGGACGGCGTTGGTCGCCCGAACCCCTGGAACGCTCAATGCACGCGGCTCTGCTGCTGTTGGCGCCCGTCAACCGCGATGTTCTGCGGTCGGCTCTCTGAATCGCTCCGCGGTGATCTCGCATCGAAGAGTCAGCACATCGCCGACATCCGCGACAAGGAGGCTGCAATGAAGAGAGCCGCTCTCAGCGTGTTCCTCGTGCTCGGGGCCGCAGCACTAGGCGGCACCCTGGCGGGGGCGCATCCCAACGGAGCCGTAACCGCCCAGGCCGGCCCCAAGAAGCAGAAGGTGCTGATCGGCTTCTACAAGAACCGCACAGTCAACTACTTCGACTACGGCCGGATCAAGCTCCGCCCGGGCAACAAGCTCGCGCCGATCTGGGTCTTCTCAAACGGCGCCGACGGCCAACGCCCGATCGTGGACAGCGCGCCCGGCGACAAGCAGTACTCCGCGCTGCACAAGGTGAACACCGTCACCTGGAAGACCGGCGCAACGCCGCGCGTTCTCCGCTCCGCCGCAGCGGCGAGGAACGCGCAAACAAACGGCGACCTCACGATCAGGAGCACGTCGCGAGTCGTCAACGCCGCGCTGCTCGGATTCGGCCAGACGCGACACGCCGGGTTCGCGAAAGGCAAGACGATCCACTATTACGAGCTCGGCCTCGTCAAGGTCACGCCGGGCAACGAAATCCTCCCCATCTGGACCTTCACCAACGGCGTCGACGGCCAGAGCAACATCGCCGACGTCGTTCCCGGAAAGACCGCGTACCCGCCTCTGTGGGCGGTCGTCAAGGTGACGTGGAAGGCGGGAGCGCAGCGCAGCCTCGTCCGCTCGTTCGAGCAGTTGCAGCAAGCACGGCGGGCAGGCGCCGTCACGCTCAAGCGGACGAGCATGGTCGTCAACTGCCCCTTCGTCTGAGGCACCATCGTCGGCTCAAGGAGGCCGCCGCTCGCAGGGCGGCCTCCTCGCCAATACGACCGGACACTGATCGGCTCGAGCGGCTGTCGAGAGTCAGTGGCCTTCGAGGAAGCCGCCCGCACCCCGACCGGGAGGATCTGCACTCCCGAGGACGTCGCCTCCGCGGTCACCTACCTGGGATCCGCCGCGAACGACCACATCAACGGCCAAGTCCTCTCCGTCGCCGGAGGCCGCGAGCTTGTCAGATAGCCAGGTTAGGCGGCGGGAGCTTCACCACCAACGTATGTACGAGTGATCAGGAGTGAAACGCATGATCAACCTTGAAAGCAGCGTTGTGATCAAGCGACCCGTCGCCGACGTGTTCGACTTCGTCAGCGACACCAGAACCAAAGTGGCACACCGACGTCGTCGATGCCGAGCCGGTCTCGGACGGCCCGACCGGGGTGGGAAGCCGCTTCAGGTGGGTTATGAACTTCATGGGCAAGCGCGAGGCCGTGATGCGGGTAGCTCGGTTCGAGCGCAATCGCGTCGAGGAGCTCGAGGCCGAGAATGCCGTCATGGGCTTGAAGCCCACGATCACCTTCCTCTTCGAGCCCACGCCCGAAGGCACGAAGTTCACGCGCAAGATCGCGATGACCTTCAGCTTCGGTTCACGGGTGGCAGACCCGATGATGCGCGGGCCGATCGAGAAGAACGACAGGCAGTTCGTCGAGAACCTGAAGGAGCTTCTCGCATGTTTCGTTGCCTATACAGGCGCGTGGTGGCGCTCTGAGATCCATCGTTTGCTGCCCGGCCTATTTTGGGTTCAGAGGGTTCTGGCGAGAACTACCTGCAAAAAGGTACGCCTCGCGGACCCGGGCAGTCAGAGAGGGTCGCGGAAAACAGGTCAACGCGGCCGTGAGCGCCCCGGCCGCGACAGGTCGGCGACGTAACCGCTCGAGGTCGCCGAGCCTGCCACGAACGAGCTTCCTTCCTCCAGTCGTCCCGCCTGAGCAGTTGGGTGAAGTGCGTCAGGCGACGTCTCGCTGTCGCTGCACTCAGTACGGACCCGGAAGAGGCCGTCGTCGGCGCGCGCCTCCAGGCTGCCGGCGAGCAGGGCCGTCCGCTCGCGTATGCCGACGATCCCGGCATCCGCTCCAGCATCATCCGCGAGAGCGGATCGCGATCGGCGAAGTGCCGGTAGGTCGCAAGCGGCAGCTCGCTCGCTCCTTCCTTCGGCCGTTCGGACCCGCGGGCGCTGGACCGCTACCCGACGGCCGCCGAGGGTCACCTCGCCGGCCTCGCGGCCGTGGCGAACGGCGACCCGGTCCGGGTCGTGCTTGCCCTTCGGCCCCACGACCTCGTCGACCTCCTCCTCCATCAACTCGGCGAGCACGCCCAGCCCGACGCCGACCGACAAGGCCAGCAGCCCCTCCTTGGCAGCTCGACCAGTTCCCCGAGCGCCTCCTGCACCCGAGCCGGCAGCTCCCCCCGGCGCGGTCGTGACCTGCGTGAGCGATACGGTTGTCTCCTTCACGGCGGTTTCAGCCCCTATCCTCCCCCGGGTGGCCGCCGACCTCGCCGTCATCGACGGCAGTACGTACTTCATCTCGACCGAGAACGGAGACGTCGAGGTCAAGGGCGCCGAAGGCTTCTTCCACACCGACATGCGCCACCTCTCGACCTGGCGCCTGCTCGTCGACGGGGAACCCGTCCACGTGCTCTCGAGCGAGTGTGTGGACTACTACTCCGCGCGGATCTACGGGACCTTGGCCGAGGCGGGGCCGGGGACGAACCCTCCCATCTCGATTCGCCGCGACCGCTTCGTCGCCGACGGCCTGCACGAGGATCTGATCCTGGAGAACAACAGCGAGGAGACGCATCGGCTCGAGGTGGAGCTCTGCTTCGGGTCCGACTTCGCGGACATCTTCGAGTGCAAGCAGAAGCCAAAGAAGGCCGGGAAGACGACCGCCGAGCTCGCGGAAGAGGGTGCAACGCTCTGGTACCGGAACGGAGCTTTCGAGCGCGGAACGAAGATCGAGTTCACCGCACCGGGGAAGGTGGAGGAAGACCGAGCCGTCTTCGACGTCGTCCTCGCACCGCGAGAGCGGTGGTCGACCTGCATCAAGGTCTCCCCAATCGTCGACGGGAACGAGCATCCCGCACGCAAGGGCTGCGGCTCCTTCGGCCGGCCCGAGCCGCAGATGCCGCTCAGCCTAAGCGAGTGGCTCGAGCGCGCGCCCACGCTCGAGACCGACAGTGACACTCTCCGCCATACCTATCGCCGCAGCCTCCTCGACCTCGCCGCCCTCCGCTTCCGACCGTTCGCCGATGGTGATTACTCCCTGGCGGCAGCCGGCCTCCCCTGGTTCATGGCGCTCTTCGGGCGCGACAGCCTACTCACGGCCTACCAGGCCCTCCCGTTCCAGCCGCAGCTCGTCCGCTCGACGCTCGAGGCGCTGGCGTCCGTGCAGGCAACCGAGCGGGACGACTTCCGCGACGCCGAGCCGGGGAAGATCATGCACGAGCTGCGCTTCGGCGAGCTCGCGGCGCTCGGCACGGCGCCTCACAGCCCGTACTACGGCACGCACGACGCGACTCTCCTCTTCCTGATCGTGCTCGACGAGTACGAGCGCTGGACGGGCGACCGCGAGCTCGTGTGCCGGCTCGAGCCGAATGCGCGCGCGGCGATCCGCTGGCTCGAGCGCGAGGCAGATACCGACGGTGACGGCTACCTCGAGTACGAATCCCGCTCGACGGACGGGCTCCAGAATCAAGCCTGGAAGGACTCGGACAACTCGATGTGCTTCGCCGACGGCCGAGTCGCCGAGGCGCCGATCGCACCATGCGAGGTCCAGGGCTACGCCTACGACGCGCGGGTGCGCGCCGCCCGGCTTGCGCGCGAGAGCTGGGGCGACGAGAAGCTGGCCAACCGGCTCGAGCGCGACGCCCGGAAGCTCGGCGATCGCTTCAACCGGGACTTCTGGGACGACGACCGCGGGCAGTACGTGCTCGCGCTGGACGGATCGAAGCAGCAGGTGGACTCGACGACGTCCAACCCCGGCCACCTGCTCTGGAGCGGAATCGTCCCAGAGGCCCGCGCCCCAGTCGTGGTCGCTCGTTTGCTGGCGCCGGACCTCTTCAGCGGCTTCGGCATCCGCACGATGTCGACGAAGGACGCCGCCTACAACCCGATCGAGTACCACAACGGCACCGTCTGGCCACACGACACCGCCTTGATCGCCGAGGGGATGCGGCGCTACGGGTTTCGCGACGAGGCAGCGCGACTCGCGGAGGCGCTGATCGACGCGTCCGAGGACTTCTCGCACCGCCTGCCCGAATGCTTCGCGGGCTTCCCGCGGGAAGAGACCGGCAGGCCGGTCGAGTACCCCACGGCCGCGAGCCCGCAGGCCTGGGCGTCGGGTGCGCCGCTCCTGCTGATCCGAACACTCCTCGGGCTCGACGTCGTCGACGGCCACATCCGCGCCGAGCCGCACCTGCCCGACTCGATCGGAGAGCTCGCCCTGCACGGCCTCACCCGCGGGGTCACGAGCGACGCCGGCTGACGAGTCGAGCAGCTCCCAGCGAACCGGCCGTTAAGGAATTGCTAAGAAATAGCTGAAGCGCGACGGGGACTTCTCCTATGAGCGCGGCGGAAGTCCGGTCGCGCGTCGTCTCACAGGAAGTGGAGGTCTCATGCGTTTTTTGTCCATCAAGAGGCGGGCAGCGTGGATCGGCAGTGTCGTCGCGGTCAGCTTGACGGTCGCGGCGATATCCGGTGTCATGCCGTCGTTAGCTCAGGATCCGGAGCCGGCGCCTCCCGCCACAGGGGCAACCGTGCCGCAGACGTACTTCGGTCCGCCCCCGACCGAGTCATTTTCCGACGGCCATCAGTTCCTTCGCGGGCCGCAGCAGCTGCTCCGCTCCGGCACGATCAGCGCCGATCACAAGACGATCACCTTGCCGCTTTACCTCGGCAAGCTGAAATCCGATCGCGGCCGAAATGGGGGCAAGAACGTCTGGTTCGTCCTCACCGACAGCAGCGACAAGGAGAACGCGGATGCGCTCGGCCTGAACTTCTCCGCCAAGCTCCGCTACGCCGGGGCAGCGGCCCGTGAGGCGACGCTGGGTGGTAAGGACGCCAGCCTGACGTTCGAGTCGGGGAGCGTCGACTTCGGCCCCGCCCGCCAGGTCGTCCCCGGAGCGGCGCCGAACTTCTTCCCGCCCAAGACGGCTCAGCCGGGCAGCGTGGGCGACAAGGACTACAGCCCCTTCGTCCGCATCACCAACCAGCCCGGCACCCCGATCTACAACGCTCCGGTTATTGCCGAGGGAGTTGACGCCGCGACGCTCCAGAAGTTCTGCACGGGCACGCCTGACTACAACCTGGTGGCCGACCGGGTCGTGCACATTTGCCCCAACGCCGAGAGCAGCGGTCAGGGCACCGTCACGCTCGAGGCTACGCCGATATTCAGCTTCGGCCAGACCGCGACGTACGTCAGCACGGAGGCGTCAGACGCGGTGGTCGCCACGCTGGACAAGGGCACCTTCGCTCCGCGGCTCGGCAATCTGGCGGTTGGTCGAGATGACAGCGCGTTCAGCGCTGTCGAGCGCCTGTTCGTCACCGCGAACGGCCCCACCGGCCGGGAGAACCCGCAGCGACAGGGACTGAACAGCGCACTCAGCGACACCGACGCGAAGGGCCAGCCGCTGCCCCCGCTGAACACGATCGGCGGCGTCCCCAACAACTCCAACGACTACAGCCCCGCCTGGGATCTCAACCTGGGCTTCTGGACCGAGAAGGCCATCAACCTCGGCTACCGGGCCCGAGTCATCGACGAGTTTCAGATCCTCTCGCTCGTCAGAGACGGCTGGATCACCGGTCCGGAGGGGAAGCCGTACGGGTCGACCGGCATCGTCGTCAACTGCCCGGTTCTGGAGCGGCTCTAGGGAACAAGCCCCGCCGCCCGGATGCCCAGAGGGAAGCCCGCTTCCCTCTGGGCCCGCCCCCGGACGATCAACCCGCGCTCAGTTGCGCTGCCAGAACCGGAAGGTCTCGAGCAGGTCTTTGCGGGCCTGGGGGGAGAGCGACTCTTCGCTCAGCGCACCCGTCATACGGATCGTCTGCCGAAACTGATCGAGATAGGCGATGCACCCGTCGCACGTGTCGATGTGCTCCTCGAAGCGGGCTCGCTCGCGCGGCTCGAGTGCACCCTCGAGGTAGTCCGTTATGAGCTCGACCAGCTCTTTGCAGGTGAGCACTCCGGAGCCCGTCAAGCTGAAATCCCCTGGGTCAGCAGGCGCTCGAGCCTGCTACGTACCTTGGAGCGGGCCCGGTGGAGCAGCAACCGCTGATTCGCGGCCGAGAGATTCAGAGTCTCGCAGACCTCGCTCGAGCTCCACCCCTCGACGTCCCGCAGGGCGATCACCTCGCGCTGGCGCTCGGGTAGCGCCGAGATGGCCTCTGCAATCGCGACGCGGGCTTCCCGGCCGAAGAGACGCTGCTCGGGAGAGGAATCCTGCCACGGGCTCGGCGGCAACGCCCACCACCCCGGCCGCTCCGGATGACCGGCGCCGAAGAATCGGTCGGCGTCGACAGCCGGCTCGTCGAGCTCGCCCGCAGAGCCCGGGAGCGCCGAGAACGGCACGCTTCGATTCTCCTGAGCCGAGCGAGTCTTCGCCCGGTTCGTCAGGATCCGAAAGAGCCACGTCTTCAGCGACGAGCGGCCCTCGAAGCCCTCGATTCCCCGCAGGACGCCGATCCAGGTCTCCTGCACGACCTCCTCGGCCACGGCTCGGTCGCGCACGTAGGTCGAAGCGACCCGCAGCATCGGGCCCGCGTAGCGATCCACGAGAGCCGCGAAGGCGGCCTCGTCGCCACGCTGGAGGCCTGCGAGCAACTCCTTCTCGTCCACTCCAGGAGCCTGGGAGAGAAAATCCGAGACCCCGTCGACCTCAGTCACCGGTGGCAGCGTAACGAACCGGCCTCGAGGGGAGACAGAAGAGAAGGACACATACACTCCCGAGGAGGCGCGTGTGAAATCGGACGACTTCGTGAAGACCGCTGGGGGCCCGTTTTCGGGCTATTCGGACGAGGACCATCCCCTAGGCTCCTATGCGGCCCTCGCTGCCGCCTTCAACGGCGGCCTCGCCGGTCTCCTGCTCGCGGCGAGGCGGGGCGACCGGCTGCCGGAGAGGGTGAGCGCGGGCGATCTCCTGCTCCTGGGAACGGCGACCCACAAGCTCAGCCGCCTGCTCACCAAGGACAAGGTGACGAGCTTCCTCCGCGCTCCCTTCACCGAGTACCAGAGCTCGAGCGGGCACGGCGAGGTGGAGGAGAAGCCGCGCGGCAAAGGGCTCCAGCTGGCGATCGGCGAGCTGCTCGTCTGCCCGTACTGCCTGGCCCAGTGGGTCTCGGGCGGCTTCCTGGCCGGGGCGATCCTGGCGCCGAGAGCGACGCGAGTCGTCGCCTCGCTGTTCGCGACCCTGACCGTGGCCGACTTCCTCCAGCTCGCCTACAAGGCGACCGAGGAGCGGGCCTAAGCCCGCTCGGCGACGAACGCTGAAGACTCGCTCCTCCCCAGTCGTCGTGATCACCGGTGCCTCGTCGGGCGTCGGTCGCGCGACCGCGCGCGCCTTCGCGTCGAAAGGTGCCCGTCTTGCCCTCGTGGCGCGCGGCGCGGAGGGCCTCGAGCAGGTTCAAGGCGAGGTCGAGCGCCTCGGCGCCGAGGCGCTCGCGCTCCCTGCGGACGTCGCGAGCGCCGAGCAGGTCGAGGCCGCCGCGGCCGCGGCCGAGGAGCGCTTCGGGCCCCCGGACGTGTGGGTCAACAGCGCCATGGTCTCGGTCTTCGCGCCCGTCGCGGAGCTTCGGCCGGAGGAGATCGAGCAGGTCACCCGCGTGACGTACCTCGGGACGGTGCACGGGACGCTCTCGGCCCTACGGCGCATGCTGCCTCGGAACCGCGGCACGATCGTCCAGGTGGGATCCGCGCTCGCACAACGCTCGATCCCGCTCCAGGCCGCCTACTGCGCGGCCAAGCACGCCGTCGACGGGTTCACCGAATCGCTTCGCTGCGAACTGCTCCACGACGCCAGCCGTGTGAGGGTGACGAGGGTGCAGCTGCCCGCGTTGAACACGCCCCATTTCAGCGTGGTCAGAACGCGCCTGCCCCGACACCCGAAGCCCGTCCCTCCGATCTACCAGCCGGAGATCGCCGCCAGGGCCGTGGTGTGGGCGGCAGAGCACCCGAGGCGCGAGCTTCGGGTGGGCTTCTCGACGACGAAGGCGCTGCTGGCGAACAAGGTTGTTCCCGGCCTCCTCGATCGCTATCTCGCCCGCAAGGGCTACGAGGCTCAGCAGACCGGCCGGGCGGTCGACCCGGATCGCCCCAACAACTTATGGGCATCGGTGCCGACGGACGATAGCCATGGGATCTTCGACTCGGAAGCCCACTCGCGTAGCCCGCAGCTCTGGCTCGCGACCCACCGCTCGTGGATCGCCGGCCTCGCGGGCGGTCTCCTCGCCGCCGCCCTAGCCGCCGAGCGGCAGCGCGAAAGCTAGCTCGCCGAGCCGGCGATAGCCCTCGACGGAGGGGTGGTCGCCGTCCGACGTCCAGTCCGCGCGCATGCGACCCGGCCGCGCGCCGTCCTCGAGCGTGTCGTGGAAGGGCAGCACGGGGACCCCTTCCTCTCGCCCGATCGCGGCGATCAGCTCGTTCAGCCGCCCGATCGGCTCGCGCGGCGGGGTACCCGTTGTTCCACGGCAGGACGTCGACGATCGCCACGCACAGCGACAATCCGAGCCCTCGCCGGACCATGTCCCGGAGCTGCTCGGCCGCCTCTTCCACAGCTCGACCCTGGGCGATGTCGTTGATCCCTCCCTGGACGATCAGCACCTCCGCTTCTGCGGCACACGCCTCGAGCCGCGCCGCGATCTCGTCGGTGCGCTCCCCGTAGACGCCGCAATTTCGGAACTCGAGGCTCGGATCGCGGCGCGCCGCCCAGTACTCGTACTGGCTCCGCTCGTCGGGCGCTCGGATGCCCGCCCGCACGGACGGGTCGGGGTCCCAGCCGGGCGATCCGGCGGTGATCGAATCGCCGAGCGCGGCAACCCGGACGCGACTCACAGCCGGCGCCCTACCCCCCGAGCAGGCGCTCGACGTGGGTGAAGCCGCCCCGGCGGGCGAGCTCGATCGCGCTGCTTCCATCCTCGGTCTTCGCGCCGGCATCCGCGCCCCGCTCGAGCAGCAGCCGGGTCATCTCGACGTCGCCGTTCTGCGCCGCGGCGTGCAGCGGCGTGAAGCCACCGTGCTGCGTGGCGTTCACCGGAAAGCCTGCCTCGACGAGCTGGCGCACGATCTCGGCACTGCCCCCGGCGGCGGCGCTGTGCAGAGGCATCACCCGCATCGGGTTCCGTGCGACCGCGGCGGGATCGGCGCCGGCCGCGAGCAGCGTCCCTCGTCGTGCCGGCGTGCCCGAAGAACGCAGCCAGGTGGAGCGGCGTGAAGCCGTCGCTCGACCAGGTGCTCACGAGCTCGCCGTCGCCGGACAAGAGCTCCTCGACGCGCCGCGTGTCCCCGACCGCCGCCGCCTCGCAGACGTCGAGCTCCGGCCGGGTCTCGAGCAGCGTCTCGAGGATCTCGTCACGACCGGTGTAGCGAGCGCGCAGCACCGCCGAGACCCCGGTTCCCGACCGGCTGCACTCGGCAGTGCGGCGACCGCCCTCGATTTACCAAACGCCTACCAGTGGGGCTTCTTTCGCGTTCGTTCCGCCAAAGACGATCAACTCAAAGAGTGCTGCTTGCAGCGACTTCTCTAATGGGCGGTGCCGGGCTCGAACCAGCGACCTCCTGCTTGTAAGGCGCTTCCGGCCTGTCGCCGGGTGTTGCCATGCTTCACGTTATCCCCGCAAATCGCCACTTTCGCGGTTTCCTCGTCACCCGGAGTTCGCCACCCGTCGCCACCTAACCGTTCCAGAATCGTTCCATAAGCGCTCCCTGCCATCGCCTTCCGAATGTCCTCGGCGTGGCGGGCTCGTACCTCGGCAAGGGCGGCGAGGACATCCGGCTCACGGCGAAGCCGCGTCGGGTGTCGAGAAATCGACGGTCGCTCGCATCCGGAAGGAGCTCCCGGACTGGGTGACTGTCCGCGTGAGCCTTCCTCGGGACGACGCGACTCCTCGAGCCGGACGCCGGTGCGGACTCTGCTCGCGTCCTGGCTGGAATGTGGACACGATGGATGGCCGCCGCGTCGACGAACGCTCGAACGACGCTCCTTGCCTCATCACCCTCCGGCCGTACGCCCATCAGGCAAATGCCGTCTACGGCGCCATGCTCCCCCAGCCGTGGCTGCGCTTCCTGCTTGCCGACGAGCCACGGTCATGGCCGGGCTCTACCTCAGGGAGATGCAGAGGCAACAGTTTCTTCGCAAGGCGTTGGTCGTCGTTCCAGCGAACCTCGTCTCAAAGTGGCAGGAGGACTTCGAGCGCTTCTTCGGCGGAGGTCCTCAGACCGATGAGGGTCAGCCTCGCCTGGGCCAGTGATCGGGAATGTCACCCGAGGGCTGGCCCGTCCGGGCGGTCTGTTGGAGGGGCTATAGGCTCGCGCAGGTGGGCCAGCTTCAAACTAACGAGAGGAGACTCAGCATGGACCGATTCACCGGCGGTTGCCTGTGCGGCAACGTCCGAATTGTGGCGTCGGGACTCCCATACCGGGTCGGCCTTTGTCACTGTCTCGACTGCCGCAAGCATCATGGGGCCCTTTTTCACGCTTCCGCGGTGTTCCATCAGGATGCGGTAACGATCGATGGCGAAACACGCGACTACGTCGGGCGGTTTTTCTGTCCCCGCTGCGGCTCGTCCATTTTCGCACGCAGCGCAGACGAAATCGAAGTGAACCTAGGATCCCTGGATGCCCCTGACCAATTGATGCCAACCTACGAAAGCTGGATCGTCCGTCGCGAGTCCTGGTTGCCGCCGTTTCCGATCACGAGACGATATGACCGCGATCGTGACGCCACGGGTCGCTTTGAGGAGTAGCCCCCGGCACGCCGCTCATTGGCCAGCAACTCAGACCGCAATGCACCAGTGATTCGCGCAGGCTCCTGCCCCGCAGGCACGGAGCGACCCGATGCAGCATCCGTCACGCCCAACACAAGGCCCATCGCGACAACGCAGAGGATCAACGCGGTCAACCGAACATCGATCCTGGCCCCTGACATCCGAACAAAGGATAGGTGGGTCGCCTGGGCCAGCGGCCCGGAATGTCACCTGAAGACGAGACCGTCAACCACCGCGATCAGAGACTCGACCAGCAGCGACTCGTCGACTACTTCCGAACCCGCGAAGCTGTCATCGCCACGGCGGTTTCTCGATGGCTCGGTTGGCGACCCTGGGATGCTTGCCGCCGCCGAGCGCTTCACACCCGGGCGCGAGCCCAGTCGGTCAGCTTCCGTTCGTATGCAGCCGAGATCGAGCCGCTCGGCAGCCTCGGCTCGTGTCCTGTCTCCGCCAGGACGACGATCGAGGTTGTCCCGTAGCTCGTAGAACTTGACGGCGGTCCCTCCTGCCTCGTCCGCTCCTGTTGGGAGCGTGCGGGGTGATCCGTCCAAGATCGAAGGAGGAACCGCCGTGAAGAAGCAAACCGTATCGCTCGGGCAGGCCGTGACCGCTTCGGAGGCTGTGTTGCCGGTGCGGGTGCAGGAGGCGCTCGGGGAGCTGGTGGGTGTCGCGAGGGAAGGTCTGCTCGCGCTCAGCGTCGGTGTCGGGCTTGGTGTGCTGGCCGAGCTGATGGAAGAAGAGGTCGTCGAGGTTGTCGGGTCGAAGGGGCGCCACGACCGCGACCGTACGGCGGTGCGTCACGGTCACGAGGCCGGCGAAGTCACCCTCGGTGGCCGACGGGTCGCGGTCGAGCGTCCGCGCGTGCGAAGCGCCGACGGGCAGGCCGAGTTGCCGCTTGCGACGTATCTGCACTTCGCCGACCGCGACCCATTGACCGAGGCCGTGTTGGAGCGGATGCTCGCGGGCGTCTCGACGCGCCGCTACCGCCGCGTCCAGGAGCCGGTCGGCGCGACGATTGAGCAGGCGGCCCGCTCGACGAGCAAGTCGTCGGTATCGCGGGCGTTTGTGGAGCGCACCCGTCGGGCGCTTGGGGAGCTGATGGGCCGCCGCCTCGACGATGTCCGCCTGGCGGTGTTGATGCTCGACGGGATCGACCTCAAGGGCCGCACCAACATCGTCGCGCTCGGCATCACCACCGACGGTGTGAAGATCCCGCTCGGCCTCTGGGAAGGGAGCACGGAGAACGCGACGGTCGCGACGGCGCTGCTCTCGGATCTGGTCGAGCGCGGCCTCCCCCGGCCTCTCGATCCACTTCGGCCACTACCTCAGCCACGTCACGCGGATGCCGCTCGCCAACCCGCGGCGCGGCGGTGCCCGCACGGTCGAGTCGTGAACTGAACACCGAGGAGAAGGGCTCCGACGTCAACCTCGCCACTTGCATCCGAGGACCGGCCGGGCTGGCTCGCGTCCGCTCCGCTGACGCTTCGAATTTTTGGCGGCGGACTCTACTCGTCCTTCCTCGACGGGCTTTCGCGCGTTCCGTGCGCGGGTGCTGCTGCGCTCAACCGCGTGGGAGAGTGGGGGCGCTACCGCTCGTTGGGCTAGCGATCC
>Ga0136621_1000712_pt1 | contig 13344 bp, 14 predicted proteins | sample AntDryUQ445A2306_FD_104673 | JGI IMG/M metagenome (GOLD analysis project Ga0136621, IMG submission 104673) | Polar desert sand microbial communities from Dry Valleys, Antarctica - metaG UQ445A (23.06) | ecosystem: Environmental > Terrestrial > Soil > Desert | place: Antarctica: Dry Valley...
GCCGCGCGCGCGGCCGCTCACGCTGCTGAGGGCGTCGTTCCAGTAGACGGGGCGTGCACCCTCATTCACGATGATGATCTCGCCGAGGTCGCTTTGCGCCCGGAGCAAGGGCTCGTAGAAGTCGCTCTGTCGCGCGCGAAGCGCATGCAGCTCGCGCAAGATCGCGCTCATGAGCATCGCGGTCAGGAACAGGAACGCCACGTTCGTTGTGACACGCGACAGCTCGAAGATGTGACCATACGCGGGCTCCCGGTACAGCGCGATCGCGATGTAGGCCACGCCCAGCAGGGCAGCTCCCGCGAAGGCGCCACGCGGGCCGAGACGGAACGCGCCGACGATCACGATGAGGGCGCCGTACACGAAGGTGGTCCACTGCCAATCCGGTGAGAACACCAGCATCGCGACCGCCGCCACCAGGATGTCCACCGCGAACGTGCCGGCGGGTAGTGCGACCGCGGCCCGGCCGCGCAGCCGCTGCTGCAGGGCGCGCACGACCGTTCCGTAGAGGAGGAGGAAGAGACCCAGACCCACGACGTGAGGCACACCGGTGTTCGGGTACGCCGGGCCGACCGCGAACACGATCGCCGCCGCGCTCCAGCGCGCCCAGTTGATGGCGCGCTCGAGTCGGGCCCGCTCATCACGCTTCACATCGGCGGCGGCGATCAGGAGCTCACGGGCCCGCTGCGGGGTCCTGCCCGTTCCGTCAGCGGCTCGGCCGGTGGCGGCTTGGCCGCTCTTCACCATCAGACCAGTCTGCCGTCCGCACCGGCAGACGCCGTAGTACTTCGGTCCCACTCGCGACGCAGGTCGTACCGGACGAGCGCGGGGCCTGTCTGCCCCTCTAGTCCCGCCCTTCCCCGATCGCGAAGATCGACTCGAGGTCGTGCCGCGAGTAGGCCTTGAACGCCACGTGGGTGTGAGTGCGCGAGACACCCGGGAGCCGTGCGATGCCCTTCGTCACGATGTCCGCGAGGTCCTCGTGCTGCCGCGTCCGCACCAGCGCGATGAAGTCGATCTCGCCGGTCACCGAATAGACCTCGGACACGCCGGCGACCGCCGCGAGCTCCTCGCCGAGGTCGCCGATCGCGTCCTTCTGCGCGTTGATGAGCACGACGGCCGTGATCAACGGCTTAGAGGCTCTTGACGTCGATGTCGTGGAGCGCCGATTTCACAAGGTGCGCGGCCTCCTGAAACGCTATCGCCCGGCCGCGGTTGATGGCGGCCTGGTACGAGTCGAGCGTGTCCTCGTTGGCCCGCTCGTCGTGCCGGTGAAACGCCTCTTCGAGCTGATCGACCGCGAGCTTGACCCGGTCACGCGCCGCGGAGCTGATCACGAAGCATCCTCCCCTGACCAGTTGGCGTCCGCGGTGAGAATACGCGGCTTTCGCCGCGGGCGGCCCCGCCCGGTCGGGCGGGGCACTCCTCGCTAGGGGGTGGTGCGCTTCTCGATCGTCGTGTCGCGGATGGTCGTCTCACGCCCCACGGGCTCGTTCGTCTGGACGGTGGTCGCGCCGGTATCCGTGTCGATGTTCACATTGGTGCTGCCGGGGCTCTCCACAGTGTCCGCCGGGTCAGAGACGACCGTCGTTCGCTTCTCGACCGTGGTCCGCTCTTCCATCGTGCCCTCCAGGCTGTGTCGTGCCTGATCCACGGATGTGCACGGCCGGTGCCAGGGGTCGGACCTAGCCGATCTCCAGGGGCCGGGTGCCAACGCCAAGGTCGACCAGGATCTCGCCCTCGACTTCGCGCACGGCATAGGCATTCACGGGAAACACGGCGGGCATGGCCTTGACCTCGCCGGTGAACAGATCGAAGCGCGCGCCGTGGCGCGGGCACTCGACGCAGACATCCTCCAGCTCGCCCTCGCCGAGGGTACCGCCGTCGTGGGTGCAGACGTTGTCGATGGCGCCCCACCGGCCATCAACGGTGTGGCCAAGGGCGATGCTGCGTCCGTCGACCTCGACGACGGCCACCTCACCGGGGGGGATGTCCGATGCGCGCGCGACGGGCCGGAAGCGATCGCTCATGCCGCGATCTCCGCGTCGATGTCGGCGATGCGGCCGATCCGCGGCGCGAGCGCGTCGACCACGCGCGCGCGCATCTGCACGTCCGGGATGTTGTTGATGACACGCTGGAAGAAACCGCGGACGAGGAGCCGCTCCGCGCTGGCGCGGTCGAAGCCCCGCGACATGACGTAGAAGAGCTCGCTCTCCTCCAGCGCACCCGCGGTGGCGGCATGGCCGCAGCGCGCGACGTCGTTGGTGAGGATCTCGAGGACCGGGATCGGGTCAGCTCCAGCCTTGTCTGACAGCAGCATGTTGCGACACTCCTGGTACGAGCCGGTGCCGCTGCTGGTGGGCTCCACGCGGATGACGCCGTAGTACACGGCCTTCGCGAAGTCGTAGAGCGCCGAGAGGTACAGCAGATCACTCGACGACCCCTTGCCGTCGACCTTCTGCAGCGAGTTCACGTCGATCCGCTGGTGTCCGGCGGCCGCGACGAGCCCGTACAGCTTCACCTCGGCGCCGTTGCCCTCGATGTCCGAGGCCAGCCCCATCTTGGTGCGGCCGCTGCCGACGAGGACGTTGAAGCTGGCGAGGCTCGAGTCGCGCCCGCTGCGGTATCGCTGGGATCCCAGGTCCCACACGTCGTCGGCGAACCTCTGGATGCGGACATACCGGACCCGAGCCCCCTCACCGAGGTGGACCTCGAGGCCCGGGAGTGCGAGCCTGCCGCTCGAGCCCCCTTCCGATGAGAGCTCTTCGACGAACGTGACGCTGGAGCCACGCTCCGCGACCACGACCGTGCGAAAGACGATCGCGCTCTCGCTCCGATTCCAGCGCTTGTGCACGTGCAGAGGCAGCTCGACCTCGACCCCCGCCGGCACGTACAGGAACGTGCTCCCGTGCCCGAACGCCGCGCCGTTGAGCGCACGGAACGCGGCGTGACTGGCGATCCCGTCGCCGTCGTCGAGCCAGCGGCGCACGAGGTCAGGGTGATCGCCTACAGCGTCGATCCAGCGGTCGAAGACCACACCCCGGTGGGCGGCCGCGACCGGCACGGAGCTGTACTCGCTCGGCGGGTCGGAGCCGGCCGGCTCCCGAATGAAGAGGGTGCGCGGCAGATCGGTCAGCGGGAAGCGCCGCCACTCCTCCTCGAGCCCAGTCGGCCACGTCTCCGGCGTGTAGCGCTCGAGCGCACGAAGCCGTGACTCGCGGAGCCAGTCGGGCTCGCCACGTGAGCGCACGAGCCGCTCGACGTCGTCTCGGTCGAGCGGGAGAAGCATGCTTCGGGAGCCGCCGGTCGCGATCGCCAACCTAGCCGATCGCACCCGCCATCTGGAGCTGGATGAGCCGGTTCATCTCGATGGCGTAATCCATCGGGAGAGTCTTCACGATCGGCTCGATGAAGCCGTTGACGACCATGGCCGTCGCGTCGTTCTCGGACAGTCCCCGGCTCATGAGATAGAAGAGCTGCTCCTCGCCCACCTTCGAGACCGAGGCCTCGTGACCGATCGTCACGTCCTCTTCGTCGATCTCCATGTACGGATACGTGTCACTGCGGGCGGTCGTGTCGAGGATGAGGGCGTCGCAGCGGACGGTGCTCTTGCTCTTCTTGGCGCCGGGGTAGATCTTCACCAGCCCGCGGTACGAGGTCCGGCCGGTGCCCTTGCTGATCGACTTGCTCGTGATGATCGAGGTCGTGTTCGGCGCCGCATGGACCATCTTGGCGCCGGCGTCCTGGTGCTGCCCGTCAGCCGCGAAGGCGACGGAGAGGACCTCGCCGTGCGCGCGGCGGCCGACGAGGTAGACGGACGGGTACTTCATCGTCACCTTGCTGCCGAGGTTGGCGTCGATCCACTCCATGACGCCGTCCTCCTGGACCACCGCGCGCTTCGTCACCAGGTTATAGACGTTGGTGCTCCAGTTCTGGATCGTCGTGTAGCGGACACGGGCGCCCTTCTTCACGATGATCTCGACGACCGCGCTGTGCAGCGTGTTCGTCGTGAACACGGGCGCCGTGCAGCCTTCGACGTAATGCACCTGCGAGCCCTCTTCCGCGATGATGAGCGTCCGCTCGAACTGGCCGGCGTTCTCACTGTTGATGCGGAAGTACGCCTGGAGCGGGATGTCCACCTTCACTCCCGGCGGGACCCAGACGAACGAGCCTCCGGACCACACCGCGGTGTTCAGGGCGGCGAGCTTGTTGTCGTTCGCGGGGATGACCGTGCCGAAGTGCTCACGGACGATGTCCGGGTGCTCCTTCAGTGCGGTATCGGTGTCCATGAAGATGACGCCGAGCGCCTCGAGGTCCTTGCGGATGTTGTGGTACACGGACTCGCTGTCGTACTGCGCACCCACCCCGGCGAGGTACTTCTGCTCCGCCTCGGGGATGCCGAGCTTGTCGAAGGTGCGCTTCACGTAGTCGGGCACGTCGTTCCAGTCCTTGGACGACTTGTCCGACGCCCGCAGGTAGTAATAGATGTCCTCGAAGTCGATGCCCGAGAGGTCCGCGCCCCAGGTCGGCATCGTGCGCGCTCTGTAGTGGCGCAGCGCCTTCAGTCGGCGCTGGAGCATCCACTCGGGCTCCTGCTTGTAGGTCTGGCTGATCTCGCGGACGACGTCCTCCGAGAGACCCTTTTTCTTGACGTTCCGGTAGACCGCGTCGGCGTCCGTCCAGCCGAACTTGTAGTTATCGGGAAGCTGGTCGACCTGTGGAGCTGTTGTCATGATGCCTATTTTCTACCCAATTGGTCGGAATTACTAGCCCGAAATGGCCCGGAAAGGCTCCGTCTATCTGGATCCGGGCTATCTGGATCCGGGCTCCTCTTCGCCCGGCCAGGCGGTGAGCCCCCAGGCGCTCCCTTTCAACGCCTTCAGCCCCAGCAACGCGCACTTGATCCGGGCCGGGCTGATGGGGATGCCGAGGTTGCCGAGCACATGATCGCGGTCAAGCACACGCAGCTCGTCGAGCGTCCTGCCCTTCACTTCCTCGGTGAGGATCGACGTCGACGCCTGCGAGATCGCACAGCCGCGACCGATGAAGCGCACATCCTCGACGACGCTTGCGTCATTCACCTTCAGCATCATCGTGATCTCGTCCCCGCACAGCGGGTTCGTGTCGTGGTAGCGGTGCGTCGCGCCGGGTAGCTCGCCCGCGTTCCGGGGGTTCTTGTAGTGATCGAGGATGTAATCTCGGTACAGGTCGTCCACTCAGGCGAAGATCCGTTGGGCCTTGGCGACGGCGCCGAGGAGGACGTCGCACTCTTCGATCGTGTTGTACAGGTAGAAGCTCGCACGGGTCGTCGCGACGCAGCCAAGCCGCGTCATGAGCGGCTGGTTGCAGTGGTGGCCGGCGCGCACGCACACCCCCTCGCGATCGAAGATCGTCGCAACGTCGTGCGGGTGGATGCCCTCGAGCCCGAATGAGATGACGCCCACGCGGGCCTCCAGGGTGTGCGGCCCGTACACGACGATGCCGGGGATCTCGAGGAGGCGCGGAAGCACGTACGCGACGAGCTCGAGCTCGTGGGCGTGGACGCGCTCCATGCCGACCGCCGTGAGGTAATCGACCGCGGCGCCGAGCCCGATCGCGTCGACGTACGCGGACGTTCCCGCCTCGAACTTCCACGGCAGCTCGTTCCAGGTCGTGGTGTCCACCGCGACGCGGCTGATCATGTCACCGCCATACAGGAACGGGCGCATCCGCTCGAGGATCTCCGTGCGTCCCCAGAGAGCGCCGGATCCAGGCGGGGCGAGCATCTTGTGACCGCTGAACGCGAGGAAATCGCAGCCGATGTCCTGGACATCGACGGCGGTGTGCGGGACCGCCTGCGCCGCGTCGATGAGGACGGTCGCGCCCGCGGCCTTCGCGATCGCGGTGAGCTCCTTCACCGGATTCACGGTGCCGAGGCCGTTGCTGGTGTGCGTGATCGCGACGAGGCGGGCGCCCTTCGCGACCTCGGCCTCGAACTGGTCCCGCCGCAGGCGCCCGCCTTCGTCGATGTCGATGACGACGAGCTCGGCGCCGGCCTCGGCCGCGAGCTGCTGCCAGGGCACGAAATTCGAGTGATGCTCGAGGATGCTCACGATGAGGCGATCCCCCCGCTTGACGTTGTCGCGGCCCCAGGCGTACGCGACAAGGTTGATGCCCTCGGTCGCGTTTCGGCAGAAGATCACCTCGCGGGAATGCGGCGCGTTGATGAACGCGGCGACCCTGCCGCGTGCTCCCTCGAACAGCGCGGTGGTCACTTCGGACATCTCGTACACGCCGCGGTGGATGTTGGCGTTGTGCTCCCGGTACACGGTATCCATCGCGTCGAGCACCTGATGCGGCTTCTGGCTCGTCGCGGCGTTGTCCAGATACACGAGGCGCTTCCCACCGGCGACCGTGCGGCGCAGGACCGGGAAATCCGCGCGGATCCTCCCGACGTCCAGCGAGGGGTCCGCAGCCAGCTCGCGGGGACCCCGCCCAACGACCCCTCCGACGTCGCCCTTGACGGCGCTCACGCCTTGCCCGCGTAGAGCTCGTCGCGGATGAAGTCGTAGCCCTTCGCCTCGAGCTCCGCCGCGAGCTCGCGCCCGCCGGTCCGCACGATGCGTCCGTCGACGAGGACATGGACGCGGTCGGGCTGGACGAACTTCAGGATGCGCTCGTAGTGGGTGATGAGCAGGATCCCCACCTCCGGGCCACGGAGCATCTCGATGCCGTGCGCCACGACCTTCAGCGCGTCGATGTCGAGACCCGAGTCGGTCTCGTCCAGGACGGCCATCGTCGGTTGGAACATGTGCATTTGGAGCATCTCGAGACGCTTCTTCTCGCCGCCCGAGAACCCATCGTTGACCGAGCGGCTGAGGAACGAGTCCTCCACCTCGAGCAGCTCCATCCGCTCTTTGAGCAGCTTGCGGAACTGCGGGATGGGCATGTCGTTCTTGGTGTCGGCGCGCGCGCGGCGCGCGTTGATCGCCGTGCGAAGGAAGTTGGCGACGGAAACGCCCGGGATCGCAGAAGGGTATTGGAACGCGAGGAAGAGGCCGCGCTTCGCGCGCTCGTCCACGGGGAGCGCCAGGAGGTCCTCACCATCCAGGACCACGCTGCCGGACTCGACGCGGTACCGGGGGTGACCCATGATCGTGAGGGAGAGCGTGCTCTTCCCCGAGCCGTTGGGGCCCATCATCGCGTGGACCTCACCCTTCGCCACCGTGAGGTCGATCCCGCGAAGGATCGGCTTCGAGTCGACGCTCACGTGGAGGTCCGTGACCTGGAGTCCCTTCATGTGGTCCCTTTCCTATGCGGGTGTGGGGCGCTTCGTGCGGGCGAGGTCAGCGAGGGTCATGCCGTCGAGGGCGGTGGCGATCGACGACTGCAGCCGGAGCCAGACCTCGCGAGTGCCGCAGTCCTGCTCGCGTACGCAGTTCACGACGGGGTCGCCTTCCGCGGTGCAGACCTGCGGCTCGATCGGGCCCTCGAGCGCCCGCACGATGTCGCCGGCGGTGATGGATACCGGATCACGTGCGAGCGTGTAGCCCCCACCCGCACCGCGCTTGCCGGTCACGAGACCGGCCTTGCGCAGCACCGCGACGAGCTGCTCGAGGTACGCCTCCGGCAGGTCTTCTCCTTTCGCGATGGCGTGGAGCGAGACACTGCCCTGCCCCCAATGGCGCGCGAGGTCGACCATCAGGCGCATCCCGTACTCCCCGCGGGTCGAGACGTGGAACGCGGCCGGGCCGTTCTGATTTCCGAGCACTGCGGTCGGAATTGTACTCCGCGCAAACCTCATGGCTCGCGCTCTCGGTCACCTCGCGAGCGCGACGTGAGTGAAGGCCTCGCCACCGGTCGGATGCGGTACGTAGCCTCGGACCTTCCTTGACGTCCCGGTGGTCGGGTTCGCGTAGAACGTCGGGATGCTCACGACTTCCTGTTGAACGATCTTCGAGACCTGCTTGTACAGCTCGGCGCGCTTGCTGTCGGCCGTCTGTGTCTGCGCCTGGCGCAGGAGCGCCCAGGCCTGCGGGTTCGACCACGCGCCGCCCTCTGTCGGCAGGTCCTTGCCTGCCTGGACTCTTGGCCCGAACAGCACGTTCAGGAGGTTGTCCGGGTCGCCGGTGTCGCCGGTCCGGCCGAGAAGCCACAGGCCGAACCTGTTCTCGCGGGCGTCCCTCTGGTACTCCGTCCAGTCCTCGGTCCGGAGGGTCGCCTTGATACCGATCTTCGCGAGGTCGGCCGCGAAAGCCTCAGCGATCCGCCTTGGATCCGGGTAGTAGGTCTGCGAGACCGGCATGTACCAGAGATCGGTCTCGAAGCCGTTCGGCAGGCCGGCATCAGCGAGCGCTTTCTTCGCGGCCGCCTCGTCGTACCTGTAGAAGTCGGTGACGCTGTCGTCGTAGCCGAGCATGCCCGGGACGAGGAACTGCGACGCCGCCTTCGCCTCACCGGCGAACAGCGCCTGGGCGATCGCGCTCCTGTTGATCGCGTGCGCGACCGCCTTGCGGGCGTTCACGTTATCGAACGGTTTCATCGAATGATTCACGCCGAGGTACGCGACATTCAACGGCGGCCGCGGGATGTAGGCAAGGTTCGGGTCCGCTTTCAGCGTGGCGAGGTCCTGGGGCGAGAAGTCGCGGACCGCGTCGACGCTTCCCGCCTTCAGCTCAAGGATGCGGGCTGCGCTGTCCTTGATGAAGCGGAACGTGACCTTGTCGAGGTACGGCAGCGGCATGCCCTTCTCATCTCTTTGCCAGTAGGTCGGGTTCTTGTCGAGGACGATCTGCACGCCTTTCTGCCATGCGCCGGGCTTGAATCCGAACGGGCCCGTGCCCGCGACATCCTTGGAGCTCACGGTCATCCAGCCGTCGGGATCGTCCCGAACGGACCTGGGGCTGACGATCGCGAAGGATGGCATCGTCAGGTTCGCGAGGAACGGGCCGAACGCGTACTTCAGCGTGAAGACCACGGTCGTCGCGTCCTTCGCCTCGACCTTGCTGATGATCGAATCGCTGTCGAAGCCGTTCCACATGGCGCCGAAGTAGGCGAACCCGTCGCCTACCGGCTTCCCCCGCTGCGGGTGCTTCGTGGTGCGGCCACGCTCGAAGTTGAACACGACGGCCTCGGCGGTGAGGTGGGTACCGTCGTGGAACTTCACGTCGTCACGCAGGGTGAACGTCCAGGTCCTGCCATCGCCTGACGGCTCCCATTTCGTCGCGAGCTTCGGCACGATCTTGAAGCCCGTCGGCTCATAGGCGACGAGCGACTCGAAGATCTGCCGCGTCACGAGCAGCGAGTTGCCGTCCGTGACGTTCCACGGGTCGAGCACCGTGATGTCGCCGGATTGCCCGAACCGGAAGTTGCCGCCCGCTTGCGCGGCAGCCTGACCGTCCGCGCCGGGGGAAGCCTGCCTCGTCGGCCGGTCCTGTGCGCATGAGCTCGCCACGAAGGCGAGAAGGAACAGCAGCGCCGGGGCGCTCCAGATCCGTCTCAGACGAGAGATGGGCTCGGCAGGCCGGACCGGTTCAGAGTCCCCGCCTGGGGTCGAGGGCGTCGCGCAGGCCGTCCCCGATGAAGTTGATCGAGAGCACCGTCAGGAAGATGCAGAGGCCCGGGAAGATCGCCCAGTGCGGGGCGAAGTCGATGTAGTCCTTCCCGTCGAACAGGAGGCGCCCCCAGGTCGGCAGGTCCGAGGGAAAGCCGAGGCCGAGGAAGGAGAGCGTCGACTCGGTGAGGATCGCGCCGCCGACGCCGATCGTCGCCGCGACGAGGACCGGGCTCAGCACGTTCGGCAGGATGTGCTTGAGGATTATGCGCAGGTGGGGAGCACCGACGGCGCGTGCGGCCTCGACGAACTCCTTCTGCTTGAGCGAGAGGAACGAGGCGCGGACGAGGCGGGCGACCGCCATCCAGTTCAGGATCCCGATCACCGCGACGATCATGAGGAAGATCCCGAGCTCGGGTCCGAGTGCCGCCCGCAGCGTGTCCCGGAACAGGAAGATGATCACGAGCAGCAGCGGCAGGATCGGCAGCGAGAGGAACAGGTCGGTCAGCCGCATGAGCGGGCTGTCCAGCCGGCCGAAGTAGCCGGCGACCGCGCCGATGGTCGTCCCGAGGGTGATGGCGATGAGCACGGCGCTGAGCCCGACGGCGATGGAGATCCGGCCGCCGGACAGCGCCCGCGCGAACATGTCGCGGCCGAGGTCGTCGGTGCCGAAGGGGTGCGTGAACGACGGACCCAGGAGGCTGCGCGAGAAGTCGATGTCGTTCGTCGGCTGCGTCCACACGTACGGGCCGACGAGGGTCGCGAGCACGATGAACGCGAGCGTGAACAGGCCGACCATGGCCAGGCGGTGCCGCCGGAACTGGAACCAGGCGTCGCGCCACAGCGACCGGGCCGGGCGCAGCGCCTCGGCCGGGGCCAGCGGGGCAAGCCGGACCCCCGTCGTCGCCATCAGGCGTGCCCTTCGGGACATGTTCGCTCGTGCATCCGCGTCGGCTGCGGCCGCCGCGTCCTGCCCTCGCTCATGCGTACTTGATCCGCGGATCGAGCACCGCATAGAGGACGTCCGCGACGAGGTTGAAGAGGACGACGAGGACCGAGAAGATGAACACCACTCCCGCGACGACCGGGATGTCGCCGTTGCCGATTGACCGGATGAGCAGCTCGCCGATGCCTGGCACGCGGAAGATCTGCTCCGTGACGATCGCGCCGCCGAACACCGTCGGGACGCCGAGCGCGATCAGCGTGACGACGGGGATGAGGCTGTTGCGCAGCACGTGGCCGATGATGACCGTCCGCTCGACGAGCCCCTTCGACCGTGCGGTCCGCACGTAGTCGAGCGGCAGGTGCTCTAGCATCTCGGACCGGACGTACCGCGTCAGCACCGCGGCGTTGAAGAGCGCGAGCACGGCGATGGGCATGATCGACTGCTTCACCTGCAGGCCGAGGCTGCCCAGATCGGTGATCTTCAGATTCGAGTCATAGATGAACGGCAGCCAGCGCAGGTTCACGCTGAAGATGATGATGAGCAGCAGGCCGGTGAAGAACGTCGGCGTCGAGAAGCCCATGAAGGCGAGCGTCGTCGCGACGTTGTCGAGCAGCGAGTAGCGCTTCACGGCCGAGATCATCCCGATCGGGATGGCGATGAGCACGCCCACCAGGTAGGCCACGCCGACGACGGCGAGCGTGTTCGGCAGCCGCTGGGCGATGAGGTCCATCACCGGCACGTGGCTCAGGAAGGACTGGCCGAAGTCGCCCCGCAGCATGGCGGTGAGCCACTTCACGTACCGGATGTGAAGTGGCTCGTCGAGCCCGAGCGAGCGGCGGATGTTCTCGCGGATCTCCGGCGGGACGCGCGGGTCCGCGCCGAACGCGGAGAGCGGGTCGATGGGCGAGAGCGACAGGATGATGTAGATGACGAGGCTGATCGCGATGAGCGTCGGGATCGCGATGAGCAACCGCCGCAGGATGTATCTACCCACCGCTCACCCGTCCTCGCTCGCCAGCGGTCGGGGTGGCGCGGGGGCCGTTCGGCCCGCCGCGCCACCCCGCCGAGTCTCGCTCCGTGTGGCCGCTACTTGGACCAGTCGGCGATGTTCCACATCTCCGAGTCCCACGGGGTGGGGTTGACGCCCTTCAGCGTCTTGCTCCGACCGGAGGTCGCGAAGGTGCGGTTGATGAGCGGGACGATCACCACGTTCTTGATGAGGTGGTCGTTCGCCGCGATGACGAGCTCGGCACGCTTCTTCGTGTCGGTCTCCGTCTTCAGTGACGCGACGATCTTGTCGAAGTCAGGGTTCGAGTAGCGCGCGTAGTTGCCCTTCTGCCAGTTGTTCGCCTTCGAGGCGATCTCCGCGGTGCTCCAGCCCGACTCGAGCAGGGCCGTCGGGTCAGGGTCGCCGGAGTTCGTGTACATCTCGACGTCCGCCCAGAAGTGGTTGGCACCGTCGGGTGCGTTCGCCGTGAAGAAGACGGCGGCGTCGACGCTCTTCAGCTCGACCTTCACGCCGATCGCCTCCCAGCCCTTCTTCACGATGTCCTGCTCCTTCTGGCGGAGCGCGTTCACCGTGGTCTGGTAGAGGACCTGCAGCTTCACGCCGCCCTTGGCACGGATGCCGTCGGCCCCCTTCACCCAGCCTGCCTTGTCGAGCTCGGCGTTCGCTGCGGCAAGGTCGTACTTGCAGACATCGAGGCCGTCCGTGTTCTTGGACACCAGGTCCGGGGGCGCCGTGATGAGGTTGCAGGTGGCCTTCCCGGTGAGGCCATCACCGTAGAGCTCCTTGCCCATGGTCGCGCGGTCGGTGGCCATCGCGAGCGCGCGGCGCACCGCGAGATCCGTGAAAAAGGGGTGCTTCGTGCTGGGCTCGGCGCGGTTCTCACCGAGCGCCGGGCTCGGGTCCGCGAAGTTGAAGAGCAGTCGCTCGATGCTCGCGCCGTATACGGTGAAGAGCTCACCGGCGGTGCTCGCCGTCGACATCGGGCGGAGGATGTTCGCCTCGACCTGGAGGTTCCAGGCGTAGTCGACGTCGCCGGTCTGGAAGACCGCGCGCGCCGCCGTCGCGGCGTCGCCGCCGCCCTTGAAGGTGACGGTCTTGAAGAACGGCTTGTTCGCGTCGCGGAAGTTCTCGTTCATCTCGTAGAGCACGGTGTCGCCGGGCTTGAACTCCTTGACCTTGTAGGGCCCGGTGCCGATCGGCTTGATGTTGCCGGGGGCTGTCTTGGCGCCGGCGCCCTTGGAGGCCGAGAACTGGGCCTTCTGCAGGATCGCGCTCGAGCCGCTCACGCCGAACTTGTAGTAGAACGGCTGCGGCTTGTCGTACGTCACGACCACGGTCGTCGGGTTCGAGGCGACGACCGACTTCACGTCGGACACGTACGAGCCGGTGCTGACGGCCGAGGCCGGGTCCTTCATGTAGTCATACGTGAAGGCGACGTCATCCGCCGTGAACGGCGTGCCGTCCGACCACTTCACGCCGGAGCGGAGCTTCCAGGTGACGGTCGTGAAGTCCTTCGCCACGCCGCCGTTCTCGATGGTCGGGATCTCGGCCGCGAGGCCGTTCGCGATCGGCTTCCCGTTCGCGTCCCACGACGCAAGTGGCTCGAGGACCAGCCTGGCGGCATCCGCGTCCTTCGTGCCGGTCGCCTGGTGCTGGTTCAGGATGGTCGGTGCCTGCCAGTACAGAATCTTGAGGTCACCACCCTGACCCCGTGTGAACGCCGCGGCCGCGGGCGAGCCGGGCGCGCCGGTGCCCGCCGCCGGCGGGGTCGTCTGCCCGCACGCGCTGACCGCAAGGGCCAGCGTGGCCGCCAGTGCAAGGGTTCGTCGCCAGGATCCAGTCACTCTAGACCTCCTACCC
>Ga0136621_1000714_pt1 | contig 13308 bp, 13 predicted proteins | sample AntDryUQ445A2306_FD_104673 | JGI IMG/M metagenome (GOLD analysis project Ga0136621, IMG submission 104673) | Polar desert sand microbial communities from Dry Valleys, Antarctica - metaG UQ445A (23.06) | ecosystem: Environmental > Terrestrial > Soil > Desert | place: Antarctica: Dry Valley...
ACAACCATCACTTGCCGCAAGCCGCCCTCAATGCAAAGCCACCCATCCAGGCGATGAAACAATGGCATGCCAAGCACCCTGAGTTGTTTCATCGTAAGCCTTATAATTGTCCGGGACTTGACAGCTAGAGTATTGGCGTTTCAGCGCGTTGTCCATACCGCACTAAACGAGTGCGCCAGACCGGCACGACGCGCTTTGATAGTGCGGGATAACTGTGCATCAGGGCTGGTTGGCCATTCAAGTCATTGTTTTGACGGCGTATTGCGGACTGGTACAGGAAATGCTCTGGCCGCGTAGACGTAGGAGCATGGCGTCTGAAAGACCATCAACCTTAGACAACGGAGCAACTTATGAAGCCCATCTTCTTGGCCAGCCTCTGTGCTGGCCTCCTCGTACACGTAGCGGCGGCTCACGCAGAGTCCGACGACGCGAGCGCCCCAACAATTGGGGAGATACTTGACGCTTCCGGTGTAACTCTCACGGGGTATGTTGATACCTCGTTCACCTACCTATCGGGCGCGGGAGGTTTTACCAGCGACGTCCCAAACCGCGTGTTCGACCGTGAACGCAAGAGCTTCAATTTGCACCTAGTGGATGTAACCGCAAGCTATCTGCCCGAAGATGGTTTTGGCGGGCTGGTACAGTTGAGCGCCGGGTCGGATGCCAACGTATTCGCGCCGCTCGGCACCGGCGCCGATGACGAATTCGATGTGCAGGAGGCCTTCGCCCAATACGCCACCGGACCCTTCACGTTTGTGGGTGGCAAATTTGTCACCTTGGCGGGAGCGGAAGTGATCGAAAGCCCGGCCAACTTAAACTTCAGCCGCTCTATCCTGTTTGGTTATGCCATTCCGTTCACGCACACTGGCGTGCGCGCCAGCATGGAGACCGCCGGCGGCGCCAAGTTCACTGTGGGCGTGAACAACGGCTGGGATGTGTTGAAAGAATCGGCCGCTGTCGCCGCCGATGGCGATGTCGCCGACGAGAAGACGCTCGAATTAGGCGCCTCGTTCTCGCCCACCGATTTTATCAATGTTTCAGCAGCCGCTTATACCGGTAACGAGCCCGGCGCGGTAGTCGGCAGGCGCGACCTGGTCGATGTGGTGGTGAGCTACCTGTTCTCCGACTCGCTTATTTTCGTGGTCAATGGCGATTGGGCGCAGCAGGAAGACGCCGTCGCCGCTGGTTCGGACGCCGAGTGGAAAGGCGTCGCGGGCTACGCCAATTACCAGTTCGCCGAGCAATGGCGCGCAGTGCTACGCGGCGAGTGGTTCGATGACGAGGACGGCTTCCGCACCGGCGTGGCACAGGAGTGGAAAGAGGTCACCGCGACGCTCGCTTATCTGCCCATCGATGCGGTGGAGATCCGTGCCGAAACACGCTACGACTGGTCGGACATCGACAGCTTCGTGGATACCGATGGCAGCGTCGATGATAGTCAGTATTCGGTAGGCCTGGAAGCCATCTACAAGTTCTAATTGACGTCCTTAGATTAAGGAGTTGCAAGCATGAAACTCATCACCGCAATCATCAAACCCTTCAAGCTCGATGACGTGCGCGAAGCGCTGTCGGAAATTGGCGTGCAAGGCATCACCGTCACCGAGGTTAAGGGCTTCGGCCGGCAGAAAGGTCACACCGAGCTTTACCGCGGCGCGGAATACGTGGTCGATTTTTTGCCCAAGGTGAAGCTTGAGATCGCCATCGACGACGGCCTGACGGATAACGCGATCGACGCCATCACCAAAGCCGCCAACACCGGCAAGATCGGCGACGGCAAAATATTCGTATCCAGCCTGGAACAGGCCATACGCATACGCACCGGCGAAGTCGGCGCGGATGCGCTGTGACGATCCCGATTAAGCACGTGGCAAACATTTCCTCGCGCGGATATGTGCGCGTGCAGATACAACTTAAGTACGAGAGACAAACATGAAACTGACTTGTAGATTAGGTTTGGCGCTTGCGGGCACGCTGGTCAGCGCGCCGGCGTGGGCGCAACCGGCGCCCGAATTCGACGAAGGCAACGTGGCGTGGATGATGATCGCCACCGTGCTGGTTATCCTGATGACGCTGCCGGGCTTAGCACTTTTCTACGGCGGCATGACGCGCTCGAAAAATATGCTGTCGACCCTGATGCAGACGTTCACCATTTTTTGCGTGATCGCGTTGTTGTGGGTGATTTACGGTTACAGCGTGGCATTCAGCGACGGCAATGCGATATTCGGCGGCTTATCTAAGATGTTTCTGGAAGGCGTGGTGTACGACGAGAACGGCTTGTTTACCGCCGCGGCAACGTTCAGCAAGGGGGTATATATCCCTGAACTGATGTTCGCGATGTTTCAGCTCACATTCGCTGCGATTACCTGCGCACTGATCGCGGGTGGTTACGCCGAGCGCATGAAATTTTCGGCTGTGCTCGCCTTCAGTGTCATCTGGTTTACATTTTCTTATCTGCCGATGGCGCACATGGTGTGGTGGTGGGCCGGTCCTGATGCGTACACCAGCGCCAGAGTCGTCGACGAGATGAACGCGTCGGCCGGCCTGCTATGGCAATGGGGCGCGCTGGACTTCGCCGGTGGTACCGTGGTGCATATCAACGCCGGCGTCGCGGGGCTGATGGCGGCGCTCTTTTTAGGCCGGCGGGCCGGGCATGGGAGGGTACAGATGGCACCGCACAATCTCGTATTTTCACTGATCGGTGCGTGCATGCTGTGGGTGGGCTGGTTCGGCTTCAATGCCGGCTCGAATCTTGAGGCTAATGGCTACGCCGTGCTGGCACTTGCGAACTCGATCATCGCAACCGCGGTGGCGGCGCTCACCTGGCTGTTCGCCGAATGGATCATCAAGGGCAAACCGAGTCTGCTGGGCGCGATAACTGGCTGTATCGCCGGTCTGGTGGCCATCACGCCGGCCTGCGGTTTTGTCGGCGTACAAGGGGCGTTGGTAATTGGTCTCGCGGCGGGGTTCCTGTGCTTTCTAGCGGTCACCTATATCAAGAAGGCGCTTGGCTACGATGACGCGCTGGACGCCTTTGGCGTGCATGCCGTGGGCGGCATCATAGGCGCCATTCTGACGGGCATATTCGTCAATCCCGCGCTGGGCGGCGCCGGTTTTGTGGTCGATGGATGGGTGGGCCCCGAGTTCGGTTACGACAGCGCGCAGATACTGATTCAGGTCAAGACCGTAGCCGTGGCGATCGCGTGGAGTGCTGTGGTCAGCGCAATCGCATTGCTGCTGATCAAGCTCACTATCGGGTTGCGGGTTTCCGATGAAGTGGAGAGTGAAGGTCTGGATGTCGCCGAGCACGGCGAAAACGCCTATAACCCATGATGAAGATTGCCTGCGTGCATTGGTGTCAATACGGGCTAGAAATACTCGGGACGGCTGATTCGCACAAGAATTGGTAACACACGGATCAGCCTTTCGTCTTGCAGGTCAGTGTTAACGGGCGCTTCGGCGCCCGTTTTCTATTGTCGGCGCGACTATTTATGACCATCTCAACACAACGCGCGAACATTGCGGTGTCACGGGCGAAACAGGCGTCCGCCGCCTTGCTGTCCGGACGGCCCGCCGCTGCCACCCTGTGGAACGACGATAGAGGACGCAGCTTCGCGCTGAAGTTCCTTGATCTCCTCGACCGCGTTCTGCATAGCGGTTTTGGCGGCTTGCGGAAACTGCTTGATCGCCTCCTCCAGCGAGTCTGCTTTCAGCAGAAAACTAAGCGGCAGCGCGCCCATCGGCGACATAATCTGCGTCTGGCCGAAATACTGCACCGTGCGGTCATGGTCCCTGGAACCGTCGGGCTTGACCGGCGTAAGTCGCATGATGCTGCCGGCGCTGCGATCGGAGAAGGTTTCTTCCTGGTAAAGATTGTCGCGATCCAGTTGGATGTCGGGCAGCTGATCTGAATGAGAGGTAGACATAATCGGGTTCCTTCAAGTGGCTTTTCTAAACGAGCGCAACATAACAGATTCCGTTACCTGAGGTCTCGTGCGGGCGTTTCTGCTAGGTTTGTCGAGGATACACAGATTCGATGCTCTACAGTCTGACCGCAAAGTATGCTGGAGATTGACAACCTGCGCGGCGCGCACTTCGGCCCGATTACGCTGACCTTGAACGCGCTGGAATGCGTGGTCGTGCAAGGTGTATCGGGCGCGGGCAAAACGTTGTTCCTGCGCGCGGTGGCGGATATGGATTGTGTCAGCGGCGACGTCCGAATCGGAGGCTGTTGCCGGCGCGACCTGTCGCCGCCCGAGTGGCGCCGCCGCGTGGGATTGCTGCCGGCGGAAAGCCAGTGGTGGGCTGATACGGTAGGCATGCACTTCGCTAAAGGCGCCGCCGCGACTATCGCGCCGCTGGGGTTCGGTCCCGAAACCCTGAACTGGCAGGTGGCGCGCCTGTCGAGCGGCGAGCGCCAGCGGCTGGCGCTGGCGCGGCTGCTGAGCAATCGACCGCGGGTGCTGCTGCTGGATGAACCCACGGCGAATTTGGACGAGATTAACCGCGGACGGGTGGAAGCCTTGGTCGCCGATTACCTCAAGGTAAACCATGCCTGTGCGCTGTGGGTGAGCCACGATGTCGCGCAGGCGGCACGAATCACCGACCGCGTCGTTCGCATGGCGGACGGGCGGTTGCAGGCCCCGAGCCACTGATGGACATGATCCGGCTCAGCGCGTTCGATCTCGGCCTCGCGGCGTCGCTCATCGTCTTGCTGGCGGCGTCCAACTGGTTTACCGGCGCGGGGCATTCGCGCACTCTGGTCGTCGCCGCGGTTCGTTGTGCGGCGCAGTTGATGCTGATCGGGCTGGTGCTGGAGGCGCTGTTTGCGAACGTGAGCCTGTGGTGGGTCACACTGCTCGCGCTATCGATGTTGATCATCGCGGGTTACGAGGTGATGGCGAGGCAGCAGCGCCGCTTCGGGGGCATGGCCGGGTACGCGCTCGGCACGCTATCGATGTTTGTCTCGGCATTCAGCGTCACGTTCCTGGCGCTGACCGTTATCGTCGGCCCCGACCCATGGTATGAGCCGCGCTACGCGATACCGCTTCTGGGCATGATGCTGGGTAATACCATGACCGGGGTGGCGTTAACGCTCGATAATCTGACGCGGCTCGCGTGGCAACAGCGGACCGTGATCGAGGCGCGTTTGATTCTGGGTCACGACTGGGCTACAGCGATTGTCGCCATACGCCGCGACAGCGTGCGCAATGGGCTGATCCCGATCGTAAACGCCATGGCCGCCGCCGGCGTGGTCAGTCTGCCGGGCATGATGACGGGCCAGATTCTCGCGGGAAATCCGCCGATGGAGGCCGTTAAATATCAGATTCTGGTGTTCTTTCTGGTCACGGCCGGCACGGGTTTCGGCATTCTCGCGGCGGCCGGCATCGGTGCGCGCCGCCTGTTTGACGAGCGTCAGCGACTGCGTCTGGACAGATTGCGCGGGGCGGCCGACATTTAAAATGTTTTATATGCCTTTGTTTGCCTCGCCCCCAATGGCCAGCGCGCGCCGGAAAAACTCAGGCGCGGCCGTGCTGGCGCGATGTATCTCGGCGTTGTAGTAGTGAGTCTCGAAGGCTTTTTCAGCAGCGGCCTGCGCGCGCGCAAAATCGATCGCGCCATCTTTGCGGGCCATGATCGCACTCCACCAGCCGGTGGGATAACTGCACTGCGGAAAATGATGCACGGCGACGTCCGTGAATCCCGCCGCGCGCAATCCTTCGGCCATCGGGCGGATAATGCTTTCCGTGTGTACCAGCGGGGATTCGCTTTGCTGCACGAGCAGGCCGCCCGTGGCCAGCGCCTTGTGGCAATCGCGGTAGAAGTTTTCCGAAAACAACCCTTTGGCGGGTCCCACCGGGTCGGTGCTGTCAATGATGATGATGTCCTGCGAAGCCGGTTCGCAGCGCTTTATCCAGTCGATACCGTCGCCAAAATAAAAGTGCGCGCGTGGGTCGTCGTTGGAATCGCATAGTCGAGGAAAGTATTGTTCAGCCAGCCGGGTCACGCGCTCGTCGATTTCCACCTGCCACACGGTTTTGACCTCGGGGTGCTTCAGCACCTCGCGCAAGGTGCCGCAGTCGCCACCGCCGACGATGACCACGCGCGCGGGGGTTAAGTGACTGAACAGCCCGGTATGCGCCATCATCTCGTGGTAGATGAAATTATCGCGGTCTGTCAACATGACGCAGCCGTCGATGACCATGAGATTGCCGAAGCCTTCGGTGTCATATATTTCTATTTTTTGATAAGCGGACTGTTCCTCGTGGAGCTTGCTCTTCAGTCGCAGCGAAAAGGCTGAGCCGCATTGCTCGAATACTTCGCTGAACCAGCGGTTGTCCAGTGCCATAAAGCTGCTCCGTGAGATGTCAGGAATGTATACGTTATTGTTGAGGGAGGTGATGGTCGTTTCGCGTATGGATCGCAAGCGCCGGCGAAAGCTGCTGAACCCGCTAGCAGGCATGGCTGCTAGCCTTCGTTCTAGAACTATGACGTCCCGCCGCCCGGAGCGTGAATCATGCCATCGCTAGACGAACACACGCAAGCGAAGCAGCCGTGGTCGATCGCGCGCGCGCGGCAGGTTTACAACCTTGCCAACTGGGCGGAGCGGTATTTCGATATCGATCCTCACGGCCGTCTGGTGGCGCTGCACCGAGACCAGCCGGACATTGCCGGCGTGCCGCTGGAAGCGCTGGTGCGGGAGTTCCATTCGATCGGGCTGCGCCTGCCCGTGCTGGTGCGATTTCAGCACATTCTGCGCGATCGCGTGACGCAGTTATGTAGCGCGGTGGATGGCGCCATGCGTGAGCGATCTTACGGGGGACGCTACACCGCGGTTTATCCGATAAAAGTCAACCAGCAGCGCAGCGTCGTCGAGCAGATTCTGCACCACGGCAGCGGCCGGGTCGGTCTGGAGGCTGGCAGCAAGCCGGAACTGATGGCGGTCCTGGCGCTCATTGAGGATGACGGCGTCGTAATCTGTAACGGATACAAGGATTCGGAGTACATCCGTCTGGCGCTGATTGGACGCCTGCTGGGGCATCGCGTGTATATCGTGGTGGAGAAGCCGTCGGAACTGGAACTGGTGTTTCGCGAGTCGCGCGCGCTGGGTGTCTCGCCACTGCTGGGTGTGCGCGTACGCTTAGCTTCGATTGGCGAGGGCAAATGGCAGAACACGGGCGGCGACAAGGCCAAGTTCGGGTTGTCCGCCGCGCAAGTGCTGGCGTTGATCGAGCGCTTAAGAGAAGAGTCTTTACTGGGCAGTATGCGCTTGCTGCATTTTCACATGGGTTCTCAAATCGCAAATATCAGCGACATTAATCGCGGCATGCGTGAAGCGGGCCGCTTTTACGCCGATCTGCGCGCGTTGGGCGCCGGCATTGACGTGGTCGACGTGGGCGGCGGGCTTGGTGTCGATTACGAAGGCACGGGCTCGCGTGCCTACTGCTCCATGAACTACACGCTACCGGAATACGCGGGTACCATCGTGCGTGCGCTAGCCGACATATGCGATGAGCAGCGACTTCCGCATCCCGATATCGTGACTGAAGCCGGTCGCGCCATGACCGCACATCATGCCGTGTTGATTACTAACGTCATCGACGTTGAATATACCTCGGCAGGCGATGTTGCGAAGCCCGCGCAGGTCGATACGGTTGTGGTGCTGCGTGAGCTATGGCGTCTCTACGATCATCAATATGAGCTGTCGGTCGGTGAAATCTATAACGAGGCGCAGTACTGGTTGAGCGAGGCGCAGTCCATGTACACGCATGGGGTGCTCGATTTGCGCAACAGAGTGCGGGCCGAGCAACTCCATCGTGCGATCTGCCAGCGGTTGATGAGCACGCTCGACTCGATGCAAGAGCCGCCGCGGGACATTGCCACGCAACTCCATGAAAAACTCGCCGACAAATATTTCTGTAATTTTTCAGTATTCCAGTCGGTGCCCGACGTATGGGCGATCGACCAGATTTTTCCCATCGTGCCGTTGCATCGCCTGCATGAAGCGCCAACGCGACGCGCGGTGCTGCAAGACCTGACCTGCGACTCGGATGGGCAGATTCGCGCCTATGTGGACAGCGGGCGCATCGAGGCCACGCTTCCCGTGCACGATTACCAGCCCGGAACACCCTACCTGCTGGGAATATTTCTGGTCGGCGCGTACCAGGAAATTCTCGGGGATTTGCATAACCTGTTCGGTGATACGCACGCCATTAATGTAGAACTGTTGCCGGACGGTGGTTATCGACTGGACGCGCCGGAGTTTGGTGACAAGGTGGACGAGTTGCTGAGCATGGTGCATTTTTCGCCCGAGCGCCTGCTGGCCGTCTATCACGAAAAAGTCGCGGCGGCAGGATTCAGTGCCGAGCGCCAGGCAGCGCTATGCGACGAGCTTGAGCACGGCCTGCACGGTTATACCTACCTTGGGGATTAGTCTCACGGCACATCAGATGTCTCATCATGTTCATTTCAAACTATAACGCTCGATCACAATGAAGAGCCGCATCATATTTCATTTCGTCGCCTTCGCCGGACTGTTCGGAGCCGGCGCGTGGATCGCGTATCAGGGCGTTGTCGCGCCCACCCGCATCGGCCCGCTGGCCATCAATATTGAGAATGCCACGATTTACTGGTTCACCCTGCTCGTCTACGTCTTCGTCTGGCTGTTACTCTACTATCCGCTACGCAGACGCACATGGCCCGTGTTGTTGATCGGACACGCAAGCGCGGTGGCGATTGCGCTGGCAAGCACGTTTACCGTAATCTCTTTAGGCTCGCGCAATAGCCCTGACGCGCGGATCCTGCCGTCCGAGAGCGCGCAGACGCGTGAGACGATTCCGCCGCCCGCGGACGCTGACCCTAACACCCTGACCTTGCCGTTGCCATCACGCCAGGGCACGCAGTAGCCGGGCTTACCTGAACTGGGAGATAAGGATGACCACAGCCCCGAACACAAACGACGTTGCCCTGGAAAAGCCGAGCGTGCTGGTGGTGGACGATTCGAACGTCATGCGACGGGCCATTCAGCGGATACTGTCACAGGATTTTACCGTCATCGAGGCCGCGGACGACAATGTCGCATGGGATATTCTCGCCCGCGAAAACGGTATTCAGGTCGTTTTTTCAGACCTGATGATGCCTAACAAAAACGGTTTCGAGCTGCTTCGCGACATCCGGGAGTCCGCGCAAGTGCGCATCAACCGGCTGCCAGTGATAATCATGACCGGCCACGAAGACGATGAGAAGATACGTAACCAGGTCATGTCTCTGGGCGCCAGTGACTTTATTTCCAAGCCGTTCGATTCGGTGCAGATCAGGGCGCGCGCCAGCGTACACGCCAAGGCCAATCAAACCAGCCGACTACTGGAGCAGGCGCAGGAACTGCTCGCGAAAAAGAGCACCGTCGATCCCCTTACCGGGCTGGCGAACTTGCGCCATCTGCACGAACAGGGCGCCGCGATGCTTGCGTTAGCAGTCAGTCAGAACGCGGACCTGGCAATGCTCTTCATTGAGCTGGACGCATTCGAAGACGTATTCAAAGGCAAGGGACGTCAGATCTCGGAGAAAATCCTGAGCCACGTTGGCCGCCTGATCGCCGGGAGTATGCGCCGGGAAGATCTGACCGCGCGAGCCGGTCTGGCAAAGTTTGCGGTCGTCATGCCGGGCGCCGATCATCAGTCCGCTTCCATCACGGCCAAGCGAGTTCATACCTTGATTGGTGAGTCGCTCTATCGGCTGGGCGATCAGCGTTTCCAGGTTACCGCAAGTGCTGCGCTGGTCACGGGTCCTTGCAGTGCCGAGCTGCGATTTGAAGACATCATCAAACGCGCCGAACAGCCTCTGACGCGCGCCAGAGGCGCCGGAGGCAACCGACTGGTAATCGAGGAATTTCCCCGCATCGGACCGGAGTCACCGCGCGCGGGCAGTTCGACTTCACAGGTCAAGTTGACCTTGGATGGCGCCGTCGAACTGTTGGCGGCGGGGCAAACGCAAGCGCTCGATCATCACCTCGCCGCTTTGTTGTTGCGGGTATTGCCGTTACTTGAGTATGGCGATCAGCGATTGCAACTTGGGATCGAAGTGAGCCTGACTCAACTGCGTGGCAAGCTCGTTACCACGCAGGCACCCGTTACCGAATCGGCGCCAGCGAACGGGATACATTAAATATTGCAAGTCTTGCTAGCCCGCTAATTCTGGCGGGCGAAATCCAGCATGCGCTGAGTCGATCGTAAGGCGCGGTGTCGCACCGCTTCATCCAGATGGATCTCGTTAGCGCCGGCTTCCAGCGCGCGTTCGAGATTATGCAGCCCATTCATGGCCATCCACGGACAATGCGCGCAGCTTTTGCAGGTTGCGCCCTCGCCGTGCGTAGGCGCCTCAAGCAGCGTTTTCCCCGGCGCCGCCTGCTGCATTTTGTAAAAGATGCCGCGATCGGTCGCTACAATCAGCGTCTGGTGAGGCAGTTCACGGGCGGCCTTGATAAGTGCGGTCGTCGATCCCACGACATCGGCTATCTCGATCACGTCGGCGGGCGACTCCGGATGGACCAGCACCGCCGCGTCGGGATGCGTCTGCTTTAACTGGCGCAACCCGGCCGACTTGAATTCCTCGTGCACCACGCAGGCGCCGTTCCACAGCACCATGTCCGCCCCGGTGACCTCGTTGAGATACCGACCCAGGTAGCGATCCGGCGCCCATAGAATCTTGCGCTCCTCGTCCATAAGGTGGCTGATGATCCGCACGGCAATGCTGGATGTCACCACCCAGTCCGCGCGCGCCTTTACCTCCGCGCTGGTGTTGGCGTAAACGACAACCGTGCGATCCGGGTGCTCGTCGCAGAACCTGTTGAACGCCGCCGGCGGACAGCTCAGGTCGAGTGAGCACTCCGCTTCGAGAGTTGGCATCAATACCCGCTTTTCAGGACTCAGAATTTTCGCGGTTTCGCCCATGAAGCGAACACCAGCCACAACCAAGGTGCTGGCGGCATGTTCCTGCCCAAAGCGCGCCATGTCCAGCGAGTCCGACACGCACCCGCCGGTCTCGTCAGCAATCAACTGGATGTCCGGATCGGTGTAATAATGTGCTACCAGCACGGCGTCCCGCGCTTTAAGCAGGCGCTTGATCCGGTTTATCGCGGCCAGCCGCTCCGCAACGGTGTAACGCGGCATCGACGCGGTGACTTGCGCGGTTGCGGGGATGTCTCGCACGGTTGTTGCTGAAGCGGTTGACGGAGCCATATATTCCTCGTGAGGCATGTTGGCCTCGTGAGACGCCGATTGAGTCTGGCAAAAAGTGGGATCCTAAAATGTCAGGTCACCGGCCCTGAAAATGGTTCCTGATCCGTGCCGATTCAAGTGCCATAGTGCCGCATCAAGCAAGTGCAATGAAATCCAGGCTTCACTTGATCGACGTCCAGGCGCGGGCTTATTGTGTAGATTGGCTACATGGGGCTGCCGTTCAGGCACGAGTGACTGGGGTGGCAAGTCATACAATCGGGCTGCCTGCGGGTCGGATTCCGGTCTTAAGAGTTCCGGCTACACCCGCGCATACCAACCTTGGCGGCGATATATTCGGCGGCTGGATTATGTCGCAGGTGGATATCGCCGGCAGCATCCCGGCCGTGCTGCGCGCCAAAGGTCGGGTGGTGACCGTGGCGGTCAACAGCATGACGTTTCTGAAGCCAGTCATGGTCGGCGACATCCTGAGTGTGTACGCGGAAATAGAGTCGGTCGGCACCAGCTCCCTGCTCGTGAACATCGAAGTCTACGCGCAACGCAACCCCGTCGATCCGGTGTGCATAAAAATATCCGATGCTCAACTGACTTACGTGGCGATCGACAACAACGGCAGACCGCGGCCCGTGCCTGCCGGCTGAAATTTTGTTGGTAGTATTGCAACAAATGTGGTGCCCGGTGCTATACTTTGGTGTCGGTCTTAGGGGAGACCGGGAGAATCGCCATGACAATAGCACTTACCGTCCTTCATCCGGCGCCCGACGTGCTGCGCACCATGCTCGTTTCCATTTTGATGACTGCCGCAGCAGCAATCGCCCACGCCGATACGCGCACATCGACGCCTTCACTCATTGGCGGTCAACTCATTGCGTGGCTAAGCTCAGGCAGCGAAGAGGTCGCCGATCACGCTTCAATAGCCGCGGGGGCGCGCGCGATCACGCCTGAAATGGGCTTTGCACCCTCGCTGCATCATGTCAGCGCGGGCCGCCCGCAACACTATGCGGATTCGGCCGCGGGGCGGGTGCTTTACGCGTTTCCTGTCTCGGATGACGCGTCGCTCGGTCTCCATATGGGCGACGATGGATACGGCGCCAGCGCATTATCCGGAGCGCACGGTTTCGGCTCCGGCCTTGCCTACTCGGTCAACGACAGTCTGGCCGTAACTGTCGGTATCGACGCTATATTTTTCGACACTGCACGTTCCCATCGGTTTAATCAGTACACGGACTGCGTAGCACTGGAAGAACGCGGCGAGCTACCGCTTCTTACCTGTTCGGATGCGATCGCCTATACGCCGGAGAATCTCGCGCGGGGCGAGCCGGGCACGCTGGATTCGAACGCGGTTGGCTACGGCTATAATCTCGGCGCAACCTTGGCCGTTACCGAAAGCACGCGTCTGGGTATGCGCTATCAATCCGGAATGCAGTTGCCCGCGGAGGATGAAACCGTGTTCCATACCGCGGGACCGCTGTTATCGACGGATCTCGCGCGGCTGACTGACCAGGCGGTAATCTCCGGCCTCGGGTTGCCGGGTTCGTTCGCGGTAGGCGCCTCGCACCAATTCAACAATCAATGGAGTGTGGCGGGCGACGTGACGTGGGTGAACTGGACTCAGTTCAATGAATTCCGCGTGCTGCCTGATGGCTACAGGCAAGGCGGCGGCACCACGACCGAAAACTGGGAAAATACATACCGCTACACGCTGGGATTGAATTATCGTCAGAGCGACCGCTTGAAATATCGCCTAGGCGCGGCTTACGATCAGAGCCCGCTGCCCGCGAGCGAGCGCAATACTGGACTTGTGGCCAGCGAGGATCTGGTGTGGCTGGCATTAGGCGTCGGATACTCGCCGACTCCGCGTCTGTCGTTCGATGTCGGGTATGCCTACCCGTTTATGATGGAACCGCAGATTTACGACGCGCTACAGCATAATCTTGCCGGTCAGTTCGAGGGCGAGAGCGACATTTTGAGCGCGCAATTCAAGTGGCGTTTTGAGTAAACTCACCTTTCACGTCTACTACACTGCGGTCAGCATCGCGTAGCGGATCGTTTACGGCGCGTTGCATGCGCCACGGCT
>Ga0136621_1000715_pt1 | contig 13294 bp, 10 predicted proteins | sample AntDryUQ445A2306_FD_104673 | JGI IMG/M metagenome (GOLD analysis project Ga0136621, IMG submission 104673) | Polar desert sand microbial communities from Dry Valleys, Antarctica - metaG UQ445A (23.06) | ecosystem: Environmental > Terrestrial > Soil > Desert | place: Antarctica: Dry Valley...
GAACAGGCCCCCGGCGCGCGCATGATCCTGACCGTGCACGACGAGCTCGTCTTCGAAGTCGAGCAGGGCCGTGAGCAAGAGGTGGGTGAGCTGGTCGAGCGGGCCATGACCGGAGTGTGCGACATGAAGGTCCCACTGGCGGTTGATCTGTCGTGGGGGGCGACTTGGTCCGACGCCAAGAGCTGAGCTCCCTCTACCGCGACCGCAGCGGAGTTTCGGAGGGGGCCGACTGGGGCCTCATCGGGGGTTTCCTGGTGATCACCGCACTGGGCCTTTTGGACCTGATCACCATGATCTATCTGTTGGGCGCCCTGGTCGTCGGAAGCATGATCGCCGCCGCCCTCAGCACCCCGCGGCGCACAGTCGCGGTCTCACTCTATGCGGTTGCCTGGGCCCTCTTACTGGGTGCCCCCGACCACTGGACCGCCGCTCATTTTCTGCGCATCTCGATCAACATCATGGGAGGAGCGATCGGTTACTCGATTGCCATGCTGCGGGTCACCAGAGAGGACGCGCTGCGGCGCATGATTCGCATCGCCGAGATCGCCCAGCAGACCGTGTTGCGGCCCCTGCCGGATGCACTTGGCGAGGCCGAGCTGGAGGTGCGCTACGCCTCCGCCGCCGAAGAGGCGCTGATAGGGGGCGACCTCTACGATGCGGTCGAGACGCCGCATGGGCTCAGGATCATCGTCGGCGACGTGCGCGGCAAGGGGCTCGACGGCGTCCGTCTGGCGTCGGTCGTCCTGGGCACTTTCCGGGACGCCGCCTTCACGCGATCCCTACTGGTAGACGTCGTCGCCGCCGTGGACGAGTCCGTCGGCCGCTACGTGGGTGACGAGGACTTCATCTCGGCCGTGTTGTTGGAGCTCTCGGGCCACGAGATCAGGGTCGTCAACCTCGGCCATCCTTCGCCACTGCGCTACCGGCTCGGGGCGGTCGACCTGCTCGATCCGCAAGTGCGCTCCGCTCCCTTCGGGCTTTCCCCCACCCCGCAGGTGGAGACCTTCGCAGTGGCCACCGGCGAGCGCATCCTCCTCTACACCGATGGGGCGACCGAGTGCCGGGATCCCGCCGGCGCCTTCTTCGATCTCGAGAGCGGAGCCCTGAGGGCCCTCGAGTCCCCCAATCTGAGCAGCGCCCTCGACGCCCTCATCGAGGACCTCACGCGCCATTGCGGAGGTGCGCTCTCCGACGACGTGGCGTTGGTGCTGCTCGCGCCTCGGCCCCCTCCTTGATGCGGGAGGGGGCCGAGGGCTTGCGGTGGATGGAGCGGGTCTAGCAGTAGAAGGTGCGGCGAGCAATGCTAGGAAGGTGATCCACATCTCCTCTGAAGCGGACGATCACCCTGCAGCGCTTGGTCCTCTGCGGCCGGCGGAACCTCTTCGCGTAGCCGCTCTCACGGATCCCGTCGGCGTTGCGGTCGATTCCCGAGCCGAGCAGCACTCGCTTGGTGCCGACCTTGACCCAGGCGCCGCTGCGCCGCTTCTTGAGCACGATCTTGACCTTCTGGCCGGCGTGGGCCGGGGTCAGGAGCCCCTTGACCCGGATGCGGCTGGGGCGCTTGCGGGCTGTGAACGAGAGCTTGGAGGCAGCCCTGTCGTCGTTGGTGATCGTGCCCACGCCGGTACCGTCTCCGAGGTCGGCGTTGGTGGTCGACTGCACGTCGAGGTTGAAGCGCTCGGCGGGCTCGTTGACTGTGTCGGGGATGATGGCGACCTTCACAGTCTTGGCCGTGTTGCCCGCTGCGAAGGTGACCTCCCCGAGAGCGGTCGTGTAGTCGCTGGCTGCCACCGCGCTGCCGTCGGAAGTGCCGTAAGAAACGGTCACTGCCTGGCTGGAGGGCCGGGACAGCGACAGCGAGAAAGCCGCGTCGACGGTGCCCGAGTTGCCCTCTGACACCGTGGTGTTGGAGACCGACACCACCGGGGTGGCGTCGTCGTCAGTGATAAGGCCGCGCCCCAGTGCGTCCGCCAGGACGGCGTTGGCGGGAGCGGTCAGCGTTAGCGAGAAGTCCTCGTCACCCTCGTGCCAGTCGTCGCCCTGAACAGTTACCGTTACGGACTTGGAGAGGTCACCGGGAGCAAACACGATCGGTCCACTCGAGGCTTGGTAGTCGGCGGGCGCGGTAGCCGAACCGTTGGAGGTGTCGTAGGCGACTGTGGACTCAACCGAACTGGCGTGCGAAAGCACGACTTCGAAGCTGGCGGAGACCGTGCCCGAGTTGCCCTCGATGACTTCTTCGGCATCCCAGATGGAAACGGCCGGAGCGCTCTCGTCGTCGATGATGGTGCCGGTGGCCTGGGCGACGGCACCTAATGCGTTGGAGAAGCTCAGCGAGAAAACCTCGTCGCTCTCACTTGTGGTGTCTCCGACAACCGGAACCGTGATGGACTTCGTCACCTGCCCGGGGGCGAAGGTCACGGTACCCGTAGAGGCCGTGTAGTCGGCGAGCGCGGCCGCAGCCGAGCCATCAGCGGTCGCGTATTGGAAGCTGACGTCGGTGGTGGATGCGTTCGACAGCGTGGCCTTGAAGACCGCGGGGGTGGTGCCCGAGTCGCCCTCGCCGACCACCACGTCGGTAACGGACAGAACCGGCAGCAGGTCGTCGTTGGTGATGGTGCCGAGGCCGCCGCCGCTCTTGATGCTTGCTCCTCCAACAGGGTTCGTGAGGGATACGGTGAAGGTCTCGGTGTTCTCCTTTACGGTGTCTCCGTTGGCCCAGACGGAGACCGTCTGGCGCTTGCCACCGGCGAACGACACCGTGCCCTGGGCCGAGACGTAGTCGCTTGGGGAGCTGGCGCTGCCGGCCACGGTCTGGTGGTCGACCGTCATGCTCTTGTTCCAGACACCCTTGACCTGCAGGGTGAACAGCATTTGCTTCTGGCCGGAGTTGCCCTCGGTCACCGTGACGCTCGATATGGAGATCGAGGGTCCGGGCCGCGCCGCGTGGGCGGAAGCCCGGCGCTTGCCAGCAGCGCCGAGGCCGCGACCGCCGTTGCGGTCAGCCGGTGTGAAAGGTTACCTATCATGATGCTGCTCCTCCTTGGGGGGTTGGGCTCTATGCCCCTTGCTTCGGCGGCGCGGCGTCCGAGGGCTATACGCAAAGGCGGAGATCAGGGGGTCCTCTAAGCAGGCAGGACGTCGTATGCGGGAGAGCCCGTAAGCCCTGCTTTCTAGGCAGAAACCAGGAGGCGCGGCCCCCTGCGAGCCGCCCTATATACTGAGGCAGCCCCCCATCTGGGGGCGAATTCACGTCAGGAGGAGATCCCCTATATGTCGGAATCGCAGGACGAGGCTGCTCAAGCCTCGATTCCAGAGCCCGCAAGCCGGCCGGGCTCGGAGCAGACGCTGCCGGACGGCTCCGGCGGCGTAATCACCCGCACCGCACCATCGGCCGCCGGCGAGACCTATCACGGCGGCACTATCGTCGAAAACGACGTCGGTGACTCTCTGGAAGAGATGATGGCGGCCATCGATGCCACGATCAAGCCATTCGACGAGGGCGACATCGTGTCCGGCGAGATCGTCAAGATCGACAAGGACGAAGTCCTGCTCGACATCGGCTACAAGTCCGAGGGCGTCATCCCGCTGCGCGAGCTGTCTATTCGCAATGATATCGACCCGCACGACGTCGTTTCTATCGGCGACTCGATCGAGGCGCTGGTCACTCAGAAAGAGGACGCCGAGGGCCGCCTCATGCTCTCGAAGAAGAAGGCGCAGTACGAGCGCGCCTGGGGCCGTATCGAGGAGATCAAGAACGCAGATGGAACCGTCGAAGGGCCCGTCATCGAGGTGGTCAAGGGCGGGCTCATACTCGATATCGGTTTGCGGGGCTTCCTGCCCGCATCTCTGGTCGAGATGCGACGAGTGCGTGACCTCCATCCCTACGTGGGGCGTGCGCTCGAGTGCCGGATCATCGAGCTCGACAAGAATCGCAACAACGTGGTGCTGTCGCGCCGCAAGTTCCTCGAGGAGTCGCAGGCCGAGCAGCGCCAGGGCTTCCTGACCTCGTTGACAAAGGGCGAGGTGAGGACCGGAACCGTGTCCTCGATCGTCAACTTCGGCGCGTTCGTGGATCTCGGGGGCGTGGACGGCCTGGTGCACGTCTCCGAGCTGTCGTGGAAACACGTCGATCATCCTTCCGAGGTGGTCGAGGTCGGAAAGGACGTCCAGGTCGAGGTTCTCGACGTCGACCTCGAGCGCGAGAGAGTGTCGCTGTCACTGAAGGCGACGCAGGAGGACCCATGGCGGCAGTTCGCCCGCCAGCGCCAGATCGGCGAAATCATCGAGGGGCGCGTCACCAAGCTCGTCCCCTTCGGTGCTTTTGTCGAGCTCGACGACGCCATCGAGGGCCTCGTCCACATCTCGGAGCTGGCCGAGCGCCACGTCGAGAAGGCCGAGGACGAAGTCAGTGTGCACGATCGCATTCCGGTCAAGATCATCGACATCGACCTCGACCGGCGCCGCATCAGCTTGTCGCGCAAGCAGGCGTTGAGGGCGGGGCCGGTCTTACCAGACGGGGAGGCGGCCGCCGAGATCGAGCTCGAGCCCGAGGCTGCGGAAATCGGGACCGACGCTGCGGATGTCGCGACCGAGGACTCGGCTCCCTCCGTCGAAGCGGTGGAGGGGGGGGTGGGGATGGCGAAGGACACGGCGGCGCCCGAGGTGGCTGTTACGGCGGAGCTCGCCGGGCAGGCGGCGCCTCCCGAGGAGCGCGAAGAGGCCGAGATGACTCGCCTGATGTCGCCCGACTCTCCGCCCGAGGGCCACGAGGGTGTGACCGCGGCGGAGAGCGACAAGCCCTCCACTGAGGTACGCATCTCCCAAGAGGAGCGCGAGGAGGGCGCCGTCCCGGGGACGGCGGTGAATGAGCTGGTCGCCGATCTGGTCGCCGAGGAGCCATCCGACCACGCGGCCGAGAGCGTCGACGACCCTTCCCGGGCGTCCGAAGAGACGGGCGAGCCCGGCGGAGAGGAGTCGATCGAGTCGATCGTCGAAGACCTCAAGCGGCGCGGCGGACGTTAGTGGTGCGCACGTGACGTGCTGCTGGTAGGCGTCACTGGGGGAATAGGTTCCGGCAAGTCTCTCTTCTCGGCCCTGTTGGCCGAGCGCGGGGCTCAGGTCATCGACGCCGACGCCTACGGGCGCGAGTCGATGCGGCCGGGGCAGCCTGCATGGCACTCGGTCATTGCGCAGTTCGGGCGGGAGCTGTTGATCCCACAGAGCATGGAGATCGACCGCCAGGCGTTGGCCGAGGTGGTCTTCTACGACCACGACAAGCTCGCCGCCCTCAACGCCATCGTCCATCCAATTCTGTTCTCGGCCATTGCCGACTCCGTCGAGCGGTTGTCCCAGACCGACGAGATCGTCGTGATCGACGCCGCCATCCTGGTCGAGACGGGAATGGACAAGAACCTCGACACGCTAATCGTCGTTCATACAGACGAGAGCTTGCGGCGGGGGCGGCTCAAGAAACGAGGTATGTCCCCCGCCGATATCGAGGCCCGGATGAGCTCACAGGCGAGCACGGTCGACCTGCTCGCCAAAGCCGACATCGTGGTGTGCAACAACGGCTCGCCCGACCAGCTCGTCCGCGAGGCGGACCGTGTGTGGGGCGATCTATCGAGCCGCTTGTTCTCGTGAGCGGCATAGAAATCGTCTTCTTCGATGCGGGCGAGACCCTCCTGCATCCCCATCCCTCGTTTCCGGAGCTTTTTGCCCGCACCGCCCAGGCCCAGGGCCACGACGTCTCGATCGAAGACGCCACCAAGGTCCAGGCCCGGCTCGCCCCCCACCTCGTAGAACTCGCCGAGGACACCGGCGTGGAGAAGCCATCACTGCATGCGGAGGACTCTCGCCGTTTCTGGAGCTTTCTCTACCGAAGGCTGTTGAAGGAGCTTGGGATCGAGGACGAACAGCTCGTCTCAGTCCTTTACAAGACCTTCTCCGACATCTCCTCGTATGCACTGTTCGACGATGTCCTGCCCGCACTGCAGCGGCTCGAAGCAGAGGGTTACCGTCTCGGCTTGATCTCGAACTTCGAGCAATGGCTCGAGGAGATGCTGGTCGAGCTCGAGATTGGCCACCTCTTCGAGGTTCGGATCGTTTCGGGGGCCGAGGGTGTCGAGAAGCCGGACCTGCGCATCTACGAGCTGGCGTTGGAGCGGGCGGGCGCCGATCCGCGGGCGGCGGTGCATGTGGGCGACTCCCCCGCGATGGATGCCGAGCCTGCGGCCGCAGCCGGGATGGAAGCCGTTCTGCTGGACCGCCTCGGCCGCTACCGCAACTACCCCGGAACGGTGATCTCGAGCTTGAATGAGCTTGCCGGAGTGGTGTCGGACCTGCCGCGAGAGCGCAGGGGTAGCTGACTTGTCGGAGATCGTGTTTGCCTCGGCCACGCGCCAGGCGCAGCTCATCAGACGAGGCGAGGTCTCGCCCGTCGAGCTGGTCACCGAATACCTCGAGCGCATCGAGCGGTTCGACGGCGACATCAACTCGTTCGTGACCGTGACCGCCGAGAGCGCACTCGAGGAGGCGCGTCGGGCGCAACGATCACTCTCTCACGAGCACCTCCCGCCGTTCGTCGGCGTGCCCATCACCATCAAGGACCTGACCGAGGTCGAGGGCGTGCGCTTCACCGCCTCGGTCAAGCCGTTCGCCGACAAGGTGGGGGAGACGGATGCGGCCTCGGTCACGCGGATCAAGGACGCCGGTTTCATCATCCTCGGCAAGACGAACACGCCCGAGCTGGGGACGCTGTGCGTCACCGAGTCCGAGCTGAACGGCGCCTGCCGCAACCCCTGGGACCCGTCGTTGACGCCCGGCGGGTCGAGCGGAGGAGCGGCCGCAGGGGTCGCGGCCGGCTTCAGTCCCATCGCTCATGGCTCGGATGGAGGCGGCTCCATCCGGATCCCGGCGTCGTGCTGCGGGCTTTACGGGCTCAAGCCGTCACGGGGCCGCGTTTCGAGCGCGCCTGGCGGTGGCGACCTCGCCGGCCTCGGCGTTCAGGGACCCCTGGCTCGCACGGTGGAGGACGCGGCCGCCCTGCTCGACGTCATGGCCGGCTACGAGGTCGGGGATCCTTACTGGGCCCCGCCCCCCGAGAGGCCTTTCTTGCGGGAGGTGGGCGCACCCCCCGGTCGGTTGCGTATCGCAGTCACCACCCAGGCCCCCAACTTCGCGCCGGTGGCGGAGGAGGTGGTGGCCGCAACGATGGAGGCAGCCGAGACGCTCGAAGGGCTCGGTCACATCGTCGAGGAGGCCGCGCCCGAGTGGGCGGATCCTGAGATCACGCCCCTGTTCGTGACGCTGTGGCAGGCGCGCAGCGTGGACGGGTGCGAGCCGCAGGAGCTGGAGCTCATCAACCGCACCCTGATCGAGAGCGGAGCGCAGACCTCGAGCGTCGAGTATGTGAGCGCCTTGTCCAGGCTGCAGAGGAAGGCACGAGGGATCGTGGCCTTCTGGCGCGACTACGACCTTCTCTTGACGCCGACCCTGGCCCTCCCCCCGGTTCCCGTGGGGTGGGTGTTCGAATCCGATCATCCCTGGGAGCAATTCGCCAGGATGGGGCTGTTCATCCCGTTCACCCCTTTGATCAACCTCACCGGGCAGCCTGCCTGCAGCCTGCCCCTGCACTGGACCGAGGAAGGCATTCCGATCGGCGTTCAGCTGATCGGCAGGCCGGCGGGCGAGGCGATGCTGCTGCGAGTCTCGGCACAGCTCGAGGAAGCGAGGCCGTGGGCGCAGCGTCGTCCCCAGCTATTACGGTAGGTGGACGATGCCGCCGTTCAAGGTAGAAGCCGATTTCTCACCTTCTGGAGACCAGCCCGACGCGATCCGTGGTCTTGCAGAAAGCGTTCTTGCCGGCAACCGTTTCACCACCTTGCTGGGGGCGACGGGGACCGGTAAGACCGCTACGCTTGCGTGGTCCTTGGAGCAGATCCAGAAACCCACTCTGGTCATCGCGCCGAACAAGTCGCTCGCCGCCCAGCTCTGCAACGAGTTCAAGCAGTTCTTCCCCGCCAACGCGGTCGAGTACTTCGTCTCCTACTACGACTATTACCAGCCCGAGGCCTATGTCCCCTCGAGCGACACCTACATCGAGAAGGACTCGTCGATCAATGAGGAGATCGAGCGGCTGCGGCACAGCGCGACCAGCGCGCTGCAGCAGCGCGACGACGTCCTCATCGTCGCCAGCGTGTCGTGCATATTCGGCTTGGGATCTCCTGAGGAGTACCTCAAGCAGGTCGTCGACGTCGCACGGGGTGGTACCGCGGATCGCGATTTCATCCTGTCAAAGCTCGTCGACATCCAGTATGAGCGCAACGACCTGAATTTCGTGCGTGGCAAGTTTCGCGTGCGCGGCGACACCATCGAGGTCTTCCCCGCATACGAGGAGAAGGCGATTCGCATCGAGCTGTTCGGGGACGAAGTCGACCGCATCGTGCTGCTAGACACCCTGACCGGCGAGATAACCGGCGAGCTCGATCACGTCACGATCTATCCCGGCTCGCATTACGTTGCGTCGCGCGAGCGGATGTCCGCAGCCATCGAGGCAATCGAGCAGGAGCTCGCCGATCAACTCGGCATGCTGCAGCAACAGGGAAAGCTTCTCGAGGCGCAACGGCTTCGTATGCGTACCGAATACGACCTCGAGATGCTCAGAGAGGTCGGCTTCTGCAACGGGATCGAGAACTACGCTCGCCACATCGAGGGCCGTCCCAGGGGCAGCAGGCCCTCGACCCTGATCGACTACTTTCCCGACGACCTCCTGATAGTTGTGGACGAGTCGCACGTCGGCGTACCGCAGCTCGGGGGCATGTACGAGGGAGACATGAGCCGCAAACGCACGCTCGTCGAGCACGGCTTCAGGCTTCCCAGCGCGCTCGACAACCGGCCTCTGCGCTTCGACGAGTTTCTCGACAGGGTCGAGCAAGTCGTGATGATGTCGGCCACCCCGGGCCCCTTCGAGCGAAAGCACAGTGCGGCCACGGTCGAGCAGATCGTGCGGCCCACCGGGCTCATCGATCCCGAGGTGGTCGTGCGTCCCACCAAGGGTCAGATAGACCACCTCCTGGATGAGATCAAGAGGCGCACGGACGCCTCTCAGCGGGTGCTGGTGACCACTCTGACCAAGAAGATGGCCGAGAACCTCACCGACTATCTGCTGACCTCGGGTATCAGGGTCCGCTATCTGCACTCGGACATCGGAGCCGTCGAGCGCATCGAGATACTGCGCGACCTTCGCCTCGGCGAGTTCGATGTGCTCGTGGGCATCAACCTCCTGCGCGAGGGCCTCGACCTTCCCGAGGTCTCACTGGTGGCGATCCTCGATGCCGACAAGGAGGGCTTTCTGCGCTCTCAGACCTCGCTGATCCAGACCATCGGCCGGGCCGCCAGAAATGTCGACGGTCAGGTCATCATGTATGCGGACGAGGTCACCGACTCGATGCGGCGGGCGATCTCCGAGACCCAGAGGCGGCGACAGGTCCAGCTCGAGTACAACCAGGAGCACGGCATCGACCCGCAGTCGATCCGCAAGGCGGTGACCGACATCCTCATCGAAGGCATGGGTCGCAGGCGAACCGACGCAACGGTGCCGGTCGCATCGAAGAGCCGCCGCAGCGAGCCGTTCGGGGGCAGCCCCGACGAGCTGCAGAGGCTCTTGCTGCAGCTCTCAGAGGAGATGCATCAGGCCGCGAAGGACCTGCGGTTCGAGTACGCAGCCCGGCTGCGCGACGAGATCAAGGAGCTCCGGCGGGAGCTGCGCGAGGTCGGCTGACCAAGTGCTGGCTGGTAGCATCACCCAGCCAGGCTGGACGACCAGTTGGACCGCCAAGGGGGCTTCCATTGCGCCGTACGTTGGCTGTAAGCGCGACCATCGCGCTTGCCGGATCTCTGTTGCCGGGCTTCTCTGCCGCGGCCACCTCATCGAGTGGAGCGGGTGGGGGCAGGATGCCCACGGACGTCCGCCATGTCGGGCCCGACTACAACAAGGGACGCCGTCTGCCCCTAACCGGGAACGTGCGGCGTATTGCCAAGGAGGCTCGCTCCCAGCTGCGCGGGGCGCAGGCCGCTCCGCCGGTGGTTGGGGACGACCGTACGTGGCTGGCGCTCGACAGCGCTCAGAGCGCCGTTTACCTCAAGAACTACCGGCTGCGAGGGATGGGCGACAAGGTCGAGGTGTGGGTCGCTCACGATGTCGACGAGGTCTCCAGGAACATCAAGTTCCAGCCCGGCGATTGCCGCAACGGCGAACGAACCACGATCACCGACGAGCAGGTGAACTATCTTATCAGTGAGTTCGACACCAACATGTACCCCAAGGAGTCGCAGGCGTTCTCGGTGCCACCGGCTCGCGATGGAGCCAATGCAGTGCTGCCCGAGCTGGTCGATCTTCCCGCCGACTACTACTCGGGCGAGGGCGACAACATCGTCGTGCTGATCGACAATGTGCGCGACACGAATTTCTACGACTACAACAACTCGCAGGGCTACTCCTACACCGCGGGATTCTTCTCCTCCTTCTTCAACGAGCTCGTCGACCGCAACGTCATGACGATCGACGCCTACGACTGGTTGCACCGCACCGGCGCCAACCCGCCCGACGACCCGGTGCCGGGCGACTTCTGCACCAGCGCACCGGCACGGCCGTTCCTCTACGAGGGCGTGTTTGCGCACGAGTACCAGCACCTGCTCGAGTACTACGAAGACCCGGACGAGACCCGGTGGATCAACGAGGGCCTTTCGGACTGGGCCCAGACCCTGACGGGTTACGCCAACCCGAGCGTCCCGACTGAGGACGTGGGGTTCGACCGCCATGTCCAATGCTTCCTAGGGCACCTCGGGACCGAGACCCCAGCCAACCCGAACCCTTACCGGGGCGGGCCCGAGAACTCACTGACTACGTGGCAGGACCAGGGAGCAGACGAGATCCTCTGTGACTACGGTGCCGCCTACACGATGATGGAGTACCTCCACGGCCTCTACGGCAACGACTTCATGACCGCGTTACACGTGGACGATCGCTCCGGCCTGGAGTCCCTGGGGGCTTTGGTCGCCGCCGAGGGCAGCGCGACCGCGGCGGACATCATCCATCGCTGGGCGGCCTTGGTCGCGCTCGACGGAATAATCGACGATGGCGCCACCCTCAACGGTGGAACGGCAGCGGATTACTCAGCGCCGACCCTTGACGCCACCATCAACTGGGACGAGAGCCATGCCTATTCACGGCCGGGCGCTCCGCCCAACGGGTCTGACTACGTCCGGCTGCGCGACGCCGATGGCAACTACCTGGACGCGTCGCAGATCGACGAGATCACCTTCGACGGCGCCTCGGCGCTGGCCCCGCTGCCCATCCAGTGGCGAGTGGACAAGAATCCGCCCCAGCACGACTCCAAGGCTCTCTACTCGGGGTCGGGCACGAACTTCGACCGCACGATCGTGCGCCCGGTCTATGTTCGCAAGAACAGGCCCACGGTGTCGTTCCAGACGAAGTGGAACACCGAAGAGGGTTGGGACTTCGGCTTCGTCCAGGTCTCGACCGACGGCGGCAAGACCTATCAGAGCCTCAAGAACGCGGACACCACCTCGGTCACAGACCCCGGGGCCATCCCTATCGTAAAGCAGAACGTGCCCGGCTTCACCGGCAACTCCGAGGGCTGGAGGAAGGAGACCTTCAACCTCGAGAAATACGCGGGGCAGGGCATCCTGCTGTCGTTCCGCTACGTGACCGACTCGGGTGTGGACCTGCCGGGATGGTGGATAGACGACGTCAAGATGGGCGGAAGGCTCATCTCCCAGGGTCTGTCTCTGGCGGAGTGGAAAAGCGCTACGCAGGTTCGGGCGAAGAAGGTGACGGGCTTCACCGTGCAGCTCGTCGCTTACAACGAGGCTCACGGCCAGGCGTGGATCGCAGGGCTGCCGCTGGATGACGCCTTCACAGGCTCCCTGGACGCCCCCGGAGTGAACGATGCGGTGGGAGGCCAGGCGCAGACCGTGGCCGCCATCGTCACCTACGACGAGCCGACCGAGCTGATCTCGCCGCCGCAGTACGCGCGTTACAGCCTCACGGTCAACGGGGTGAAGCAGCCCGGGGGCTGATTGTTCTCCAGGCCCGACGGAACTTTGGTCCAGAAAAGACCTATAAGGACGATTTTGGGCCAAGGTTCGTCGCGCTTGCCCCGTTCGCCCCAACCTTGAGTCGTCAACCACTTGTGAGGTGGTTGGGGCCACAAGGTTCGTCGCGCCGGGCACTCTGGCTACACTCGTTGAGGTGAGCCGGGAGAGAATCGATCATGTGGTGGAACGGCTCGGCGCTCTAAAGCCTGTGCGCATCCTCCTGTTCGGCTCGAGCGCGAGAGGCGATGGCGACGCTTTCAGCGACCTCGACCTGATCGTGGTAGCAGAAGACGTCCCCGCGCGCTTTCTGGACCGCACCGCCCTCGCCTACGACCTCATCGAGCGCTGCTTCGCGCTGGACCTCTTGATCTACACGCCCGAGGAGTTCGCCGCGATGAAACAGGCACAGAACCCCCTCATCGAGGCCGCCGAGCGGGAGGGGGTGGTGCTCTACGAGAGATCCGCAGGCTGAGGCACGGCGCTGGCTAAGACAGGCGGAGGTCGATCTCGAGGTGGCGGAGCTGGTGGCGCCGCGCTTCCCTGCTACCGCCTGCTTTCATGCTCAGCAATCGGCCGAGAAGGCGCTCAAGGCGATCCTGTACTCCTCCGGGGAGCGCGTGGTGCTCGGTCACTCGCTGGCCGCGCTCGGTGAGGCCGTCCAATCTCACAGTGGATCCTTCGCGGAGCTTGCCCCCGAGGTGTCAAAGCTCGACCGCTACTACATCCCGACGCGCTATCCGAACAGCTTGCCGGAGGGAACCGATCCGAGCTCAGCTTTCGATGGCGCCGATGCCGCCGTCGCGATGCAGAGCGCGGCGGCTGCGGTCCAGTTCGCGCGCGGCTTTCTCTCCTCCGATTGAGCCGCGCTCTGCGCGCACCAAGGTGGCCCGGTCGCCATCCCGCCGATGCCGCCATAGTCGCCCTCTCGGTGCCCGCGCTGGCGGCGCTCGCCACGGACCCGTTGTACTCCTTGATCGACACGGCCTTCGTCGCCCATCTCGGGACAACCCAGCTGGGCGCGGTCGCCGTCGGCAGCGCGGCGTTCAACGCGTCCTTCTGGATTTTTTCGTTCCTTGCCTACGGGGTCACTCCCGCCGTTGCGCGTTCGGTGGGCGCGGGCGACGACGGGACCGCGGCGAAGGTTGGAGTCCAGGACCTCCTGCTGGCGCTCTTC
>Ga0136621_1000719_pt1 | contig 13264 bp, 14 predicted proteins | sample AntDryUQ445A2306_FD_104673 | JGI IMG/M metagenome (GOLD analysis project Ga0136621, IMG submission 104673) | Polar desert sand microbial communities from Dry Valleys, Antarctica - metaG UQ445A (23.06) | ecosystem: Environmental > Terrestrial > Soil > Desert | place: Antarctica: Dry Valley...
ATCAATGTAATGCCATCGCACACCAACTGAACCTAAGACCTCGAAAGCGACTCGCCTTCAAAACCCCTCAGGAGTGCTTCTATGCAAATTGATCAATGTTGCAGTTCAAAGTTGATATAAAGCAGAGGCTCATAGCGGGCGGCTCAACATATCGCTTACCTTGAGTCCTCGCTGATTCAAGCATGTTCCAAGCCGGTCCACGAGAACCTGTATTTCCAGCGCCTCGCGGATAAGCTCCTCGAGCCTAATGACGTTGACGTCCATTCCTTCGAATTAGGCACCGTGCTTTGACTTGATCCGAGTTTCATGGCGAAAGCCAAGAAGTCATCCGTTGCACCTTCATAGTCATAATTCAGGTGCCACTCTGCGTGTAGCAATGTATTTCGCTTTTCCGCGAGGGAGGCTATCCGCCCCAGCAAGTTCTTGACGCAGGCCCGATCGGCCTCATCCTGATCACGAAGTTCCGTAAAGATACTTCCAAGCGCTTCTCTTACGCCTGCCGCGGCTTTTCCGTTTATGAGTGCTTGGCACAGACCCTGGTTCTTCAGCCCTTCCCTTGTGAACGCGCAGCAGATGCAGCTGCGCATACCCGCACTGATTCTTTCGAACGCCACAACGAACTTGCCAAGTCTAGTGAGAACCGCATCAGCACGCTCCCGATGTTCCTCACTGTCGTATTGGTAGAACGGCACTACCACTCCTAAGCCCAAGTAGACGACAAGATCATGCAGCCAAATGTCCGCTAATCATGAATAGATTTAAGTATTTACCCTAAAATAATTTGCTTATCGTTACGCAATGTTCTTAGACGCATCCGGTCGGCTTGGGCAGCCCCGCGTAGCCACACGCCTGCCTGACCGGCCTTCGGGAAACAGCCGGTAAAGGTAGGCATTCTTGGCTTTATCCGGACTCAGGCGCTCGCCGACTGCTCGAACCAGCACTCGCACCGACGGCGCGACGCCGTATTCGTGGTAATACTCGCGCAGGATATTAATGACTTCCCAGTGCCCGGCGGTGAGGATCAGGTCGTCGTGGCTGGCCATCGCACGCGCAGCTTCGGGGGTCCACGCGTCGATATCCTCGAGATAGCCTTCCGCGTCGGTGTTGTAAGGTTTGCCGTCGACGTTCAGGGGAAGGTGAGTTCAGCTTAGCGACTCACCGCATTCACTCGCTCACCTTGTCCAGCGCGGCGATAGGAAATGCGGTGGCGAACTCCTCCAAGGAATCGCTGCCTGCCTGTGACGACTGGAAGCTTAAGGTCCCGCCGTTTTCCAGCGGCACGGTGACGGTGCCGCCGCCACCTGTTTCAGTCATCGCCACGCCGGTATAGTCGCCGAGGCGCATCCTGGTCCCGCCTGCCATCATGCCCATCTGCGCGAGGCTGCCCAGAAAGCCGCCGCCCGCGCCGCCCATCAGACTCACGGTGATGCTCTGCTCGTCCTTGCTGTATGCGGCTTCGGTCATGGCCATGCCCAGCGCCTCGTTCTGATCCAGCGAGTTACGCTTCCAGCCGACGACCTCCGCCGGAAAGGCATCGCCCTGCATGGACATCTGCGCCTGTTCCAGCGCCTCCACGCACCAGCCGGCTTCCTCCAGCGCGGCGTTGACGTCGCCCTGTTCATAAAGCTCGAGGATGCCGCCGCAACTGTCTTGCGGGTCTTCCTGCGCCTGCGCGGCGCCCAGGCAGCACAGCAGCGCCACGAACAGGCATGTTCTCTTCACGATCGCCCCCATTGCCTGGTTGTATATGTTCGTGCCGCCGGTCCTTGAGTCGCATAGGGCCGGACTGACGAACTACTTTCCCCGTCGCTGCCGCTGCCTTTGCGCCGGCAGGTGTATGCCTTCGTCCGGCAGGGTGACGTTCAGCTCCAGCACCTCGCAGCCGTTGGAGCGTTCCACCTGTACGTCCACGGCGTCGTCGGCGACCTTGGCGTAGCGGCGGATCACGGCCAGAATGTCTTTCTGCAGACGGGCCAGATATTCCGGCGCGTCTTTATGCCGCCGCTGGTGGGCGACAATGACCTGCAGTCGCTCCTTGGCGACCGGCGCGGTGGCGTCGCCTCTCGCGTGGCGGAAAAAATCCAGAAATCGCATCACGCGCTCGCCCCCCCGAACATGCGGCTGAACAGGCCGCGCCGCTTTTCGTGGATAAAGCGATGCGCTTTCTCTTCGCCCAGATACCGGTCCACCAGATCGCTGTACGCCTGACCCGCGTCACTGTTCTCTTCGAGAATTACGGGCGTGCCCTGATTGGAACAGGTGAGCACTGAGGCCGACTCGGGAATCACGCCCAAAAGCGGGATGGCGAGGATGTCCTGCACGTCCTCGACTTTGAGCATCTCGCCGGCCTTGACGCGCGCGGGAGAGTAGCGCGTGAGAATCAGGTGTTCGGTGATGGCGTCACCGCCGTTGGACGCGCGCTTGGTCTTGCTGCCCAAAAGCCCCAGCACGCGATCGGAGTCGCGCACGGAGGAGACTTCCGGGTTGGTCACGATCAGCGCGTCGTCCGCGAAATACATCGCCAGATGCGCGCCCTTCTCGATGCCGGCGGGCGAATCGCACACCACGTAATCGAACGATTCCCGCAACTCATCGAGCACGCGTTCCACGCCGGCCAGGGTCAGCGCGTCCTTGTCGCGGGTCTGCGAGGCCGCGAGTATCGAAAGATTATCCACGCGCTTGTCCTTGATCAGCGCCTGTCTGAGCGTGGCCTCTTTATTGATGACATTGACGAAGTCATACACCACGCGCCGCTCGCAGCCCATCACCAGGTCCAGGTTGCGCAGACCCACGTCGAAGTCTATTACGGCGGTCTTATGGCCACGCAGCGCAAGCCCCGTGGCGAAGGCGGCGCTGGTGGTTGTCTTGCCGACCCCACCCTTGCCGGAAGTTGAAACGATAATTCTAGCCAAGGCCATCTCCAACGGTTGAGGGCCGCGGCCGCGGCCCGGTTTGCATGCAAAACGACACCTTACTCGCGGTTATATTGTGTTCACACGGCAATGTCAACCACTATATCTTGTGATTTAAGGCGCAGCGGATCTCTATATTATGAAGCTCTAAGTTCACCGTTACGCGTGGGTCGCACGCGGATGCCGCTCGATCAGGGCCAGCCGAACGGCGTTTCGAATGCCCCAACGGTTACAACGGTTCCAGCATCAGATTTTCATCGTGCAGATAAGCCTGCACAGCGGCGCCGCGCAGGCTTTCGTCCAGCTCCTCGCTCACCCGGTACACGCCCGCCACCGCGATCAGCTCCGCTTCCAGGCTTTGCACGAAGATGCGCGCCGTGCCATCGCCCTGAGCCCCGGCCAGCGCGCGGCCGTGAAGCTTGCCATACACGTGAATGTGGCCGTCCGCGATGACTTCCGCGCCGGCGCTTACCTGCCCCAGAATCAGCAGATCGCCGCCGCGCGCGTAAATGTGCTGGCCGGAGCGCACCGTCTGCGTGATCAGCATAGTCGAGGTCTTTTTGGCTGCGGGCGCCGGCGCTACCGGCGAAGCCTCGTGGCGGGTGTCTTGCGGCGACTTGGCAACCGGCTCGGAGCCGTTCGCGGCGGGCGGGGCGGAGGGTTCCGTCCACTCCAGCACGCCGAGATTGCACTTGCCGGCTTGTCCCCGCATCGCCTTGCCGCCGCCGTGAATCGCGACCGGCACCAGACCCTGCTCGCGCAACATCACAGTCAGCGCGTTCAGATCCAGTTCGGGCGTTTCCAGCGCGCTCATGTCGATGGCCAGCGGCGCGCCGTAGAACAGCGAGGGCGCCTGCTTGATCTGGCTGCGCAAACGCTCGCCGATAGCGCTCAGATCGTCACTGAACAGGCGCATGATCGCAAGGCTGGTCATGCGCCCTTTTAATTCGAATGGAGGTCTCTGCGTGGATTTTTGCAGGCTGTTCACCCAAAAATTAGAAATGTAGTTATATGTGTGCCGAATACTTGGCGACGCATTGTGGCACATTACTTTGTGTTTGCAACCGCAGCGGGCACGCACGCGGGAACCGTGCGCCGGTCGTAGCGATGTCCGGAATTGCCCTTGATTGCGCCGCGCTTGTTATCGGCGGGGGTCAGAGCTTACACGCGTCGGCTGGACATCGACGAGCCGGGCTCGCGTGCGCAGTATCCGGATCAGGCCGCGCGGATAAAGTCCGCGCCGCATGAGTTTCATCGCCACCATGCGCGTGATGCGCCAGGTGTCCACTACCGCGCGATAATGGCTGGCGCGCGACGCGCCAATGTAGATGGAATCGATCCTGACCTGCGTGCTGAGGAAGCCCAGACGCGCGGCCTCGATCAGGATCTCGCTTTCAAACACGAAGCCATGCGCGCGGTCATGCGCGATTTCCATCCTTACGAGCAGCGCCGCAGGGTAGAGGCGAAACCCGGACTGCGAATCGAAAATGCGATGCCCCGCCGCCCACGAGATCCAGAAATCAGCGAAGCGATTGGCGAACAGGCGCGGCCACGGCGCGTTCGTGCGCCCGCGCAGGCGCGCACCAATAACGATGCGGTGCGGATGCAGCGCCGCCGCTGCCAGCAGGCGCGGAATGTCTTCGGGGCAATGCTGCCCGTCGCCATCCAGGCTTATGACCGCCTCGGCGCCCGCTTCGAGCGCGCATTGCATGCCGCGCCACAAACTTGCCGCCTTGCCCAGGTTAGCGCCGTTGCGCAGCAGGATCACCCCGAGATCATTTACGCGTGCTGCAGTGTCGTCGCTGGAACCATCGTCCACGACGATGACCGATTCGACGAACGCCCGTGTGCGCCGCGCGATGTCGGCGATCGCCGCGGCCTCGTTGTGTGCGGGGATCACTACCGTAGCGCGCACGCGATTACTGCCTCTCCTGATTGTAAGGTGGGTTAAGCCAGCGGCCGTAATCCGCCATGCGGTGCCGCGGGGTTACGCTGCTCACGCCGCTAACCCAGCCTACGCCATTCCGCCATTAATGGAGATAACCTGCCCGGAAATATAGGCAGCGTCGTTCGAGGCCAGAAATGCGACCAGCGCGGCGACTTCGTCCGGCGTGCCCGCGCGCTTCATCGGCACCATTTTCTTGATGGCATCGGCCGCGAATGCGCGCGCAGTGATGTGGCCCGCGATCACGCCTGGCGCGACCGCGTTGACCGTAATCCCGCGCGATACGACCTCCAGCGACAGCGACTTGACCGCGCCGGACAGGCCGGCCTTGGCGGCCGCGTAATTAGTCTGGCCGCGATTGCCGATAACGCCAGCCACCGAGGATATGGCGATGATGCGTCCCCAGCGCGTCGCCATCATGGGCAACAGCAGCGGCTGGGCGACGTTGAAAAAGCCATGCAGCGAAACATCGATCGGATAACGCCACTGCGCCTGATTCATGCCCGCCATCGGCGCGTCGTGATAACCGCCGGCGTTGCTGACCAGCACCTGAATCGGACCTGCTTCCAAAAGTGTCCGCAGGCGTTCGGCGGTTAATTCGCCTTGCGTTACATCGAAGGCGACTATCTCGGCGGAACCGCCCGCGTCGGCGATCTCCGCGACCAGACTTTCCGCGCGCTCAAGATTGCGGTGTGCGTGTACCACTACGTGCATGCGATCGCGCGCCAGTCGGCGGCAGATCGCCGCGCCGATGTCGCCGCTGCCTCCGGTCACTAGTGCGCGCCTGAGCGCGGGTTCAGTCATCGTCATTCACAGGTGCGAGTTCCCACGGCTCTGCCCACGCCAGGCTTTGTCTCGATATAAGGTTCAAGGACACTCGCGAATTATTGAGCCTTGCATAAGTGCTTAACAGAGATGTCATGCTGAACAAAGTGAAGCATCTGCTTTTTGCTCTGTAGAACGGCAGATTCTTCGGCCTTCGGCCTCAGAATGACAGAGCTTGAGTGTTAACCATTTTTGCAAGCGTCAATAGCCATCCGCGGGTCGCACCTCCACCGCCAGCCGCGTGTCCGGCAGATACGGCAGCACCACCCGCCGCGCCTCCTGCCGCGCGATGGCTTCCAACAGCGGGCAACGCGCGCGCCGCCGGGTTGCCCGTGCGCAGGCTTTCGAGTTCTTTGTCGCGCATCCGATCTTCCCGCTCTCCGCGTGCGAGCGCAATGTCAAAGCTCGCCATGGCGCGTGGGCCCGGGCGCGCATCGATCAACATCGCCGCGGCGAATGGCGCGCAAAAACCGCGTACCTGAGACAACGGCTCTGGCGGCGGATAATCGTAAGCGACCAGTAACACCGGCCCGCCCTCCACCAGCGCCGTGGTGACCGCCTCCAGCAGGCCGGCGGCGAAGCTGCCATCGTACGCGGACAGACTCACCGACGAACTGTGACAAAGTGTGGCGATCGCCCAGTAACCGGCCGGGCTGTTATGCACCGAGTTGTGAAACTGCGTGGGCGACACCGCGCGCTGTGGCCGCGCTAGGGCCGTACAGATGCTGTTGATGATCTCGCTGTCGCCACCCGATGAGGCGAATACAGCGCGCCACTCCAGCAGTGCAAAACCGCCTGCCTCGCCGATGCTGAGTCCGTCGCGCGCCGCGTCCCAGGGACGGCAGGGTTGCGGGGAGGTCAGTTCCAGGGAATGAAAACCGTACAAGGTGGTCAGGCATAAACTGTCCACGCCACCGACCACGGCCGCGTCGCACTGCCCCGCGCGCAGGTAGCGATAGGCGCTTGCGAACACCTTGGCGCTGGAGGAGCATGCGGTGGAAATGCCCACCGCCGGACCTTCGAGTTCAAGATACGCACGGGTGAAATCGGCCACCGAAAAAATATCCTGAGTATGGCGATAGCTGAATTGTGTCAGCACGCCGGTCTCCACAAAGCCGCGATACGCGTGTTCGGTCTCCAGAATGCCGGCAGTGCTGGTGCCGACGAACACGCCCACGCGGTTGGCGCCCACGCGGGCGCGCGCTACCGCGATCGCGGTAGCGAAGCGGTCCTGCAGCAGGGCCACGCGCGCCAGACGATTGTTGCGGCAATCGTATGCGGTGAAGTCCCGATCCACCGGCTCGTCCTCCAAACCGTCGATGCGCCCAATCCAGGTCGGCAGGTCAGCATGCTCGAAATCGCACGGCCGCAAACCGCTCACGCCGTCGAGCAGACGCGTGACCGTGCCATCGACGCCGCGCCCCAAGGCGTTGACCAGCGTGTATGCGGAGATCGCTAACGGCGGTATCGACATGACATTACGTTAAAGTGTTTGCCGTTTGCGCGCCTCGATCAAGACATTGGCGAACGGCGTGCCGGCGGACATGGGGCGCGGTTTGGCGCTGAATCCGGCGTCTGCAAGCAAGTGGGTCCATTCAGCGGCGGCACGGTAATGATAACGCTGTTTGAAACGGCCGCGGCACAGGCCGTAAAACGCCTCGGCGAGCCGCGTCACCGTAAAGCGCGCGCCCGCGGCCATGTCGGGTTCGCGGATCAGCAGCAGTCCGCCCGGCGCCAGAGCGGCATGCACCCGCGCGATCAACTGTTGCTGCGCGGATGGCGACATATAAAACAGCACATCCAGTAACGTGACTGTTTCGCAGGGAGGCGGCTGATACGTCGCCAGGTTCTCGGTGCGCAGCTCGGCGCGATCGGCGAGCACCTCGCGCGCGACGCCGACGTGTCGGGCGTGCATATCGACACCCGCCAGGGTCAGATTAGCGGGCGGCGCGGGCCACTCCGGCTGCCATATTCCGCGCGCGTGCATTCCGGTGGCGGCTCCGAGCAGCGCCAGTAACTGACCGCGCCCGCAGCCGAGGTCCAGCAGCCGTCCCTGCCGCGGCAGCATGTTCTCCTTCAGCAAGCCAAGATAAAGCGGGTCGTAAGTCAGCTTGCCGCGCACGAACTCCCAGTTGAATATGCCCGTATCCAGATACCGGCGCGCGGTGGACTCGACCAACTGCTGCGCCGGCGTTTCTTCCCTCGGGGGCTTGCTGACCCAGTACACCAGCGCGGCACAGACCACACCCAGCACCAACCCAATAATGAGGCTGCCCACCACTATATGCCGGCCCAGATGCCACATGCCGGCCGCGCGCGCCTCGTCCCAACTAAGCCGCGGCCACTCGCCCATGAACAGCCAGTGCCCCGTGCCCAGCGAAAGATAAAAAATCAGCGGCGCGGTCAGCGGGTTATTGACGAACGCCGCCAGATACGTCGTTATACCGTTGACATTGGTGAGTCGTGCCAGCGCCAGACACATGAAGATATGCAGCCCGTACAACGGGGTGCAGCCGACCACAACACCCATAAACACCGCCAGCGCCCGTTGCCGCGGTGTATCGCGCCGCGTGCGCAGGCGGTAATACATCTTCGCCACCGGATGACGCCGCACTCGCTGGCGGACTTTGACGGTACGATTCATGGCGCGCGTAAAGCGGACCTGGCGGGCGGCGGGATGGGCGCCACATGCAGATCCTCAGCCTCCAGGCGTTGCAGCAATAGCGGCAGAACCTCCAGCACCACCGGCTGACCGTCACGGCCACGTGCGGAGGCGCCGTCGTGCAACACCAGAATGTCACCCGCCGCGACATTGCGCAGCAACCGCTTGAGTACCCGCGCCGGATCGCGCGTGACGGTATCGAACCCGCGCCGCGTCCAGCTCACCAGCCGCAGTTCCAGCGCGGCGAGCACCAGGCCGGTGGCGGGATTGCGCATGCCGGCCGGCGCGCGGAAGTATGCCGGTGCGCGACCGGTCAACTGCGTCAGCCGCGCCTGTGCGTTCGCGATCTCGCGCCGCATCGCGCGCGGCGTCATAAACGCGAACCAGGGCAGATGACGATCGCTGTGATTTTCTACGTAGTGGCCGGCCTCGATGATCGCGCGCACGGTCTCGGGACAAGCGCGCGCCCGTTCGCCAATGCAGAAAAAGGTCGCCCGCGCGCCGTGTGCGGCCAGGATGCGCAGAACCTCCGGAGTGACTTCCGGGTCCGGCCCGTCGTCAAAGGTGAGCGCGACCGCACGGCCGGCGCTGACGGGCAAACGGCGCAGATTGGGACCAAGCCAACGTCCGCGCGGCAGCACGCTGGCCACGAACAGGCTCGCGTGACTGGCTACCGCCAGGGCGAGCGCCACGGGCCACAGCGATGGCCAGAAAAACACCAGCAGCAACGCGACGACGTGCGCGCTCAGCAGCAGACAAAGCCATAACGGCGTGGGCCTCGCGAGCAAGGCATGCCGCGACAGTCCGGCTGACGATGATGGATCTAAACTGCTCATGGTCTCGGCCGCGTCAGTTGCGGCGCCAGCACCAGCGCGAGCAGAAAACTAGCCGACACGCCGATAGCCACCGTCTGCCCGATCGCACGCAGCACGGGGATAGAGGACATGGCGAGCATGGCGAACACGACCAGGGTGGACGCGCCGCACACCAGCACCGCGTGCAGGGTGTGACGCCGCGCCTCAATGCCGGCATGACTGAAAAACAGGCTGTAATCGATGCAGATGCCCACCCCCAGCAGCAGCGACACGATATGAAACAGAGTGAGACCCCCAGGCTCCAACGCAAGCAGCGCGCACACCGTCACCATAACGGCGAGCGCCACCGGCGCTACGGCGGCGAGCACCATGCGCCAGTCCCGCAGGCCCGCCGCCAGCAGCGCAACGATCAACACCGCGCCCCAGGCGAAACGATTGATGCCCGTATCGCGAAAATGCGCCATGAGATTTCCGGTGGCCGCTTTCAAATTCACATACTTCACCCAGACCGGCCGCTCGGCGAACCACGCTGCCAATGCTTTCCCGTTATTGACGCCCGAGAGCGGCGCCAGCGCCACCCATTCATTGTCACGCGCGTATAACAGCGATTCTACTCGCGCCCCCAGCGCGCTACCCTGGATGTCGTTCAGTTCCAGCGGCGCGGCCGTGCGTGCGCGCTGCACATCGCGCAAAAACGGTTCGAACGAGCCAGTCTTGAACGGCAGGCCGGTCTGCGAACGTTCGAGGTCGGCGCGCAATATATCCGGTGGCGGCAACGCCGCCTGCCGCGCGCGCTGTGCGCGCGCACTCGGCAGATAACGCGCCGCCATGTCGTAATCTTGCAGCCCGCCGCGATCAATAAAGCCTTTAAGCCGCACCGCCAGCCGTTCGCTGCGCACCAGAGCGGTTTGCGCATCCGGCGCCGTAATGATCGCGAGATCGCCGGGTTCCGGCGCGCCCAGGCCGCGTCGCAGTTGCCTGTCCACGGCCAGCGCGGCGGCGGGTATCGGACTTAAGCGCGCCAGATCGTTTTCCCACAGTACCGGGTCGGACCGCGCGGTAACGATCAATCCGGCAACGCAGGCCATCAGCAACGACAGCGCGAGCCACGACCGCGGTTTGAGTGTCCGGTCCATCCACGCCCCCGCGCCGGCGTGCGTCGGCGTCCAGCCGGCCGGCAACAGCGCCGGCAACACCCAGCGCGTTACCGCCGCGGCAGTGAGCAGACCGGCGATCGCGAATACACCGAGTTGCTTGAGGCCGGGCAGATCGGCGGTGACCATCGCGGTGTAACCCAGCGCGGTGCTGATAACCCCCAGCCGCAGCACGGGCCACACACGCCGCAGGGTGCTGTCCACAGGCTCATCAGGGCGGCGGTGACTGAACACGTGCACGGGGTAGTCCATCGCCACCCCCAGCAAAGTCATTCCGAATGCGAGCGTGATGCCGAAGATCTCACCGAACACGAGACTCGCGGTCACTACCGCCACCAGCATCGCGCTCGCCAGCGGTACGGTGGCCAGCAGCAGCACCAGACCCGAACGGTAGGCGAGCAGCAGAATCAGGGCGGTGGCTATACTGGCCGCGGTGGAGAGACGCGTCACGGTAGACCGGATGGTGTTTTGCGAGACGGTCGCGAATACCGGTGCGCCGCTCAGTTCCAGACGGGCTTCCTGGTGATTCGCTGTGACTTCGGAAAATGCCGTCTCGATTGCCTTAACCACCTTGCCCTGCGCGTCCAGATCCAGCCCGGCTGCCTTCGTTTCGGCGAGCAACAGCGCGCGTGCGCCATCGTACGAAACCCAGACGCCGCGCCGCGTCTCGGGTCGCTCGCCGCTGCTTAAGGATTGCAGCACCGCGTAAAATTCGCGCGTGGGATCGGCCGTCAGACTGCTAGAGTCGGTGACCGGCATGGGCGAACGCAGTTCCTGTAAGCGAGATTCCAGCGCTTCCCGCAAAGATTCCGCGTCAAACGGGGCGGTACCGCGCGCGCCGACGCGGGGACTCAACAGATAACGGTGCGAGAACAGCAGGCGCTGCGCGCCCGCATCCATTAGATTCTCGCCGTTCGCCACGCGCGTAAACAGGCCGGTTTTCGTCAGACCCGCGGCCAACTCCGCGCTGATCGTTGCACGCGTTTGCTCCCTGCTACCGGTGATACCCATCAGGATCAGACGCTGCGCGGGGCCTTCGCGCAGCTGGGACAATAGGTCGGCGGCATCGCCGTCGGCTGGCATGAACGCATCGAGATCGGTGGAGACCGTCACCTGTGTCGCCACCAGCCACACACAGACAAGCAGCGCCGCCAGCCACAGCGACACACTTGCGAACCGGCGACTACGACGCATGCGGGCGCGCAAACGCGCGGTCGCGCAGCGCGCTTATCGCCGACGCATAGACAGCCCACTGAATTCGCGCAACGGAAATAATGTTGGGTGTGACCCGAGCCAGTCGCAAGTGCTTTAGCGATTCGTGGGTGTGATGGTCATAACACTGCGCGCGCCGCCGGTCTCGATGGTGGTTATGTTGAGCACACGCGCGTGTCGGCCGCTGATCGCGACGGATTTCACCTGCTCCGCCATGGCCGGATCGGCGGGCACCAGGCGCAGCCGCCAGCTATCGAACGTACCGCTGAGGGCGGTGCGGTAATAGCGTTTGAGACTCGCGACATCGCCCGCCAGGGTGGCGCGGAACGATTCGACGAGGACCGCGATGGCCGGGTAATCGTCCAGCCGCAGTCGCCGCTGGCCGGTTTCGGGTGTATCGATATAAAGCTCTTCGGCGTTGATCTCGATGCTCTCGCGACACGGCAGCAGCACCTGTTTTTTTACGTAATCCGGCGCGCGATAGCGCAGGATGCCGGTCAAAATGACCGGTTCGTTGAGGATTTCAACTACCCGGTTCTCGCGAAACGCCGCGTCGATGCTGCGCACTTTGGCCAGCGCACGCATCAGGGTTTCGAGCGAAAATTTTTCGCCACCCGCTCCGCCCGCGAATGCGAGCGGGGCGAGCAGACAGAGCGACAACATTACGCCGGTCGCGGCCAATAACCACGCGCGCGAATGCATGCCCAAAATGCTACGCAGGGGTCGCTTCACTGTCGCGGACCACGCCGCCACATTCTCCCCGTGCGCAACATGATGGTGATACGCGCCTCGGCAAGCAAAGTTTCACCGGCGGTAATTCGAGCGACGTAGATTGCGTTGCCAGTGTCGCCGAATACACGCGTGGCATGCACGGTCAGCGATTGTTCGAAAGCGTCCAGATAATCGGCATGCAGATGCGCCGCGCGTAAGCCCGCCAGATAAGCCGATGGCAATGCGATGCCTGCGGCGCGTGCGCGCAGTCCGCCGTGGATGGCCACGGCCTGCGCGCCATACTCGAAGGCGTGCAACGCGGACAGATGCCCTTCACGGCGCAGGGGATTGTCCGCGGCGCGATGCGTATCGCTGGTGCAATGAATCGATTCATCATCCCACGCAAGCACCGCATGCAGCAGGCACATCGCGCCGGCGTGCGGGATCAGCGTACGGATCTCGTCCTTGCCGACTGGCAGGCGCGCCGTTGCCTCTTTATATCCCTGCACGGTTCATCCCAGATCAATCATCCCAGAATGGATAAAAATTGAACCAGTTATACGGTGCTGCGCGGGTGTAATGTTTCAGCCGCTTAACGTACGCTCGCGTCCAGCGTTCTATGTCCTGCGCACGGGTCGCGCGATCCGGCGAAACCCTTTCCGTCAGCAGTTCAAAATGCACGTCGTAGCGGTTGCCGCCGCGATAAAGCCCGAAAAACAGAATAACCGGGCATTGCATGATGGCGGCGAGCTGGATGGCGCCGACTGGAAACGCCGCTGGCGCGCCCAGGAATTCGCAGCGCAGCGTTTTACGGTCGCCGGTGGGTCGATCGCCCAGCGCGCCGATCATGAAGCCCGCGTCCACGCTCTCTTTGACGTTGAGCAAAGTATCCGGCCGGTGCGCGTCGATGGCGGTGGCGGCAATGTCGGGGTTGAGCGCGTGCAGAAAGCGCGTGATGCTGCCGTTGTGCTCGGTATCCATCAGCACCTTCAGCGGGACGTGCTGATGCGACACGCCCAGGGTGCGCA
>Ga0136621_1000720_pt1 | contig 13263 bp, 15 predicted proteins | sample AntDryUQ445A2306_FD_104673 | JGI IMG/M metagenome (GOLD analysis project Ga0136621, IMG submission 104673) | Polar desert sand microbial communities from Dry Valleys, Antarctica - metaG UQ445A (23.06) | ecosystem: Environmental > Terrestrial > Soil > Desert | place: Antarctica: Dry Valley...
CCCGACCGCGACCATTTCGGCCGCATCTTCTTCAACCAGGCCAACATGAGCGCCAAGGGCATCGCCCAGATCGCCTGCGTCATGGGCAGCTGCACGGCGGGCGGCGCCTACGTTCCGGCGATGAGCGACGAGAGCATCATCGTGCGGAACCAGGGTACGATCTTCCTCGCCGGCCCGCCGCTGGTGAAGGCCGCGACCGGGGAGGAGATCACAGCGGAGGAATTGGGCGGCGGCGACCTGCACGCGCGCAAATCGGGCGTCGTCGACCATCTCGCCGAGAATGACGAGCATGCGCTGACCATCGTCCGCGACATCGTCTCGACGTTGGGGTCCGAAGAGGGCGCGCGGGTCGAGCTGCGCGATCCCCGTCCGCCGCACTATGACTCCGAGGAGCTCTACGGCCTGGTCCCAGAGGATGTGCGCGAACCTTACGACGTGCACGAGGTGATCGCGCGATTGGTCGATGCTTCAGAATTCCACGAGTTCAAGCCGTTGTTCGGATCGACTTTGGTCACCGGCTTCGCGCATATCTGGGGGATGCCGGTGGCGATCCTCGCCAACAACGGCGTCCTGTTCTCCGAAAGCGCGGTCAAGGGCGCGCATTTCATCGAATTGGCCTGCCAGCGGCGCGTGCCCCTGCTGTTCCTGCAGAACATCTCGGGCTTCATGGTCGGCGGCAAATATGAGGCGGAAGGCATCGCCAAGCACGGCGCCAAGCTGGTCACCGCGGTGGCGACCGCGCAGGTGCCCAAGATCACCTTGCTGATCGGCGGCAGCTTCGGCGCCGGCAATTACGGAATGGCCGGCCGCGCTTACTCGCCGCGGTTCCTGTTCACCTGGCCCAACAGCCGCATTTCGGTGATGGGCGGCGAGCAGGCGGCGTCGGTGCTGGCCACCGTCCACCGCGACGCCGACAAATGGACGAAGAAGCAGGCGGAAGCGTTCAAGCAGCCGATCCGCGAAGATTATGAGGCGCAGGGCAATCCGTGGCACGCGACCTCGCGGCTGTGGGACGACGGCATCATCGACCCCGCCCAGACCCGCGACGTGCTCGGCCTGGCGTTCGCCGCCTGCCTCAACGCCCCGATCCCCGAGCGGGCGCAGTTCGGCGTGTTCCGGATGTGAATGGCGAAGGTTCGCGCCGACCAGTTGCTCGTTTCGCGGGGGCTCGCCGAGAGCCGGACGCGGGCTCAGGCGCTGATCCTTGCCGGCTCGGTTTTCTCCGGTGACGAGCGGATCGCAAAGGCCGGCGACCTGCTGGCCGAGGATGCGCCGCTCGAGGACAGGGGGCGCGACCATCCGTGGGTGTCGCGCGGCGGGGTCAAGCTCGACCACGGGCTGACCCATTTCGGCTTCGATGTCGCGGGCGCGGTGGCGCTCGATGTCGGCTCGTCGACCGGCGGCTTCACCGACGTGCTGCTGAGCCGGGGCGCCGTGAAAGTCTATGCCATCGATGTCGGCACCAACCAGCTGGCGTGGAAGCTGCGGCAGGACCCGCGGGTGATCGTCCACGAGCAGACCAACGCGCGCTACCTGACGGACGAGATCGTGCCAGAGGAGGTTGATGTGGTGGTGTGCGACGCGAGCTTCATCGCCTTATCCAAGGTTTTGGCGCCGGCGCTGGCGCTGGCGAAGCCCGGCGCGAAGCTGGTGGCGCTCGTCAAGCCGCAGTTTGAGGCCGGGCGCGAGGAGGTCGGCAAGGGTGGCGTGGTCCGCGACCCCGAGGTCCACAGCCGCGTTTGCGACGCCGCGGCCGAGTGGGTCGCTTCACAGGGCTGGACCGTTCTAGGGGTCACCGCGAGCCCGATCACCGGGCCCGAAGGCAATGTCGAATTTCTGCTGGGAGCGGCAAAGGATGGTTGACCGGCGGCCGTGGTGGAAGTTGGCGCTGGTCACCGTGCCGGCGATCGTCCTCGCCGGGTCGGCAAGCGGGTGGCTGTCGAACAGCGGCTATGGCAACGCCTGGTTCGCCGGGCTGGTCAAGCCGATCTTCATGCCGCCCGGCTGGCTGTTCGGGGTGGCATGGACGGCGCTCTACACGCTGATGGGCATCGCGCTCGCGCTGGTCCTCGCCGCGCCGCATTCCGACCGCAAGCGCAAGGCCTTGATCCTGTTCTTCGCGCAGCTCGGGCTCAATTTCGCCTGGTCGCCGGTCTTCTTCGCGGTCCACGACATCCGGCTGGCGTCGATCGTGATTTTCGTCATGCTGGCGCTCGCGGCGGCGGCGGCCGGGCAATTCTTCCGCATTCGTCCACTGGCGGGGGCGCTGATGACTCCCTATCTGGCGTGGCTGTGCTTCGCGGCGGCCCTGACCTCCGCGATCGACGGTTTGAATCCCGACGCGGGCGCGTCGCTGCTCGGTTGAACAGGAGAACAGGCATGCAATCCGAGAATCGCATGTTCGACGATCTGGTGAAAATGGTGAACGGGGTTGCCGGGACCATGGCCGGCGCCGGCCGCGAAGCCGAATCGGCGATGCGCGAGCGGATGCGCGAGTGGGTCGGCGGCGAGGATTTCGTCGGCCGCGACGAGTTCGAGGCGGTCAAGACGATGGCCGCCGCGGCGCGCGACGAGAATGAGGTTTTGAAAGCGCGGATCGCGGCGCTAGAGGCGAGAGTTGCGGGACCGGCAGCCGCCAAGCGCGCGCCAGGTCCTGGTTCGAGCAAAAGGCCCAAGCCGGAGGCGCGGCCCTGAGCGAGCCCGACGAGCAGGAAGAGCGCGACGACGGCGCCCCGATCGAGGTCCTCGAGCAGTATTTCGACGCCCGCGGCTGGGCGTGCGAGCGCTCGGCCGAGGGCGAGATCGTCGCGTCGGCGACGGGCAGCTGGGCGCAATATGAGCTGCGCGGCGTGTGGCGGCCCGAGGATCAGGTGCTGCAGTTCCTGGCTTTCCCCGACATCAAGGTCGCGGTCGAGAAGCGGGCTGCGATCTACGAGGCCTTGGGCCTGATCAACGAGCAATTGTGGCTTGGCCACTTCGAGATGTGGTCGGGCTCCGGGCTGATCGTTTTCCGCCACGCGACGATATTGGACGCACGCGAAGGCGAGGGGCTGAGTCTCGAGCAGGCGGAAGCCATCGCCGAAGCCGCGATGGAGGAGTGCGAGCGCTTCTATCCGGTGTTCCAGTTCGTGCTGTGGGGCGGGAAATCGCCGGGCGAGGCGATCGCCGCCGCGCTGATCGACACCCATGGTGAGGCGTGAGCCCGCCAACCCTGCCTTCCCCGACCTTGTTCGTCGGCTGCGGCAACATGGTTGGGGCGATGATCGAGGGATGGCGCTCGGCGGGCGTCGATTTTTCCAATGCGGTCGCGATCCGGCCGAGCGGCAAGCCGGTCGAAGGCGTTCGCACCGTCGCGTCCATGGAAGAGGCGGGGCCGCCGCCCAGGCTCGCCATCCTCGGGTTCAAGCCGCAGAAGCTCGACGAGGTCGCGCCCGAGTTCGGGCGGTTGCTGAACGAGGAAACCGTCGTCGTTTCGATTCTCGCCGGGGTTGAAGCCGCGAGCCTGCGCGGCCGTTTCCTGCGAGCGAGGTCGATCGTCCGGGCGATGCCCAACCTGCCGGTGTCGATCCGCCGCGGCGTGATCGCGCTCTACAGCGACGATGCCGACGATCCGCTTCGGCGGCAGCTGTCCGAGCTCGCCGCGACGCTCGGCTATGCTTTGTGGGCTTCGAGCGAGGCGACCCTGGCGGCGATCGGTTCGGTCGCGGGAGCCGGACCCGCTTATGTCGCCCGGTTCATCGCTGCGCTGGCCAAGGCCGGACAGCGGCGCGGGCTGCCCGAAAGCCTGGCGACGACGATCGCCACCGAGACGGTGCTCGGGACCGCCTGGCTGGCCGCCGCGACCCGTGAGAGCATGGACGAGATCGTCCGCCGGGTCGCCAGCCCGAACGGCACCACCGAGGCCGGCCTCGCGGTGCTCGACCACGAGGGTGTGCTCGATGCGCTGATTGGAGTCACCATCGATGCCGCCGCGCGCCGCGGCGCCGAGCTTGCCGAGGAAGCGGCCGACGCGTCGAGTTGATTCAACCCCATCGCTGCCTTAGGCCGCTGGCTTCAACAGGGACATTGAATGGCCGAGCAGCGCACCTTCGACGACCGTGACGGGTGGATCTGGTTCGACGGCAAGCTCGTCTCGTGGCGCGAAGCAAACGTCCACATCCTGACCCACGCGCTGCATTATGCGAGCAGCGTGTTCGAGGGCCAGCGCGCCTACGGCGGCGAAATCTTCAAGCTCCACGAGCACAGCCAGCGGCTGCACAAGAGCGCGCAAATCCTCGGCTTCGAGATCCCGTGGAGCGTCGCCGAGGTTGACGCGGCGTGCAAGGAAGTCCTGAAGGCAAACAATCTGGTCGATGCCTACATGCGGCCGGTCGCGTGGCGCGGCTCGGAGCAGATGGGGGTGACGGCCCGCGGAACCAGGCCGCACATGGCGATCGCCGCCTGGGAATGGGGCAAATATTTCGATCCCAAGCTGGCCGAAAAGGGGATCCGGCTCGACATCGCCCGCTACCGCCGCCCGGCGCCCTACACCGCGCCGGTCCATTCGAAGGCAGCCGGCCTGTACATGATCTGCACCCTGTCGCGGCAGCAGGCGGAAAGCGGCGGCTTTGACGATGCGCTGATGTTCGACTGGCGCGGGCAGGTTGCCGAAGCGACCGGCGCCAACGTGTTTTTCGTCCGCGACGGCGAGCTGCACACGCCGACGCCGGACTGTTTCCTCGACGGGATCACGCGGCGAACGGTGATGGACCTGGCGCGCAACCGCGGGGTCGAGGTCCACGAGCGGGCGATCTGGCCGGAGGAGCTCGAGAGCTTCGAGCAGATGTTCCTGACCGGAAGCGCGGCGGAGGTGACGTTCGTCGGCTCGGCGGGACCGTGGAATTTCGAGGTCGGCGATCTCTCCCGCCAGCTCGCCAAGGATTATGACGACACGGTCAACGGGCGGCTCCCCAATCGTTAAGGCCGACCGCTAGGCCCTTTTCTCGTCACCCGGCGCGGCTATAAGCGCGCTTCTCCTCATACGCTTGCAATGCTGGGGCGTCGCCAAGTGGTAAGGCACCGGTTTTTGGTACCGGCATTCGCAGGTTCGAATCCTGCCGCCCCAGCCAATCCAGACTAACCTCGGATAGCCAAGGATTGGCGCGCGCGGCGGTAGATGAGCAGGCCATTGACCGCGGCCAGCAGCAGCAACGGCGTCAGGAAGTATCGGTGGCGCTGGTCGAACTCGAACCAGATCCCGAACAGCAGGATATTGGCGATCGCCGCCAGCAGTAGCTGGCTTAGCAATTGCCGGCGCCGGATCCAGGCCGCCGCGACCGCGATGCAAACGGCCAATCCATTGAGCAAGGTGGCCGTGCCGACCCAAATGCCGGCGATCCGGGCATGGCCGCGGGGCACCGCCCAGTAGATCTGGCTCACCCCGCGGTCTTCCGTGAACATCGCCCGAAAGAATTTGCCGACGCAATGGACGAAGTAGTTGAGGGGATCCCAAGCGATGATTCGCTTGGCTTCGGCGCCCAGCGCGGCCGACATTTGAAATTCGTCATCCAGCCAGAATCCAGGAGGCGCCTGAAGATAGGTGCCGTCGCCCGCCTGAGTGCTGCCGATCCACAAGCTGTAACCACTGACCGCAGTCAGTGGCACGAACCGGTGGAACAACAGCCAGTTTCGAATCCACCACGGCAGGAGGGTCAGTACGGCGCAGCCGGCGGCGATGCTCATCATGGTCAGCCAGCGGCGCCGGTCGTGGAACCGGGGCAAAGCCACCAGCGCGAACAGCGCCGGAAGGAACAGCAGCCCCGGCTGCGTCAGTGCCAGCAGCCCGGTGAGAACACCAAAGGCGATCCCGCTGCGCCAGCTGCCCCGCCCGATTGCCCGGACCAGCACCACGAGCAGTGCGACGACGAGCAGCGCAATCAACGGCTCCTTGCGAGCCAAAGGAGCCATTCCGACGTTGACCGGCCAGACGAGGTAGAGAGCGGCCGCGAGAGTGCCCGCCTGCGCTGCCCCCAAATCCTTGCCCAGCCGAGTCATCAGCCAGGCGCAAATCAGCACTCTGACCGTGTTCATTGCCGCGATCACGGCGAAGGTCAGCGGAAGCACCAGCCCGACCCCGGCAAGCAACATCGGGTAGAACGGCGGATAGGTCGCGCGCATGTGCAGATTATTCGAATCGACCAAAAGGAGTCCGCGCCCGGACAGGATATTGTCGGCTATCGCCAGGTAATTGGGCGTGTCGCCGTCGGGCGCCCGGCCGTTCAAGAGGTCAAGCGACCACAGCCTGAGCGCGACCGACACGGCGATCGTCAGCGTCCAGAACAGAAGCGGGTTGGGCGCGCCGTCGGGCGCGCGGAACCGTCGAATCATGCGTCCCCCACGCAACCTGCGTAGCGTGGAAGCCGGCATTTGCGGAAGCCGCTTTGACTCACTCGCGGGACGCGCCGGCACCGGCTATGGGCGGCAATTCAGGAACCGCGGAGAGGCCCGGATTGAACCCGCTTTACGAGACCATGGCGACCAGCGTGTTCGAGCGCATGTCCGGGCTCGCCGCCAAGCACAAAGCGGTCAACCTTGGCCAGGGCTTTCCCGATTTCGGCTGGCCGGAGCAGATCCTCGACGCCGCCGCCCGGGCGGTGAAGGATGGGTCGAACCAATATCCGCCGTCGCGCGGGCTGCCGCAGCTGCGCGAGGCGGTGGCGGCGCATTACAACCGGCATCATGGGCTGTCGCTCGACGCCGGCCACGTCTGCGTGACCAGTGGCGCGACCGAAGCGCTCGGCGCGGCGATCCTCGCCTCCGTCAGCCCGGGCGACGAACTGATCATCTTCACGCCCGCCTACGACAGCTACGCGCCGATGATCCGGCGCGCGGGCGGGGTGGTCCGCGAGGTCGCGCTGCGGCCGCCGGGATGGCGGATCGATCGCGACGCGGTCGAAGCGGCGGTCAGCGGCAAGACGCGCGTAATCATGCTCAACAATCCGCACAACCCGACCGGGCGGCTGTTCGACCGAGCGGAGCTGGAAATCGTTGCCGACGTCGCGCGCGATCACGACCTCACCGTCATCAGCGACGAGGTGTGGGAGCATATATTGCTCGACGGGCAAAGCTTCACGCCGTTCGCGACGTTGCCCGGGATGGCCGGGCGGACGATCAAGATCGGGTCCGCCGGCAAGATCTTCTCGCTGACGGGCTGGAAGGTGGGGTGGCTGGTCGCGGCGCCCGAGCTCGCCAGCGTCGCCGCCCGAGCGCACCAGTTCCTGACGTTCGCGACGGCCCCCAATCTGCAGGCCGCGGTCGCCTACGGGCTCGAGGAGGGCGATGCGTGGGTCAAGCCGATGCGTGAGCGCTTCGCCCGGGCCCGCGACCGGATGGCAGAGGGTCTCAGCGCGGCGGGCTACGACGTGCTCGCCAGCGCCTCGACCTATTTCCAGTGCGTCGATCTAGAAGCATCCGGCATCAATTTGGATGACGAAGCATTCGCGGCGCTCGCGGTCGAGCGCGCCGGCGTCGCGGTTGTGCCGTTGTCCGCGTTTGCCGAGCAGGAGCCGCCGCGCCACATGGTCCGACTTTGCTTCGCCAAGCGCGACGAGACCATCGACGCAGGCGTTGCGGCGATGGCCAAGGCGAAGGAGATGCTGTCGTGAGCCCGGGCGAGGAAGCGGCCCAGATCCTCGGGACATTTGGCGTCGATGCGTCGGCGGGCAAGCTGGTCAGCGTGTCGCCGATCGACGGGCAGCCGATCGGCCGGGTGGCGGTGGGCGATCCCGGCAGCGCCTGCGAGCGGGCTTCGAGTGCCTTCCTCGAATGGCGTAGCGTTCCGGCGCCGCGGCGCGGCGAGCTGGTTCGGCTGCTCGGCGACGAATTGCGCGAGGCGAAGGAGCCGCTCGCCCGGCTGGTGACCCTGGAGACCGGCAAGATCGTCCAGGAGGGGCTCGGCGAGGTCCAGGAGATGATCGACATTTGCGACTTCGCGGTCGGGCTGTCGCGCCAGCTCTATGGGCTGACCATCGCCAGCGAGCGGCCCGACCACCGGATGATCGAGCAGTGGCACCCTTTGGGGCCGGTCCTGGTGATCAGCGCGTTCAATTTCCCGGTCGCGGTGTGGGCGTGGAACGCCGCGCTGGCGCTGGTCTGCGGCGACCCGGTGATCTGGAAGCCGAGCGAGAAGTCCCCGCTGACGGCGGCCGCGACGATGGCGTTGGCGGCGCGCGCGCTGAAGCGGTTCGGCGATGCGCCCGGCGGGCTGCTCGAGCTGGTGCAGGGCGGGCGCGACGTCGGCGAGGCCTTGGTCGACGATCTCCGCGTCGCATTGGTCTCGGCGACGGGATCGACAGCGATGGGACGCAACGTTGGGCCGCGCGTCGCGAAACGCTTCGGACGCGCGCTGCTCGAGCTGGGCGGCAACAATGCGATGATCGTCACTTCGAGCGCGGACCTGGACCTGGCAAGCCGCGCGATCCTGTTCTCCGCGGCGGGCACGGCCGGCCAGCGCTGCACGACGCTTCGGCGGCTGATCGTCCACGACAGCATCGCCGACAAGCTGGTGCGGCGCCTGAGAAAGCTGTTCGCGTGCGCGGCGATCGGCGATCCGCGCGAATCCGGCACGCTGATCGGACCGCTGATCGACGAGGTGGCATTCGACGCGATGGCCAAGGTGCTCGGCGAGGCGATCGAGCGGGTCAAGGCGATCCCCGGCGGGCATTATGTGCAGCCGGCGATCGTCGAGGTGCCGGCGCAGCGCGGGACGGTGCTTCAGGAAACGTTCGCGCCGATCCTTTACGTTCTTCGCTACTCCGAGCTCGACGAGGCCATCGCGCTCAACAATGCGGTGACGCAGGGCCTGTCGTCGTCGATCTTCACCACCGACCTGCGCGAAGCCGAGCGGTTCATCTCGGCGACGGGATCGGACTGCGGCATCGCCAACGTCAACATCGGGCCGTCGGGCGCCGAGATCGGCGGTGCGTTCGGCGGGGAGAAGGAAACCGGCGGCGGGCGCGAAAGCGGCTCCGACAGCTGGCGCGCCTACATGCGGCGGCAGACCAACACCATCAACTACGGGTCGGACTTGCCTTTAGCCCAGGGAATCCGATTCGACGTGGCTCCATAGCTCAAGCCCTTCGTCCTCGATCAGGCCGGGCCAGCGCGTCTTGAAATCCTGCTTCCACGACTGGAGCGTGTCCGGCTCGAGCGGCTGCGAGATCAGATAGCCCTGGACGACGTCGCAGCCGAGCTCGTGCAGCAGCTGCAGCTGCTCGCGGGTCTCGACGCCTTCCCCGGTGGCGGTCAGGCCGAGCCCCTGAGCGAGTTCGATGATGGTCTTCACGATCAGTCGCGAGTCGGGCGAAGTCACCGCGTCGTTGACGAAGAAACGGTCGATCTTGACCTCGGTGAACGGCAATTGGCGAAGCTGCATCAGCGACGAGTAGCCGGTGCCGAAATCGTCGATGGCAAGGCCGATGCCCTTGATCCGGAAGCGCGTCAGGGTGTCCATCAGCTTGATCAGCGGCAGCGTCGCGCCTTCGGTGAGCTCGATCACCAGGCGGTCGGTCGGAACGTCGAGCCCGCGGCACATCCGTTCGACCAGGTCTGGAAAATCGAGCTGTTCGAGGCTCAGCGCCGAGATGTTGAAGGCGAGGCAGGTGTCGATCCCCTGCTCGCGCCATCTGAGCCATTGGCGAAGCGTCGTTCGAAGCCCCCACTGGGTCAAATCTTCGATCAGCCCGTGCTTTTCCGCCAGCGGCACGAAGCGGGACGGAGCGACCACGCCGAATTCGGGGTCGTCCCAGCGGACCAGCGCCTCGACCCGGGTCAAAGCACCGTCGCGCAGCCGGACCTTGGGCTGGTAGACCATGTGCAAGCGGTGATTGATCAGTGCCCGTTCGAAGCCCTCGACCAGCGCCAGCTCTGGCCGCGGGGTCATTGCACCAGCGTCGGCTTGAGATCGGTGAGCAGGGTTTCGAGCTCCTCGAGCCTCACCGGCTTCTCGAGCGGGCCGACCATGGTCAGGCCGTGCGCCTCGCCGAGGCGGAAGGCGCTTTCGAGCACCCGGCGGTCGAACCCGCTGATGATCAGCACCGGCGACAGGAAGCTCTCGTCGGCCAGGAAGCGCAACAGTTCGACCCCGTCCATTCCCGGCATTCCAAGGTCGAGCGCGACCATGTCCGGGCGATCGAGCCGGAACTGCTCGCGGAACGCCTCGTCGTTGGCGGTAAGGATCGGCTCGAAACCGCATTCCCGCGCCGCATTGGCGATGAAATCGGCAAGCGCCGGCTCGTCGTCAACCACCAGCAGCCGAGGCTGCTCCATAGCCGATACTCCTCACCCTCCAGCCTCGAGCACTGCGCTCATTGGCCCGGTGAGGTCAAACGAATGAAACGGGTTTTTAACTATGCGCTGCTTAAAGTCCCGAATTGGTGCGTTTTCCTCGAGGTACGGAGAATATTCGAATGTTCGGTTCGCTCATTCGAAAAAAGGCCGAAACGGTGTGGAACGAAGACAACGGCACCTTCGAGTCGACGACCTTCACCTTGTCGACAGCGGTGCCGAGGCCAAGTGAGCGCCGGACCGATGCGCGGCTGCTGCCGACGCTTCGGGTTGCCAAGCTTGTCGGCGCCAATAGCGAGCAGCTAATCCGTGTCCGCAATATCTCCGCCGGCGGCCTGATGGCCGAAACCACCCAGGCTGCGCCGCAAGTCGGCGTGCCGTTCACCATCGAGCTGTCGTCGCAGAAGATCCCGTCAAAGGCGGTCTGGATCCGCGAGGGGATGGTGGGGTTGAAGTTCGACCAGAATATCGACCTCGGCGAGCTTCTCGCCGGGCGCAAGCCGCGCCACGGATTCCGGCCGCGCCCGCCGCGGCTGGATGTCAGCTGCAAGGCGTCGATCCGGGTCGGCAAGGTCTATTACACGGTCGACGTGCACGACATCTCGCTCGGCGGGATGAAGGTCGAGCCGATCGAGGAATATTGCGTCGGCAAGGACGTCATCGTCGTGGTCGAGAGCCTACGCCCAATCCGCGGCCAGGTCCGCTGGTTCGCCGATCGCCGCGCGGGCATCGTGTTCGACAAGGAGCTTGAGTTTGAAGAGCTCTCCGAGTGGGTCGGAAAACGGCTCGAGCTGGCCAGCCTCAAGGCGAGCTACCAACCCAACTAGGCCTTTAACCGCCGTCGCCGCGGCATTATCTCAGCCCCTCCCACAGAAGGAGCGGGCCGATGGCGGATGAAGTTGCGGTAGTTGCGGGCGGGTGCTTCTGGTGCACCGAAGCGGTGTTCCTCGACCTGACCGGCGTCAAATCGGTCGAGAGCGGCTATACCGGCGGCGCTACCATCAACCCGACCTACAACCAGGTGTGCGGCGGCGACACCGGCCACGCCGAGGCGATCCGGGTCACTTTCGACCCCGGGCAGATCGGCTACGACGACCTGCTCGACATCTTCTTCGCCACCCACGACCCGACCCAGCTCAACCGCCAAGGCAATGACGTTGGCACCCAGTACCGCTCGGCGATCTTCCCGCAATCGCCCGAACAGGAGGATCGCGCGAGGGCCGCGATCGCACGGGCGAATGAGCAGAATGACGGCCGCGTCGTGACGACCGTCGAGCCCGCCGCGCAATGGTACCCGGCCGAGGATTATCATCAGGACTATTGGAACGGCGCCGGGCAGCGCAATCCCTATTGCCTCGCCATCATCCCGCCCAAGCTCAACAAGCTTCGCAAGAGCTTCCAGTCGCGGGTGAAGGGCGCGCCGGCCAGCGCCTAGCCGGCCGCTCGGCGCAATCGGTCGTTGATCGCGGCGCCGAGGTCCTGCTCAGGTACTGGAGCGACGGCGATGCGGGGTTGCGACGACGCATCGGCCAAGTGGAGCAGGTCGAACAGGCGCGCCGCAGCCTCGACGAGGTTGCCTTTCGGACTCAAGTTCGCATTGCCGGCGACCGCTCCGAAACCGATCAGGAATTCGTCGTCCGCGCTCTCGGTGACATCGAGCCGGAGGGGCTTCGAGGGTGCGTAGTGGCTTTGCAATTGTCCCGGAGACTCGGTGGCTTCGACCGATGATGCAGCGGCGTCGACGGCGATCGGACCGGGCCGGAGCAGACGCAGCGGTCCGCCGGTCGCCGCGACGATGGTCGATTCGATACCGCGTTCGCACGGGCCGTCGTCGACGATCATCTCGATCCTGCCGCCGAGGCTCTTGAGCACATGGCTTGCGCGGGTCGGGCTGATCGAGCCGCTGGCGTTGGCGGAAGGCGCGGCGAGGGGGCGGCCGGTCGCCCGCAGCAACGCCTGCATGGCGCGGTGGCCGGGCACCCGCAGCGCGATGGTCGCGAGGCCGGCGGTCACGAGCGAGGCAATGCTCGCGTCGAACTTGAGCGGAACCACCAGCGTCAGCGGTCCGGGCCAATGCTTTTGTGCGAGCGCGCTTGCTTCCGGGTTGAACTCACCGATGCGCTGGGCCGCGGCGGCGTCCGGCACATGCACGATCAGCGGATTGAAGCTGGGGCGGCCCTTGGCGGCGTAGATCCGCGCGACCGCGGCGGGAGAGGTGGCATCGGCGGCGAGGCCGTAGACGGTCTCGGTTGCGATTCCGACCGGCTCGCCGGCCCGGATCAGCTCCGCTGCTTCGGCAAGCGCCTCGACACTGAAAGGCACGACGCGCGTCATTCGGCGGCGCTACTGCATCCACGCGCCAGCTGGAATAGTTAGGCGGTTTCCTGGTCCAGGAGCCTCACCGGGTCGATCCCGAGCCGCTTCATCCGCTCGCGGACGGCCGGCCACTCTTCCTTGACGAAGCGGCTGCGCTCGGATTCGCGCAAACGCGCGCTGGCACCGGGTGCGACGAACATGCCGACCCCACGCCTGACGGTGATCAGGCCTTCGTCCTGGAAACCCTGGTAGGCCTTGGCGACGGTCAGCGGATTGGCCGATTGCTCGGCGGCGAACGCTCGAACCGAGGGCAAGGCGTCGCCGTCGGAATAAAGGCCGGCGAGGATCGCGTCGGCGATCGTCTCGCGAAGGCGGACATAAACCGGCTTTTCGTGTTGGGACCCAAGCGTCATGCTGTCATAATTCTGGAGCGCGGGAAAAGCTCAAGGTTCCAGGAGGATTTGCGGCGGCGACAAGGAGCGCTTGACCGTCTCAAGTGGCGGGCGCGGCCGCTCGGCGAGGTCGGTTCCCGGATGGCCGAAGAAAATCGAGCCGGCGATCCGCTCGCCGGGGCCGCAAATGGCGGCCCGCACCCGCTCCGAATACGCCGCCCAGCCGGTGACC
>Ga0136621_1000721_pt1 | contig 13239 bp, 12 predicted proteins | sample AntDryUQ445A2306_FD_104673 | JGI IMG/M metagenome (GOLD analysis project Ga0136621, IMG submission 104673) | Polar desert sand microbial communities from Dry Valleys, Antarctica - metaG UQ445A (23.06) | ecosystem: Environmental > Terrestrial > Soil > Desert | place: Antarctica: Dry Valley...
CCTCTGGGCGATGAACGAGCTGCGTTCTCGTCGCCCGACCCGCGCGTCGAGCTCCCGGTACGAGCTCCTCTCTGGGGCTGATGTGTAGACGCATGGCCACAGCTCGGCGCACGGATAGAGGGCGCAAGGTCGTTCGCCGCCACCCGCTGAGCGACAGGCTGGAAGACTGGAGATCAAGATGCAACCGCTTCAACCGATCCCATCCCTCTTTCGCAGCGTCACCCGCTATGTACCGGCAGCCAAGAGCAACCCTCGCGAGAATCGACTGACCGAGGTCACTGCTGCCGTCCTCGGGCGCGTCCACCCGGTCGCCATGGCCGTCTGCCGGCATCTGGCCAAGGCCGCCCAGCGGGAGGGTGTCGCAGAAGCCACCCCTGCGCTTGCGTTGATGAGTGACGAATCACCTGTCGCGGTGCGGTTGCGCACCCAGCGAGGCACGCGATCCGGTGGGTTCGTCGATCTCGAGCTGCGCGCGGGCGCTGGCTCACCGAGCCACGATGCTCTGCTGTGGGTGGAGGTCAAGCACGGTGCCGAAATCCACTACGCGAGGGATCCGCAAACGGGGCGCTCTCGTCCGCAGCTGGACGCCTATCTTAAGGACATCGGAGAAATACCGGCTGCAGCGCGCCTGGTCGTCGTCGTGGCGCCTCGGGCGTCGATGCCCGACTACCAGGCTCGTGAGGTCGCGGCGATCAGGTGGCAGGAGGTCGCGGCGCTGATCGCCAGTTGGCGCGACAGTGCTGCGCTGACTGATCGCGACCGCTTCCTGATCGAGGAGTACTGCCGCTACCTGAAGGAGGAGCAGCTCATGGATCCAGACGAACCACTGACGGAGCATCACGCGGCGGTGTTGGCTGCGCAGCCGCACGTCGAGGAGGTGCTCGGCGAACTGGTGACGTTGGCTGACGAGCGTGTGCGGGAGCTCTGGGGACAGCCCACGACCACCTACGAGAAGTACGACCCCTTCCGCGGAGCCCAGCCGGGCGCCTTGGGCTCCTGGGGCACTGTCTACTTCGACTGGGGGTTTGGACCCGAGGAGGCGCGCCAGGAGCAGAGCCGGGGCGGGCAAGCGTTCTACGCGGGGGCGACGATGGAGGGCGCGCAGACCGACATGGCTTGGCTGGCCCTCTGCGAGAGCAAGGGGTTCGAGTATGAGCCGGCCGAGAAACCGCGCAACTATCACGACCGGATACGGCGCTACCTGTATCCCGACGAGCTGTTGGCGCAGGAGACCCTCAGCGAGCAGGCCGAGATGCTGGGCGACTTCGTCCTCGAGACGTTCCAGCTTCTTGCCGATGACCCCCCGCCGCCGGCCGGTGACGTGACCACCTGACGCGCCCGCAAGGCGCGGGTCGGCGGGCGTGACGCGACCACCGTGGCGGCGACGGCAACTGGCCCCTAGCGGGGACCCCGCCCAGCTCGACCTTCTCTAGTATAACGATGTTAGAGTAGAGCCATGTTGAGCGGATCCGTAGAGGCAGCTCTCGCCCTTCCGACCTACGAGGTCGCCGAGCGCCTTCTCGCGCTACCCGAGGATCAGTGGCTGGATCGTAAGTCGATCCGGGTGGCTCCTCGGACCCTGGCGGACTGGCTCATCGGCTTCGCCAACGCCGAAGGCGGCACGCTGGTCATCGGTCTGCACGATGGGAGGGTGGAGGGGATCGACGGCAGGCCCGACCACGTCAACGCCCTCCGCCAGGCCTCAATCGACTTCTGCGTGCCTCCAGCGCGCGCACGAGCGCGGGAGATCGCCTGCGTCAATGCGGCCGGCCGGTCCGATCACCTTCTGCTCCTCTCGATCGATCCCGGAGAGGTCGTGCACACGAACGTCCGCGACCAGGTCTTCCTGCGGGTCGGGGACGAGAACCGCCGGCTGACGTTCGTCCAGCGCCAAGAGCTGACCTTCGACCGTGGCCAGTCGAGCTATGAGGCCCGCACCGTGCCTCAGACGAGCGCATCATCCTTCGACGAGGTGTCGGTGCGCGGCTATGCCGAGGTGCTCGGCGCCCCGGACGCCTCGCGCCTGCTGCGCAACCGCGGCCTCGTCATCGACGGAAGGCCGACATTCGCGGGGCTCCTGCTGTTCGGAGTCCACCCCCAGCAGCACGTTCCCGAGGCGTTCGTGCGGGTCCTGCGCTACCGAGGCCGCGAGCGAGGCAGCGGACGCCGCCAGGAACTGCGGCTCGACGTCCGGCTCGAGGGGCCGATACCCGAGCAGATCGAGCAGGCCAAGCGCCATGTCCGCGAGCACCAGCCCGTCCGTCGCGCCCTCCTTCCCGAAGGCCGGTTCGGGCACGTTGCTCTCGTGCCGGAGGACGCGTGGCTGGAGGGTCTGGTCAACGCGGTCGTGCACCGGTCGTACAGCCTCGCCGGCGACCACATTCGGGCCGAGATCTTCGACGACCGCATCGAGATCTCGAGCCCCGGTCGGTTTCCCGGCCTGGTCGACCCCGCTCGGCCGTGGGAAGCCACTCGGTTCGCCCGCAACCCGCGCATCGCCCGTGTCTGCGCCGAACTCGACTTCGGGCAGGAACTGGGGGAGGGCATCAGGCGGATCTTCGACGAGATGCGGCTGGCCGGGCTGGTCGAGCCGGTCTACCGGCAGGGGTCGGCTCTGACGGTTCTCACCCTTTCCGCCGAGCCGGCCGACCGCGCGCTGGAGGCGCGTCTGCCCGAGGGGGCACGGGAGGTGCTCGGCGCCCTGCGTGACGCCGAGCGTCTCAGCACCAGCGAGGTCGCCGGCGTGCTTGGGGTCGGTCGCCCGACGGCGATTCGGCGCCTGCGGGCGCTCCAGCAGGCCGAGATGGTGCGGTGGGTGGGCAAGTCGCCGAAGGATCCACGTGCCTACTGGAGCCTGCCTCCCACATAGTCGCTACTCGAACGCTGCTCTAACACGAGCGTTCGAGTAGGGACGGACCCGCCATGGTAAATTGCCATGGTCGTGGCCCGACGCATGAGGATCTCGAAGGGTGGCCAGATCTCGGTCCCGGTCGCCGTGCGCTCGCGCTGGCGAACGTCCAGCGTCATCCTCGACGACGAGGGCGACCGGCTGGTGATCCGTCCGGCGCCTGACGACCCGGTCGCGGCCACGCGGGGGGTGTTCGCTCCCGAGTTCGCGAGTGGGCCCACGGTCGCGGAGCTGATGGCCGAGCGCCGTGAGGAGGAGGCTGAGATCGACGAGCGCAGGCACGGCCACGGGCCCGCCGCGCGTGATCCTGCTGGACGCCTCGGCGCTCCTCGCTCACGTGTCGGGCGACCAGCGCGGCCCGGCGGTGAGCGCCCTCTTGGACTCCGGCGGCCTGGCCATGCCGACGATCCAGCTCGCGGAGGCCGTTGATGTCCTCGGCCGGCGCGGCATCGACGCTGGCCGCTCCCGGGAGGTCATCGGATCGCTCATGGGCGAGGCCATCTACTCCCTGATCGCGCTCAGCGAGCCGATCGCCTGGCGTGCCGGCGAGCTGCGCGCGCGTCACTACCACCGCACGCAACGCCCCGTCTCGCTCGCCGACTGCGTGTTCCTCGCCTCTACGCAGCCCGGCGACGCCGTGGCAACCCTCGACGCCCATCTCGCCGCCGTGGCGCGAGACGAGGGCGTCGAGGCGGTCGATCTGTAGCGAGCGCTGAGGCGCAGTCAGGCCGCCTCGCGCGGGTGCCAGCCGCGGCCCTGCTTCTCGACCAGCCCGTCCTGAGCCAGGCCGGGGAGGACGCGGTAGAGGTAGTTCTGCTGGATGTCCATCTTCTCGGCGATCTCGGGGATCGAGATGCCGGGGTTGGCCTTGACCAGGTTGAGGGCCTGGGTGGCGCGAGTGCCGCTGCCGCGGGGCCGGCCCCGGCGTCGGCGGCCGTTGCCCGAGGCGCTCGATGCGCCCGAGGAGGCGGCGCGGCGACTGCGGCGCGGGGCGGTCGAGTCGGCGCCGACGCCGTCCAGAGCGGCCTTGGCGGCCACCAGGCGCTGGTATTCGTCGACCAGCGGCTTGAGCTCCTTCAGCCGGTCGTTGATCTCACGCTTCTTGTCGTCGAGGAAGTCAGTCATGGCAGTGACACTACACCGTCACTGTTCACTGCTCCAAGATCTGCTTCAGACGTTGCAGCGAGGTGTTGGCTTCGCGGTCGGGGATGCCACCCACAACCGCCCGTGACGCGATGGCGCCCAGGGGACCCATCGGCGCCTTGAACTCGTTGCGGTAGTCGAAGTGCGTGCCGCCGTCGCGCTCGGACAGGCGGTTCTCTATGCGCGCGGTGGATCGGGCGGGCCCGCGGCCCTCCCATTTGGCCACCCACGGCTCATCGAGCTCCTCCAGCGACCACTTCACCTTGAAGTTGACACCGCGCAGGCACAGGGTCTGATCCATGCGAAACCCCTCGCGCAGCGGGCCGTCGTCGATGTGCTCAACCTTTCGCGCGATGGTGACCCACTCCAGCGTGCGTGCTGGGTCCATCACCATGTCCCATACCGCTTGGGGCGGTGCGTCGATGTGGATGGTGGCGACCACGATGGACACAGCGCGAGTGAGCCTACCCGGCTCAGCGGGCGGCGAGCTCCTCCTCGGCCTCCCACTCGCGCAGGGCGCGCTCGACCGCGCGGTCGAAGCTGCGCGTGCGCACCCCCAGCAGCGGGGCGGCCTGCTCGGGGCGGGGGAGCAGGTCGGAGCCCAGGGAGCCCATGAGCGGCTCGATCAGCCCTGGGTCCTCGCCGGCGATCACCGCGGCCACGCGGCTGGAGACGGTGGGCAGGGCGACCGGCAGGCGCAGCGAGGGCCGCCCGACCAGCATGTGATGGCCGATGCGGTCGATCATGCCCCCGTAGGAGAGGATGTCGGGCCCGACCGCGTCCAGGGAGCGCCCCGCGACGCCGGGAGCGATGGCCGCCGCGGCCAGTAGCTCGACCATGTCGCGCCCGTCGATCGGCCGGGTGCGGAACCGCTCCCAGGGCGGCAGGGCCATCACGGGCAACCGCTCGACCAGGCGCACCAGGAAGCGGAAGGACCGCGACCGGGCGCCGATGACGATCGACGCCCGCAACGCGACCGAGCCGGGCACGGCTCCCAGCAGGGTCTCCTCGACGGCCAGGCGACTGGCCAGGTGAGGGGAGACGGCAGCGTCGAGGGGCACCAGCCCGCCCAGGTAGACGATGCGCTGCACACCCGCCCGGCGCGCGGCGGCGGCGAAGTTGCGCGCACCCTGCTGCTCGGTGTCGGCGAAGCTCCCGTTGCTGGACCGCTCCATGGAGTGGATGAGGTAGTACGCGACTTCCACGCCGGCCAGCGCCTCCTCGAGCCCGCGGCCGCTCGTCGCATCGCCCGCGACCGCCTCCACGCCCGCCGTCGCGATGTGCGCGGGATCGCGCGACATCCCCACAAGCTCGTGGCCGTCGCGGGCCAGGCGGGGCGCGAGCGCCGCGCCGACGAAGCCGGTGATGCCGGTGACCAGGATGCGCATGTCGGCCATAGGCTCCCACGCCATGGGCCTCCTGGCGCGCCAGGAGGCACGGGGCGCGAGAGACCCGAGGACCTCATCGGCGACGGTAATGCCCGGAGAATGCGGCTTTCACGACGGTTGGAGGGGGGCGAACTGTGCATGCGTCAGCCCTCGTTCTGGTGACCCTCTGCCGAAATGTCCGCCATTTGCGACGTGCCCGTACCGGGTTTGTCGCCATTTGCGAGATGGCCCTCGCAACAGCCCTTGCACGCGCCCGTCGTGCACGGTTCCATGCGCCCCGCTGCGCCAACGCAATCGAGTTCAACGGGAGGGCACAACGGGATGGCCAAGGGACGGACCGCGACCAAGAAGGTCACCTGCGAGCAGTGTTACTTCCGCTCCAACCTGCTCTGCTCGCTGCAGCTCGACGAGCCCTGCACGACCTTCCGTCCGGACCATCCCGACGGGCTGCGTCCGCCACGCCAGCTGCGCTTCACCTTCCGCCAGGAGCGCGCCTCGCGCTCGGCCTGGGCCTTCCCCACCGCGCAGGAGCAGGCGGCGCTGCACGCCTGACAGCGATGGCGTACCACCGCTGTGAGGTTCTGGGCACCCAGAGCCTCTGGATCGCCCCGCGCGGCTCGCTCGATTGAGCGACTACTGTTCGCGTCCGTGCGCGTCACCGTCCTGGGCAAATCGCCGTCCTGGCCCGACGCCGGCGGCGCGTGCAGCGGCTACCTCGTGGACGAGGGCGGGACTGCGCTCCTCCTGGACTGCGGCAACGGCGTGTTCGCCAAGCTGCGCGAGCGCCTCCCTTACGCGGAAGTGGACGCGCTGGTCATCAGCCACCTGCACGCCGACCACTTCCTCGACCTCATCCCCTTCTCCTACGCGCTGTCCTACGGGCCCGGCGCCGCCGGCGCCCGCCCCGCGCTGCACGTGCCCCCCGGCGCGCGGGAAGGCCTGCGCCGGATCGTCGGGACGTGGGGGAGCGAGGAGCTCGTTGAGAACGCCTTCGTCCTGCGCGAGTACGACCCCGACGAGGAGTTGCGCGTCGGGCCCCTGCGCGTGCGCTTCCAGCGCGTTCCCCATTTCACCGCCACCTACGCTGTCGAGCTGCGTGGCGCGGCGACTGGCGGACGGTTCACGTTCGGCGCCGACACCGGCCCCTCCGATGACCTCGTCGCCTTCGCTCGCGACACCGAGCTCCTCATGCTCGAGTCGACGATCGCTGAGCCCGATGAAGCGCCCCGCGGCCATCTCACCCCGGCCGAGGCCGGCGACCACGCCGCCCGCGCGGGCGCGAAGCGCCTAGTCCTCACCCACCTCACCGACGAGGCCGACCCCGACTGGGCATTGCGCGAGGCCCGTCGCGCCTACGACGGCCCGCTCGAGGTGGCCGTCGAGGGCGCGGAGTACGAGCTGTAGCGCTTCTTGTGGTTCCTCCGGTAAGTCGTGTGCCGGCGAAGCGGTGCGGGACTTGTCGGAGGGACCACTAGATCGACGCCGAGGCCAGGCTCGGCACGCGCTTGGTCGCAAAGGAGCGGCGCAGGTAGAAGAACCACGTCATCCCGGCGAACACGACGTAGGCGCCGAAGAACAGCCACAGCGCCGGCACCGACCAGTCGGACTGCTCGAAGGCCACCTGCGCCTTGGCCGCCGTCCCCTCGGCGGCCGTCACCGCGGCCGAGACACCGAGGCTGGCCTGACGCAGCGCGACCTGGATGAGGAAGCCGCCGAAGGCCCCGATCGCGCCCGCGATACCGATCACTGCTGCCGCCCGGCGCTTGAACTCCACCGTGGTGGCCTTGCGGTCCAGCCCATGCTCCGCGGCCTCCTTGCGCCCCAGCGCCCCGAAGATGCTCGGGATCATCCGGTAGGTCGAGCCGTTGCCCGCGCCTGACAGGACGAAGATCACCATGAACGAGGCGAAGAACAGGGCGAAGTCGCGGGTGTTGACGCCCACGATCGCGACCCCGGTGAAGACGGCCATGCCCGCGAAGCATGCGAGGGTCACCCGCGCGCCGCCCCACCGGTCCGACAGCCAGCCGCCCAGCGGCCGCGCGATAGAGCCGATGAGTGCGCCCACGAAGCCCAACCCGGCCAGGTAGGTGGCGATGAACGGGTTGGCGGCCAGGAACTCGGGAAACGTGTTCTTGATCAGCAGTGGCAGCGCGAACGAGTAGCCGATGAACGAGCCGAATGTGCCGATGTAGAGGATCGACATGATCCACGTCTGTGGCTCGGTCACCGCTTTGACGTAGGAGGACTTGTCGGCCTTCGCCTGGGTGAGGCTGTCCATGTAGCGCCAGGCGCAGAAGACCGCGAGCGCGATGAACGGCATGAACAGGTAACCGGCGTACTGCAGGTTCACCTCGTGAACAGGCATGCTCACCGCTGCACCTGAGACCCCGATGATGATCACGAGCGGTACCAGGAGCTGGGCCACCGCGACCCCGAGGTTGCCACCCGCGGCGTTGAGTCCCAGCGCCAGTCCCTTCTTTCCCTCCGGATAGAAGAACGAGATGTTCGACATGCTCGAGGAGAAGTTGCCGCCCCCGACGCCCGCGGTCGCCGCGCAGCCCAGCAGGACCCAGAGCTGCGTGTCGGGGCTCTGGGCGGCCAGCCAGCCGCTGGGCACGACGAAGGCCAGCAGCGCGGTCGGGATGAGCAGCAGCCCCGCGCTGATCGTCGTCCACGCGCGGCCGCCGAAGCGCGGCACCGCGAACGTGTACGGGATGCGCAGGAACGAGCCGACGAGGTTGGGGACCGCGATCAGGATGAACTGCTCGGACAGCGACAGCGTGATGCCGGCGTTGCCCAGGTTGATGACCACGATCGTCCAGATCACCCAGATGGAGAAGCCCAGGTGCTCGGCGAGGATCGAGAACGCAAGGTTCTTGCGAGCGATCCGCTTGCCGCTGGACTCCCAGAACTCCTCGTTCTCGGGTTCCCAGTCGTCGATCCACCGGCCCCTGCGGCTCGGTGCTGCGCTGGCGGCTGTCATGTGATCTCCCAGGTCGTCTCGATGCTGCGACGAGCCTTTCAGTGGGCGGTTTCGGTCGGGTGCGGGCCGTGTTTCGGCTCTGTGACGGCAGGGGGTCGATCAGGCGACCGGTCACACGACCAGCGCTTCGAGCGCCGCTTCCGCGCGCCCTTCGGCGACCGCGTCGGTGATCAGGCGCACCCCGTCGCGCGGGGAGGGGCACAGGTCGGCCGCGTACACACGCACCGCGGCCGACAGGACCGCCGCCGTCGCCGCAGGACCGTGCTCGGCGCCGGTGGCGATCGCGCGCGTCAGGCGAGCGGCGACGACGGGATCTCCATCGCCGCGCAGCAGGCTCCCCGGGGTCTGGGGCAGATCGAGCACCCGACCCGGCTCGGCGGCGACCGGCCGGGCGGCGCGCACGACGTCCGAGCCCTCCATGCCGCGCACGGCGACCGCGGCCTGGGCGCCGAGCAGCTCGAGCGCGCCGAGGATGCGCTCGCGGTAGGAGCTGTGCGTGTGGCCGACGACGAAGCGTGTCGCACCGAGGTGGCCGACGAGCTTCTCGGCGGTGTGCAGTGGGCTGCGCAGGCCGATCTCGTCGCGCAGCGCGGTCAACGCGTCCCACCCGGACACGGCCACGCCGGCGTGCACGAGCGCGACGCCCGAGCGCTCGAGCATGGCCAGCGACTCCTCGACGCAAGGCCGCTCGGGACCGCCGAGCGCAGCGAGCACCTGCGCGGGCCTCGTGCCGTGCTTGGGCCCCAGTGGATCGCCGCAGTGCACGACGATCCGCGCGCCCGCGGCGGCCGCGAGCACGGCGGCGGCCAGCGAGAGGTGCGGCGCCTCGACCATGCCGTCGTAGGCGCCGGCGCAGGCGACGAGCGGAGCTCCCGCCGGCGCATCGGGCCCCGCCCGCGCGTCGCCCAGCGCCCGGGCCATGCCGGCGAGCTCCTCGGGGGTCTCGCCCTTGATGCGCATGGCGATGAGGAACGCGCCGGCCTGCGCGGGCGTCACCTCCCCGGCTAGCAGCTGCGCCGTCGCCGCGTGGGCCTCTTCGTGGGTCAGTGAGCGGCTGCCCCGCTTGCCGGTGCCCACCGCCTTGATCACGGCCCTGAAACCCTCGTAGGAGCTGCGCCCGCGCGTGGCGGGCAGAGCAGCCAGGGATGCGTTCATCCGTCCTCCCAGCGATAGCCGACACTGCGTACCGTCTTGATCCGCCCGGCCAGCTCGGAGCCCAGCTTGGCGCGCACGCGGCGCACGTGGACGTCGACCGTTCGCGCGCCGCCGTAGTAGTCGTAGCCCCACACCCGGGCCAGCAGCGCCTCGCGCGTGAACACGCGGCGCGGGTGGGTGGCAAGGAACTTCAGCAGCTCGTACTCCATGTAGGTGAAGTCCGCCGGCCTGCCGTGCACGGTCACCTGGTAGGTCGCCAGGTCGAGCTCCAGGCCGCCGACGCGCACGACGTCGTCGTGGTCGACACCGTGGACCGCCCGCCGCGCGCGGCCGATCCGCGCGCGCAGCTCCTCCAGGGAGAATGGCGCCACGAGCAGCTCGTGACCCTCCGCCACCTCGGCGCCCACGAGCTCGCCCGCCTCGACGGCGATGATCACCGGCACCTCCCCGAGCTCCTCCTCGGCAGCGAGCCGCGCGCAGAGCTCGGCGCACGCGGGCTCGCCCGGGTCGTCGGGGTCGTCGCCCACGAGGATGAGCGCAAGGCTCGGCGCCCGGTCGGCGCCCTGCGCCGGTCGCAGCGTGCCGTTGGCGGCGACCCGGTGCGGGCTGAAGCCCAGCTCGGCCAGCAGTTGGGCCGTCGCCTCGGCGCCCTGCGTGCCGTAGATCCACGCGGAGGTCACGGTCGCGTGCAGCCGGTCTGGACCAACGTGTCGGCGGTCGGGGCCATCGCTACAGCAGCCGCAGGTAGCGGGACCGGTCGAACTCGGTGACGGTGCGCCGCTCGTCGTCGACCTCGCGGCGCTTGTTGCGCACGAACGCATCGCACAGGTGGTCGCCGAGCGTCTCGCGGGCCAGCTCGGAGGCGTCGAACAGGTCGGTCGCCTCGCGCAGGTCGCGGGGGAGGTGCCCGTCGCCGGGTGCGGGCTCGTCGTCGACGGACTCGGCCTGCAGCTCGTAGCCGCGCTCGATGCCGCGCAGGCCCGCGGCCAGGATCAGGGCGAGCACGACGTAGGGGTTGCACGCCGGGTCGGGGGAGCGCAGCTCGAAGCGCGCCGCCTCGGCCCGGCCCGGACGGCGCTGGGGCACCCGCACGAGCGCCGCGGCGCCGCGCAGCGTCCAGCTCACGGACGCCGGCGCCTCGAAGCCGCAGGCCAGCCGCCGGTAGGAGTTCACCCACTGGTTGGTCACCGCGGTCAGCTCCCGCGCGTGCGCGAGGACGCCAGCGACGAAGGCCCGGCCGGCGGGTGACAGCGGCACGCCGGGCGCCGGGTCGTGGAACGCGTTGCGCTCGCCCTCGAACAGCGAGACGTGCAGGTGCATGCCCGACCCCGGATGCTCGGCCAGCGGCTTGGGCATGAACGTCGCGTAGGCGCCGAGCTCGTCGGCAGCCTCCTTGACGGCCAGGCGGAAGGTCGTCACCGCGTCGGCCATCGACAGCGCGTCGGTGTGCGCGAGGGAGATCTCGTGCTGGGAGGGCGCGACCTCGTGGTGGGAGGCCTTCACCGGGATGCCCATCGCCTCGAGGTAGTCGATGGTGCGCTTGCGGAAGTCGCTGCCGGCGTCCAGCGGGGTGAGGTCGAAGTACGCCCCGTCGTCCAGCGGCCGCGGGGCGGCGCCGTCCTCGCCCAGTGCGGCGAAGAGGAAGAACTCCAGCTCGCAGCCGACCTGCATGGTGTAGCCCAGGCCCGCGGCCTGCTCGAGCACCCGGCGCAGGATCGTGCGCGAGTCGGCGCCGAACGGGTCGCCATCGGGCATGCATACCTCGCAGAACATGCGCGCCACCAGCGAGTCGGGCCGCCACGGCAGCACCTGGAACGTGCGCGGGTCCGGGTGGGCGATGACGTCGTGCTCGCGCAGGCGCGTGCGCCCCTCCAGCGAGGAGCCGTCCAGGCCGACGCCCTCCGTCAGCGCGCCCTCGAGCTCGGAGACCGGGATGGCGAAGCTCTTGAGCAGGCCCAGGACGTCGACGAACCACAGCCGCACGAAGCGCACGCCGCGCTCCTCGACCGTGCGCAGCACGAACTCGTGGTGGCCGGTTGCCATTGCGTCGCCACGCTACGAGGCGGATCGCCCGCTGTCTTTGTCCCCACGTCCCAAGCGCGTTGTCCACCCGTGACGCCCGTTCATCCAGCGTTCATCGACCGGACGTCCGAAAGAAACCCCCGGCACCGAGCATGGTGTCCGTGCCGACCATGCGGACCCAGTGCCCCTACTGCGGGGTGGGCTGCGGGCTGCTCGTGGACACCGACCAGGGACGCCTGCGCGACGTGCGCGGCGACCCGCTGCACCCCGTCAACCGCGGGCGCACGTGTCGCAAGCCGCTCGAGCTGCCCAGCGCCGTGCACGCTCCCGACCGTGCGACCACGCCCCTGCTGCGCGACGCGGGCGGACGTCTTGCGCCAGCCGGCTGGGAGGAGGCCTACGCCCGCGTGGCCGGCGGAATGCGCGACATCGTGGCGCAGCACGGCCCCGAGGCGATCGCCTTCTACATCTCGGGCCAGCTGCTGACCGAGGACTACTACGCGGTCAACAAGCTCGCCAAGGGGTTCCTGGGCACCAACAACGTCGACTCGAACTCCCGCTTGTGCATGTCCTCCGCGGTGGCGGGCTACACGCAGTCGCTGGGCGCCGACGGCCCCCCGCCCGCCTACGCCGACCTCGCCCTGACCGACTGCCTGCTGCTGCTGGGCACCAACACCGCGGCCTGCCATCCCATCGTCTGGTCGCGCATCCGCGACCGCCAGGCCGAGGGCGCGTTCGTCATCTGCGCCGACCCGCGCGCCACGCCGACGGCGACCGGCGCCGACCTGCACCTGCCGGTGCGCCCCGGGACCGACCTTGCGCTGCTGAGCGCGATGCTCCACGTGATCGACCGCGACGGGTTGGTGGACACCGCCTTCGTGGAGCGCCACACGACCGGCTGGGAGGAGGCCCGGGCGGTCGCGGCGCAGTGGCCGCCCCAGCGCGCCGGCGAGGTCTGTGGCGTGCCCGCCGGTGACATCGAGACCGCGGCGCGGCGCTTCGCCGGCGCGGCGTGTGCGATGGCGCTGTGGTCGATGGGGGCCAACCAGTCGACCGTCGGGACGCTCAAGAACCGCGCGCTGATCAACCTCTGCCTGGCCGCCGGGCAGATCGGGCGCCCGGGCGCGGGGCCGCTGTCGCTCACCGGCCAGCCCAACGCGATGGGCGGCCGGGAGACCGGCGGCCTGGCGCACATGCTGCCGGGCTATCGCAAGGTGGCCGAGGCGCAGGACCGCATGGCGATGGAGGCCCACTGGGGCCTGGCGGCGGGGAGCATCTCCCCCCACCCGGGCCTCCCTGCCGTCGAGCTCTTCGACGCGCTGGAGGACGGGCGCGTCAAGGCGGTGTGGATCATGGCCACCAACCCGCTGGTCTCCCTGCCCGACGGGCTGCGAGCCCGCCGGGCGCTGGAGCGCGCCGAGTTCGTCGTGGTCTCCGATGCCCATCACCCCACCGAGACCTCGGTCCACGCCGACGCGGTGCTGCCCGCCGCCGCCTGGCCCGAGAAGCAGGGTGCCATGACCAACTCCGAGCGCCGCGTGGCGCTCGTGCGCCGGGCGCTGCCTGCGCCCGGCGCCGCGCGCCCGGACTGGGAGATCGTCGCCGGCGTGGCCCGCCACCTCGGCCACAGCGAGGCCTTC
>Ga0136621_1000723_pt1 | contig 13215 bp, 16 predicted proteins | sample AntDryUQ445A2306_FD_104673 | JGI IMG/M metagenome (GOLD analysis project Ga0136621, IMG submission 104673) | Polar desert sand microbial communities from Dry Valleys, Antarctica - metaG UQ445A (23.06) | ecosystem: Environmental > Terrestrial > Soil > Desert | place: Antarctica: Dry Valley...
AGGAGGAGAAGCTCATGCCAAAGCCGAACGCATTCGTTGCGCAGAATGTTCGCCTGGAGCCGGGGTTCGAGGGCGATCCCTACAAATTCCTGCAGGCCGAGGGCGGTGGATGGGTCAGGCTTGTCGCCCTAGGTCGCGTGCGCCAAGAAGGACCCTAGAGGGCAGGCGCGCGAGGACGCGCTGGCTCAACTTGGCCAAGCAACGACGCGGACGCGGGCGGGCGCCGCACGCGAAGGCAACCCGTACGTGCTGGTGGTCGGGTTGCGATGAAGGAAGGGCACATGCGCCGGACACTTCGACGTCGGCTTGGCGGAGCTGCCGCGGCGGTGATAGTCATCCTGGGCGGTCCCGCCGCTGGTATCGCGTCTGCAGCGCCTCCTCCTCCAACCGCGTTTGTGGACGGCACCGAGTCGATGCCGCCGCCTCCAACAGGCGCGAAGGCCGAGCGGCTGGCCACCCTAAACGCCGAGCCACCGACAATTGAATCAGCAGGCGACATTAGCGCCACCGTCGTAACGCACACCGTCTGGACTCGAATTGTTGCGGACGAGGAGTGGCGTTCGTTTTACGGCACCGCGTGGGCCACCGAGGCTCAGAAACGCGTTGAGTCGGCGGACAACGCGCTGTTCACCGAGTTCGGCATCGATTTCAGGAACTTTTTTACCGGCACTTGGACGACGAGCCCGAATAGCGCACGGTCGATCTGCAACATTCTCCAAGAACTCACGGGGGGTATCGGGCTAGGGGATGCCGATGTGGTCTCCGGATTCACCAACAATGCCATGTCTGGTTCTAGTCATGGTTGCGCCGACGGTAACCACGAGGTTGTTCACCTTCATGGGTCAACAACCGCTCAGCGCGTTTACCAAGTCTGGGTAACCGTTCAGCACGAGTACAGCCACTTCTTCGGAGCACCGGACCGGTATCCGGACCCGAACAATCTGCACACCAACGACGTGATGGAGGACCATTACAACTTCCCGAGCATTTGGTGCACTCAGGCCGGATACAACGACTGGGGCATCGTGAACTCCAATCGTGCGAAGTACGGTTGATTCCCCTGGTTTTGGCAGCGGATCCTGGCGACCGGCGTTCCTCGCTCGTCGGTACGTTATGGCGGGAGCCGCCATCTCCGTCGCATCGTTAGCGCTTCTAACGGCGGTTCAGGTCGCAAGGCATGCGACTGCCGACCACACGCCAGCCGTTGCGACGGTAAATGGTGCCGCGATCACGCAGCAAGAGCTCGAAAGATATGCGGCGGTATTTCGCAGTCCAGACGGCCGCCTCACGCTCGGCATGGGGCAAGTGCTGCTCTCCTTAGCAAATCAATCTCTGATCTCGCAGGAAGCGGCTACGCGCGGAATCCATGTCTCAGAGCAGGCGGTTGACGAGGCTATGGACCACTGGAGCCAGCTCGGAGTCGGCCAGGAGGCGCTCGCCGATGCTGGGGGAGTCGATGGGCTTCGAGGCAGATTCCGCGCATTCCTTGAGATGCGGCAGGTCAAGGACCAGGTCGTCGGCGCGGTCGTCGTTGCGGCGCACGAAATCGAGATGGCGTATCAAGCCGACAGTAGTCTGGCAGGATTGGCTATCGGCGATGTCACCGAAACACTCAGACGGCGCCTCACGGAGAGCAAGCGTGAACGAGTCTGGGTGAGTTGGCTGGCGGATCGCCGGTCGTGCGCCACCATCGTTGTGTTCGATGAGTCGCTGGGGATGGCATTCTCCTCGCCACGGCCCGGCTGCTAAGCCCAGCGCTGTGTCCAATCTCCGCGCGATTCGAGTCGCTCTCATGGCGGGAAGTGCCGTATTCTCCGCTGCCACATGCACCCCGCCACTTTCCGATGGGAGGACATTCGCCAACGGAAGTGAAGCCCTGCCTGGACCGGGGTACTTTCACGTGGAGGGGAACCCGGAGGTGGCCGAGAGCCGACTCGTCGTCCGGAATTTCGGTCCGGACGGCGTCGAGTCCGCCAGGAGCGAAACCTTCGAGGTTGGTGAGAAGGTTGCATTCGACGGCGCCGCCCTCACTGCCCCTCGCGGTTTGACGGTCAATGGAGCCAGGTGCGACGGCACCTTTCCGCTGGCCACAGACCGCGAGACCGACGTTGTCCTGACAATTGCCGGAGACGGGTGCGCGGTAACGGTCGTCACGGTTCATGTCCCCGGACAACCGTCGCACGAGGACTAACTACGGAGTCGAAGGCATGCCTGCCGATCCGCGAGCGGGTGCCCGGTCGGACACGAGATGAAGGCTTGCTCACGGCATCGAGCCCGTTGCTCGTTTAGAACGACAGTTCCTACTACATCAGGATCGCCCCCTTCGCGTCAGCTAGCCGAAGGATCCCCGATCCAGGCTCCTTTGGGCCATATCGCTTGCGCGAAAGGATCACCTGGGTTGAAGCTCCCTTGTCATCCTCCTCCTTTCGTCCCAGATGGCTTGCCGTGGTCATGGCCGCAGGCAATGCGGCCGCACTGGTCAAGGGGCCGGACGCGTTCAGCTCGTAGGCCCGTTCGCCCTGGGTCATCGCAGTGTCCGCCCTGCGCGACGGCGTGCTCGCTTCGAATTCGGCCTACGGGGCGCCCGGCGACCGTCAGGGGTGGCCGGACTTCGCCGCCCCGGATGACCGGCTCACGGAGTTCGACGCCGCGACCGGCAAGGTCACAGCCTTCCGTGGCACCAGTTCCGCGGCACCCGTCGTCAGCCACCAGGTGGTCGCGCTGACGGCGTTCTGCCTGACGTTGGACGCGATGATGGCTCAGGAAGACGGGCCGTCGGTCGGCAACCCACGCGTCGGCTGGGCGGTCGTCGACCGGGATTCCGATCCGACGAAGCTGCCGGTGCCAGAGTGGCCCTTCGGTGCGCTGCCTCACCTGGGCGTCGATCCCAACGCGGCTCGACAGCTGGCGAAGGCGTGTCGCGCGGCAGGGGTGCGGCCCCGAGCGATTCCGACGACAGCGATCGTCACGCGGCTGCTTCGCGCGTCGGCCCGACCGGTCGACGGGCACACGTCCGCCCAGGTCGGCTACGGCGAGATCTCGTACGGCACCACGGCGATCTTCCTGGCACGATTGACGGTCGGCCAGATGCTGGAGCTTCTGGCTCCCCGACGAGCAGCGACGGACGCGGCGCTGTCCCGGCGCGTCCGGTCGATGTCCTTGATCGACGAGTACCTCGCGAGCTCGCTCGAAATATGGCATGCGAACACCGTGGTTTGGTCCTGGGGTTTCCGCCGACCCAAGAACCTGTGGGGCATGTCCTTCATCCGGCCGGGTAGCAAGGAGCCGATATGAGCCTCGGTCCGTACATCCCCCGCCGCTCCCATCGAGCCTCGCCCGGCGGGACCTCAAGCACGACCCCATCTTCGACACCGTCGCCACCTTCGAGGTGGTGCCGGCGAAGACCGCGTTCCCGGTCAGGCCGCGCCTCATCAGCTCCGCGCACGGCCCGATCAGGCGCGTCCTGCTGTGGTACGGGCGGTACACGAAGGGCATGTATGGCTACAAGGAGATTTACGCGGGTCTCCTGCGCCAGCTCCCCACGGCGACCGAGGTGGTCATCGCGGCGCACCCCAGCGTCGCCGACGAGGTCACCGCCCTGGCGAACGAGCACCGGCCGGACGGGCGCACGGTCCTGTCCCGACGCCCGACTGGCTCTCGTACTCCGTGTGGGCCGAGGACGCCTTCGCGGTCGTCGTGGATGACGGGGTGTCTCCGCCGGTGACCTACCTCGTGGAGCCGGTCGACTTCCCGCGCTCGGGCGACGTTGCGATGGCCGAGCACGTCGCGAACGCCACCGGCTGGAGACGACGCAGCTCCCACTCGTCTTCCAGGGCGGCAACATGCTCATCGGGGATGACTTCGTGCTCATCGGGCGGGACTACCTCGTGGACACGATCACGGACAGTGTCCTCCCCGGCAAGGTCCAGGACGTCCCGGAGCGCCTGACGCCCGAGACGGCCGAAGCCTTCGCGGTCGCACTGTTCAAGCGGTCCCTGGATCCGGAGCGGGCGTTCCACTTCCCGGGCCGACCGGGCGTCGACCGGCCGGGGACCGCCTCATCGACATCGACAGACAGTCCTGGCTGGAGGACGTGAGCTCGGGACGAGGCCACGACCAGCCGATCTTCCACATCGACATGTTCATTAGTCTGCTCGGGCGGACGCAGGACGGCCGGTATCGCCTGCTCGTCGGCGATCCGGGGATGGCCGACCGGCTGCTGGGCCGAACGCCCACCGACCACTCGCTACAGGAGGAGTTCGACGACGTCGCGAGCCAGCTTGCCGCAGCCGGCTTTGACGTCCTGCGCAACCCGCTGCCGTACGTCTTCGCGGACAGCGCGGAGGAAGAGGACCTGCCCGTCGACGGCGGCACCGTGCGGATCGCTGGGCGACGGCAGTGGTACCACGCCACCTCGAACAACTGCCTCGTCCAGATCGATAGGTCGGAACGCGATGTCTGGTTGCCGACGTACGGGCATGGCGCCCTCGAGGGCCTGACGGTGACCGACGACGCCAACGCGATCATCTGGCGGGAAAACGGCTTCACGGTCCATCAGCTCGGGGACTTCAACCCCTTCGCGGTGAGGCTGGGCGCCTTGCATTGCATCAAGAAGTACCTCGCCCGATGAGCGTCCGTCTCGCCCGTAAACAGATACTTGCCAGCGCCGACGTGAAGTGGCATGGTGCCGGGACCTGCAGGGGGAGCACGCGATCCACGCGCAGCTGACGATCAACGGCGGCCCCAACGCGACGACCGCGTACATCGGATGGACGCCCGTCCCGGCGCAACTACGCCTGGTGGATGGTCCGCCCGGTGGTGGCGCGATCGACGTGACCCTGCGCAACGTGGTGACGCAGACTGGCGGTCAGGTGTGCTTCAGCACCGATCGCACGCCACCGTTCCCGACGACGCTGGACCTGAGCCTGCCGGCCGATGGAACGCCCGTGAATCTGATGATCGCCGGCCAGTTCGACAAGGCAAGCCGGGCGGACGGCGACGCCGCCATCGAGACGGTCGTGGCCGGCACGAACCAGCAGCTGGCGGTCACCCGGTTGATGGTGTGCGTCCGCAAGGATGCGATGACGCTGACCAACGCGGAGCGCTATCGCTTCCTGGATGCCTTCGCGACGCTCAATGACCGGGGGATGGGGACATTCAGCGACTTCCCCAGCATGCATCGCGACCTGGGCTTGGACCAGGCCCACGGCCTGTCGGGTTTCCTGCCCTGGCATCGGGCGATGCTGCTGGATCTGGAGCGCGAGCTCCAGTCGATCGACAGGACCGTCGCATTGCCCTATTGGAGGTTCGACGCGGCGGCCCCGAGTGTCTTCAGCGCCGGGTTCATGGGCACGCCCGATGCTAACGACTTCGTGCGGTTCGAGCCGGGCCATCCGCTGGAGTCCTGGGTCACCGACATGGGCCTGGGCATCCTCCGGAGCGCGAACTTCCTGCCTGCGAACGCACCCACCAACATCCGCAACGAGAGTGTCACCCTCGATCTCGACGAGACCGCGAACCGCTACAGCCCCTGGCGCGCGCTGATGGAAATCGATCCCCATGGGCACGCCCACACCCGCTTCACCGGCTACCTCTTCGACCCGGCGACTGCGGCCGCCGACCCGCTCTTCTTCCTCCTCCATTGCAATGTCGACCGGTTGTGGGCGAAGTGGCAGTGGCTCAAGGACCGGTTCGATCCGACGCAGCCGACCTCGTTCTCGCCGCTCGGCAGCGGGGCGTTGCCCATCGGCCACAATCTGGACGACACGCTGTGGCCATGGAACGGCGAGACCGATAACGGCCGCCCGCCGACCGCCCCCGGCGGCGCGTTCCCGGTGTCGCCGATCACAGCGGCTCCGGGTGCCAGGCCCACGCTCAAGGCGATGATCGACTATCGAGGCACGCTCAACGCCGCGTCCTGGCTCGGCTTCGACTACGACGATGTGCCATTCCAGTGAGGCCCGCTCGAGCGAGCCGGCCGAGGTGATCTGATGGACGTAGCGGAATACCGAAAGCGCACCGAGGCCGCATTGGAGGCCGCACGGGTGGAGCGCGCCGAGCGGGTCGATGAGGCGACGCCGGCGGAGGCGCTCGGCCGGCTGCTCGACGGCGCGACGCCGGTCGGTGAGCGCCTCGCCGCCCTGCAGATCGTGGGACGTGCGGCGGCCGAGGACCCGACGGTCATCGATCGCCTCGTGGATGTGCTCGCCGATACCGCGGCACTTCCCGAGCTGCGGGAGGGTGCGGTGGAGGTCCTCCAGGGCCTCGCATTCCTGGTCACGGTGTTCGCGCCCTATCGCCCTCGCTACCACGAGGTGCTTCGCGCGATGGTTGACGATCCGAACCCCATCCTTCGTCGTCGTGCGCTGGCCATCCTCGCTCGCTACAAGGACGAGTACGCGCAACGGCGCCTCACCGAAGGCTTGGAGCATCCCACGAAGGCGCTCCTGCCGGCAGCAAAAGCGATCCAGTACCTGGGCTACGACATCCACGCGGAGTACTTCCCCCTGCTCCGGCGCATCGTCGAAAAGCCGCCCACCGTCTCCGCCAAGCGCGAGGCGATCCGCCTGCTCGCGGCCGACCCGAGCTCCAAGACGCTGCTGAGCCGGGTCCTCAACGACAAGAGCGAACCCAGCCGGGTGCGCCAGATGAGCGCCCTGGCCCTCCAGTCGTTGGCGCCGACAAGCTTCGAGAGGGCCGCTCGGCAGATCTCCCTCGACGACACCGAGGACGACCGGCTGCGCGCCACGACCATCGGCGCCCTCGCCCGCTACGGTACGCCTGAGCCCGTGTCCCGCCGGTCGACCTTCAGCCGCCGCATCTCGGAGATCCAGACCACGGCGTCGTCGCCACAGCTCCGACGCGCCTCCAAGTCGTACGTCGATCGCCGCTCGGGATGATCGTCGCCGGCGCGCGCTCGGCCCCGCCCATCGACCTGCGCGACGACGACGCGGTCGCGCATCGGGTCGACAGCGTCGAGGGCCCGGACGGTCAGGCATTCCTGATCGAGCTCATGGACGAACGGCACCCGGTGTATCGGGGTCGCGGGACGACCAGGACCATCCAGATCCGTGGCTACGCGATGGCGGCGTTCGCACGGGTCGGCCTGCCCGATCGGGCGCTCATGTTCCTCATCGAGGAGCTCGAGAGCGGCGTCGACGCGTTCCTGGTCGCGGCGGCGGCCCGGGGTCTCCGAGGTCTCGACGGCCCTGAACGCCGCGTCGTCCCGTTCCTCCTTCGCGCCTTGTGCAACATCCGCGATCGCGACGAGCTGCTGACGTTCGCCACCTACAAACCGACCTGGCCCGTGGTCGGCGAGACCACGACCGCGCTCGCGGAGATCTTGCGGACCCTCGCGTTGCTGGGCCCGCACGCCGCGTTCGCCTTGCCGCAGCTCGTTGAGCTCGAGGCAGGGTCGGTGGGCATGCCGGCCGTCACCCGCGACGCGCTGCAGGAGGCGATCCGGAGCGTGCAGGCCGATCCCGGCGTGCTCACCGAAGCGGATTGCTGCCGAGGCGGCGAGCCGATCACGCCACGACCCGACACGCGACGCACGCCGAGGACCGGGCAACCGCCGTTCCGGACCCGCTTCGAGGACCAGGCGGGTGCACCGGTGACGTACGGCGAGGCCTTCATCGGTGCGCCGAGCGTAGTGGTCTTCTTCTATACGCGCTGCACGAACCCGAACAAGTGCTCCCTGACCATCACCAAGCTCGCGCGGCTGCAGCAGGCGATCGGCGCCGCGGGGCTGGCCGGTCGCATCCGGACGGCTGGCATCACGTACGACCCCGCGTTCGACCTGCCGCCCCGATTGCGGTCCTACGGCGAGAACCGGGGCATGCGGTTCGGGCCGGATGATCGGTTGCTCCGGACGACGACGGCCTTGGGGCCGGTGGAGGGGTACTTCGACCTCGGGGTGGGGTTCGGTGCCGCGACCGTGAACCGGCATCGCATCGAAGCGTTCGTCGTGGGGCCGGATGGCCGGCTTGGCGCGTCGTTCAGCCGGCTGCAGTGGGATGTCACCGAGGTGCGGGATGCGGCAATCCGTCTCATCCGCCAACCTCACCCGAGCCATGGAGGGCCGACGTGATCGAGCTCGTCGACTGGGATGATCTGGAGCCGCAGCCACCCGGTACGCCGGGCTGGTGGACCTTGGCGATCACGCTCCGGGGCAATACCCGGCGCCCACCTGACCGGGTCTTCGCCGCCGTCGAGCACCATCCGGACGCAGGGACCTGTCACGTCATCCTAGCGGCCGACATCCCCGACACCGGCCCGGAGGTGCTGGAGCCCTTCGAGATCCAGGTGCGACTCACCATCGAGGGGGTCGCGACGTACATCGTCTCGGGCGCGACGAAACGCGAAGAGTGCCGCGCCTCGACCCCGTAGGCCGGCCGGTCAGCCCGCCGCCGAACGACCGCACGCCAGGCCCGCGTCCTGGAGCGAGAGACGAACGCCCGCGCCTCGGCGGTGTTCACGGCGCTGAGCGCCGGATCGGCGCCACTGCTTGTCCGGAAAGGCGGCGGCCGGTCGCCGATCATCCGGTACCAGTCGAGCGTATTGAGCGAGAGGCCCCGCGCCCGACCCGACATGCGGTAGTCGGCTAAGCCATCGGAGGGTGACCGGCCCCCGACCTGACTCGGGGGGGCCGGTCGGTCACCCGACTCGCCGTCAGGTTCGACGTTCACCCGAGTCAGGTGACCACGAGTCATCGGAGTGCCTCCGCCCTGGTCGGCGATTGCGTGCTCGAACCACAGGATCTGGTGGTCCGATCAGACCGTCGCTACCAGATGTTGTGGTGTTGGCTGGCGAGTAAGGATTCGAACCTTCGATCTCCTGATCCAGAGTGCGTAACTGACGGCGGCCTTCCTCGACGTGGGAAGGTGCTCGCGACGGGGACGAGTTGGCCCTGATCCAGAGTGCCCACGGGGATGGCTCGTCTCTTGACAAGTGCCCTCGTCCCCGGAGCGAGCGGACCGGCCGTGGCCTCATAGCGCCTCTATGTCAAGAGGCGAGGGCGCGAGGTAGTGGCTCAATTTGGAGTCACGCACGCGGTGAGTCGGGCGGTGCCCGATGACCCCGCGACCGCTAGACAAACTCGGAGGCGAAGTCGTCTATGACACCTTGGACCTTGTCGGCCGCGAGCGCGAGGTCAGCTCGGCTGGCCCCACCCTTGGTGGGGTCGGACCAGAGCACGGGCAGCGCCGTCTCAGGATCGCCGAACAATATCGTGTAGGACGGGTTTGCCTTCATCTCCATTTCCGTGGCTCCGGGGAGCAGCTCGACTTCGGTGACGCGGAACAACTCTGCGCCGTCATCCATGCGAACCCACGGGTCCCGGTAGGTACCCGTCGCTCGTTTGACCCCGATGAACTTCGGCTGCTCGAACCGGCTCATACCGACGGCTCGCAACAGCAATCGATGCTTGTCCGCATTGTCGAGACGGGCGACGATCATCAGGCACAGGTTGGTCAAGAGGGGGTCGGTGCGACCGGTGAGGTATACGCCCCGGTCGACGCGCTCCCGGACGTGGTATGGCTGCAAGGCGTCGATGCGTGCCCGATGCCCTTTGACGATCCCGGCCAGCGTTCGGTCCTGGTGCAGCCGGTACTCGTGTTCATCGTCGAACACCGGGAATTGGGTAGAGCGCTTGGCGCCCGTCCCGATGTCCGCGAGCTGCACCGCGAGGTGGTCCAAGGCGGATCGCAGGTTGTGGACGGCATCGCCCGCGATCAAGCCAAGGCGCAGGGGAATGTCTGGCTGACTGACTCGCAGGCGCACGACATGGTCGCCCGTGTCCGGATCACGCTCCGTGACAAATCGGTAGGGCTCGCCTTCCGTGAAGACACGGGTTTCGTGTCGGAGGGTCTCCAGATGCTGCCGGGCGCGTTCTACCTTCAGCCGAGCACCAAGTAACGGATCGGTCACGCGGCCAGTATGCGCCAGCGCTCACGCATAGGGCTCGGGCTCTTCTGCGGCATGGGTGAACAATTCCAGCGACTCCGCTCCGGCGGGCCTGACGCGCTGCGCCCGACGATGGGTCACGTTCGCCCCGGTGACGTGCGGGTAGTCGATGCCCTTGCCGTCCAGCAGCTCGCGGATGGTCCGGAGTTGGATGCGTGGGTGCCGGCCCCACGGAGAGTCGTAATAGCCGGAGTCGGCAGCCTCGGCCCGGATGCCCGCAGAAGGCGCCTCGAACGAGAGCAGCACCCCGATGTCAGCCTCCTCGCGCTGCAACACGCCCGACAGGTCCCGAACGTACGCGGGGACGAGATGGCCGGCCTTCACGCTGAACACGATCTGACGGGTTGGGCCGGCATCCGAGTCGTGGAAGTAGAGGCGACCGTCAATGCCCTTGTCGCCGCCCTTCTTATCGCTCCCGGCGATCCGAGCGCCGACCAGCCCGAGAGCCCAGGCTTGGAACTGGAACGGGTCCTCACGGGCGAGCACGGCCGCGTCGTCGACCGTCGTCGGCTCGCCGATCACGCGGTATGTCGCGGTGATCTCCGGGCCGTACCGGTCAACCAGTCGATGCTTGATTAGTCCGACTGCCAGATGCGTGACGTCGATGCCAATCCAGCGCCGGCCAGCCGCTTGCGCGGCGTCGATCGTCGTACCGCAGCCGCAGAACGGATCGAGGATGAGGTCGCCCGGCTTGGACGCCGCCTTGATGATCCTCTCCATCAAGGCGAATGGCTTCTGTGTCGGGTACCCAAGGCGTTCTTTCGACATCGCATTCAGCTTGATGTCCCACACGTCCGACGGAACCTTGCCGGCCGGCATCTCCTTCCCCGCCTGACCGCCCCGCGTGTAGCGCCATTCCGTCATCTTGGACTCGTATGGCACCAGCACCTCAGCCGCGTTGAACGTCCACGCGGCCGACGACTTGGAGTACCAGAAGATCACGTCATGCTTGGTGCCGAAGGTCCGCTTGGACCGTGCCCCGTAGTCGTAGTGCCAGATGATCTCGTTCCGAAACTGGCTCGGCCCGAAGACGGCATCCAACAAGAGTTTCAGGTAGTGGCTCGCGGTAGGGTCGCAATGCAGGAAAAGGCTGCCCGTCGGCGTCATGACCCTCGCCAGCTCGACAAGGCGCGGAGCCATCATCGACAGATAGGCCAAGATGTCCGACGCGCCCACCATCAGTCGGAAGGCGCGCATGGTCTCGGCCACCCGGCCGCCAGCTTCGACGGTCTCTTGATACGCGGCCGACGCGACCGTATTCCACTCCCACGTGTCGGTGAACGCGCGAACCTGGGCCGCTGCCTTCTCGCCGTGCTCAGCGAACAGGACGTTGTAGTCGGCGTTGGAGTTGAACGGCGGGTCCAGGTAGACGAGATCGACCGACTCATCGCGCACGTGGCGGCGCAGGACGTCGAGGTTGTCGCCGTAGTAGAGCGTGTTGGGTTCCGGCACTCGGGCGAGGATAGCCGCTCAGTCGAGCAGCGCGGCGATCTCGTCGCACGTCCAGACGTGATCGGTCACGCCCGCAGCCATCGCGGGCGTCGTGCGCTTGCCGAGCGCCATGTGCGGGCGCGCGAAGTTGTAGTGCATGAAGTGAAGGCTGACCATCGCCGCATGGTTCTCGACCTTCTTGGAGAACCCGTTGGTCAGGCGAGTGAAGCGGCGCATCCCCATCCGCATCGTGAGGTTCTGCCGCTCGACAATCGAGGTGGAGATCAGGGCCGGGTCCGGGTCGCCCGCAACGACGTAGACCGTCTCGGACGTGACCCGGTTCGGCGAGTAGCGCCGCGCCGTCGGCGAGCCATCCAGACTAGGCTCGACGCCGTACTGCTTGACCAGCATCGCGTAGTCCACGTCCTGCCCGAACTCGGCCTCGATGGCCTCGACGTACGGCTTGTGGCCGTCGGTCGTGATCTGCACCCGACCGGCGAGCCGGGAGCGCAGGTCCGCGATGAACAGTCGCGCATCGGTGGGATCGCGCATCCCCACCAGCCACGCCGGCACGAGCTTGGTATCGGGGTCGATGGCCGTCCAGGTCCATACGTCTCCGAACCCGAACTCACCCCGGCGGTCATCCGGCACGTTCTTGGCCTTGGCATAGCAGAAGGCCCAAATCTCGTCGCACTCGATGCGCGTCGAGGTCAGAAACCGGAGCTTTCGGTCCTGATAGGCGGCGCAAGCTGTGCCGAGCTGCACGAGCAGGGTTGTGATCGTGTTGCGAGCCGCGCCGGTCATCCGTGCCGTGGAGCGGATGGAGTTTCCCTCCACCAGCGCCCGGATGATCGTCGCCCGTTCGGCCCTGCTCAATCGGTTCATATTGACACTATGCGTGAGGGCTGTGACAACTGTCTGTCACAACCAACGCGTCGCGTCGAGAACCTAGGAGCGGGGTTTCCCCCAGCGGGCGAGCGCAGCCTTGCGAGCGCTATCGGCCCGTTCCTCGGGCGTCAGGTTCGCGGCTCGCACCCTGCCACCGATTCGGCCACCAAGCCGCCCGAGTTCGACCGCAGCCGGGTTCTTGACCGGAGCGGGCGGGTCAGGCTCGCGCTGGCCGGTCGCGAAGTCAACGACGGCCTTGGCAAGCTGGTTCGGGTCGCGGGGCATTCGGGAGCGCTTAGGCATGACCCGGAGAGTGTGCGCCATGCAGTCTCGTGGGGTCAAACGGAATGTCCGTCAAATTGAGCCACTACCGGGCGCGACGATGGCCTGATCGGCCACCAGATGGCGATAGACGACTTTGGCGAGCTGGCGCTTGAGGCTGCGGAGGGCCTCACGGGACGACTTGTGCTCGGTGAGCTTGCGCGCGTAGTGGTCGCGCCCCGGACCAGGGTGCATCGTCTGGACGCGGGCGGCGAGGTGGAGCGCGTTGTTGAGCGCTCGGTTGCCGTTCCGGGACAGGCGGTGCCGGGTGACCTCGCCACTCGAGACCTCGATCGGCGCGGTGCCCGAGTAGCTCGCGAAGCGATCGGCCGACCCGAAGCGGCCGACGTCACCGACATGGCCGAGGATCTTGGCCGCCAGGACGTCGCTGATGCCGAAGACGGTCGTGAGCGTGGTGCCGCTCGCGGCGACGGCCGCGGCGCATCGAGCCCGGTTCTCGACGAGGGCCCGGTCGACCCGTCGTAGGTGGGCGACGAGCACACGAGCCATCACCTTGCGCTCGAGCTCGACCGCGGTCGTGGGGCGGATCCGGTTGAGCAGCCGCGCGGCCGCCTCGGTCGAGAGCTCGGTCGGGGCGCCACCTGGCAGCAG
>Ga0136621_1000725_pt1 | contig 13195 bp, 13 predicted proteins | sample AntDryUQ445A2306_FD_104673 | JGI IMG/M metagenome (GOLD analysis project Ga0136621, IMG submission 104673) | Polar desert sand microbial communities from Dry Valleys, Antarctica - metaG UQ445A (23.06) | ecosystem: Environmental > Terrestrial > Soil > Desert | place: Antarctica: Dry Valley...
ATGAGGCGGATCGTGTCCTCGTTGAGCCCGCGCGGGGCGGAGTCCGATTCGATCTCGGTGACGAACCCGTACTTGTACTCCCGGTTCGCGAGTTCCTGGATCGTGTCGGTGGTCGTCGCCATGGTGTCCTCTTCCTGGAAGGCTCGTACTCCTGATGGGACTGGCTTCCCCATGCTACCGGGGATATTCGGTCAGTTTAACAAGGCTTGTCTTTCTCAACCTCGCTCGGGCAAAAAAGTAGACGTCCCGGGCGTTGTGAACACGTGAAGGCGGCGTCTAGAATCGGGTCCCTGCCCGCCCGTGCGAGCGCCATGTGCCGATCGTCCCTTTGCTTGACGCGTCGCCCGCAGCCCACGAGCATCCAGCTCCTGCCGAGTCGATGGCACCGTTCGAGCCCTGCGCGGGGGGAAGAATGCCTGGAGGAGCTGGACCCGGTCGCGGCTCAGGTTCTCCGGCATCACGAGGGTGAGCCGGTACCCCCTTTCGCTTGCTGCGTCCCGGGCGGCTCATTTCGACGCCCGCGGACTTGAGGTTGCCAACCGACGCTCCCGCTCTACCCTGTGCGGAGGTAGAACGGCGTATTCCCCGACGCGTGGTCCGTCGTGTCGACGACGCTCACGATCTCCGGCGCGACCCTGCGAACCATAACCTCGAACCCCTGGCGCAGGGTCACTTGAGATGCCGCGCATCCCTGGCATCCGCCGCTCATGGCGATGAATAGGCTCCTGTCCCGGACGTCGACGATCGAGATCCGTCCACCGTGGGCAGCGATGGAACGGTTGACTTCCCGGTCCAGGAGTTCCTGAAGGACCGCGCGGATCTCGGCATCAGTCCGCTCTCGCGTGCTTGCGTTGCGAGAAGCCTCGAGGATGGCCGGTACTCCCGTGAGCAGCTGCGTCCGGATACCCGTTCCGATCGCCGATTTCAGCCCGGACCACGATGTGCTCCGCTCCTTCCCGACGGTCACGACGTCGTCGGCGACGAGCACGTGGGCAACGCCGGGAAGCGCGAACAACCGCTCGGCGAGGGGCGACCCTGCGGCGCGTTCCCGGTCGTCGAAGAAGAAGGGGCCGCCGGGATGCACCGTCCGACTCACCGTGAACTTGCACGCGTCGGGGTCGGCGAGCGAAGTCTCTGCCCGGATCGTGATCGTCGGATCGACAGGGAGAACATCAGACATTTTCCACGACCTTGGCTGCGTCGAGCTCACCGAGGGCCCGCAGGTGCTCGAAGGAGTAGATCCCGGTGCTGTGGCCGTCGTTCCAGCTGAACCTGATGGCGTAGTTACCGACGCTGGAGATCTCGCGTGGAGTTATATCCGGTCGCACACTCTTCGGATCCAGGAGCGCCCGCCCGCTGGTCTCCTCGACGCAGACGGCACAGTGGCACGCCAGTCGGAGGTCCCGGACGTCGAAGTCGTCGCGGCGCCCATCCTGCCAGAGTACGGACAACGTCCGCGCATCTCGCCGGCGGAAGCCGACCGGGGTTGTCCGAGAGCCCGATGGCCGAACGGCGCTCTCCACCCAGGCCGGCTCGCCCTCCTTGGTTTCCCAAGTCCACACAAATGCCCTTAGCGCACTCGTCGGGAGACCCTCGAGCCCGCCCGCGAGTTCCACCGCGATCGCCCGGTAGGCCTGGGCTGCAACCGACTTCGGCTTGTCGACGACGATCGGATGCCCCTCGTCCCCGCCGGTGACGATGTCGGCGTCGAGGGGTATCGCACCGAGGAAAGGGACCCCGAGCTCTCGGCTCATCTGCTCGCCGCCACCGCGGCGGAAGACATCCGTGTCCTTCCCGCAGTGCGGGCAAGTAAAAGTGCTCATGTTCTCGATGATGCCAAGGATAGGGACATGCAGCGTCTCGAACATCCGCAGCCCGCGACGGGCAATCTTGAGACTCACGTCCTGCGGCGTCGTTACGATGATCGCCCCCGATAGCGGGAAGCTCTGAGCCAGCGTCAACTGGGTGTCGCCCGTCCCCGGCGGGAGGTCGAGGATGAGGGCGTCCAACTTTCCCCATTGAACGGAGCCGATGAAGAAGCTCAGGTACTTGCCCACCATCGGTCCGCGCAGGATGGCGGGGTCGTCGTCTCCCCTAAGCATGCCCATGGATATTGTCTTCAGGCTGTGTCGTTCCGGAGGGATGAGCTTTCGATCCGGGGTCGCCTCTGGCTGCTGGCCGGTGGGGAGTCCCAGCATGCCGGGGATGCTCGGCCCGAAGACATCGGCGTCCATCAGCCCGATCCGGCCCCCGGCCTGTTGGAGTGCGAGCGCTAGATTGACGCTGACGGTGGACTTGCCCACGCCGCCCTTTCCGCTGCCCACCGCGATGAGGTGCCGGATCCCCTGCAGCTGCTCAGGAGGAGCGGGTGGCTGAGGCGCGGCACCAGTCGCGTGGTCGAGGCCAGGGTGCGAGTCGGGGGTCTGCATGGCTTAGGCTCCTTTCTCTTTCCGGCCGCGCTCGGCAGGGGCCAGGCTTACACGACCAGCACCAGTTTAGCAAAGTATCTCTTGCTTAAGTTTTTAAACCCGGTGCATGCCCCCCGGGGGCCTATAGTTGTGAACATGGGAAGCGCTCCCTCAAGGGCGGTTGAGCCTGTACTTAGGACCCTGAGCGCTTCGGCGCGGGAGGTGCTCCTCGCCCTCAAGAAGCGCGGCGAGGCCCGGGCCGACCAGATCGCCGAGGCCCTCGAGATCACGCCGAGCGGCGTCCGCCAGCATCTCAGCGGCCTGCGGGCAGACGGGCTCGTCGCCTACCGCAAGATTCACGCCGGCCCGGGGCGACCCAAGTTCGCCTACCGGCTCACCGACGTGGCAGAGGACCTGTTCCCTAAGACCTACCACGAGCTCACGAACGAGCTCCTCGAGCACCTCGAGGAGGAAGACCCCGAGCTGCTCGTCCGCATCTTCGAGCGCCGCCGACAGCGACGCGTGGAGGCGGCTCGCAAGCGCCTAGCCGGCAAGACCTTCGACGAGAAGGTTGCCGTGCTTACGAGCATCCTGGACGAGGACGGCTACCTCGCCGACTTCGAGAGGCGGCCCGACGGCACCTACCTCATAAGTGAGCACAACTGCGCAATCTGGGGGGTGGCGGTCCGGTACGGCCTGGCCTGCAGCACCGAGCTCGAGTTCCTACGGGAGGCTTTCCCCGAAGCCGAGATCGACCGCGTCGCCCACAAGATCGCGAGCGCCTACGTGTGCGCCTACGAGGTGCGACCTCGGCGGGACGATCCCGAAAAGTTCTAACCGCTAGACGGAAGGCCTGAAGGGCAACCCACGCCGGTCTCTCTCTTGATCCCATCCGCCCAAGTAGTGCGACCGCGTTCGGTCGGTCTCCGCCGCAGCTGCAACCGCTGCGCTGGCGTCACGGGACCGGAAGGGGCCTTGTTGCCAAGCGGACGAGTTCCCGGTACCACCGCAGCAGCATCTTCGGCGTCACGAGGAACGCTCCCAGCGAGCCCGTGGCAGACGTCGGGCCGCGGCGGCCAGAAATGCCCGATCGGAAGGTCGAAAGCGAGGCCGCTTGATCTGGCGCCCAAGCACATTGAGTTCGTGCCGGAGCACGACAATTTCGAGATCCTTGGCGGCTTCGCCCTGTCCCTGTGGGACCAGCAGCCTGAGTGGCACCCGGACCACCACGTACACCAGCGATAGAAGCATTGGCTCCCCTCTCGTTCAATCAGCGGAACGAGAGGGGAGGAAAGACGATCTGAGGCAGGGTCAGGGCGAGGCCCACGACCGATCGCGCCGTGGGCATGTTGGAAATCCCAACACCAGGAACGGAAGCGCGACGAGGTAGATGCCGTCGCCGAGCATTGACATCGCGACCCCGGCCCAAAGGATGGCGAAGGCGGGATGGCGCAGCGGGCGCAGAAGCCCGATGCGGCCCTTACGTCTTTGCGCCCTTCTGCGCGGAGACGAGTGCTTGGGCAAAGCTACGGCAGGACCGGCGAAGCCATCGGCCACCCCGGTGGATGCCGGCGAAGAACTCTCTATGGGGTGGGTGAGGTCGATTTGTTAGACCCCTCCTCGACGACAAACTCAGGTGTCGATATCCGAGGGCTTCCTATGTATCCATCGCCTGGCTAATCCCGAGGTCTAAGGCAGATCCTTTCGTGGACCCGCAAGTCCGGTAAGGCCACGAGCGCGCGGCCCGAGTCGATACCCCAAAGGGGTGGTTTCTCACCCCTTTGGAGGCTATTGCTGCAGCCGTAGCAACGGCGAAGGCCGCGCCGTCAGAACGTGATCAGAGCCCCTCCCAGGAAAGTATCGAACACGAAGTTGACGAAGAAGAAGCCGAAGAACAGGAAATTCAATACGAGCAACACCTTGGTGTAGAAGGGCGGCCGGGCCGCCTTCGGGAGCTTGGTATTCAGATAGATGAGAACGAAAGGAAAGAACAGCGCGCCGAAGTTGGACATATTGGCGGCGGCCGATTCCACTGCGCGGACCGGCAGAACGTTCGCCAGTGAGTCACGAGGGAGGGCGGTTCAGTTCGCGACCCAAAAGCTCCTTAGTCGGCAAGCCAACAGATTTCTCTCCTGCGATCAAACAGTCTTAAGTGAGCCAAAGCGTACCGGCGAGCCGTTGGGGCCCCCCGGGCGCGGAGCCAGACGCAGCTTCATCAAAAGCGGGGCGGGCCCGGGTCTGACACGGCCCCACGGTGGCCCTCCTCGCTCGAGATCGTCGCTCCTCCGGTCCAGGCGAAGCCCTCGTTGCGGTTGACGGTGTCCTTACCGTCTTTGGCGACGAAGCGGCTGTCGCGCGAGTCCTTCATGAGCCGGGCGAGCTTGTTGAGGGCCTCCTCCCAGGAGATCTCCTGCCATTCATTGTCGCCGGGGGCTCGGTACTTGGGATAGGGCACGCGGCTGGAGTTCACCGCCAGCTGCATCGTGCTCGCGCCCTTGGGGCACAGCGACCCGCCGTTGATGGGACTGTCCGGATCGCCCTCGATGTGGATGAGATGGGGGGTGGTGTTGAACGACTGCGTCTCAACGAGCCCCGTGACGTAGGCGATCATCGAGAAGCCCACTGCACAGTAGGGGCACACGGAACGGATCTCGGAGGCGCGGCTTATCTTGAGCTGGTGGGCTTGCGCGTAGGCCGGTTCCATGTCGAAGCCGAACGTGGCCCACGCTGCCGGGCCTGCACCAGCGGCCGAGGCCTTGAGGAAATCCCGTCTGGTCAGCTCCATCGCACCAATCCCCCGGGCTCGTGTCCCCCGTTGCACGATCGAAAAAGCTCCAGCCGGGGGATCTTGTCCCGTTTCCGGCGCCCTTGCCCACGCCCACGCACTAGTCTCCATGAATGATGAGAAACGCGCTCACGGAGGCAGAGGTGGTCGCTCTGTTGGAACGCGTCATCGACCCCCAGCTCGAGCGCTCCATCGTCGAGCTGGGGATGGTGCGCGGCCTCGTGGCCAAGCGCAGGCGGGTACAGGTCTCGGTGGCGCTGCCGGCGCCGGGCTACCCCGGACGCTCGGAGCTGCAGGAAGCGATCTCCACTGCCCTCACCGAAGCCGGTGCCGACAAGGTGCTCATCGACTTCACAACAATGACGGAAGCGGAGCGCGGAGTGCTCAAGCAGCGCCTGGTGGGTGCCGGGCCGCCGTCGCCGCAAGACGTCTTCACCTCGACCCGTGTGATCGCAGTCGGCTCCGGCAAGGGCGGCGTTGGGAAGTCCTCGGTCAGCGCCAACCTCGCCATCGCACTGAGCCGGCGCGGCAAGCGCACGATCATCATCGACGCCGACGTCTACGGCTTCTCTATCCCTCGCATGCTGGGGGTCGAAGACCGGCCGCTCATCATCGAGGACATGATCCTTCCGCCCAAGGCCCACGGTGTCTCGGTGATCTCGATCGGCTTCTTCTCCGACGAAGCGAACCCGGTGATCTGGCGGGGCCCCATGCTCCACAAGGCTCTCACCCAGTTCGTCACAGACGTCTACTGGGGGACGCCGGATATCGCCATCATCGACATGCCCCCCGGGACCGGCGATGTTGCGTTGTCGATGTCCCAGTTCCTGCCTGCCTCCGAAGTGATAGTCGTCACGACCCCTCAAGTCGCAGCCCAGCGAGTTGCCCAGCGCTCGGCTTACATGGCGCGCAAGGTCAACCTAACCGTCACCGGTGTCATCGAGAACATGAGCTGGTTCACGGGCAACGACGGTGAACGCTACGAGATCTTCGGCTCGGGAGGGGGCGGGCTCCTTGCTCAAGAGCTCGGCGTCCCCCTTCTGGGTCAGGTTCCCCTCGTGCCCGCGCTGCGCGAGGGAGGCGACTTGGGCGCACCCATCGTGGTGACCGAGCCTGAGTCCGAGGCGGCGCTTGCAATCGACGCAATCGCGGCCGGACTACTGAAGATCGCTCCCCCAAGAATCCGGCTGCCTCTTATGGGATCGCGATGAGCTCAGCGGAGATGATCGAAAACGGGAGCCGTGCGTCGAGCACCACCTCCTTGAACATCATGGAGGTGCGCGACGGCAGGGTTTCCTCGCGGACCGATCAGGTGGCGACCGAGGAGCCCATGGAGATCCGGCTGCTGGCGAACGGACGCAGAGTCACAGCGGCCGTCACGATGAGAACACCGGGATCGGACTTCGAGCTAGCGGCCGGATTTCTGTACGGTGAGGGCCTTGTTCAGACCCCCACCGACATCTCAGGGATCAGCTACTGCGTGGACAAAGACCTGGACGAAACGCAGCTTTTCAACATCGTCAACGTCAAGCTGCGAACGGGCTTCATTCCCGATCTGCGTTCGCTCGAGCGCCACTTTTATACCTCGAGCTCGTGCGGCGTGTGCGGGAAAGCATCCTTGGAGTCACTCGACCTGCGCGGCTGCCGGGCGCCTGCCCCGGGACCGCAGGTCACCACCGAGGTCATTGCCTCGCTACCGGAGGCTCTGCGACAGGCGCAGGGCATCTTCGAATCCACAGGCGGACTACACGCCGCGGGGCTGTTCACGCCGCAGGGAGAACTAATCGGACTGCGCGAGGACGTCGGGCGGCACAACGCAGTCGACAAGCTCATTGGTTGGGCCCTGATGCAAGGAAACCTTCCGCTCGACGGCAGGTTACTCATGGTGAGCGGCCGCTCCAGCTTCGAGATCATGCAGAAGGCCCTGACCGCCGGCATCCCGATGGTGTGCGCGGTGTCTGCGCCGTCCAGCCTTGCGGTGGACGTGGCGCGCCGCTTCGACATGTCGCTGATCGGATTCCTGCGCGGATCGCGTTTCAACATCTATGCGGGCCGCGAGAGGATCCTCGCCACTCTGTAACGGCGTTCAACCCGGCCGCTAGGGGGAACAAGCAAGGGGAGCAAGCTTGGTGTCGGCCTTTCTCTCTCTGCAAGAGGCGTGAGATGGACGCATGGGTTTGGATCGTGGGCAGGCCTCCCGACGCGCTGGGCGAGGCCGATCGCATCGTCCCGGAGGTAATGAAGGAGCGCGGTTATCCTGTTGACGACTTCGAGCAGCGCTCGGCAGACCTTTCCGTGGGTCATCTCACCGTCGTCGCAAACTACCGAGATGCACTTTCCACATCGAAGAAGGCTTGTTCAGGCAATGCCTCGACCAAGGAGATGCGCCGGGCCATGCAGCAGTATCGGAGCCTTTTCGAGGAGCTTCTCGAGATGGATTCGGCCGGGACGATCTAAATCGGGACGATCAAAATCGGGAGAAGCAGGATCGCCAGGAGCAGCTCCGCTGAACGAACCCTTAGTCCTGCCCCCGCTTGACCTGAACTCCCGAGAACTCAACCTCTACCGCCTCGAGGAAACGGCGCCCGTTGACTTCGTCGTGGCGCATGAATGTGGGGGGCTCGATCTTGACCCTCATCGTGTAGTCGCCGTCGGCTGGAAGGATCCAGTTGCGACCGTAGTGGTAGATCATCGGGTGCCATAGCAACGGCAGCTCATGGGTACCCACCTCGTTGCCGTCGGGGCCGACCAAAGTGACCATGACCTTGAGGCACGGCACAAAGCGTCCATCGGACGCATCCCGCACCGCCACCTCGACATGAATGTTCTCGTCGCCCGGATCGCGCCAGGAGACGTCGCCGTCTCTCCACTCGTACATGCCTTCAGCTTCTTCGATAGCGTAGCCGACCAGGTAATCGCCTGCATTCTGCTCACCGCCGTCGGCGGCCACTTCCGTGGTCATGTGAGTGAGGGCACGCCCGTAGGCCTCGCCCTGTGCACGAGCGAGGTCGAGCTGCTTTGCGTCTGCCTCGCTGGTGTTGGGGTCCATCGGTGGACCTGTTCGATTAGTGCTCATGTGCGCACTCTTGTTCAATCGACTTACTGCGGAAGCTTGGCCGCGATGACATCGACCTGCTCGATGCTGGGTTCTTCGAACAGCTTTCCGGTGTTCTCGCCGAGTGCCGCCGCCACCGCACCCGATAGATGCGCGTCGCGGCCCGACTCATCCGGGAAAGCGTCGTAGATCCCGAACGTTGATGGTCCGAAGCGGATCGCGAACCAAGTCGTCGTTGCGGGCTCCTGCTCTACCAATGACAGCCCACTCTGCAGGAAACTTGCGACGTCTGCCTCTTTTCCCGGCAGAGCCTCAATTCGTACGAACAGACCCTTGGTCACTCCGTTGGCCATGCTTGATCTCCCTTAGCTTGGGTTCTCATCTTTCGCGTCTCCTACCCCTTTCGATAGGGGGTGATATACGCAGCCGGATCGGTTTTCGTCTCGCCTGCCGTGGCAGGCCTCGCGCGCCTAGAGGCCGAAAGAGGAACGGACATGTCCAAGCAAGGGTCGTATCGGGATCAGGAGGGCACGTCACCTTTGGGGGACCCTACTCGTTGCCCGGCGGCTCAGGGAATAGCGTGCGCTCAGGAGCGGGTGGTTGCCTTCTTCCGCCGGGTCGATTTCCTGCTCTGCGCTCCCGTAGTCGACTTGCGACTATTCGCCGACTTCCGACCATTCGTCGATTTACGTCGATTCGTTGACTTCCGTCGACTCGTCGACTTTGACTTTGCTCCCCCGTTCGCCTGCCTCGCCTCAGCATCCTCTGCCGCCTTTTCCAAAAGCCCAGCTCTTGGAATCTCAAGTAGCGCCTGAACGGAGGCAAGGACTCTGCCCCGCTGGATCGGGTTCAGCGGCTCCAACGCCCCGAATACATCCTTGACAGCCGCCATCTCGCCGTCCGCCTTCTTCGCGCTGTTCTTCTTTGCCATGCGAAAACCCTCCCTAGCCGTCAGTAGAAGTCATAACTCGCCTCTGTGCAAGTTATAGCATCTGTCTGCCCGTTCCTGGCCCAGCTAAACTTTGGCTAACCTTGCTCTACCTGAACATCTCTGAACTAGCGGAAAGTGAATCGCCCCGGGCTTAGTGGAGGCTCCTGATCTCAAGAGGATGGAGCCATGCCGAAGACCCGCAGGTATCCACCAGAGATACGAGAACGCGCAGGTGCGGCTCGTACTTGATGACCGCTTATCTCACTCTCATGTTCCGTCAAACCCCCGGCTACCTGTTGGATGTGGCCACGGGACGGAGCACGAACAGATGGTCCTCGGAAGAGAGGACTCCGGCCTGGGGGTTTGGGAGTGGGGCGTAGTGGGATTGAACCACTGACCTCTTGCTTGTCGAGCAAGCGCTCTCCCGCTGAGCTAACGCCCCTCGGATCGAGTCCGTTCGGCAGTCTAGACCATGAGCACCTCCCGCTTGAGTCCCGCCCGCCTCAACTTTGTCCCAAACCGACCGTAGAGGACGTTTTTGGGGCAAACCTCGGTGCTGCTACCGGTAGCTGAGCAGGTCGATCGCGTCCCGCAGCATCGGGAAGTCGCAATGAGCCGCCCTCGCCGAGGGCGAGCCCATGAGGTAGGCCCGCACCGGGCCCGGGACTCCGGCCGCCTCGAGGTGCCGAGCCATGGTAGTCAGAAGGGTGTGGAAGGTGAAGGCGATCCCAGCTCGCTTTTCGACCGCCCGGGCAGCCGCCAGCAGTCTCTCGGGGGACGCGTCCGAGGACAGAATTGCCGCGCGCTCGGCTTCCAGAGCGATGTGTGTGGGCACTTCCCTGCGGCCGTAGTGACCCTGAAACGAAATCCTGCCCCGGTGCCAGCCGAGACCGTCCACGCACGGGTTCTCATAGAGAGCCACCCCCGCGTAAAGGGGCAAGAACACCGCCCGCAATTCAATTGGGTCAGAACAGGCGGCGAGCACGGTTCCGGCCTCATTGGGCGCGAGAACGCGCTTCAGGCTGGTTGCCGTAACGATAGGGGCGGGCTTCACCATATGAATTTGCCTTCGGCGCGAGGGGGTGACTTATGAATTATAATGCACCCAATTCCTTCATGGCGGAATCCCCCGATTGGGTATGGGTGATACCCCGTTTGGGGGAGTCGACGTCAGGTGGCAGAGGCGGCGAGCGGAATCGAACCGCTGTGCGGGGCTTTGCAGGCCCCTGCCTAACCACTCGGCCACGCCGCCGCGCCCGGTACTTTCGTGCGAGCGAGCAGGATAACCGGGGTCGGGGGAGGAAGCCCGCGGTGGCTGAGTTGCGACAGTCGCACGTCAGCCACCGTTTTGCGTGGTTCAGTTGCAATAGTCGCAGTGGGCCACCTTCGATCGCCGAATGAGGGGCTCTGCGGGAGCCGAGCACCAGTCCCAGGCCCATTAGGCTCTGGGACGGGAAGTCGGAATAGGGCACGCTCAGACAAGGGGGTTGCGATGTCGGTGTTGGTGGAGTCGGCGGTACGGCGCCACAGCCGGTCCTCGCTGGTGGCGGACGTGACGCTGATCGTAGTCGGCAGTCTGGTCGTCGCCGGCCTGGCCCAACTGTCCTTGAGGCTTCCCTTTACGCCGGTGCCCGCTACCGGGCAGACTCTGGCGGTCCTGATCGTGGGTGCCTCACTGGGACCCGTGAGGGGCGGAATCTCGCTTCTGCTCTACCTGGCGGAGGGTGCGGCCGGCCTGCCCGTGTTCGCGGAGGGCGGCGCAGGCCTGGCCCCACTCCTCCTACCTTCGGTCACCGGCGGCTACCTGTGGGGATTCGTGGTGGCTGCGTTTGTGGTGGGATTGCTCGCGGAGCGGCGCTGGGATCGCCGCCTGTCCAGCGCCATCGGAGCGATGCTCCTCGGGGAGATCGTCATCTTCTTCTGCGGGGTCGTATGGCTGTCGGCCGCGCTCGGCGTGCCCGGCTCCAAAGCCCTCGAACTAGGTCTCTATCCGTTCGTTCTCGGTGAGCTCGTCAAGCTACTGGCGGCCGCGGGGATTCTCCCGGCGGCATGGAAGCTGACGGCTGCACCGGACTTGGGCCGCATCACTCTGCGCTAGGCCGGAGCACCTAGGGGAGCGCTACCAGCCGAGGCGGCTCGCCCTTGGCTTCGCGCGGAGGCTCGGCTTCGAGAACACTGGAGGCCGGCAACCTCAGGGTAAAGACGGCCCCGGCCGCGTCGGAGCGCTCCAAGACAAGCGAGCCTCCGAGGATCTCGGCCAGCTTTCTGCAGATATAAAGGCCGAGTCCCGTTCCGCCGGCGCGGCGCGTCGAGGTCTGGTCTTCTTGGTAGAAGCGCTCGAACACCTTCTCGTGCAGGTGGCCGGGAATGCCTGCGCCCTCATCCTCGACCGAGATCGCCACCCCGCCACCTTCTCTTCGGCCGAAGAGGTAAACGGTGGTGTCCTCGGGGGTGTACTTGGAGGCGTTTTCCATGAGGTTCGCCAGGATCTGACGCAGTTTCTCGCCGTCTGTGAGCAGCAGAGGGAAGTCGGGCGAAAAGGCCAGCTTGAAGCGGTGCCTCGATGAGCGTGCGCCAATCTCCTCGGACAGCGCGGTGGTTAGCTCCCGGATCGACACCGAGTTCTCACTGATCGAGTGGCTGCCCGACTCGATGCGCGACACGATGAGGAGGTCTTCGATGAGATGCGTGAGCCTATCGCTTTGCTCCTCGATCGTGTTGACGAACAACTCCTTCCGCTCGGAGGAGAGCTTGTCAGATTTGCGCGCCAGGATCTTGATGTACCCGCTTATCGAAGTGAGCGGCGTTCTGAGCTCGTGCGAGACCGTGGCCACGAAGTCATCCTTGAGCCGGTTCATCTCGGTGAGATGGATAAGGGATTCCTTGAGGCGATCGACCAGCCGTGCGTTTTCCAAAGAGACACTGGCATGATTTGCAAGCGTCTCTACGAGCGTTACATCCTCGGGGCTGAAGGTCGAGACGTCGCTGAGGCGGTTGCCGACCATCATCGTGCCGACGACGCCGCCTTCTCCGTGCAGAGGGGCCGCGATTGCATCCCTCACCCCTCGCGCGGCAAAGTACGTCCTGAGCTTCTCGTTGCTGATGGGCCGAGGCACGAGCACCGCCCGGCCTTCGGCCGCAACCCTGGCCCACACTCCCTCGGTGGGATCGAGCTCTACGGCGCCCATCACATCGAGATGCTCGCCCGGGCCGATCGTGGTGACGTAGGCGGGTTCGTCCACGCTTCGAGGAAACAGAATGATCTCAGCCATCTCCGCGCGAAACATCTCGCAAGCGGATGACAGCAGCGACAACAGAACTGCATCCATCTCGAGCGACTGATGCGCAACACGGGTCGACTCATACAGCGCTCCCAGACTGTCGTGCTGGGCTCTCATGGATGTGTATGAGCGGTAGGAGAGAAAGAGCACGCCGAGCACGATGAGCAGCAACCACAGCGCCTGCGGGCTTCGCGCCAGCAGGGTTACGGCGAGCAATGCAAGACTCGTGTTCGCCGCCGTTACTGCGAAGCTGGGAACCAGGGACTTCGTCAAGGTCTGCAGCTTCACTTGTCCTTCGGCCAAGGAGATCGCCAGGGCGATCATGACCGCGCCCAGCGACGTTACCAGCAGCGTGGCAAAGAAGGCCGCGGTCCACCCGGCGGGGCCGTTGACCATTCCCAAACCGGTCCAGAAGTGGAAGAGCATTATGGCGAGAGCGGCCTCGAGAGCGAAGTTGGCGAGGTTGAACGCTAGCTTTATTGGCGCTTGGCGCCGGTAGAGGAGGAGAGCACCGCCCACGCCCACTATTTGCGCCAACATGAGCTCGGAGGGGCTCGCGAAGAACAGCGCCAGGACCAACGGGATCTCGCCCAGCGAGAACGTGTGCGCCTCCCTCTTGAACTCGAGATGCACCACCAGGATCTCGGTGACACAGAAAACCGGCGCCAAGAACCACCATGGGAAATGAATGCCCGCGTGGAGCGACTCGATATGACGAACGTAGGAGAAGAACAG
>Ga0136621_1000727_pt1 | contig 13171 bp, 12 predicted proteins | sample AntDryUQ445A2306_FD_104673 | JGI IMG/M metagenome (GOLD analysis project Ga0136621, IMG submission 104673) | Polar desert sand microbial communities from Dry Valleys, Antarctica - metaG UQ445A (23.06) | ecosystem: Environmental > Terrestrial > Soil > Desert | place: Antarctica: Dry Valley...
AAAATTATTCAATCGGTTATCTACGAGACAAATGAACTGGAATTTCAGCCGCGGCGCGGCTGGAGCGGGGCGTTATCAATCCCTAGTATGTATAGAAAATTCTTTTGTCACTCAATCTATTACAAAGTCAGCCGGGGCGTGGCGGAGCCCCAAGCTCGGTCTGGCCTAGCTGTAATCGCAAGATGGGCGACCTAATTTGGCCGCGTGAAGATACTGCTTAACGCGCCTAATGAGCACCAGTGAGCAGAGGTCACGTGTTATTGATGATCCTGGGCGATTCGCGGACGTGAGGAGGGCAAAACAGGGGCAGCGCCTGCTGCCCCAAGCGATGCTGGTTGACGCTATTCGCTGACTTCGCCAATCGTCATCATGTCTTTATTCATCTCCACGGTCTTATCACCGATGCCTTTAACGCGCGCCAACTCCTCAATTGACATGTAGGGTCCGTCGTCGCGATCAGCGATAATCGCGGCCGCCTTGGCAGGCCCAACCCCTTTTAGGTCAGCGAGGGTTCGCGCGTCGGCGCTGTTGATGTTGACCGACTCGGCGGCGGCTACGGAAGCAAACAACATGAACAATGCGCCAATCAGGTGCTTTCTAAATAACATGACCTATCTCCTTGATACGGTGTATGTGGATGTGCCCCAGTCAGCTGCCAACGGAATGCTTAACGCGAAACGGGTGGTTAAACATTATCCGCGAGGGCGGTCGTGATGCTATGCAATAATCCCGACCGGCGGCAGTCTGAACTGGACCGCTAGGCGCATTTACGCGACTGGCGGTTAACGAAGACACCTCGCCGCCACGCTCTTGTTATCCGCCTAGACTGACCAGATAGCTGGCGGAAGCAGCTGGCGCAGGCGATCGAGAACGACCCCGCTTTGCGCTTTACGCACGACCCATACGCCGCCCGAGCACGATGCATAAGGTCAGTAGCAGCAATGTCAGCAGCGCCCAGACGAGCGCGATGTATCCGAACAGGACCGGCGCCCTCATCATGGTCGACATCAGCGAATCCTGATAATAAAAAAACCACTCGTGGCCGGCGGGAAAGACCACGGTGTGCAGCCAGTAAAACGTGTTCACGGGGCCGGCTACGAGGACAATTACGGCTAGCGCGATCATGGGCACGAGCAATCCCGGCAGCAGCGACTTTGCCGGCGGCGCGGCAAGTCTGCGTTTGCGTATGGCCTGCAGCAGCGCGGCGGACGCGATGATCGCGACGATGCCGGCGCGGCTGAAGGTGTCGACCAACGCAGCGACGTCCTTTAGATGCAGGATTTCCGGCTCTCGCAACAGCGTGCCCAAAGCATGGCCTTCGTTGTCGTGGTAGGCGAGCGCGTCCAGGCCGGCGCCACGATCGTGAATGCCGTCCACGATGCCGGCAAACAGACGGCTGCGCTCGGCTTTAGAGGTCAACTCCAAGCCTTGACGATAGCGGTTCTGCGGACCATAGATTTCGATCGTGCGATCGATGCCGATCAGGTCATGCCAGACCGGGTACAGAAAATTGACCTGTGCCAGCGCCAGCCAGGCGATATAAGCCGCGCTTACGAGCGCCGCCAGAATATACAAGGTCCATTGCAAGGTCGCGTAGCTGGCGAGCTTTCGCGGCGGCTCGGCGGTTACCCGGCGCTCCGTCATTGACCGGCACCGCTGCATTGCGCGGGCACGTCGCCCAATCTGCCCGCAAAGTGACAAGCGACAACGCGGTGTGGCGCGAACTGTCGCGCCACGGGGATTTCGCGTTTGCAGCGCTCGGCGACCCAGGGACAGCGCGCGTGAAACACACAGCCGGCGGGCGGCGTGGTTGGCGACGACGGTTCGCCACGCAGCGCGATCCGGCGCCGCGCGCGTTCCTGTAGCGGGTCGGCGAGCGGCGCTGCCGACAGTAGCGCACGCGTATACGGGTGAGCGGGGTCAGCGAAGAGTTTTTCGCAGCGCGCCTGTTCCATAACCTTGCCCAGATACATGATCAGTACGCAATGGCTGATACTTTTCAGCACCGCCAGATCGTGCGATATGAAGATCATGGCGAGATTATGTTTATTCTGCAAGCCTTTGAGTAAATTGATTATCTGCGCGCGGATTGAGACATCCAGAGCGCTTGCTGGTTCGTCGCAAATCAGCACGCTCGGGCGCGCCACCAGTGCGCGTGCGATGCCGATCCGCTGACATTGGCCGCCCGAAAACTCGTGCGGATAGCGATGGAGATCACGCCCCGGCAGACCGACCTGCTCGGCTATTTCAAGCACGCGATCGCGTTGCTCAGCGCTTGCCATCTGCGGGTAAAGATTTGTCAGCGGCTCAGCGATTATCTGTGAGACAGTCATGCGCGGATCGAGGCTTGCGATCGTGTCCTGAAACACCATCTGCACCTCACGGCGCAGCGTTCGCCAGCCCGCGCGATCAAGGTCTTTTAGCTCTTGGCCTGCCAACCGCGCACTGCCGGCGGTGATCGGTTGCAGGCCCGTCAGCGCGCGCGCCAGTGTGGACTTGCCGCAACCGGATTCGCCGGCGATGCCTAACGTCTCTCCCGGTTTTAGATCGAAATCTACATCGTCGACTGCCCTGATGCTCAACGCTCGCCGCCAAGGTCGGTTCGGCGGCAACCAATAATTTACACGCAATCCACGTACGACCAGCAACGCCTCACTCACGGTAGCTGCTCAAGATGGCAGGCCTTCGCATGTCCGTCGCGCCAGGCCCCCAACTCGGGCGTCTCCCGGTTGCAACGGTCGAAGCAATGTTGGCAGCGCGGCGCGAAGCGGCAGCCGACTGCCGCGGGCGATCCGGCGTCCGGTAGCTGGCCGGGAATTGTCGGCAGGCGATCTTGGCGGCGCCATGCCATGCGCGCGGAGCACCTCAGCAAGCCCTGCGTATAGGGATGCTGCGGATGATAGAAAATCGTCTCAGCCAGCCCGGACTCCACCACTCTTCCGGCGTACATCACTATCACCCGTTCGCAGATCCCCGCGACGACGCCCAGATCGTGCGTGATCAGCACCAGCGACATGTTCGAATTGCGCATTATTTCGCCCAGCAACTCCAGTATGTCGGCCTGCACGGTCGCATCCAGGGCGGTGGTCGGTTCGTCGGCGATGAGAATATCCGGTTCGCACAAAAGGCTCATGGCGATCATCACCCGCTGCCGCTGACCGCCGGACAACTCGTGCGGAAAGCGCCGCAGACTTGGCTCTGGTTCCGGCAGGCGCACCGCGGTTAGCATCTCGATTATTCGCGCTCGCGCCGCGCCAGCGTTAAGCTGCGTATGCGCGCTTAATATTTCGCGCAGCTGCGTGCCGATTCTCAAATGCGGGTTGAGCGCGCTCATCGGGTCCTGAAAGATCATCGCTATTCTGGCGCCGCGCACGCGGTTTAGCAGTCTCGCAGGCAGCCCGATTAGCTGATGGTCTTTGTAATGCGCCGTGCCCCGCACGCGAGCGTTGCGATCCAGCAGGCCCAGTATCGCCAGCATGGTCTGGCTTTTGCCGCAGCCCGATTCGCCGACCACGCCCACTGTCTGGCCCGGATATACGTCGAAGCTGACCTTATCGACCGCGCGTCTTATGCGCCCGCGTAGCGGATACTCGACGAGCAGATCGCTTACTTGCAACAAGGGTTGACGGTTCACCTCAGCGATCCTTTGGGTCCAGCGCATCGCGCAGGCCGTCGCCGATGAAGTTGCAACAAAAGAGCGTTACAGCCAGAAACGTGGCGGGAAAAATCAGCAGCCAGGGCGCGGTTTCCATCTCGCGCGCGCCCTCGTTGACCAAGGTGCCCCAGGAGGTGGCCGGCGGTTCCACGCCAAGGCCCAGAAAGCTTAAGAAAGACTCGACCAGGATGACCTGCGGCACGGTCAGGGTCACGTACACCGCGATCACGCCCAGCAGGTTGGGCACGATGTGACGCCGGATTATACGTGCGCCGCTGCTGCCCGCCAGCCGCGCGGCATCGACGTACGCGGCATGTTTCAGCGATAAGGTCTGTCCGCGCACGATGCGCGCCATGTCCAGCCAGTTGATGGCGCCGATCGCGACGAAGATCAGCACCGGGTGGCGGCCGAAAAAGACCATCAGCAAGATGACAAAAAATAGAAACGGCATCGCGTAAAAGATATCGACGACGCGCATCATGATCGCGTCCACCCGCCCTCCGACGTAGCCCGCCAGCGCGCCATAGCCCACGCCGATGACCAGACTGACAATGGTGGACACCACACCCACCAGTAGCGATACGCGCCCACCGTGCAGCGTGCGCACCAGCAGATCGCGCCCCAGACTGTCGGTGCCGAACAGATGGCCGTCGATGAGCGATGGCGGTGACCACATGTACGTCCAGTCGAGCTGGGCAGGTTTATAAGGACTCAGCCACGGGCCGATGATGACCATTATTGTCAGCGTGGCCAGCACTAGCATGCTCGCAACGGCGGCCTTATTGCGCCTGAGGCGCCGCCACGCATCGCCCCACAGACCGCCGTCGTGAACCTGAACCGCGTCTTCCAACGCATCATCAAGGCCGCGCATGCCGGTGTTTAGTATTTGACCCGCGGGTCCAGCCACGCATACAGCAGATCGACAACAAGATTAAGCACGATCACTAGCAGACCGTAAAACAGCACCACGCCCAGCACCAGCGTGTAATCGCGGTTAAGCGCGCCGTTGACGAAATGGCGGCCAAGGCCTGGAATGCCGAAGATGGTTTCGATCACCACCGAGCCGGTGATGATGCCCGCAGTGGCCGGTCCCAGATAAGACACGACAGGGGCCAGCGCGGCGGGTGCGGCGTGGCGCAGAAAAATCACGTGCATCGGCAACCCCTTGGCCCGCGCGGTGCGGATAAATTGCGCGCTCAGCACCTCGATCAGTGAACCGCGCGTGAGTCGCGCGATGAACGCGATCTGCGCGGCGGCCAGGGTGATCACCGGTAAAACGAAATGCCGCCAGCTTTCCAGCCCCCCCGCGGGTAGCCATCCCAGGTATACGGCCAGCCACAGGATCAAGAGCGGCGCCAGCACGAAACTCGGCATTGAAATCCCCAGCATGGCCACGGTCATCACGCCGTAGTCCACGATGCCGTTTTGATTGATGGCGGCGATGGCGCCCAGTAACACGCCCACGATCAGGGCGAGCGTCATCGCGCACCCGCCCAGGGTGAACGAAACGGGAAACCCCGCGGCAATCAGTTGGGTCACGGTCAGGTCCGGATACTGGAATGACGGCCCGAAGTCGCCGCGCGCGATACCCCATAAATAGCGTCCGTATTGCTGGAGCAGCGGCTCGTCAAGATGATAGCGCTGTTGCAGGTTAGCCTCGATTGCCGGCGACAACTGCCGCTCGTTGTCGAACGGTCCGCCGGGCGCCAGGCGAATCAGGAAAAATGCCAGGGTGACCAGCAGAAACAGCGTTGGGATGGCCGCCGTGGCCCGGCTCAGCGCATAACCCAACATAGTCAGTCGCGTCGCGCACCTGTTCTGGTTGGAACTTCGATGCGCAGATTTTTCGTATAGTGATGATCCATCACGTTGTCGCGATAGCCTTTGATGTACGGCTTCAGCAGGCGTTTGTTGACATAGAAATAAAGCGGGATCAGCGCGTGGTCGGCGAGCAGCACACGCTCGGCCTGTTGCAATAGAGTGCGGCGCTGCTGCTGGTCACCTTCTCCGGCAGCCTGCGAAAGCAGCCGGTCGTAGCGCGGATTGGCGTAGCCGGTGCCGTTGAGTCCGAAACGCGAATGCAACAGTTCCGCGAATGTATATGCATCGTTGTAGTCGCCGATCCACGCGGCCCTATACACCTGGGTAACGCGCCGCCGCTGCACGTTTTGCAGAAACACTTTCCATTCTTCGTTAACCAGCGTCGTATGCACGCCCAACACCTCGCGCCACTGGCTGGCGATAACCACCGCGATCGTCTCATGCGCATCACTGGTGTTGTAACGAATCTCCAGTCTTAGCGGCCTGGCGCGCGAATAGCCAGCCATCCGGTACAGCCGCCGGGCCAATTTAATCTGCCTGCTCCGTGACCATTCAGCGTAAGCAAGTGCCTGGCCGCTGTAATTTGCGATACCGGGCGGTACCCAGCCGTATGCCGCAAGCTCGCCGCCGCGCGTGACCTTCTCGACCAGAATACCGCGATCGATCGCCAGCGACAGCGCCTTGCGTAAGGCACGATTGTTCTTGAACGGCGACCGCGTGAGATTCAGGCCGTAATAATACGTACCCAGATATGGCGCCGCCCGATACTCGTCGCGCAGATGCTCTCGGACCCATTCCAGTTGTCCCAGCGGCACGGTCGATGTCAAGTCGAGTTCGCCCGCGCGGTAGCGGCGCAGTTCGGCCTCCTGATCGTCGATGCCGTAAAATTTAACGATGTCGATACGGGTGCTCGCGTCATCCCAGTAGCGCGGATTGCGGCGCAAGGTGACGTGTGAAGCGACTACCCATTCGTCAAGTGTGTAAGCGCCGTTACTGACATTATTGCCGGGCTGCGTAAACGCCGCTCCAAAGCGCTCGACCGAGGGGCGGTAGACGGGATACGTCGTGGTGTGTGTGAGCAGACCGAGAAAATAACGCGTGGGCGATTTCAGCGTAATTTTTAGCTCGTGCGAATCGATGGCCTGCACGCCTAAAGATTCGGGCTTAACCTCACCCTCGATGATGGCGGCGGCGTGCAGGATCGGCGAGAGAATCGCCGCGTAACTGGAGCCCGTGGCGGGATCGACACCGCGACGCAGGCTGTAAACAAAATCTTCGGCGGTCAGCGGCGCACCGTTCGACCAGCGCGCGTACTTGCGCAGATAGAATGTGTAAATCCTGCCGTCGGCGCTGATCTCCCAGCGCGTTGCCGCGCCCGGCGCGAGTGTTCCGTCAGGATTTTCGGAGATCAGTCCCTCGTATAAATCGCGCAGGATATTGGCCTCCGGCACACCTTGCGCGCGGTGCGGATCGAGGGTTTGTGGCTCCGCGCCGTTGCCCTTGCGCAGGACCGTTTCGCCCGCGACCGTGATTTCCGGTTGGTTTACGGTTTGCCACTCCGGATCGCAACCGTTGAGGAACAGCGTGGCAACCGTCGCCAGGGCTATTGCAAAACGGCGCACCGAATACCGGAATTCATATCGAACAACAGGTTAGGAGTAAACAGGCACGTCATCGGCGCGTGAGTGTATCATTATCCGATGCGCAATAATTTCCCGATCGGGCCATGACGCGCGCCAGGCGTGCGCGTAACTGGCATCGACAGCACGCCGCCGACCATTACACGCACCGCGCGTTTGATGAAGGCTGGCGATCACGCGCGGTGTACAAGCTTGAAGAACTCGACCGGCGCGATCATCTTTTCCGGCCGGGTATGCTCGTGCTGGACCTGGGTTCGGCGCCCGGCGGCTGGAGCCAATATGCCGCGAAACGTCTCGGAGACGCAGGCGAAATCATCGCGCTGGATATACTGCCGATGCAACCGCTGGCCCGGGTTGAGTTCTTACAAGTGGATTTTCGCGACGATGCGGCTTTGCAACAACTATCTCAAAGCCTGGGATCCAGGCGGGTTAATCTTGTAATGTCGGACATGGCGCCCAACCTTACCGGGGTGACCGCGATCGATCAGCCGCATGCGATGGATTTGGCGGAACTCTGTCTGCAGCTGGCTCAAGAGTCACTGGCGCAGGGCGGTGACTTCGTGGTGAAACTGTTCCAGGGCGAGGGATACAGCACTTATGTCTCGTCTGTCAGGAAAGCCTTCGGCAAGGTCGCGCTGCGCAAGCCCGCGGCTTCACGGCCGCAGAGCCGCGAAGTGTATCTGGTGGCGAAGAACTACCGGTTGTAGTACTGTCAAACAGTTGGTTGTCCAGCTTGATTGAGTATTGCAGAGTCTGTTTGCGCGATTTTTATAAAGTCTGCGCCTGTTTTACTGCGGACGGCTGCTGGCCACGGCTGTGGCTAATCATTTCTGAGGTGCTACTTTGAACGACATGGTGAAAAATCTGATTTTATGGGCGGTCATCGCCGTGGTGCTGATGTCCGTGTTCAATAATTTCAGCCCCCGCAACACGGGTCCCACAGCGCTTTCCTATTCCGAGTTCATCGGCGAAGTCAAAAGCGGCAATGTGCAAAGGGTGGAGATCGACGATCGCACGGTCACCGGTCAAACCATGTCCGGTGAAAATTTCACCACGTATACGCCGCCCGACGATCCGCAGCTGATCAACGATCTGCTGGCTAATGAGGTCGAAATCGAGGCCAGTCCACCGGATCAGCGCTCCCTGCTGGTGGATATTCTAATCAGCTGGTTCCCGATGCTGTTGCTGATAGGCGTGTGGATTTTCTTCATGCGTCAGATGCAGGGCGGTGGTGGCGGGCGCGGCGCGATGTCGTTCGGCAAAAGCAAGGCGCGCCTCATGGGCGAGGATCAGGTTAAGCTGAACTTCAGCGATGTCGCTGGCGTGGAAGAAGCGAAAGAAGAGGTCGTCGAACTGGTCGAGTTCCTGCGCGATCCCGGCAAATTCCAGAAGCTGGGCGGAAAAATTCCGCGCGGCGTGTTGATGGTCGGCTCGCCCGGCACCGGCAAGACCCTACTGGCTAAAGCGATCGCGGGCGAAGCCAAGGTGCCGTTCTTCAGCATTTCCGGCTCGGACTTCGTCGAGATGTTCGTCGGCGTGGGCGCATCGCGCGTGCGTGACATGTTCGCGCAGGCCAAGAAGCACGCGCCTTGCATTATCTTTATCGACGAGATCGACGCCGTCGGCCGCCAGCGTGGCGCGGGTCTGGGCGGCGGTCACGACGAACGCGAGCAGACCCTGAACCAGTTGCTGGTGGAAATGGACGGCTTCGAAGGCAACGAAGGCATCATCGTGATCGCGGCCACCAACCGCCCCGATGTGCTTGACCCGGCCCTGTTGCGTCCAGGCCGCTTCGACCGCCAGGTGGTGGTGCCGCTGCCCGATATCCGTGGCCGCGAGCAGATCCTCAAAGTCCACATGCGCAAGGTGCCCATCGGTGACGACGTGCGTCCCGCCCTCATAGCACGCGGTACGCCAGGATTCTCCGGCGCGGACCTCGCTAATCTGGTCAATGAGGCAGCGCTGTTCGCCGCGCGCGCCAACAAGGCGTCGGTGGAGATGGACCAGTTCGAACGCGCCAAGGACAAGATCATCATGGGCGCCGAGCGTAAGTCCATGGTGATGAGCGAGGATGAAAAGAAACTCACGGCTTACCACGAGGCCGGCCATGCCATCGTCGGTCGGCTGGTGCCGGAGCACGATCCTGTTTACAAGGTGAGCATCATCCCGCGAGGTCGCGCGTTGGGCGTGACGATGTTTCTGCCGGAGGACGATCGCTACAGTTACAGCAAGCAGCGTCTGGAGAGCCAGTTGTCCAGCCTGTTCGGCGGACGTATCGCCGAGGAACTGATTTTCGGCGCCGCGCGCGTGACCACGGGCGCTTCGAACGATATCGAGCGCGCCACCGAAATCGGTCGCAATATGGTTACGAGGTGGGGACTCTCCACCAAGATGGGCCCACTCGCGTACAGCGAAGAGCGCGGCGAAGTGTTTCTGGGCCATTCGGTGACGCAGCACAAAACGTTGTCTGATGAAACCGCGCACGCCATAGACGAGGAAGTGCGCCGGATCATCGATTCAAATTATCAGCGCGCGGAGCGGTTGCTCAAAGACAACGTCGGCAAGCTACACAACATGGCGCGAGCGCTGATGAAATACGAAACCATCGATACCGAGCAGATCAACGACATCATGGCAGGCCGTGAACCGCGGCCACCCCGCGACTGGCCCGATGACGAGCCGGGTACGGGCAGCGTGACCGGCAAGCAAGCGGACAAGCCAAAATCCGACGGCAAGGAAAGCGGCAAGATAGGTGGCCCCGCCAGCTCGCATTAGCAAATGACGCTTATTCCGCGAGCACGAGCGATTATGCCGTTTATTGCAGGAATTATAGCCCCGGTTGTGGTTCCCGCCGGGGCTACTGCTTTGTGCGGCAGATTTGTCCGGGACACAGAGGCGCTGAATTGATCTATAAATAATACATCACAGGTTAGGGGACACCAATAATGAGCAAGCGCTATTTTGGTACGGACGGCATCCGGGGGCGTGTCGGCCAGCATCCGATGACGCCCGAATTCGTGCTCAAGCTCGGCTGGGCGGCTGGTCGCGTACTCGCGGCCGGTGGTCGTCATATGGTGTTAATCGGCAAGGACACGCGCATTTCCGGTTACATGCTGGAGTCGGCGTTGGAGGCGGGCTTATCGGCCGCCGGCGTGAATATCAATCTGCTGGGCCCCATGCCGACACCCGGTATTGCCTATCTAACCCGCACCTTGCGCGCGTCAGCCGGCATCGTGATCAGCGCGTCGCACAACCCGTATTACGACAACGGCCTGAAATTCTTCTCTCACGATGGGCTCAAACTGCCGGACTCGGTCGAGGCCGAGATCGATGCGCGCATGGATGAGCCCATGAAGATCGTGCCGCCCGACCAGCTCGGCAAGGCCGAGCGCCTGGTGGACGCGGCGGGGCGTTACATCGAGTTTTGCAAGCGCACGTTACCGTTTACCACCGCGCTGCGTGGCGTAAAAATCGTCGTCGACTGCGCGCACGGCGCCACCTATCACGTTGCGCCCGCGGTGTTTGAGGAACTCGGCGCGGATGTTGTGGCGCTGGGGATCGAGCCAGATGGCCTGAATATCAATGAAGACTGCGGCGCGGTCGCGCCCGCGGCGCTGCGTGCGGCAGTGCTGGAACATCAAGCGGACGTCGGAATCGCGATCGACGGCGACGGTGACCGGCTCATTATGGTAGATCACCGTGGCGAGGTGCTGGACGGCGACGAACTGCTTTACATCATCGCGAATGCCAAACAACAGGAGGGCACACTGGGCGGCGGTGTGGTCGGCACATTGATGTCCAACCTGGGCCTGGAGCAGGCACTTGCCGCAGGGACCATACCCTTCGAACGCGCGGCGGTCGGCGATCGATACGTGCTGGAGATGCTGCAACGGAATAACTGGCTGCTTGGCGGGGAGTCGTCGGGGCACATCATCAGTCTGGATCGAACCACCACCGGCGACGCCATCATCTCGGCGTTGCAGGTTCTGCATGTGCTGGTCGCGACGTCTCGCACGCTGCACGACGTCAAGGCCGGGATGACCAAATACCCCCAGACGCTTATCAACGTACCGATTGTGGCGTCCTTTAATGTGCGGGCATCGCGGCCGGTGCAGCAGGCTGTGGCGGCCGCCGAACGCGACCTCGGCGAGAGCGGACGCGTGTTGTTGCGCGCCTCTGGCACCGAGCCGCTGATGCGGGTGATGGTGGAAGGGCGCGATGTCGAGCGCGTGCGGCAGATCGCCGAACGCATCGCCGTAAGCGTGCGCGATGCGGCTGCTCAGGTCACACGATTGCAGCCGCAACGCGCGCAGCCAGAACAGCGCGGCGCTTCCATATCCTCTTGAAGCACCCCCCGAACGCGAGTAAGATTCGCGTCTTTTGACGTGCCTGACTATTGGCAGCAATATGAAACAACGGCTGGTTCAGGCACGCGCTGGCGTGCCACTGGCCGATGCATCATGCATTGCTTATTGCCTTTAAGTAACTGGCCTCCGCGAATGACTTCCAGTCTCTCACGCAGCATCGTCTGGTCTAGACAAACAGCTCAATGCGTCGATCGTTAGTTGCCGGTAACTGGAAGTTGAACGGTACTCTGGCAAGCGTCCGGGCGCTGGTCGACGCGATTATTGTCGGCGCCGCGCGCGATACCAATGCGGAAAGTGCAATTTGCCCACCGTTTGTGTATCTGGCCGAAGTGCGGGCGAAGCTCGCGAGCAGTGGCATCATGCTGGGCGCGCAGGACGTAAGCGATCAGGTCTCGGGCGCTTTTACCGGTGAGGTGGCCGCCGTTATGTTGCGCGAGTTCGATGTGAAATATTGCATCGTCGGACATTCGGAGCGTCGCCACGTTTATGGCGAGACCGACGCGCTGATCGCGCAGAAATTTGCCGCCGCGCAGCATGCAGACATTACACCGATTCTGTGCGTCGGCGAGTTGCTGGAGCAACGCGAGCAGGCGCTGACCGAACAAGTTGTTCAACGCCAGTTGGACGCCGTGCTGCAGCTAGCGGGAATTGCCGCCTTCGGGCGCGCAGTGATCGCCTACGAGCCCGTTTGGGCCATCGGCACCGGCAAGACCGCGACGCCCGAACAGGCGCAGGCGATACACGCGGGCATTCGCGCGCACTTGGCCGCCATCGACGACAATATCGCGCAGGAGGTCCGAATTCTGTACGGAGGCAGCGTCAAGGGTGGCAATGCCCGCGAACTGTTCTCGCAAGCAGATATCGACGGCGGTCTCATCGGTGGCGCCTCGCTGAACGCCCCGGAATTTCTAAAAATATGCAGCGCAACGTAAAGAGTTACCATGTTATATAGCATCCTGTTAACCATTGACGTGCTACTGGCGGTCGGCCTGATCGTGCTGGTGTTGTTGCAGCATGGCAAGGGCGCCGACGCGGGCGCGGCGTTCGGCAGCGGTGCTTCAGCCACGGTTTTCGGTTCGCGTGGCTCAGCTTCGTTTCTAACCCGCTCCACGGCAGCGTTCGCGACGCTGTTTTTTATCAACAGTCTGGGTATGGCCTATATCGTCAGCCATCGGCCTGCGGATAGCAGCGTGATCGAACAAATGGCCGACCAGCCGCCGACCTCGCCCGCATCAACGCCACGCATGACGGGTGACGATGCAGCCGCTTCGCCGCAGCCATCCGGGGATGTTCCCGCCGTCGATGTGCCAGCGCCGGGCGCGGCTGCGCCTACGCCCGAGCAGCAGCCTTCGACCAACGATGCGTTGCCCGAAGATGTGCCGCGATAAGAGTTTGATATAAATCGCGGAGATAAATTAGGTCACGCCTTCGCGCCGATGTGGTGGAATTGGCAGACACGCTGTCTTGAGGGGGCAGTGGCGCAAGCCGTGCCGGTTCGAGTCCGGCCATCGGCACCACACAACAGTCCAGGCAAGTCCCGGATAGTCCATAAGCCAGTTGAAAACACTGGCTTTTTGTTTCTCACGCGCGCTCGATACGCAATACACAGGATCGCGCGCCCTGCGATAGGCCCAACGGGTGTGTCAGCAGCGTCGCGCACCGCTGCGGCGCGAGGATCTGGCGACCAT
>Ga0136621_1000728_pt1 | contig 13160 bp, 7 predicted proteins | sample AntDryUQ445A2306_FD_104673 | JGI IMG/M metagenome (GOLD analysis project Ga0136621, IMG submission 104673) | Polar desert sand microbial communities from Dry Valleys, Antarctica - metaG UQ445A (23.06) | ecosystem: Environmental > Terrestrial > Soil > Desert | place: Antarctica: Dry Valley...
ATCAAGTTTGCTAAAGGTTCAATGATGTTTGAAATTGGGCTGCAGAATTTTATTTTTTTACCCTTTTGAGTGAAGTTGCTTTATAGCCAAAATATTTTTGAAATTCCATAGTGAAGTTAGTGGGGCGCATACCGACAGTTGGAGCAACAGTTTTTACCTGTTCCCCTTGCAATAGTAATTCTCGTGCTTTGTGCATACGAAGCTTTCTTAAGTATTCGAACAAACCTAACCCAAATTCCTGGTGAAAAGCCCTTTTAAGTGATGATTCACTGCAATTCATTACTTTGGCCAATTCTTCATTGGAATAATGTTTTGAAATGTCTGCCTCAATAATCAGCCGTGCACTTTCTGCCATTTCTTTTTCAAATGAGGTAGAAATTTTTTCTCGTGCTTCAGTGTATGTTTGTGCAAGTTGCGTAAAAAGAATTTGTTTTATTTTAAGGTTCCAGTAAAATTGTTGCAGTTGAGGTTTATATGTATCAAATAAAATTTCGTGAGTAGCATCTAAAATGCTATGTCGGGCAGGTCTGGGAAAGGGTAGGAAAAAAAAGGGTTTTTTTAAAGCCTTTTTAAGATCACGTTTTAGTGATGGAAACAAGGGAAGAAATTCGGTATATGCGTTAGTAGGGTAGTAGGCATTTAAAAGGTGACATTCTTTACCTCCAGGAAAAATAGTTTGTGTTTCAGTGCTACCAGAATCAAAAAGCATAAACTGACCTTCATTAATAGTGAACGATTTCTGTCCCTTAAGACTTTGCGCTATCCTTCCTTTTAAGGCAATCAGGGATTGAATTCCTTCACCACGTTCTTTTGACAACAATGTCATTTGTTTTAAAAAACGAAAAATAAAGTAGCGCAGTAAATATTGTTCGGTTTTAATTTCCTGAAACAAGATACTGCCAAACTCCCTTTGCATCCAAAATGTTTGGGCTTGAGGTAAAGGTTGAACTTTTGCATGCTTTGGCCAACCTGGAAGTAATTCAATAGGTTCACGTGAAAGGTTGTACAGGTCTGGGTTCATTATAAGCAAACTAATATTTCTAAGTTAAGTTTGTTTGCGGTTTTAAAAAAGAGTGTTATTACGGTTATTATAAAATTGTTGCTGTATGAAAAGAATAATTGGATTCAATTGCATTTAATAACTCATACCAATGAAAGAAAAAAGCTACCAAGTATTTTTAAAATTTAATAAAGAGGTTAACCGTGTAGCCATGAAGAGAGTAGTGCCAGGTAATATGTTGAGAAAGGAAAATAGTATTTAATATCATATACGAATGGCAATACTAAAAAAAACATTTTTTTTACTCCTGATCTATTTCTAACCAGGGCAAAACATTCCATTTTTAACCGCATACATAGCTATCCCGATCATATTTTTGGAACCTATTTTTTCCTGAATTCTTTCCCTTGCACTATCGACCGCACGGTTGCTAATATTTAAGTGCGCCCCTATTTGTTTGCTGCATTTTTCCTGGCAAAGGAGTTGGATAATGTTAATCTCCTTATCGGTAAACTTTGGCCGTGAGGTTGGTTTGAAAGGATGAAATTTATTGTTGGCCATCAGCCGATGTAGCTTGTTAGATGCAGATGAACAGTAGTACGTTCCATTGTCATGAACGGTTTGCACCGCATGCACCACTTCCTTTTCAGAAGTGGTTTTCAATAAATATCCTTTGGCGCCCGCTTCCATCATCTCTATTATAAACGTTTCATGGTCAGACATGGATAAGGCAATCACACCTGTAGATGGAAAACGTTGTTTCAAAATTTTGGTGGCTTCTATTCCATTCATCACCGGCATTTGAATGTCTGTAATTACGACATCTGGTTTTGTTTCTGTAACTAATTCAATGAGCTCAGCCCCATTGCTAGCTTGTCCCACCAGCGATATAGTTTGTTGGTTTTTTAGCATGGTTTCAAAGCCAGTACGAAAGATGGGATGATCATCGGCGATAACAATACGTATTGGTGAGTCAGATATTGCGAAGATCTTGTTGATCAGCATTAGGTTAAGGTTATTTTCCTATGTAATATATACTCTATTATTATGCAAATACATAATATGGAAAAACTATAACGACCAAACAAGAATTTTGTGAGTTCCTTATTGAATCGTCAACAGCCGCAAAATAGTTGTATAAATACAGGTGATTGGCTGTATTAATCCCCTATGTAATAAAAATAATTGCATTAATCTTTGAAACAGATTTGAAACAGGGAAGAAAAACTGCTTAAACCATCACTACTTGAACCCAAAATATTTATTCTCCTTTATTTTTTTATTTGCCACTGGCCTGCTTTCAAATGCCCAGGACTCTTCCCGTCTTGACAATTTTATTTCATTCCCTGATAAATTATTTGGTGCAATAGATAAAAAGGCAAGAGGAATAGAAGAAAAACTTGACAGGCAAACCATAAAATATTTAAACAGGTTAGAAAAACAGGAACAAAAGCTTAAAAGGAAACTTTGGAAAAAAGACTCGCTGCTTGCAAGTAAAATATTTAGTGATGTAAAAAACAGATACCAGGAGCTAAAGACAACTCCTGTAACTACAAGTAAATACTCATCTCTTTATTCAGGTCATTTTGATTCATTGACTACCTCATTGAATTTTCTTCAATCAAATGATCTTACGGATAATCCTCAAAAAGCACTTAGCAGCCTTAAAGACCTGAAGGGAAAACTAAATGCATCTGAACAAATAAGAAAGCAATTGATGGAAAGGCAAAAGCAATTGAAGGAACAGTTTCAAAAGCTTGGAATGGTAAAAGAATTAAAAAAATTCCGCAAAGAAGTTTACTATTACCAGGCACAAGTAAGGGTTTATAAAGAAGCCTTTGAAGACCCTAATAAATTAGAAGCAAAGTTGATGGAACTGGTGCAAAAGCTACCGCAGTTCAAAGAATTTTTTGCCCGCAATTCTCAATTGGGAAGTTTGTTTGCGCTGCCCGGTTCCTCCTCCGGGGGAGGTCAGGTGGGGGCTATTTCTCTTGCCGGTCTTCAGACAAGAGCCTCTCTACAACAATTATTGATTGACCGTTTTGGCACGGGACCTAATGTAACTCAGGTCTTACAACAAAACGTTCAGTCTGCGCAAGGACAATTGAATGCATTAAAAGCAAAAGCCCAGTCATATATTTCAGGAAGCTTTGGCAACGCCTCCCCAGAAGGGGGAGGTATGGAGGGGGTGCCGGAAGGTTTTACACCTAATACTGAAAAAACAAAATCATTTCTAAAGCGACTGGAGGTAGGCACAAACTTACAAAGCCAAAAAGCCAGAACCATTTTTCCTGTTACTACAGACATGGGACTTTCCCTTGGTTATAAGCTTAATGAAAAATCAGTTATAGGTATTGGAGCAAGCTATAAGCTGGGATGGGGTAGTGGTTTCAATAATATTGACATTACCCACCAGGGCGTTGCCTTGAGAAGCTATCTTGATTGGAAGATAAAAGGAGGGTTATTTATCAGCGGAGGGTATGAACTGAATCACCGCCCGTTATTAGCAAATATTTCTTTCCCTTCCCCTACCGGGGGAAGTTGGATGGGGGCCTCCTGGCAAAAGAGCGGGCTGATTGGGCTGAGTAAGAAGTATAAACTCTCCTCCCCAAAGCGGGGGAGGTCGGGAGGGGGCCTCAAAGGAAATATGCAACTCCTCTGGGATTTTCTTTCTTATGAACAGGTGCCTAAAACACAGGCCATTGTTTTTAGAATCGGGTATAGTTTAAAGTGAGAGTAGGGACATTTATCTAATAAAAAAGTTATAAATCATAAAATGACTATTAAGCAATCATATATGAGTAATAAAAAGAGAACGATTCTTTTTCTGATTTCTTTATTAGCATTATCTGCTAATAAAATGACAGCTCAGAACAACCCCTACAATGAAGTTTCAATTTCTTCTCCCACTGCTGCATCATTGGGTAAATATGCTGACATACCTGTTAGTTACCATACCGGCATCCCCCAGGTTTCAATTCCTATCTACACTGTTAAGGAAGGGCCATTGAGTTTACCTATCAGCATGAGTTATCATGCATCGGGTTTAAAGGTTATGGAACCTGCCGGTTGGGTAGGTGCAGGATGGTCGCTGAATGCCGGGGGAGTAATTACAAGAACTGTACAAGGTACGCCGGATGAACGACAAACTAGTAATACCTGGGATCAACTACATGGTCACTTGAGCGACGGAGGTTACAATAAATATTTTTGGATACCAACAGAAGCACCTCCACAAGAACCTCCTGCATGGGCGCCTAAATATGAAAGGCAGGACTGGGAATATTTTGCCCTAGGTAAAAAAGATGGAGAACCTGATCTTTTCTTTTTCAATTTCGCCGGATATTCAGGAAAATTTTATTTCCATGATGATGGAACGGCTGTTCTTGTTCCGGAGCAGGATATAAAAATTGAATACAATTATACACCCGGTTTTGGCAACAGTATTGAAAGTTTTACAATAACAACTCCCGATGGAACCAAATACTATTTTGGAAAAACGGCAGATACAAACGATATAGATCCCATAGAAAAAACAAATCCTTTTAATAGCGATGTCGGTTTATCGGTGGGCACTGCTATTTCCAGTTGGTATCTGAATAAAATAGTTTCAGCAGATGACCTTTTTACAATAACGCTTTCTTATGTAGCAGAAAATTATTCATACTATACTATTTCATTGTTTCCTGTCCCTGATGCGCCACAATCCGGGGAAGGACACAAGCCTGTAAAGAATATGATGACGGGAGTACGATTAAGCCAGGTTATGTTTTCAAATGGCAAAATAGATTTCAATGCATCTGCCACACCCCGCGTTGATCTGAATGGAAACTCTCCTTCATTTGTTGATGATGCCAATACAGAGGCAAAATCGCTGGCATCAATACAAGTTTCAAATAGCAGTGAAACCAATTGCAAAAAATTTGTTTTTTCCTACAGTTATTTTGATGACAACTCCTCTGTATTAGCGCCGGGTTTAGTCAATATAAATACCGACAGAAAAAGATTAAAATTAAATACCCTTCAGGAGCAATCCTGTGAAGGGTCAATTATAATACCGGCTCATCAATTTGAGTATTTTACCGAACTCGTCCCAAGGCGATTAAGTTTTGCACAGGATCATTGGGGTTTTATAAATTATGCAACGGGTAACAGTACAATGATCCCAACTTATACCCTGAATACATTTACAACAATAAATGGCGCCAACAGGGATGCAGGCTGGCCTGCCATGAGGGGCGGAAGCATGAAGAAAATTACATACCCGACAGGTGGCTATTCTGAATTTGAATTTGAACCAAATTATACATGGGTAAGTTACGATCATTCAGTATGGGCGTTACGTTTCAGCATCAACGCCGGCTATGATGGAAGTTCTTTACCGGTGACACAATATCAACCCTTCACTTCAAATTCGTACCGGGTAACATTTACCAATTCATCTGTGGGTTCACAAGCGCTATTAAGTATTTTTAATTCAAGCGATGTTGAAGTAAAAGGCTATGTTTTAGAGTTGGGGCAAAGCTTTTCAGAAATTATTCAGCTACCCGCAGGTACCTATCGCATAGTAATCAGAAAATTAAATGCCGTTTCAGGAAATGGGGCAGAAGCTGATTTTGAAGAATGGGCTTATGCTCCTGTCCAAAAAAATGAAACGGTAGGCGGTTTGCGCATTAAAAAGTTGACAGTTAATGATGGGTTACTGGCTGCAAATAATATTATCACGTCTTACGCCTATGAATTTGCGGCCAAGTCAACAGGCATTTTATATAGCCGTCCAGCTTATGTTTTTAAGCTGAGAAATGATGTATGGAGAGATATCGGATTTCAGAATGGTCCCTCTTGTAGTTCACAGGGTTGTATCAGTTGTGACGGTCATCCATCTGTCTTTTATTATAAGTCCCCAAGTGGAATCCGGCCTATGGAAACCACACAGGGAAACCATATTGGTTACCATGAGGTAAAGGTTAGTAAAACCGGTAATGGGTACAGTATATACAGGTATTATGGATCTAATTTATGGGATGCGAACACAGGTGACGTCGCCATTCGAAGTTTGCCAAATACAGGGCTATGTGAAGCTTCCATTACTAATTTTCCATTTGCGCCCTTGCCGCATGAATTTATGCGTGGCGAATTAAAATTCGAAGGGCATTTTAATGAAAGCGGACAAGAGTTGAAGTCGTCCACATATTATCCGGTTTATCAAAATAATCCTAAAACCACTCCGGCATTTATAGCTTCTGTTAATCCAGGTACCACTGGTTATTTAGGAACCTTCTATACTATTTCAACTGCAAAAAAAACGCAGACAGGTGTTAACGAAGTTGTGTATACACCAGAAGTTGGTTCAGTACAAACAAGCAGCTATTCTTATTTTGAAAGCGCTTTTCATAACCAGCCTACCCGTAAAACAACTATTTCTTCAACAGGACAAACATTAGAAACCAAAATAAAATATGCTGCAGATTTCAGAATACCTGACTGTGATGCTATATCTGATTGCCTTCCGACCTATAATGCCGACTTAACTGCAGCGCTTAACCTGTATAATTCAAGAAAATTGAGTTGTGCCGATCAAACCTGCAGTTGGTGGGGATGGCAGGCATACATTAAAGACCTGAGTACAGCACGCAGTAATTATGTAAACTGCCGCAAAACAAATTATACAGGTTCAATTAATGCATTTAACACCTGCCTGATAAACAATAAAAACACTGCTGATTCCTGGTTAAAACCCATTCTTGAGCTACACCTCCAATTTAATAATTCTGCTGTTGAAGCATCCAACTGGAGGACAGGTGAATTGGTAAGCGCTTCATTTAATAAATTTGATTATGCTACCGTTCCGGTTACAAAACCATATCTCAGCAAGATATTATCTATAGACCTTACAGCTCCATCCTCAAGTTTTACTCCTGCAAATACCAGTTCAAATTCTATTACAAAAGACAGCAGGTATAAAGATGAAACGGCTATTAAATTTTATAGTGGCAACCTTGTGGAGCTAACTCCAAAAACCGGGGTAACCACTTCCTATATCTGGGGTTACAATAACATTTTACCAGTGGTAAAAGCTGTCGGGGTTGATCACAATACATTAAAAACGGCTTATGATGCAGTGTCGGGAAATTTATCGCTGCTTAGAAATCAATCCTCTCTGAATGCGGCACTTGTAAATACATACGTGTATGATCCTTTTATAGGAATAACAAAAGAAACAAATCCGAATAGCCGGGATGCTTATTATGAATATGATAAGTTACAGAGAATGATATTAGTAAGAGACCATGACAATAATATCTTAAAAAAATTCTGCTACAACTATGCAGGACAGCAGGAAAGTTGTTTACCAAATACAACTGCACAATGGCAGTCAACAGGCAACTTACGCTGTGCAGTGGATGGCAGTGCTAACAATACTGGTTTTCAGCAACGTGAAGAGAGAGATGTAAATACTTCAAGCGCTACTTATAATCAAACCCGCTGGGTAGATAACGGGTACAACGTTACAGCATGTCCTCTGCCACCAAGCTGTAATTATTCCAATTGTTACTCACAGGGAGAAAGCTATGCCTGCATCAACGGGCAATGTGAGCAGGGTTATAGAATCAATACTGGTTCTTATTACAATTATAGCACCGGTATGTATGAATGTACTTATCACTACGAGTTTAGCGATGGGTCATGGTCATTGGATTACACTGAATATAATTATTATGACTGTTATTATTATTAATCATTTATGAAATACGCTATATGAAAAAACTATTTATTGTTTTCACTTTTTTGATAGTTGGTATGATATCAAATGCGCAAAATAAAAACACGCCTTCCAAACAGGTTGATAAAGGGATTGTTGACAAAATGAAAGACTCACTCGGGCTTACAAATAAGCAAATAGAAAAAGTTGAAAAAATCAATGAGGATTTAAATAAAGAAAAAGAGAAGGCCAGGAAAAAAAGTTCTGATAGGTCAGTCGTTGGAAAAGAATTGCAGCGCATAGAAAACAGGAGAGACATACTATATAAAGGAATATTGACTGAAAAACAGTTTAGCGACTACAAGCAAAAGAAAAGAAATATTGTTAGTGCAAAAAATTTGTAAACCATCCATTTCAAATATTAACAAGCCGAACCAAATGCAGAAAAGTAAATGGCGCAATAAGCCGCAAATGAAAAAAGGCCTTAGGAATATATTTATAGCTTTTCTTTTTTTCTGTCCTGTATTTTCTTTTGCCCAACCCCTTGGAGCTAATATGGCTAACCCGATTGTAACAGGCACATACGGAGGAGGTAGCTTTTCTTATACAGATACAAAAAATAACAGCCCGGCCAATGGATTTGGTAATGATTATGGGCAATCAAGTGATGATATTTATTACCGCTTTATCATACAGGCTACAGCGCAAATAAATATTTCGCATTGTAGTTCGGCCTTTGATACTTATGTGCACCTGCTTAATAGTGATGGAAGTTTTATTGCCTCCAATGATGATAACGGCCCGCTGTGTTCAGGTCTCACCGCCTCCATTAGCATAACCCTTGCTGCCGGCACCTATTATATTGTTTCTGAAGGTTACAGTTCATCAAGCGGTAATATCACTACTGTCATAAACCTAGTTGTGCAGACTCCGCCACCTACAGTTTTTAATACAAGAAATTTTATCCGTACCTGGGAAGCCACAGCCCCGGAGCAGGATGCTAATCTTTTAATAGGCAAAAATCTTAAAGAAGTAAAACAGGCCACCACTTATTTTGACGGGCTGGCAAGACCGGAGCAGGTCGTAATAAAGAAAGGCTCGCTAAGTGCCAGTGGCAATACAGATATTGTAACACCTATAGAATATGACAATTTTGGAAGGGAGGCAAAAAAATATTTGCCTTATATAGCCGGTACTGCCGATGGGATTTTTAAAGAAGATGCTTTTACAGCGCAGTTATCTTTTAACCAGGGCTTTTACAGCAGCCAGGCTGAAAGCGGTTTTTATGCCCAAACAAATTATGAGGCCTCACCACTTAACAGGGTAGAAAAAACAATGGCTCCCGGCTCAAGCTGGGTTGGAAGCGGCAGGGGGGTGGAGGCAAAGTACTGGAGCAACACAACAACAGATAATGTGAAAATATGGATTGTGACCAATGGAACAAGCGGTGAAGATTTTGGTTCTTACACAACTACCACATCATACCCTGCAGGAGAATTGTACAAAACTGTAACAGTAGATGAAGCAGGAAAACAAGTGATTGAATTTAAGGACAAGGAAGGGAAAGTAATTTTAAAAAAAGTGCAGCTAACAGCAATTGCAGATGATGGAACAGGAAGAGACTATGCTGGTTGGTTGAATACTTATTATATCTATGATGATTTAAACAGGCTAAGATGTGTAGTACAACCTGCAGGTGTAGAGGCACTGCCAACCGCCAGCTATCAATTGTCAACTACTCTGCTGGGCGAACAATGCTTCCGTTATGAATATGACGAGAGAGGAAGAATGACAATGAAAAAAGTACCGGGTGCTGCAGAAGTTTACATGGTTTATGATGTAAGAGACAGGCTGGTGCTGACACAAGATGGAAATTTAAGAGCACAAAGCAAATGGATGTTTACCAACTATGAAAATGATTTAAACAGGCCGCTTGCTACAGGATTAATTTCAGATGCTAATAACCTTGCCTATCATAAAGACCAGGCTTATAACAGCATCGCCTATCCCAATCTTGCCAATTACTCACCAGAAGAATTAACCCGAACATTTTACGATAATTACACCTGGAGAGGAAGTTATGGCAACCCCTTAACTGATACAAGAAGCACAGCGTATGATTCTTATTTATCAGCACCATCAAATACAAGCTTTCCTTATCCACAAGCGGTTGCTCAAAGCAATGCTATCAGGGGAATGATAACAGGCACAAGAGTAAAAGTATTAGGAAGCAGCCCCGCACAATATTTATACACCGTAAATTTTTACGATGAAAAAGGAAGAGTGATACAGGTGCAATCGCAAAACATTACAGGTGGTACAGACATAACAACTATGCAATATTCATTTTCTGGTCAACAATTGATTAACATAGTGAAGCATGAAAAGGCAGGCGCCAATGCACAAACAAATATTGTTTTAACCCAAATGAGCTATGATGACCTGGGCAGGGTAAGTAAAGTAGAAAAGAAACTAAGCAATACGCTGGTAAATAATAATGCAATGCCGGCAGCTTATAATGTTATTCTGGAAAATGAGTATGACAAGCTTGGGCAATTATTAAGCAAAAAGATTGGCAGGAAAAAGGACATAAATGGAAATTATACCCTTGAGCCGGTTGAAACGCTTGGATATGACTACAATATCAGGGGTTGGCTGCTGGGCGCAAACAGGGATTATGCAAAAGCAACAAATAGTAATTCTAATTTCTTTGGTTTTGATCTCGGATATGATAAAACCGGTATTGCATCCATTGGTTCATTTGCACAACCTGCTTTTAACGGCAACATTACCGGCATGGTATGGAAAAGCACAGGGGATGATGAGATAAGAAAATATGATTTTACTTACGATGCAGTGAACAGGCTGACCGGGGCAGACTTTAACCAATATACCGGCGGCTTTAATAAAGATGCAGGAATGGATTTTAGTGTTTCTAATTTAAGTTACGATGCCAACGGCAATATACTTTTCCAAAACCAGAAAGGATGGAAAGTTGGCGGAAGTAATTTTATTGACCAGTTAAATTATAGCTACCAATTAAACAGTAATAAACTTAGCCAGGTTACTGATGCATCTAATGACAATACCAGCAAACTTGGTGACTTCAAATATGATGCAGGAACAAAAACTTCTACCGATTACAATTACGATATAAATGGTAATTTAATTAGCGACCAAAATAAAAAAATCAGCAGCATTGCTTACAACTATTTAAATCTTCCCGAGAATATTTCAGTTACTACAAAGGGAACAATTGAATATGTGTATGATGCTGGTGGAAATAAATTAAGAAAGATTGTCAACGAAACCGGACAACCTCAAAAGACCACATTGTACATGTTTGGTATTTATGAAAATGACATACTGCAATTTTTACCTCACGAAGAAGGGCGGATTCGATTTAAACCAGCCGTGGGCAGTATAGCCGCCAGCCTGCAGTATGATTACATGCTCAAAGATCATTTAGGCAATGTAAGAATGGTATTGACAGAAGAACAACAGGAAAACCAGTATCCGGCTGCAACAATGGAAACGGCGCAAACAACAACAGAAGAAGCGCTGTATAGTAATGTAAATACAACAAGAAATGATTTACCATCGGGTTATCCAGGTGACAGCTATACTAATCCAAATGATAAAGTAGCAAAGGTTAAAATCTCCCCTTCAGGGGATGGGGGCGTTGGGCCGGCAATAGTTTTAAAAGTAATGGCAGGTGATAAGTTTAACCTGCGGGTAAGCAGTTGGTATAAATTAAATGGAACTACACCAGGCACACCTGTTAATCCATTGAATGATTTGCTTAATGCACTTACAAATAACATTGGTGCAATAGCGGGCAGCAAAGCAACACCTGCAGAGTTGCAGAGTAATAATACATTCAACACGCCTGCGACCAATTTTTTAAATAGCCAAAATGGTTACACCACCTCAAAACCAAAAGCATTTATTAACTGGATATTATTTGATGAGCAGTTTCAGTATGTGTCTTCTTCATCAGGCTTTGAACAAGTTGGGAGTGATGAAGAATTTAAAGTGCATGTAAAAACAGAATTGCCTGTAAATAAAAATGGTTATCTGTATATTTATGTAAGCAATGAGACACACAACATTGACGTGTTCTTTGACAATTTACAGGTAACGCATATTAGAGGGGCAATTTTGGAAGAAACACATTATTATCCCTTTGGACTGACAATGGCGGGGATATCATCAAAGAGTGCAGGCGGAGTAGAGAACAAAAAGAAATACAACGGTATTGAATTTGAAAATGATTTAGAGATACAAACTTATGATGCGTTCTTTAGGGAGCTTGATCCGCAGACTGCAAGATGGTGGCAGATTGATCCTGTAACAGAGGGTTACGAAAATCTCTCTCCTTACGCTTCCATGTATGATAACCCTATCACCAACAGTGATCCATTAGGAGATGAGGGCGAAGATTGCTGTTGGGAACAGATAAAGGCAGTTGGAAATTATATAGGAGGCGCAGTAGTAGGTACTGTGGTTGGAGGTATTGATAATGTAACCGGCTCCAATCTTCGTGGACAGATAAGCAGCAGTTTTGCAGGTACGGGTGCAGCAGGCAGCGGCTGGAACATGGGACTGAATGTGGCTGATGCGGGTGGAATGGTTTTAGGAGCAGTTGAAACAGTAACCGGAGCAGGAGGTATGTTAGGTGCTGGTTTGGCTACCGTGGGCACAGGTGGTATAGCTTCTCCTGTAACCATACCTGTAGGAGTAGGAAGTGTTGCCCTTGCCACTCATGGCGTGTTTACCATGGGTAACAGTGCCAACAACATGATCAATCAAAATGGAAGGGTTGATGCAAGCTCTAACTCTTCAGGCGGGTCAAAACCTTCTAAATCAACACAGAATAATCAAACTACAAAGCCTTCTAAAGTTGAGAAGAGTACTAAGACCGAACAAGTAGGAGATTTTACTAAAAAAACCAAAGTTGAGCCGAGTAAAAAAAGTCCAGGTCAGTCAAGGGCAGAATATGTAACATATAAAAATAAGGATGGAAAAACAGTACGAACACATAAGGACTCTTACGATAGAGGAAATAAGTTCCAAGGAAGAAAGCCCCTTAGAGGAGGGCCCGAAGGAAGACCAGTTGAATAACTAATCTATATTTTATGTTACTAAGCGAAATAAATAATCTGTTTAAAATGAATGTCAATGTAGATATTTTTAAAAAGCAGATAGAAAGCGAAATATTTGATTATAAACAAAGTTTAAATAAGAAAGGCGGCAGCAGTCCAATTTTTTTAAATGAAGACATGCAAAGCGTGTTAATAACTGAAAACGATGTAAAATTTTTATGCGAAGCCTTTCTGCAGAATAAGCTTGACAAGTGGGAATTGAATTACATAGTTGAGGGGCTACTTCTTTCTGAGAAGGTTTTTTATAATGATAAAGTTGAAGATGCTTTATTAGCATTAGCTGACCCGGAAT
>Ga0136621_1000730_pt1 | contig 13155 bp, 11 predicted proteins | sample AntDryUQ445A2306_FD_104673 | JGI IMG/M metagenome (GOLD analysis project Ga0136621, IMG submission 104673) | Polar desert sand microbial communities from Dry Valleys, Antarctica - metaG UQ445A (23.06) | ecosystem: Environmental > Terrestrial > Soil > Desert | place: Antarctica: Dry Valley...
CCCCGGGAGCGGCCCCCGCCTCCATGCCACCCGCGGCCGCGCCTCAGACCGCCGCTCCGTCCGACTGGCGCACTGCGCCGGGCCACCCGGCCGACGCGCAGCAGACGGAGATCCTCCGCCCGCCCGACGCGCCGTGAGCATCGCGCCCGCAAGCAACGGCGCGCGGTCGTGAGCAGCCAGCCGCCCGGCCCGCCGCAGGTCCCGCCGCCGGGTCAGCCCCTCGTCCCGCCGCCGGGCCCGCCCACAGGCACGCTGCGCTGCCCGCGCTGCTCGGCGACGATCGGCCCCGAGCAGGACTGGTGCCTGGAGTGCGGCGCACCGGCCCGCACGCGGCTGGCGCAGACGCCCAACTGGCAGCTGCCGACGGTCGCGCTCGCCGCGCTGGTCCTGATCGCCGGCGCGCTGTTCGCGTTCGCCTTCGTGAAGCTCACCGAGGACGACGGCGCGCCCGTCGCGACGCCGGCAACGGTCACGACCGTGGCGCCGGTGACACCGCCCGTGGTCCCGCCGGCCACCGCGATTCCGCCGGCCACCGCAATCCCGCCCGCGACGACGGCCCCGCCGGTCACGACGGCCCGGCCGGCGGCGACGACGCCGGCCACGCCGGGCCAGGCGACCGTCCCACCGGCCACGACGCCGGCCCCCGTCACGAAACCGCCCCCGCAGGCGAAGACCACCCCGCGGCCGGCGATCACCGCTCCCTGAGGGCGGCCCGGAACGCCGGCCAGCCGGCGTTCGCGAGGCGCTCGCGTGCCTGCGCCGCCAGCGGGTGCAGCGCGACGCCGGGCACGTCCGGGGGCTGCATGGCGCCGGCGACCTCGAGCGTGATCACGAGCGAGCGCGCGAGCGCGCCGAGGTCATAGCCGCCCTCGAGCACGATGCCCAGCGGCGCGCCGAGCTCGTTCGCCATCGCACGCACCGACGCCGACATCGCGGCGTAGCCCGCATCGGTCACCGCACAGCCGGCCAGCGGGTCGTCGGCGTGCGCGTCGTAGCCCGCCGACAGCAGAACGAGATCGGGCTGATAGGCACCCGCCAGCGGGCGCACGACGTGCTCGACGAGCGACACGAAGGCCGCGTCGCCGGAGCCGCCCGGGACCGGCAGGTTGACGGTGAAGCCCTCGCCCGGCCCGTGACCGGCGTCGGACGCCGATCCGCTGCCGGGATACATCGGCGACTGGTGGATCGAGCAGAACAGGACGTCGTCGCGGGCGGCGAAGATGTCGTTCGTCCCGTTGCCGTGATGCACGTCCCAGTCGAGGATCAGCACGCGGCGCGCGCCCCACGCGTCGAGCGCGTGCTGCGCCGCGATCGCGACGTTGTTGAGCAGGCAGAAGCCCATCGCGCGATCGGCCGTCGCGTGGTGGCCGGGCGGTCGGTGCAGCGATGCCGCGACGTGCGCGCCCTCGGGCCCGAGCAGCGCGTCGACGATTGCGACGGCTCCGCCCGCGGCGCGCAGCGCGGCCTCATAGGAGCCGGCGCTGACGATCGTGTCCATGTCGATCATGGCGCCGCCGCGCGCGGACAGCGCCTCGATGCGATCGACGTGCTGCGCGGCGTGGACCGCCTCGATCGCCGCACGCGAGGCCGCGGGTGACAGGCGCACGTCCCAGCCGAGCCAGCCCCGCTGCTCGAGCGCGCGCTCGATCGCCACGATCCGCCGCGACGACTCGGGATGCGCGCCCGTGTCGTGCTCCAGCGATGACGGATGGCGCAGCAGGACCAGCCCCGGCATCCGGGGTACGGTACTGCGCAACGTGGCCGCCGAGGAACCGCTGCTATCAGCCGACGTCGCGGTCGTCGGAGCCGGAGCCGCCGGCCTCTACGCGGCACTCACCGCCGCCGAGGCAGGCGCCTCCGTCGCGCTCGTCTCCGCGACGCCGCTCGCGCAGACCGCGAGCTACTGGGCCCAGGGCGGGATCGCCGCGGCACTCGCCGTCGAGGACTCCGCCGAGCGCCATCTCGCCGACACCGAGGCCGCGGGCCGCGACGCCGTCCGGCGCTCGGCGGCCGAGGTGCTCGTCGAGGAGGCCCCGGCGCGGGTCGCCGACCTCGAGCGCCTCGGCGTGCACTTCGACGGCGACCGCCGCGGCATGCTGGCACTCGGCCTGGAGGGCGGGCATTCGCTGCGGCGCGTCGTGCACGCAGGCGGCAGCGCGACCGGCAGGCGGATCGTGCGCCAGCTGTCCGCGCTGGCCGTGGACCGGCCTCGCATCGCCGTGCTCGAGGGCGCGCGCGCCGCGAGCGCGTGGATGTGCGACGGCCGCTGCGAGGGCGTCCTGCTCGAGGACGGGCGCGCGATCCGCGCCCGCGCGACGATCATCGCGACCGGCGGCGCCGCCGCGATGTGGTCGCGCACGACCAACCCGCCGGGCTCGCTGGGGATCGGGATGACGCTCGCACACGCCGCCGGCGCCGAGCTCGCCGACCTCGAGTTCCTGCAGTTCCATCCGACGGCGGTGATCGGCATCGCCGGCCGCGAGGGCTTTCTCGTGTCCGAGGCGATCCGGGGAGAGGGCGCGACGCTCCACGGTCCCGACGGCGAGCGCTTCGTCGACGAGCTCGCGCCCCGCGACGAGGTCGCGCGCACGATCGCCGCCCTGCTGGCGCGCAGCGGCGCGAGCTCCGTCGGCCTGGACATGCGCGCCGTCGACCCGGCCCGCTTTCCGAACGTCGTCGCGGCCCTGAGCGACGCCGGGCTGGATCCCACGCGCGAGCCGATCCCGGTCTCCCCCGCCGCGCACTACATGATGGGCGGGATCGTCACCGACCTGCACGGCCGCAGCACCGTGCCCGGCCTGTTTGCGATCGGCGAGACCGCCTGCACGGGCCTGCACGGCGCCAATCGCTTGGCATCCAACTCGCTCAGCGAGTGCTTCGTGTTCGGCGCCCGGGCCGCGGCCGCCGGGCTCGACGAGCCCGATCCCGGCGCGCCGGACGCGACCCGCCCGCAGGCGCCGGCCGCGCTGGTGCGACCTCGCCGTGCCACCCAGGAGGCGCTGTGGCGCGATGCCGGGATCGTGCGCGACCGCGAGGGCCTGAGCCGCCTGCTCGACGACCCGCATCCGCTGGCGCGGCTGATCGCGGTCTGCGCCCTGCAGCGCGAGGAGAGCCGTGGAGCGCACCAGCGCGCGGACTTCCCGGACCTCGACGGCGCCCTGGACCACCGCCATGCCGTCATCGGCGCCGAGGCGCGCCCGCGCCTGGCGCGATGGCGCTGAGAACGGCCGTTGCGACCCCTGTCTTAATACGAACTCAACATCGGACTCGTTCTTACCTTCACACCGTTGCGCGACGCTGTCTTGGTCCGACCGAGCGCAGCGAGGGAAAGGAAACCCAGCCGATGTACCAGTTCAGTCGTGCAATCTACCGCGAGATCTCGCCGCTCATCGAGGGCCCGCGCAAGCGCGGCTCCCACGCTGAGGTGCTGCACGCATGCGAAGCCACGATCGAGCGTCTGGCGACCGATCGCCACTACTTCGCGCGACCGGCACGGACCCTGTTCAGCGACATCCGCGCGCACTTCCCGATCGCCGCGCAGCCGCGCGTGTGGCAGGTCGTCTCGACGTACCTGGTGTGCGCACAGGACTGGCTCGCGAAGCAGCCACAGCACGGCTACGACGTCAACGGCAATCCCCTGGAGTGCCGCGCGACGACCCGCCGCGGCACCCCCTGCCAGCGCATGCCGCTGGCCCACAACGGCTACTGCCCCTCGCACCAGCACCTCGCCGAGACGGAGGAGTTCGAGCAGTCGATCGCGGCGTAGGACCACCTACGCCACGAGGTTCGCGCGCACCTGCACGAGGCAGTCCAGCGAGCCGTCCTTGGCCGATCCCGCGACCGCCTCGACGGTGCCCGGCTGCGGGCGCGAGACGCCAGTGGGGGTGATCGTCCGCGTCCACGGCCCTCGCGCCGTAACGATGCGCTGGCCGACGACGCGGCCGCGCGCATCGCGCACGCGCAGCAGGAACGAGCCTTCGAAGAGGTCGCGCTCTGTCCCGCGGACGCGAAAGCTGCGACGGCCGGCGCGCTCGACGCTCGTGAGCGTGAGACATGCCCGGCGCGCGGTCCGGATCTCCGCGTCGCGCGAAGGCGGCGCGCGCAGATAGAGATCGATCACGAGTCGCTGCGGAGCCTGCAGCCCGGAGATCCGGACGTACTTGAGCCTGCCGGGTGCGCTCGTCAACTGGACGGCGGCGCGTCCGGCGCTCGGGCGGCTCAGCCGCACCCGTGCGCCGTGCGCGCTGCGGTCAAGCGCGGGCACGCGGATCCCGCGCGCGCGGATCTCGACGCGCGCCATGCCGTCGGCCGGGCTGGCATCGGTGGCGTTGACCTCGTTGAGCGCGAGCGTGCCGCCGGTGAAGTCGACGACGACGCGCACGAACCCGGGTTGCGAGCCGATGCGCACGTCGGAGGCGGTCAGCGCCGCCGGCGCCGTCGCGGGCACCGCGGCGAGCACGAGGACGGTGACGGCGAGCAGTCGGATGGCGATCGAGCGCATCGGCATGACCTCAGACGAGAGAGCGCTCAGATTGTCGCGCGACGAGCGGACCGATCGCTGCGGTCGGGACGGGAACGTTAGATTTGCCCGGTGCTGCTCGGGGTCGACGTCGGCGGGACCTTCACCGACGCGGTGCTGGTCGCCGGTGGGCGGCTCGTCACGGCGAAATCTGCGACCACGCAGGCCGACCAGTCGGAGGGCGTGATGGCCGCCGTGCGATCGGTGCTCGCCCAGGCGAACGCGGCGGCATCCGATGTCGAGCTGTTCGCCCACGGCATGACGGTCGCGACGAACGCGCTGCTCGAGGGTCGCGGAGCGCGCACGGTGCTCGTCGCGACCGAGGGCTTCACCGACGTCGTCGAGCTCGGCCGCCAGGCTCGCGCCGACCTGTACCGCCTGTGCGCCGCGCACCCGCCGCCGCTCGTGGCGCCCGAACTGCGCGTCGCCGCACCCGAGCGCACGGGCCCCGGCGGCGTGCTGCGTGCGCTCGAGGACCCGGCCAGGCTGGCCGAGACGGTCGCGGCGCTGCAACCCGAGGCGGTGGCCGTCGTGCTGCTGCACGCCTACGCGCACCCCGGCCACGAGCAGGCGATCGGCGCGGCGCTCGCCGAGCGGCTGCCCGCGGTCTGCGTCTCGCTGTCGCACGAGGTCGTCGGGACGTTTCGCGAGCACGAGCGCGCCGCGACGACCGAGGTCGACGCCGCGCTGTCGCCGCTGCTCGCGCGCTACCTGCGCCGCCTGCTCGAGCGCTGCACGCGGGCGGGCCTGCCCGAGCCGCGCATCATGCAGTCCAGCGGCGGCCTGGCAGGAGCCGATCTCGTGGCGCGCCACGCGGCCTTCACCGTCCTGTCGGGACCGGCCGGCGGCGCCGCTGCCGCCGCGCTCGTGGCGCGGCGCAGCGGGCGCCGCGACCTCGTCTGCTTCGACATGGGCGGCACCTCGTGCGACGTCTGCGTCGTCGAGGACGGCGCGGTACGCGAGACGGCGGGCCGCAAGGTCGGCGGGCGTCCGCTCGCGCTGGCGATGGTCGACATCCACACCGTCGGCGCGGGCGGCGGCTCGATCGCCTGGGCCGACGCGGGCGGAGCGCTGCGCGTCGGCCCGCGCAGCGCGGGCGCCGAGCCGGGACCGGCGTGCTACGGGCGCGGGGGCGAGCAGCCGACCGTCACCGACGCCAACCTCCTGCTCGGACGGCTGCCTGCGAGCGGCGCCCTCGCCGGCGGAGTGACGCTCGATCGCGCGGCGGCGCAGGCCGCCGTCGGCGGCCTCGCGTCCGAGCTCGGGCTCGAGCCCCTGAGGTGCGCCGAGGGCATCGTCCGCGTCGCCGATACCGAGATGGTGCGCGCGCTGCGCGTCATGACCGTCGGGCAGGGCATCGACCCGCGCGGCTTCGCGCTGCTCGCGTTCGGCGGCGCGGGGCCGCTGCACGCCGCCGCGATCGCGGACGAGCTCGACATGAGCACGATCCTCTGCCCGCGCGCCTCGGGCGTGCTGAGCGCGCTCGGCCTCGCCGCCGCCGAGCGCCGCGCGACCGAGCAGCGCACGGTGCTGCTCGCGGGCGACCGGCTGACCGCCGCCACGCTCGCGCGGACGTGCGGCGAGCTCGGCGACGACGCCCGCGCGACGCTCGGCGAGCCCGGCGCCCGCGTCGAGATCGCCATCGACGTTCGCTACCGCGGCCAAGCGCACGAGCTCACGGTGCGCGACCTCGCTGACACCGGCCTCGCCGCGCTGCGCGAGGCGTTCGAGCAGCTCCACGAGGAGCGCTACGGCCACCGTGACCGCGACGCGCCGATCGAGGTCGTGACGATCCGGGCGAGCGCAAGCGTGGCCGGCCCGCAGATCGACCTCGCGGCCGGCGGCACGGCGGCAGGCTGCACCCGTGCGCGGCGCCCGGTCGTCTTCGACGGCGAGCCGCGCGACGCGCTGATCCTGCGCGGCGACCCGCCGCCCGGCGAGCGCATCGCGGGCCCGGCGATCTGCGAGCTGCCCGACGCGACGCTCGCCGTCCCGCCGGGCTGGGAGGGCGTCGCCGACGACGCCGGCACGATCGTCCTCGAGCGTGCGGGGCCGGGGCGTCCGGCGCACGACATGGATGCGCAAAGCGCCCCGCCGACCACGGAGAGCGGCTCGCGATGAGCCTCGACCCGATCTCGCTGCAGGTCGTCACGGGCGCGTTGCGCGCCGCCTGCGAGGAGATGGGCGCGACGCTCGTGCGCAGCGCGCACTCGGCGAACATCAAGGAGCGCCGCGACTGCTCGACGGCGCTGTTCGACCCGGCCGGCGAGATGGTGATGCAGGCCGAGCACATCCCCGTGCACCTCGGCGCGATGCCCGCGGCCGTCGCCGCCGTGCTCGGCGAGGACCATGCCGGCGGACGCCCGTGGATCCTCAACGACCCCTATCGCGGCGGAACGCACCTGCCCGACATCACGGTCGTCACACCGGTCCTGCACGACGGCGCGATGCTGGGCTTCGCGGCCAGCCGCGCGCACCACGCCGACGTCGGCGGACGGCTGCCCGGCTCGATGCCCGCCGACTCGACGACGCTCGACGAGGAGGGTGTCGTGATCGCCCCCCGCCCGCTCGACGACGCGGCGATCAACGAGCTCTGCGCGCGCATGCGCCAGCCCGAGCAGCGGCGCGCCGACCTGCGCGCCCAGCTCGCCGCCAACCGCGTCGGCGCGCGGCGCCTCGCCGAGCTCGCCGGCCGCCTCGGCGCGCAGTCGCTCGCGCAGGCCACGGCCGCCGTGCTCGACTACGCCGAGCGCCGCACCCGCGCCTGCATCGCCGCGCTGCCCGACGGCGCGCGCGAGGCTCGCGACGTGCTCGAAGGCCGCGAAGGCGACATAGAGCTACGCCTGAGCGCGACGGTGCGCGGCGACCGCCTGACGCTCGACTTCGGCGGCAGCGCCGCCCAGCACAGCGGCAACCTCAACTGCCCGCTGGCCGTCACCCGCTCGGCGGCGTACTTCGCCGTGCGCGTCCTGACCGATCCGGACGTGCCGCCGAGCGCCGGCGCCCACCGGCCGATCGAGGTGCTCGCGCCGGAGGGCTCGTTGCTGAACGCCCGCTCCCCCGCCGCCGTCGCCGGCGGCAACGTCGAGACCTCCAGCCGCGTCGCCGACCTCGTGCTCGCAGCCTTCGGCCGCGCGCTGGGCCAGGGCACGATGAACAACCTCACGCTCGGCAACGAGCGCTTCACCTATTACGAGACCCTCGGCGGCGGCCAAGGCGCGTGTCCCGGCGCCGACGGCCCCAGCGGCGTGCACGTCGCGATGTCGAACACGCTGAACACGCCGGTCGAGGCGCTCGAGCTCGAGTTCCCGCTGCGCGTCGTGCGCTACGCGATCCGCCGTGGCTCCGGCGGCGCCGGGCGCCACCACGGCGGCGACGGGGTCGTGCGCGAGCTCGAGGCGCTCGCTCCGATGGCCTACTCGCTGATCACCGAGCGCCGACGCCACGCGCCGCCCGGCGCGGCCGGCGGCGAGCCCGGCACGCGCGGGCGCAACCTGATCAACGGCGAGGAGCTGCCGGCGAAGGCCACCGGCGAGCTGCGCAGCGGCGACCACCTGACGCTCGAGACGCCCGGCGGCGGCGGCCACGGGACGCCGACCGTCGAGCACTGCGGCTAGGCCGCCGGAGGCGCGGCGGGGGACGGACCGCTCGCGTGCGCGCCGGCCGCCGTCGCCTCCAGGCGGAACCGTCCGCCGCATGTCGGGCACCTGCCCGAGATGGCGGCGAGCATCTCCTCGGGGTACTCGGTCGCGAAGCTTCGCCCGCAACCGTCGCACTCGATGACGTCAGACATGGCGCGTTGACAGTACCCTACAACCCCGGCTGGGCATGCGCGACGGAGCTCAATCCGCGAACGGCAGCAGGTGCTCGACACCGCACATCGCGAACACGCGCTGGATCCCCGCGGGAGCCCGTACCAGCGTCAGCCGGCTCGCGAGGGCGCGCGAGCGCGACTCGGCCTTGAGCAGGATCCTGACGCCCGTCGAGTCCATGAACGTCAGCTGCGACAGGTCGATGGTGATCGTCGCGGCGTCGCTTGCCTCGACGCGTGCGAGCTCGCGCTCGACGGTCTCGGCTGCGGCGAGATCGAGTTCGCCCTCGAGGCCGATCACGTGCGCAGCGCCCTCGCGCCGCGAACGCAGCCAGAGCGAGCCGGCGGCGATCGCCGGCGTGGCGCGGGAGGGCTGCTGGTAGGGGACGTCGTCGGTCATGGTCCATCTGGGGACTGGCCGATGGTCCGGTCTCCGTCCTGCGCGAGCGGCGACCGTCCGGGCACATGCACGAGCCTGTGGGCGTCCTCAGGCGAACGCTCAGACGACCAGCCGACCCTACAGGTTTCAGGCCACGAGCCCGACGGTCTCATGCGGGGTTCCCGATGCTGCGACACGGGCAGACCGCGACCATGCTCGGTTGGTGGCGCCGCGAGGAGCGGCTCATGTGGAGGCTCGTCGGCCGCGGGTCGCGACGCGGCAGGTCGCGGGCGAGCCGCGCGATCCGCAGATCGGCTCACGGAGGCTGACGATGGCCGCCGCTCCCCAGACCAAGGACCGGGTCGGGTTCGTCGGCCTCGGGATCATGGGCTCGCGCCAGGCGGCGAACCTCGCGCGCGCCGGTCATGCGCTGACCGTCTACAACCGCACCCGAGCGACCGCCGAGGCCTGGGTGTCCGAGCACGGCGGCACCGTCGCCGCCACGCCCGCCGCCGTCGGCGCCGCCAGCGACATCGTCGTCACGATGGTCGTCGACGGCGATCAGGTGCGCGCCGCGCTGCTCGGCCCCGACGGTGTCGCCGCCGGTGCCTCACCCGGCGTGTTGTGCGTCGACATGTCGACGATCGCCCCCGCGCAGACGCGGGCGATCGGCGCGGAGCTGGCCGGGTACGAGCTGGGCCTGCTCGACGCGCCCGTGACGGGCTCCTCGCCCAAGGCGCAGGACGGGACCCTGACGATCATGGCCGGCGGCACGAGCGAGGACTTCGCTCGCGCCGAGCCGCTGCTGCGCATCATGGGCGAGCTCGTCGTGCACGTCGGCGAGCTCGGTCAGGGCGAGATGGTCAAGCTCATCAACAACGCGGTCGCGGCGGCCAACGCGGTGACGGTCGGCGAGGCGCTGCTCGTCGGGCAGCGCACCGGTGTCGACCTCGACGCGCTCGTGCGCGTGATGGCCAAGGGCTCCGGCGGCTCGGCGATGCTCGACCTGAAATCCGGGCCGATGCGCGACCACGACTACACGACGCTCTTCAAGCTCGAGCACATGCTCAAGGACGTGCGGCTGTGCCTCGAAGCGGGCCAGTCCGCCGGCGTCGCGTTCGCGGCGGCCTCGCGTGCACGCGACGTGCTGGTGGCGGCGCTCGGCCGCGGACACGGCGACGACGACTTCGCCGCGCTCGTCGAGGCGCTCGAGGGCTTCGCCGGCACACGCCTGAATTCCCGATGACGCTTCGCGCGGAGCTTGCGGTCACAAGCGAAACCAATGAATTAGCAGGGATGTTTGGGACTTTGGCACTTCCTGTGGCACAATGTCCGAGTTCCCGTCGTCCGGATCGAACGATTCTTCCGGGTACGACGGGTTTCGTTTCGTCCCGTCCCGTCGTCGTCTGGGTCCCATATGCCTATTGCGTTCAAGGAATGGGCGGTCACCGTCCGTGCGCTCGCCGAGGGCGAGCAACTGATCACCCTGCGAAAGGGTGGCATTCGCGAGAGCGACAAGCGCTTCCGCGTCGAGCACGACCGCTTCTTTCTGTACCCCACCTTTGATCACCAGCGCCACGACCTCGTGCGCGAGTCCCACGTGCCGGAGCTCTCGCGGGCGCTCGAGGAAGGCGTCTGGGCCGAAGGCGAGCCGCCGGTGCAGGCGCTCAGCGGAGATCTCGCCCACCCGATCCCGCAGCCCGACCGCGTGCGCATCCGCGCCTGGGCCGAGCTCGCCGGGCACTTCACGATCACCGACCCGCGCTGCGTCGACGCGCTGTCGCCGTTCTACGTCTGGAGCACGGACTACGCGGAGAAGCGCCTGGACTGGAAGCGCAAGCATCCGCTGCACGTCCTGCTGCTGCGCACGTATCGCATCCCGCGGCCCGTCACCGTGCGCGTGAAGGACGAGTACGGCGGTTGCCGCTCGTGGCTGGAGCTGCAGCGCGACCTGCCGTTCGAGGGCACCCCGGTGCTCTCCGACGACGAGTTCGAGCGCGCGGCCGAGGCGATCGGCGCGATCGCCGACGGCGGCGTTCCCGCGCTCGTCTAGTACACGCGGCACCGCGGCCACGCCTTGATCGACGCGCTCGGCTCCGCCGGGCGCGTCCTCGCCGTCGGCATCGGCGGCGGCGGTGACGTCGCCGGAGCGCTTGCCGTCGCCGAGCTGGCGCGGCTGCTGGGCACCCCGAGCGTCGTCGGCGGGCTGAGCTGGGAGCGCCGTCCGATCGATCCCGGCGCCGGGCCGCGGCGCATCGACGAGCTCGACGGCGCCCTGCGCCTCGGCGACGTCACCGCGCTCGCCGCGCCCGGCACGACGGGTCCCGGCGGCTTTGCGTTCGCCGAGTCGCACATGGCGCGCCACCTCCGCGAGCCCGTGCTGCTGCTGGACCCAAGCGGCGGCCCGGCCGCGATCGCCGGCGGCCTCGTCCACGCCGCGCGCGAGCTTCGCTGCGACGTCGTCGTCCTGCTCGACGTCGGCGGCGACGTGCTCGCGCACGGCGACGAGGCCGGGCTCGCCAGCCCGCTCGCCGACGCGGTCTGCCTCGCGGCGGCGCCGGCGCTCGCCGCCGCCGGCCTGCACCCGCTGCTGGCGGTCTTCGGCGCGGGCTGCGATGGCGAGCTGACGCCTGCGGAGGTGCTCGAGCGCGTCGCCGAGGTCGCGCGGGCAGGAGGCCACCTCGGCACCTGGGGACCCGGCCCCGGCGAGGTCGCACGGCTCGCGGCGGCGGTCGCGCAGGTCCCCACCGAGGCCAGCGCGATGGCGTTGCGCTGCGCGCGCGGCGACGTCGGGATGACGGCGATCCGCGGCGGCAGCCGGACCGTCGAGCTGACCCCCGCCGGCGGCCTCGTGTTCTTCTTCGATCCGCTGGTGGCGCTGCGCAGCGCGGCTCGCTGCGCCGCGTTCGTCGAGCATGCCGCGTCGCTGGCGCAGGCCGACGAGATCCTGCGCGGCCGCGGCATCTCGACGGAGCTGGGCTATGAGACCGAACGTGCCGCCGCTCGGCCCGGCGAACGGTAGTTTCACCTGCGTGGGGCGCACGCTCGTCGCATGCCTGGTCGCGGTCGCGGCCTGCTGCGGGTCTGTCGGATCCGCTGCAGCGGCGGTCGAGCCCTATCGCGCCAACGACTTCGGCGGCTTTCGCGACGTGCTTCCGCCGGGAGCCAACGGGCGCGCCAACCTCGTCGAGCTCGCCGCGTTTCTCGGCACGGGCAGGCGCCCGCCGCACAACGACGACCAGCGCACCCTCTACGAGCGCCTGCTCAGCGCGACCCCCGGGGTGACCGACGGCAACCTCGGGGAGCTCTTCAAGGACGCGAGCTTCGGCGTGGCGCCGGGCGACCAGGCGCGTGCGCACAGTCCGCGCGAGGGCCTGACGATCACGCGCGACAGCTCCTACGGAGTGCCCCACGTCTACGGCACGACGCGCGTCGCGGCGATGTTCGGGCTGGGCTACGTCGCCGCCGAGGACCGGCTGTTCTTCATCGACGTCCTGCGCCACAGCGGGCGCGCCCGGCTGAGCTCCTTCGCGGGCGGCGCGGCGGGCAACCGCGCGATGGACGAGGACCAGTGGCGCAAGGCGCCCTATACCGAAGCAGACCTGCAGCGCCAGGCCGACCGGCTCGGCGAGCTCTACGGCAAGGAGGGCCGCAAGCTGCAGTCCGACCTGGCCGCCTACGTCGCGGGCGTCAACGCGTACATCCACGAGGCGCGCCTGGACGTCACGAAGATGCCCGGCGAGTACGCGGCGATCGGCCGGCCGCTCGGGCCCGACCCGTGGAAGGTGACCGACGTCATCGCGACGGCGGGGCTCGTGGGCGCGATCTTCGGCAAGGGCGGCGGCAACGAGCTCGACCAGATGGAGCTGCGCCGCTCGTTCGTCGCCCGCTACGGCTCGCGGCGCGGCGTCCGGCTGTGGCGCGAGTGGGCCGCCTACGAGGATCCCGACGCGCCGACGACCGTTCGCCGCAGGCGCTTTCCCTACCAGACGCCGCCGCGCAGAGCTGCGCGCGACAGCCTCGCGATCGCCGATCGGGGATCGCTGCGGCGCACGCGCATCGTCGCATCGGCGAGCGGCTCGGGCACACGCCGCGCGCGCGGCGCAGGCGGGCCGCTGGACGGCCTGGTCGCGACCGCCGGGCGCGGGCGAGCGATGTCCAACGCGCTCGTCGTCTCGGGCGCGGAGTCGGCGAGCGGCCGTCCGCTGGCGGTCTTCGGCCCGCAGACGGGTTACTTCTCGCCGCAGATCCTGATGGAGCAGGACGTCCACGCACCGGGCATCGACGCCCGCGGCGCGGCGTTCGCGGGCGTCAACCTCTACGTCCAGCTCGGACGCGGCCGCGACTACGCGTTCAGCGCGACCTCCGCCGGCCAGGACATCGTCGACACGTTCGCGCTCGAGCTCTGCGAGCCCGGCGGCGCGACGCCGACGCTCGCGTCCATGC
>Ga0136621_1000731_pt1 | contig 13144 bp, 9 predicted proteins | sample AntDryUQ445A2306_FD_104673 | JGI IMG/M metagenome (GOLD analysis project Ga0136621, IMG submission 104673) | Polar desert sand microbial communities from Dry Valleys, Antarctica - metaG UQ445A (23.06) | ecosystem: Environmental > Terrestrial > Soil > Desert | place: Antarctica: Dry Valley...
GATCTCAGCCGTCCCGGTCTTGCCGGCGAACTCCACGCCTTCGACGGTCAGCCCGGACGCCGTCCCCTCACGGGTGACGTTGGTCATCATCTCGACCAGCTGCGCGGCGGACTCCTCCGAGATCACGTCCGACTGCTCCTCGGGGTCTAGCTCCTCGATCGTGCGCCCGTCCGGATCCTTGGCCTCCTGGATGAAGGTCGGTCGCATCAGGGTGCCGCCGTTGGCGACGGTTGCCGCGACCTCGGCCATCTGCGTCGCCGTCGCCAGCAGCTGTCCCTCCTCGCCGCCCTGACCGATCGCCACGCGGCCGACGTCGAAGCCCTCGCGGACCAGATCGCCGGCCGAGTTGTAGACGCCACTGGGAGCCATCTGCGGGTACTCGAGCTCGGGATCGGAGTAGAAGCCGAAGCGCTCCATGTACTCGACCATCGTCTCCGGGCCGAGCTGCTCGCCGACCTGGGCCCAGTAGGTGTTGACGGAGTTGGTCAGCGCCGTGGTCATGTCGATGTCGCCGAAGCTCTCACCGCCGAAGTTCTGCAGGTCGACGCCGCTGATCTGCTTCGGCGAGTCCGCATTGAGCACCGTGTCCGGGTCGAACTCGCCGGAGTCGAGCGCCGCAGCCGCGGTCACCACCTTCATCGTCGACCCCGGCGGATAGGTGCTCTGGGTCGGGCGGTTCAGCAGCGGGGTCGAGGCCTCGTTGCTGCGCAGCTCGGCGAAGGTGTCGTCGGCCTGGACCACGTTCGGGTCGTAGCCGGGTACCGACGCCATCGCCCGCACGGCCCCGGTCGAGGGCTCGATCGCGACCAGCGCCCCCCCGAGCTCGGGAAAGCCGCTCGAGGCCACGGCGCTCTGCAGGCCCTCGGCGGCGATCCGCTGGGCCTCGGCGTCGATCGTCAGGGTGATGTCGGCGCCCGCCGGCTGCTCGCCCCGCAGCTGATCGATGATCGAGGCGAACTCGTTCTCCTCGCCGATCAGCAGGTCGTCCTCTGCCAGCTCGATCCCGCTGTTGCCGACGTCGACGAAGTTGTAACCGACCGGGTGGCCGAACAGCGCCCCTTCGGGATAGCGCCGTACGTAGACCGGGTTGCGGCCGCCGCCCTCCGGCACGCTCTCTGCGACGAGCACGCCGTCGCGGGTCTCGATCGAGCCCCGCGGGATCTGCTGCTGCTCGATCAGGGGGCGGCGGTTGGCGCTCTGCCCCTCGAGCTCCTCGGCGTCGAACACCGCCCATTTCGAGGTGAAGTAGACGAGCGTCGTGAACAGCAGCAGGACGAGCACGTAGATGCGGAGGATCGGCTTGTTCATACGCCCAGCCCACCGGTGTCGCGAATCGGCGAGCCGGACTCCTGGCGCGGCCTGCGGGCGCGGTCCGAGACCAACAGCAGGAGCGCGAGCAGGATCATGTTGGCGACGATCGAGCTGCCGCCGAAGGAGACAAACGGCAGGGTCACCCCGGTCAGCGGGATCGCCTTGGTGACGCCGCCGATGATCACGAAGGCCTGCAGCGCGAAGATCGCAGTGAGCCCTGCGGCGAGCAGCTTCGAGAACCCGTCCGGGGCCATCGTCGCCGTCTTGAAGCCGCGGGCGGCGATCAGCGCGTAGACCAGGATCAGGCCACAGGCTCCGAACAGCCCCAGCTCCATCGTCAGCACGGCGAAGATGAAGTCGGTGTGCGGTGCCGGCAGGATGCTGCCGCAGTCGGGAAACGGCTGGGCGCAATCGGGGGCGAACGGCCCCGGCAACTTCAGCAGCGACTCGCCAAGGCCCTGGCCGAACAGCCCCCCTTCGGCCTGCGCGAACAGCGACTGCTGGATCTGCCCGGCTCCGGCGGGGCCGTTGGCGGCGAACGGGTCGAGCCAGATGTCGAAGCGCTCCTGGACGTGGCTGACCGTCTCCGCGAAGAAGAAGGTGCCGAGGCCGAAGATCAGCAGGCCGGCGATCACATAGGAGAGGCGCGCGGTGGCGACGTAGAGCACCGCCAGGAAGGCGCCGAAGAACATCAGCGAGCTGCCGAGGTCGCGGATGAAGACCAACAGCACCATCGCCGCGCCCCAGACCACCAGCAGCGGGCCGAACTGCTTCAGCGGCGGGATCGTCACCCCGGCGACGCGGCGGGCGGCGACCGAGAGCAGCTCGCGCTTCTCGGCCAGGTAGCTGGCGAGGAAGACGACCACGGCGATCTTCGCCAGCTCGGCGGGCTGGAAGTCGACCGGGCCGAGCGAGACGCCGAGGTAGGCACCGTTGACCTGCGAGCCGATTCCCGGCAGACGCGGTGCCAGCAGCAGCAGGATCCCCGCCGTCGCGATCAGATAGCGGTAGCGCTCGAGCACGTGGTAGTCGCGCAGGAAGATGATCGTGGCGCAGAAGAGGACGAGGCCGAGCACGAACACGGTCGCCTGGTTCAGCGCCAGCCCGTCGTCGATCCGGTAGATGATCACCAGGCCGACCGCCGCCAGCAGCGCGCACAGCGGGAACAGGTAGGGATCGGCGTGCGGTAGGCGGAAGCGCAGGAACACATGCGCGGCCAGGCAGAGGGCGAGGAAGTAGCCGCCGTAGATCAGGCTCAGGTCGCTGATCTCCTCCGAGCGGGTGATGAAGACGGCGGTGAAGCCCGCGGTGAGCAGGATCGCCACCGGGAGCAGCGCGATCAGCTCGCGGTTCCGGGCGCTCAATTGCGAGGATCCCGGCGATCGTCGCCGTCGCCCTGGTCCTGGGGGTTGCGGCTGCCCTGACCCTGGGGGCGATCGCCGTCGCCGGGCTGCCCGCCGGGGGGGTCAGCGGGCTCAGTCGGCTCGGCGGCCTCGGCGGTGGCGGTTTCGATCGAGTCGATCAGCGAGACCGCGTCGTCGCGCGAGCGCAGCTGGTGGTCGGTGACGTTCTCGCGCTGATCCTCGGGCACCGAGTCCGCCTGCAGCGCCACCGAGTAGACCTCGTCGTAGAGGTCGAGGCCGAGCGGCAGGTCGTAGGGCAGGCCGCGGTAGAGCGCGACCCGTCCACCCTCGTCCACGCCGAGGAAGTAGACCTGGCGGGCGCCGAACCAGGCGCCGACCGCGAGCACCGCCAACACCGCCAGCGCCACACCCACCTTCAGCAGGCGGCGGGAGCGCGGCGGCGGCGGCGGGGCTTCGCCGGCGTCTCGGCGGCTCGCCGCGGCGCGGATCCGCTCCCCCGAGAGGCCGGCCTCCTCGGCGCTCGGGCCGATCAGCGTTGGGCTCTCCTCGATCACGACCTCGTCGGTGTGCTCGAGGCGAAAGGCGACCACGGTGATGTTGTCGCGACCGCCCGCCTCGTTGGCCTCGCGGACCAGGCGGGAGACCGCGTCGCCGAGGGTCTCCGACGAGGTCAGGATCTCGGCGATCTGCTCGTCCTTGATCATCGTCGTCAGCCCGTCGGAGCAGATCAGGAAGACGTCATCGGGGCGGGCGCTGAAGCTGAGCGTGTCGACCTCGACCTCCGCCTCCGGGCCCAGCGCCCGGGTGATGATCGAGCGTTGCGGGTGGTCCTCGGCCTGCTCAGGGGTGAGCCTGCCCTGCCGCCGCAGCTCCTCGACCAGCGAGTGGTCGGTGGTCAGCAGGCGCAGCTCGCCGTCGCGAAGGACGTAGGCGCGGCTGTCGCCGACGTGGGCGAAGGAGACCGAGCTTCCCTCGACCAGGGCCGCGGTCAAGGTCGTGCCCATGCCCGAGCGGCTCGAGTCGTGCTCGGCGAGACTGTGGATGCGATGGTTCGCCGTCAGCGCGATCGCCCGCAGGTAGGCCTCCGGGGACTCGTCCGAACGCTGGGCTGGCTCGAACGATTCGGCGGCGATCCGCGAGGCGACCTCGCCGGCCTGCGCGCCCCCCATGCCGTCGGCGACCGCGAAGAGCGGCGCGCTGGCGAAGTAGGAATCCTCGTTGGCGGTCCGCTGGCGACCGGTGTCGGAGCGAAAGGCCTGCTCGGCGACCCTCAGGCTCACGGGTGTCGGCTCGCCATCGAGAACATCAGGAACGGCTTTCGGGGAGGTCGAGCTCGAAGCGGAACTCGGTGTCGCCGATCTTGATCTCGTCGAGGTCGGTGAGCGGTTGCTCGCCGACCAGCGGCGCACCGTTGAGGAAGGTCCCGTTGGTCGAGCTCATGTCCTCTACGTAATAGGAGGCGCCCCGGGAGTAGAGGCGCGCGTGCACCCCTGAGGCGAAGCGATCCTCGATCCGCACGTCGGCGTCGGTCGAGCGGCCGATCGAGAGGCCGCCGAAGAGGTCGTAGCGCTCGTGCGGATTGAGCCCGCCGCCGCGCACGACGACCAGGAAGGCGTCGGTGGCGGCGGAGCGGCCGCCGGGACCGACCGGGTGAAATCCGGTCGCCTCGGGCGCCGGCGCGCTCGTCTGCCGCAGCTCCTTGAGGGCGCTGCGCGAGACCCAGAACAAGAACAGGTAGAGGACGGCGAGAAAGCCGAACTTGAGAGCGACCGCGATCGGTTCGGTGTCCAAGTCAGTGCTCGCTATTGCTCGATGTCGAAGGTGAAGCGCACGGTCCCGATGACGACCTCGTCGCCGGGACGCAGGCGCGAGGCGTCGACCTGGCGGCCGTTGACCTTGACCCCGTTGGTCGACTCGAGGTCGACGATCTGCCAGTCCCCGGTGCTGTTGCGGCGAAGCTCGGCATGCCGGCGGGAGACGTTCGGGTCGTCGAGCACGCAGTCGCACTCGCGTGAGCGCCCGAGCACGGCGGTCGGCCCGTCGAGGATGAAACGGCGGTCGTCCATCGAGACGATCGCCTTGGTCTCGGTCAGATGGGCGGCGGGCTGGCGCTTGCGCGACTTGGTCTGCTTCGGCGGCACGCTGTAGACCATCGTGTGGCCGCGCTCGCCCTGCTCGGGCACCTCGCCCTGGCGCGCCGGTGGCTTCACCAGGCGGGTCTGGATCCCGAACTCGCCGAGGCGCAGGCGCTCGTCCGACTCGAGGTCGACCTGGGGCCGGGTCAGCAGCGCGTAGTCGTGACGGCGCGCATGCTCGAGCAGATAGGCCGAGAGCTCCTGCTCGAGCGAGCGCTCGTAGCCCTCGAGCCGCTTGCGGTCCTCGTCGGAGAGCCAGACGGTGTACTGGTTGGGGACGTAGACGCGCGAGACCGAGGCGGTGCGGCGGGCGTCCATCTCCTTGGCCAGCTTGCGGGCGATCTCGACCGGCTGCACCTGCGAGGAAAAGGCACGGCTGAACACCCCTTCTACGAGGTTCTCGATCCTCTGCTCAAGGTTTCTCAAGACGCTCATGGGTGCGGCCCTTCCTCGCGCGCGGCGCGCGCGGCCCTCCGGGGGCCGCTTCGGAACCCGGAATCCTAGGTGGTCAGGGGCCGAGGACCCGCTGCCGTAGCGGCCTCGGCCGCCGGCCTTGCGGCGACGTCGAGAAGGCGCAGGCGGAACTCGATCGCGACGGCGATCGCGGCGCCGGCCACCACCCCGAGCTGGTTGTCGCCGAGTGAGCCGTCGCCGACCGAGGAGAGCCCGGCGTCGATCGCCGCTGCCCACAGCATCGCGCCGAGCAGCGCGATCGATGCGTGGCGTGCCGAGAGCGCCCAGCCGAGCGCGACGGCGCCGAGCGCAAAGATCCCCATCCCCAGCAGCGACTCGAGCCCGCCCAGCGGCGCGAGGATCGCACTGGCGGCGAGCCCGGGGTCGGTGGTCCAGCCGGCCTCGGCCGGCTCCCCGATCCCGAGATCGGGACCGATGCCGAAGGCCAGCGAGCCGGTGATCAGCCATGCCCACGATCCCGCTCCGAGGCTCGCCCGGGCCAGCGGCGAGGGACCGGCGGAGCCGAGCACCGCCGCGGCCGCCGGGATCCCCACGGCGCTCAGCAACGGCACCAGCGGTTGGCTGAGCGCCGCGGCGGGGGCGCCGGCGATCGCCGCCGGCAGGCAGAGCACGGTCAGCACCAGCGCCAGGCCGCCGACGCCGAGCGGGCCGGCGAGCAGGGCCAGCCCCGCCACCACGAGGCCGAGGACGGCGATCCGGCCGGTGCCGATCCGCGCTCGCCGCTCCTGCGGCTCGGAGGCTTCTGTGGCGGGCACCGACCGCGAGGCGTCGAGGTGGGCGAGCTCGCTCTCGATCCCGTCGCGGAGCTCGAGCGCCGTCGGCCGCAGCTCGGGGTCGGGATCCAGGCAGGCGTCGATCGTCTCGGTCAGCTGGGCGGGGAGATCGGGGCGGTGCAGCTCGAGCGGCTCGACCTCGGCACCGATCCGGCGCGCCGTCGCCGCCGGAGTCTCGCCGGCGACCGGGTTGAGCCCGCCCCAGCACTCATACGCAGTCAGCGCCAGGGAGTAGACGTCGGATTCCGGCCCGGCGAGCCGACCCTCGGCCTGCTCGGGGGACATGTAGGCGAGCGTGCCGACGACCTCGCCGCGGGCGGTCAGGGTGGGGGCGCCGGCGATCCGCGCGATCCCGAAGTCCATCAACTTCGCCCGGCGACGGCCGCGGCCACCGTCGCGATCGCGGACGATCACGTTCTGCGGCTTGATGTCGCGGTGGACCACGCCCCGCTGGTGCGCGTGGGCGAGGGCGTCGCAGAGGCCGGCGGTGATCTCGCCGACGTCGCGATCGCAGAGCTCGCCGCAGCGCTGGGCCTCGGCCAGGGTCTGCCCGGGGACCAGCTCGGTGACCAGCAGCGCCCGGCCGTCGCGCTCGCCGAGCTCATAGAGGGTGACGATCGCCGGATGGTTGAGGCGTGCCGCCGCCTGGGCCTCGCGGACCACCCGCTGCGGGTCGGCGGCCTCCACCTCCTTGACCGCGACCTGGCGCTGGAGGCGCTCGTCGAAGGCGCGATGGACGGTGCCCATGCCGCCCGAGCCGATCCGCTCGAGCACTCGGAAGCGATCCATCAGGAGCTCGTCGGGGACCACCACAAAGCCTTCGCCGGTCGTGCCTGTGCTCCTGCCCGCGGATCGGCGCCTGCGCTCCGCAACCGGCGCCGATCACGCCGCCGCGGCCAGGCGCCGTGGTGGCCTCCGCAGCAGGGGTCATACTTTGGCGGCCGAAGGCGTTACCGGGATTTATCGTGTCATTCCTCGACGAGGACGAAGCAGATCCGGCTCCGATGGGGCCAGGCTCACGCCGCCCCCCGGCGGAGCGTCAGCGACAGGTGATGACGCGCCGGCTGATCGCCCTGGGCCTCGGGGTCGCCGTGCTGGTGATCATCCTGCTCAGCTTCCGCGCCTGCCTCGACGCCCGCAAGGAGCGCGGCTTCGACAACTACATCTCCGATCTCACCTCCGCGGTCGAGGGCTCGAATCAGCTCTCCAGCCGCTTCTTCAGCCGCCTGCTCGAGCCTCCCAGCAAGCCCTCGGAGATCAACCTCGAGGCACAGATCGCCGCCGACCGCAGCGCCGCCGAGGGCCAAGTGCAGCAGGTCGAGGCCGTGGACGTTCCCGACGAGCTCGCCAATGCCCAGGCTGAGCTGCTGCAGGCCTTCGAGCTTCGCCGCGACGGCCTCGCCGGGATCGCCGCCGACATCCCGACCGCGCTCGGTGACGAGGGACGCTTCGAGGCGATCAAGCAGATCGCCGCCGACATGCGCGCCTTCCTCGCCAGCGACGTCCTCTACGACCGTGCCCGCGCGGACATCCTCGAGGTGCTCTCCGAGCAGGAGGTCGACGGCACCGTGCCCCCGAGTCCGTTCCTGCCGGAGCCGGTCGACCGCTGGCTTGACGACCTGCAGCTCGCGGCGGTCTTGGGCAGCTTCGCCCCGGAGACGGGCGCTAACCGCGACGCCGTTCGCGGGCTTGCCCTACTCAGCACGTCGATCGACAAGACCGACCTGACCGCCGATGCCGAGAACACGGTGTCGCTCGGTAACGCTCTCCCTGACCTCAAGATCGAGGTGCAAAACCAGGGTGAGGTCGAGGAGACCGAGGTGATCGTCAGCTATGTGCTCAGCGGTGGGCCCGTGCCGATCGAGGGGCAGGGGCCGCCGCTCGAGATCGATGCCCAGGGGGTCGAGGTCGCGACCCTGGCGATCGAGGAGGAGCCCGAGCCGAACACGCCCTACACGCTCGAGGTCGAGGTGCTGTCGGTGCCGAACGAGAGCGTCTTCGACAACAACCGCGCCACCTACACGATCACTTTCGAGTAGCAGCTCCGCGGCGGGCTGGGCCGCGGCCGGTCCGGTAGCGTCGCCGCGATGCGAGTCGCCTATCTCGGGCCGGCCGGGACCTTCAGCGAGGACGCGCTGCGGGCCGCGGCAGGCGATGCGGCGGTCGAGCCGCTGCCCCAGCCGACCATCTACGACGCGATCGCCGCGGTCGGCGAGGGACGCGCCGAGCGGGCGCTGGTGCCGATCGAGAACTCGATCGAGGGCTCGGTGCGAACGACGCTCGACGCGCTTGCCTTCGACGCGCCGGCCGTCGGCATCGTCGGCGAGCACGACCAACGGATCTCCAACAACCTGATCGCCCGCACGGCGCTCGAGCTCAGCGAGATCGAGGTGGTGCTCTCACACCCGCAGGCGAGCGCCCAGTGCGCGCGCTTCATCCGCACCGAGCTGCCAACGGCCGAGGTCCGTGCCGCCGCCAGCACCGCCGACGCCGTGCGCGAGGTCGGGCGGCTCGAGGAGCGCTGGGCGGCGCTGGGCGGCGCGGCCGCCGCGGAGATCTACGGCTGCGTCGTCCTCCGCCACGGGGTCGAGGACGGCGACGACAACGTCACCCGGTTCATCTGGCTGGCCCCAGCGGGTACCGGCGTCAGCGGAAACGGGCCCTGGAAGACGACCCTGAGCTTCTCCGAGCTCGGCGCCGATCACCCGGGCGCCCTGGTCGAGGCGCTGACCGAGTTCTCCAGCCGCGGCGTCAACCTGACCCGGATCGAGTCGCGGCCGCTGCGCCGGGGGCTCGGTCGCTACATGTTCTTCCTCGATCTCGAGGGTGGGGAGCGCGAGGCGGCCGTCGGCGAGTCGATCGAGGCGCTCAGGGGCAAGGCGGAGAGCGTCCGGGTGCTCGGCAGCTACCCGCTCGAGACCACCGGGATCCCGGGTGGCTGATGGCTGACCGGGGCGTCGCTCTACACTTTCGGGACCGTGGAGGACCTCGCTGACCCCGAGGTATTTCGAGCCCGCCGCAGCACTGCGGCGGGCGGCGGGACAGCGCCTACGCCCGCGGGCGTCAATGGCCATTCGGCCAACGGCAACGGGTCCAACGGCAACGGCGAGGCGCCCCGGCTGGCCGCCGGCCGCGTCTTGGTCCTCAACGCCAGCTACGAGCCGATCAACGTCTGCACCGTGCGCCGCGCCGCGGTCCTGGTGTTGAAGTCGCGGGCCGAGATTCTCGAACGCGGCGCCGGGGCACTTCACTCCGAGCACCTCGACCTGGTCCGGCCCTGCGTCATCCGCCTGGTCCGCTACGTCCGCATCCCCCGGGACGTGCACCGGCGCAAGATCACCCGCAAGGCGGTGCTCGCCCGCGACTCCTACACCTGCCAGTACTGCGGCAGCGAGGCGAATGGGATGACCGTCGACCATGTCGTCCCGCGCAGCCGCGGCGGCCTCTCCGTCTGGGAGAACATCGTCGCCTCCTGCGCCCCCTGCAACCGCAAGAAGGGCAACCGGATGCCGCGCGAGGCGCGCATGCACCCGGCGAACCTGCCGCGGCCGCCCGGCCCCACGGTCTTCATCCGGATCGCCGCCCCCCGGATTCCCGTCGCCTGGGAGCCCTACCTGGCGACGCAGGGGGTCTAGAACCGGAAAGCAAAGGGCCGCCCCGAGGGGCGGCCCTTCCAAGGTGCGATTCAGAAACGACTCGCGGATTGGACGGCCGGTTGGGATCACCTCCGACCTCCGCGAACTGCCGGTGCCCGGGGTTGGATTCCACCAGGCGGCTCGCACGCTGCTCGCCCGCGACGACGGTCACCCGCCGCCCGGACGCCGCGGCCGACTAGCGGCCCCGCACCTCCAGGATCCCCGAAAAACTGTTACTCAACTTAGGACCACCTCCTTTCTCTGGTGATCTGATTGAAGCAAACCCGCAGGTCGGGCTGCGGTCTACTCGTCGTCGAGCGGCGGGTCGGCGGCTTCCGGGTTGCCGTCGACGCTGGGCGGGTCGCCGTCGAGCGGGTCGCCGTCAACGCCATCGAGCGGCTCGGCGACATCGGCGCCGACGTCGGCGGTCGACTCGACCACCAGGGCGACGGCGCTGATCCGGTCGTCCTCGCGCATATTCATCACACGGACGCCCTGGGTCGCGCGGCCCATCTGCGAGATCCCGCCTGCGCGGGTGCGCTGGACCATCCCGTTCTGGGAGATGAACAGCAGGTCCTGGTGCTCGCGGACGATCAGGGCGCCGGCGAGGCCGCCCTTCTTCACGGTCATCTTGATCGTCAGCACGCCCTTGGTGCCGCGGCCCTTGATCGGATACTCGGGGAGCGCGGTGCGCTTGCCGTAGCCGTTCTCGGTGACGACGAAGAGCTCGGAGTCGTCGCCGGCGACGTCCATCGCCAGCACGCGGTTCTGCACGCTGCCGATCTTGCCGGAGACGTTCATGCCCTTGACGCCGGAGGTGTCGCGGCCCATCGAGCGGACCGCTGCCTCGTTGAAGCGCGAGGCGTGGCCGGACTTCGAGACCAGCAGCAGGTCGTCCTCGCCCGTGGTCAGGCGCACGCCGACCAGCTCGTCGCCGTCGCGAACCTTGATCGCGATGATCCCGTCGGCGCGGATCGGCGTGTTGTAGGAGAGGAACTCGGTCTTCTTGACCAGCCCCTTGGCGGTGGCGAAGGCCAGGTACCTGGCCTCCTTGAAGTCGCGCGTCGGGATCACCGCCATCACCCGCTCGCCGTCGACCAGCGGCAACACGTTGACGAGGGCGCGACCCTTCGAGGTCCGCGAGCCCTCGGGCAGCTCCCAGACCTTGAGCCGGTAGACCTTGCCGCGGTTGGTGAAGAACAGCAGCCAGTCGTGGGTGGAGCAGATGTGGAGGTGCTCGATGAAGTCGCCCTCCTTCATGTCCATCCCCATGACCCCGACGCCGCCCCGGTGCTGCTGGCGATAGGTGACCAGCGGCAGGCGCTTGACGTAGCCGGAGTTGGTCAGCGAGACCACCATCTGCTGGTCGGCGATCATGTCCTCGATGTTCATGTCGCCCTCGAAGTGGGTGATCTCGGTGCGGCGCTCGTCGCCGTAGCGCGAGTCGACCTCGTCGAGCTCCTCGACGATGATCTCGTCGACGCGGGCGGGCTCGCCGAGGATCGCGCGCAGCTCGGCGATCAGCGTGATCAGCTCGGTGTGCTCGGCGCGGACCTTGCCCGACTCGAGCGCCGTGAGCCGTGCGAGGCGCATGTCGAGGATCGCTTGCGCCTGGATCTCCGAGAGCTCGAACTTCTCCATCAGGCCCTCGCGGGCGACGTCGCTGTCGGCTGAGGCGCGGATCAGCTCGATCACCGCGTCGAGGTTGTCGAGCGCGATCAGCAGCCCCTCGAGGATGTGGGCCCTGGCCTCTGCGCGACGCAGCTGGAACTGGGTGCGGCGGGTTACGACCTCGCGCTGATGGGCGACGTAGTACTGGACCAGCTCCTTGAGCGAGAGGGTTCGCGGTACCCCGTCGACGAGCGCCACCATGTTGACCCCGAAGGTGTTCTGCATCGAGGTGTGGCGATAGAGCTGGTTGAGCACCACCTCGGGCGGGTCGCCGCCGCGCTTGAGCTCGATCACCAGACGCATCCCGGAGCGGTCGGACTCGTCGCGGAGGTCGGAGATCCCGTTGATCTTCTTCTCGCGAACGAGGTCGGCGATCTTCGTGATCAGGCCGCCGTCGCCGCCCTTCTTGACCATGAACGGAAGCTCGGAGACGATGATCGACTCGCGGCCGCCCTTGAGCGGCTCCAAGTGGACGCGCGCCCGCACCTTGACCGGGGCGCGACCGGAGGCGTAGGCGTCGCGGATACCCGCGAAGCTCATCAGCCCGCCGCCCGGGAAGTCCGGGCCCTTGACGTGCTCCATCAGGCCCGCGAGGTCGATCTCGGGGTTCGCGATGTAGGCCTTGACCGCGCCGATCGACTCGCTCAGGTTATGCGGTGGGATGTTGGTGGCCATCCCGACCGCGATCCCGGAGGCGCCGTTGACCAGCAGGTTGGGGAAGCGGGCCGGCAGCACCAACGGCTCCGACTGCGACTCGTCGTAGTTGGGCCCGAACTCGACCGTGTCGGAGTCGATGTCGCGCAGCATCTCGGTGGCGACGCGGGCGAGACGGGCCTCGGTGTAGCGCATCGCCGCCGCGAAGTCGCCGTCGATCGAGCCGAAGTTGCCCTGGCCGTCGACCAGCGGGTAGCGCAGCGAGAACTCCTGCGCCATCCGCACGACGGTGTCGTAGATCGACTGGTCGCCGTGGGGGTGGTACTTGCCCATCACCTCGCCGACGATGAAGGCGCACTTGCGGTAGGGGCGGTTGGGCTGCAGGCCGAGGTCGTGCATCGCGTAGAGGACGCGGCGGTGGACCGGCTTGAAGCCGTCGCGGACGTCGGGCAGCGCCCGCCCCACGATCACGCTCATCGCGTAGTCGAGGTAGGAGGAGCGCATCTCCTGGGTCAGATCGCGCTCCTCGATCCGGCCCGTCAGCGCGTCGAGTGAACCTTCCACCTAGATCACCTCCGTCAACCGAGCGGACGCAAAAACCAAGCAGGTGCGGGGACGCAGGGAGGGCGACGAAGCGAGCGCACTCACGTGCGTGAGCGAGGCACCCGACCGAGGACCCGCAGATGCGCCGGTTTGCAGTGTCCGCCCCTCAAACATCGAGCCGCTAGACATCGAGGAATCTGACCTCGGTCGCGTGCCTTTCGATGAACGCCTTGCGCGGCTCGACCTTGTCGCCCATGAGCTCGGTGAACATCCGCTCCGCCATTGCGGCGTCGTCGATCTGGACCCGCTGCAGCGTCCGCGAGGCCGGGTCCATGGTGGTCTCGCGCAGCTGCTCGGGGTTCATCTCGCCGAGCCCCTTGAAGCGCTGCAGGCCGACCCCGTGACGGGCCGATTCGAGCACCGAGCGGCGCAGCTCGCCGAACGACTCGGCCTCCTTGCGCCGGTCGCCGAGCACCAGCGTGAACGGAGGCCGTCCGACCTGGCGCAGCAGCTCCGCGTGGACCTCGACCAGGTGGCGGTAGTCGTTGGAGGCGAAGAGCTCGGCGCTCAGGGTGTGGATCTGC
>Ga0136621_1000732_pt1 | contig 13133 bp, 10 predicted proteins | sample AntDryUQ445A2306_FD_104673 | JGI IMG/M metagenome (GOLD analysis project Ga0136621, IMG submission 104673) | Polar desert sand microbial communities from Dry Valleys, Antarctica - metaG UQ445A (23.06) | ecosystem: Environmental > Terrestrial > Soil > Desert | place: Antarctica: Dry Valley...
GAGCAGTACGAGGCGCTGCGCGACCAGGGCGCGAGCAAGGAGAAGGCAGCGCGGATCGCCAACACCGACCGTTCGACCGCCGGCCAGCGCGGCGGCAACTCGCCGAGCTACGAGGAGTGGTCGTAGGACGAGCTCGAGCAGCGGGCGAGGGAGATCGGCATTGAGGGCCGGTCGAACATGGACAAGGGCGAGCTCATCGACGCGCTGCGCAACCACTGAGGGCGGCGACGCGGAAGCGACGCTCGCGCGTGAGTTCCAGACTTCCGTGCGCCACAATGCAGGGAGGGCCGGTCTCAAGTTCGGCCATCTCGCCACGCGCGTAGACGGCCGTGCTCCAGGTCGAGCTCGACGTCGTGGACGGCGTCGAAGCCTCCGAGGTCCGCACCCGCACCACTTCGCGCAGAGCGGCGTTGACCGCCACGGAAGGAGAGTCGGTCGCGAACAGTCGGCACGCCAGCGCCAGCACATCGCTGTCGAGGTTGAGCGTGGCGCGTCCCATGATGCGACCTTACGCATCGGGACAGGCCGCGGCCGCCGCCGCCCGAGGTAACTCTTCGCCGAAAGCGCGCGTGCTACTCCCACTGCTCGCTGAAACGCACGTCCTCATCTTCTTCGAGATGTTGCCGGACACGGTTCTGAAACTGGATCGGGTCGATCGTCGCCTCCCCATCCGCCGAAGCATCGACTGATAAGGAGAGCCGCATTCTTCCGGGCGAGACGACGTCCCGAAGCCCGGCCAGCGCCTTCTGAAGAGTCAGAAGATCGTCCTCAGTCGCTTCGACGGTCAGGCGAACGCTCCTCCGACCAGCCTCTTGATCCGCCGAGGTCGGCGGCTCAAGAGGCGGTGACACAGGGTCCGCTCGAGTGCCACCCTCGCTGGCTGGCGGGGCTTCAGGCCCGGCGTTCTCGGGCGTCGAAACCGTCGCGAGTATCTGGTCCGCAACGCTGTTGCTGAGCAGAGCGGTACTTGACCCGAGATCGATCTCATCGGGCTGCACCGCCTCCCGGCGGCGCACCAGGGAGGGATCGGACACCCGAACCTTTTCACCCTCTGCGGCAACGTCGACCGCGTAGGCGAACAGCCCTTTCTCGACACCCTCCGCAACCGCCTCGCGAAGCGCCTCGAGCGACCACAGCTTCGTCAGCTCGAAGAAGGTGAAGAAGTGAGCTCCGAGTTCGTCGCACCAGGCGAAGCCTCGATCTCCGAGGTGTGCGATCGCAGCCAGCCGCGCGGGAGTGAGCCGGTCGAAGACCTGGTGCGACAGCGCCTCTCGCACGCGCTCGTGCAGCGCACGACCGCCGCCCAGGATGGTTCCGAGATCAACAATCTCGAAACGCACTCCGCTCTCTCCGTCGGTTCCCACCGGCACGGCCACGCGACCATAGGCCTGCCCCATCAGGCTCGCCAGTCGCCGGTCGGCCGCCTTGGCGCGCTCACGCAGCTCCTCCGCCTGCTCGGGCGAGAAGTTGTGGCGCGAGGAGCGCGAAAGTAGCGCCTCGACAGCGAGCTTCGTGCGCGCCGCCTGGCGAGCCTGATCGAAGGTGCTCCCGTCAGGCTCGACCAGCGCGAGACCGTTCTTGTGCCTTCGCGGCGCGTCACCGCACTGACGCACCAGGTCCACGAGCGGCTGGTGTCCCTCGGTCCAGTCGGGTCGCAGATAGGCGACCTGAAAGACCCTCACGCCATCACGGATGGCGGCGGAGTCGACCGGCCACAGCACGACCTCCTCGCTGCGCGCATGACCGAGCGTGCGCTCGAGGCTTCTCCGCACGAGACTGAGGACCTCATCCGCGTCGAACTTCTCCTGCTCGGTCAAGAGCAACTTGTTGAGGTTCGGACGCGGCTCGAAGCGATAGCGGCGGCCGGTGTAGTGCAGATAGAGGAGCGCTTCGCCGCGCAGATCGCTGAGCGCAGCGCGCAGGACGTTGCCGTCGAGGCCGGGCACTAGCGTCGCGCTGGTCACGTCGCGCTCGAGCGCGCCGCGGTCGTCGCCCTCGCGCGCGCCGAAGGAGAGCAGCATGATCGCGGTGGCGACCCGCGTGCCGACGCGCAGGCGCTCGAGCCCTGCCGCGTCGCGGCCGAGCCGCTCGTCGACGGTCCGCGTGCCGGCGTCACCGGCGAGGAAGTCGGCGTCGATGACCGACGTGTACTGCGTCGACTCGCCCACCTGCTCGAGCAGACTCGCCCGGGTCGGCTCGTCCGAGAGGTCGACGTCGCCCGGCCCAATCAGCGCCTGAGGTGTGCGCTCGGCGCGCGCTGACCACAGCGCATGCACCACGGTCGCGAGGAACTGGAGGGCGCCCCGCGTGCGCTGGTAGGTCGGGAGGCTTCCCCAGCGCTGGTTCATCAGGTCGATCAGCTCGGGGTGGAACGGATACGACTCCTCGACTCGCCGTTCGAGCTCGCCCGCCACCCGCCCGGCCTCCCGGCGAGCATCGTCGGTCTCGGCGGTCGCCTCGAGCTCGGCGCGGAGCAGCCCGCCGTACGAGCGCGCGACCTCGCGCCGCACGTCCTCGTCCCCCACGCTCTCGAAGAGACGCCGCTGAACGACGCGCAGGACCTCGTCGCCGCTCACGGGCGCCCGCCGTGCGTCGATCCGCGCCGAGATGTGCTCGAGCGCGTGGAGAAGGCCCTCCTCCTGCACCGCCTCCCCGACGCTCGCCTGGAGCGAGTAGACCATCGCCGCCGAGCGCTGCTGGTTGACCGCTTCGGTCAGGTTCTGGAGAAACAGCATCGCCTGCTGGCCTGCGGTGGTATCGGCCTGGCGCAAGGCGCGACCCTTGACCACGTAGACGAGGACCTCGTCGAGGAGGACGAGCGTTGGCGCGCCCTCGAGCAGTTCGCCGAGTAGCTCCCCACCCGGCGGCACGCCCTCGTCGCCGTCGACGAGGAGTCGATCGTACGCGGCCCAGCCGCCGAGCTGGAAGGCAAGCTCGCCCCAGAGCGTGGTGATCCGCCTTCCCTCGACCTCGCGGCCGCGCTGCGGATCGAGGTACTCCCCGGAGAGCACGGCGACGCGTACTTCCCCCGGGTCCGGTACCTCGGCCAGCTCCGGAACGTCGCGCGCCTGCGCCCGCGCGGTGGCCAGGTGAAAGAGGGCGAGCAGGGTATGTGTCTTGCCTCCGCCGAACGGAGTACGGAGTTGAAGCACCCGGTCTCCGGGGCGGCCGGAAAGCGCCCCGAACACGTCGATGAGCAGCGCGCGCATGGTCTCCGTGAAGTAGGTGGACGCAAAGAACTCGACCGGGTCGGCATAGACGGCGGCGCTGTCCTCGGCGCGATAGGCGACTCGGGCCAGGTTCGCGGCGTAGGTGCCCATGGAGAGGTCGCCCGAGGCGACGTCGAGATGCGGGCGGACGACTTCGGTCCAGGGGCGAAGCTGGTACGCAGTGGTCATTCGCCTTCCTCGAGAGGGTCACGCTTGAGCTCGGAACTCGAGAGCTTGGCGTCGGCGTAGAGCTCGGGCGCCTTCTCGCTCTGGTGCTCGGCGACTCGCTCCAGCTCTTCCCACGGGTCGATCACGGGCCGCCGTCCGGGTGCACGAAGACGCCAGACCTGGGGCTTCGTCGTCGTCGAATCGCGGCAGATCCCCGGTAGATGCAGCAGGAGGAGTCCTGTCGCCCTGAGTGGGTCATGACCGGCCTCCTCGGCGACCACCAGCGACAGCTTGGTCTGCATCAGCACCGCCAGCTCGCGCGGAAGACTGAGCATCCCGGAGTCGGTGGTGATGAGACCGTCCCAGTCGCCGCGCTGATGGAGCGAGAGCAGAATCCGCCAGTCGTCGACGCTCTCTGCCAGCCGCTTGTCGATCTGGGCGAGAGGCACGAGCTCGGCCTCCTCGCGCAGGTACTCGGCGAGGAGAGCGAGGATGGGCTGCGGGAAGTTCTGGTCAAGAGCGAAGCGCCTCGGCGGACGGCCGAGGTTCAGCCCGCGTTGGCGAGGCTGCTGTCGAGCTGCCACTCGAGGTCCAGGGCTTCGTCGACCGCTTCGTGGTCGAGGTCTGGGTAGAGGGCGTACACGCGATCGCTGCTGAGACGCCGGGAAAGAGCGGCCAACGCCTGCGTCTCGACGCGAGTGCGGCGCACATGTGGAGAACCGGAGAGCTTGCCGGGCACGATTCGCAGCTTCGGGCGGGGAGCGTGGAGGTCGGGCCCAGCCGCATCGCCGACCGAGAACGGACGGATCAGGTCGAGCAGGTCGGCGTCCAGCACATCCTGGCCCTCGGCGGTCATCGCGGTTCCTCGAGCGTCGATATGGATCGCGCCCGAGCGGTCGACCGCGACCCGCGGCTCATCGTCCTCCGTCCATAGGTCGAGGTCCAAGGACCCCAACGCCTCGAGCGCTCGACGAACCGTCGGCATGCTCGTGCCAGGGATCTCGTCGCCCGACGGTGCCCTCTTCTCGTGCCGGAGCCACTGGATCGTGCGTAGCCCCATCAGATCTGAGTACGACCAGAGCTTCACTCGGACGGGCGAAACACTTGGCACGAGGACACGCTTGCGCGCCCAATCGTGGATGGTCGACTTGGGGACACCCGAGAGGGCGGCCGCTCGGTCTGCCGGGTAGGCGCCGCGAAGGCTCATAGGGGCAGTATCGCCCGAATCGGTGAGTACGTGAGTCGCCCGTCAGCGCGTTCTGAACCTCGCGCCTCGCTTATCCGCCTCATGCAGCAAGCTCTTCCGCGTAAGCGCTTCGATCTGACCAAACCGCGGGGCGCACCGAATACGCCTCAAGCGCTTCGACGACCTCGCCCTGAATCTCTCGGTCGCGGTCGTTGAGGAACGCGTACACGTCGGTCTCCCCGCCGCGCGCCTCCCTCACGTCGTTCACGCCGAAGAGGTAGGGCAGCACGCTCTGCCTCGTCGGCGCGTTGATCGCTTGCACGAAGCGCTCGGGGCGCTGCCGGGACTTCGGCACGAGGAAGTTGATCAGGTGGTCGAATCCGCTTCGGCCGGAAACCTTGATGCGCTCGCTGTAGCGGACGTCGTGCTCGTCGAGAAAGGCCCTGACGTCCTCGAAGAAGAAGGTCTCGACGCGCGGCTGGGCGAGCACGAACATGTCGTTGACGGCGACCATCGCCTGCACCAGGGCGTGGGTCCGCTGACCGAGAGTTTGGGCCGACGCTTCGACCAAGAGCTCGCCACCCCGCGAGCGAACTCCAAAGCCGCTGAGAATGGTCTGAACCGCCTCGCGCCGCTTGGGAGTGTCGAGATCGAGCCCGCTCGTTCGCAAATCCGCGAGCGTGTAGCCGTCGTCGGAAAGCAGTATGCGCCCGTTGGTCCGCTCCGCGTAGACCTGGAGATGGTCGTTATGGCGATCGAGGAAGGGCGTGGTCAGCTCGCAGCCGCCCTCCACCACCTCGGCGGACAAGCCGCTCCGAAGCCAGCCCACATACGCGTCGATCAGCTCCTGGCAGTCGGCGCGACTCACAACAGCGTCTCCCCCACGGTCGGCGGCTCTCTGATCGCGCACAGCCGGCAAAAGTCCTGGAAGGCGGTGGCGATGCTCGAGGTGTCCGGAAACAGCACCGGGTCGAGCGGCGCCGCCCACTTGTCGTCGAAGCCCTCGCGATAGAGATGCAGATGGGTTCCGCCGAGCCGTTGCCCGTCCGGATTGGTGTGCGGGCCGCCCTCGATATCAAGGCGAGCGAGGATGAACACCTTCCTCGACCGAGTCTGGAACTTCAGCTTCATTGTGCGGCGGCAGCCCCTCCAAGTGTCCAGGAGGAAGCGCTCGTCGCCGCTGTCATTGCCCACCAGCTCGTGGCTTTCGTCGTGGCCAGGAGGCATAGCGAGGGCATAGACAGGATCGGCGAAGCGCTTGCTCATGCGGAGCAGGAGGTCAGCCTCGGACTGGGTCAGCATGAGCGCGGGTTCAAGGCGTCAACAGGTTGTCCTCTACCAGCGTCCGCCACGCCCCGAGCAGCCGCTCGCACGCCTGAGCCTCCGCCGGCTTGTCCTCCCCCTCCGCGCGCAGACCCTTGCCCTGGAGCGCCTGGGCGACGAGCCGCAGCTTGTGCGGGTCCGGCCGCGCCTCGTCGAGGTAGCCGCGCAGCGCAGCCGGCTCGTGAGCGGCGCGCCACAGCAGGCCGTGCAGGACGTCGATCACGCGCGCCTGGCCGTTGCCGTCGGCAACGAGGCCGAGCTCGGGGACCGAGCCGCGCTCGGAGTAGTCGGCGAGCTCGACCTTGCCCTTGCCGATCGCGGCGAGCGGCGGGCTCGAGCGGCGCAGGTCGTCGAGCTCGAGGCCGGCGGTGCGGGCGAGGTTGTTGGCCTCGTCGAAGTCGACCGCGGCGTAGCCGTAGGAGTAGCGGGCGAAGACGTAGTAGCGGGTGGCGGCGTCGATCGCGCCTACGCCGTCGGCGAGCCCGTGGACGCGGCCGAGCGTGGCGTTGAGGACCTTCTGCTGGACCTCGTCGAGGAAGGCGACCGCCGGCAGCTCCTCGCCGTTGGGCAGCTCGACCGAGGCGTAGCGGGTGAAGGGCCGCAGGCCGGCGCCGATGGCGGCGATGACGAGGTCGGAGCCGGTGACCCCGGCGGCGGTCAGGCGGTCGAGTCGCTCGGCGACGACAATGTCGAGCTCGGCGCGGACTTCGGCGTACTGACCGACCTCGTCAGAGTCGCGGCGGCGGGCGACGAGGAAGATCGAGGAGGCGAGTGCGGCGCTGTTCTGACCGCGCGAGCGTTCGGGCATCTCGGTGTCGAGCGGCCAGGCCTCGGTGATCAGGAAGCCAGCGCGACGCAGAGCCTCGATCAGTGCCGACCATCCGAGCGTGGTCTTGTGCGCGTAGACGCAGACGAGCGGCGCTCCGGGCTTGAGCACCCGGTGGGCCTCGCGGAAGGCGGCCGCCATCTCCTGCTCGTAGAGCTGGCGCGCGACGGCCTTGTCGCCGTGATGACGATGGGACGCCATAACTGCCTCGCGGCGCTTGGGCGTGAGCTCGCCGTTGAGGTGCTCGGGGAAGAGGAAGCCGACCGAGCGCTTGAGCCAGACGTAGAAGAAGTCCGACAAATCGGCGTAGGAGATGTTGTCGTAGTAGGGCGGGTCGGTGATGACGGCGTCGAAGCTGGCGTCGTGGTGGGGAAGCTGGGTGGCGGAGGTGCGCTGGACCTCGACGCGGCGGCCGATGCTCCCGAGTGACTCGATCGTTTCGACGCACTCGTCGAGATACTTGGGAGCGCTTCCGGAAGCACGGGCAAACGGGTTCGCTTCGCCGAAGTCCCAAACCATCGGGAGCGCTTGCCGGGCGTAAGTGTTCGTCAGACCCTCGTTGCTGATATCGAACCGGCAGAGTGTGCTGCTTCGATCGACGACGCGATCCAGCACGAGCCCCAAGCACGCCGCCACCGCCTCCGCCCGCTTCTCCTCCATCCCCTCCGCGCGCATCTCCTCGTAGGTCTCGCGCACGCCCTGGGCGAAGGCGCACAGCGTGGCTAGCTGGCGCGGCGTGAACAGGTCGCGGTAGCGGGTGAGGCCGTAGAGCGGGACGAGAATCGCCTGCCGGTAAGTCTCAATGATCGCCTCCTCCGGCGGCTCGACCTCGAGCTCGGCCAGCACTGCCTCGCACTCCGCCGCGCTCGGCAGCGGGTAGTCGCCCACCGGCACGTAGTCGCGCCCGCGCCCGCTCGCCTTTACGACCACCGCCGCTAGCGGCGTGATCCCCATCTGCCCCGCGCGGCCCTGCGCCTTGATGTAGTCGCCGTCGACCGAGGCCCCGCAGACCAGGCACGTCGAGTGCCCGCGCTTGGAGAAGCCCGACGGGTCGAAGCCGAGCCCCTCGGCCGAGGCGGACTCGACGACCTCCCAGTCGACGGTCAGCCGGTCACGGTCGACCTCGGGCCGCAGCGCCACCATCCGCTCCTTCTTCTTGGCCAGCCACGTCTGGCGCACGAGCGCCACATCGTGTGCGTCGAGGGCCGGGTTCGGGCAGGGCACGGTGCGCGTCCACAGGTAGGCGATCGGGCGGCCCGCGGCGCGGTCGGGGCCCGCGTCATCGCCTGCGAGCCCAAGCTGGCCCTCCGGCTCGTCCACGCGCACGGGCGGGTAGAGGTGGCCGACGCGCTCCCACGCGCGCTCGACCCAGCGCTCGCCGTTGCGGCGCACGTCGCCGGCCAGCGAGGGCCCGAACCGCTGCGGGTAGTCGAGCATGCACAGCTCGATCAGGTGGGCGACGGGATTGAGCTCGACCGCAGTCGCCTCGCAGCCCAGCCGCGCCGCCTCGAGCGGGATCGCGCCGCCGCCCGCGAAAAGGTCGAGCACGCGCGGCGGCTCGCCGCCGTTGGCGGCCAGCACGCGCTGGCGCGCGTCGGCAATCGCTTGATCGGAGGCGCCCCAGCGGCAGAGCGCGCGGAAGTAGGCGTCGGAGCGCGCCTCCTCGGGCAAGTCCTCGGCGCGCGTGAGCGTCGCGTACACCGCTGCGCGAGCGGCGGCCAACGGCCGGCGCGCCCACCAGAGGTGCAAGAGCGCTGGGTGCCCCTTGCGCCCCCCGACCTTCTCGCTCGAGGAGACCTCGCTGATCGTCCCGACCGGAATCAGGTCCTCGATCAGCCGCCGGTCGTCGCTCACCCCGCCGCCGCCTCGATTGCCTCGCCCGCGACACGGTAGGCGGTCACCGTCGTCACCTTGCGCACGCCCTCCGCGAGCGCGCGCGCGGGATCGCGCACCTTCAGCCCGCGCGGCTCGCCTGAAGTCGCCCCGTACAGTACGTACAGCCAGAACGAGTCGCCGTGGCGGTGCGCCGCGATCCACTCCGTGTTGCACAGCGACACGTCGCCGCGCGCCGGCCCGCGGCCCTTGACCTCGATCCGGCGCACCTCGACCACCCGCCCGCTCGCATCGCGCAGCTTCGAGCGGATGTCGAAGCCCGAGCCGTCACGCGCGTCGGACACGTCCTCGGGATCCCACCCGGCCAGGCGCTCCTCCTCCATCGCCCAGCGCATCGCCGCGAGCTCGACATCGCGGTCGGAGCGCATCGCCTCGCGGTCTGCGTCGTCGAGCGCGTAGGGCGGCCCTACCAGCGCAGTGCCGAGGTAGCGCACCGGACCCGGGCGCACGACCCCGAGCTGCTCGAACCCCGCCAGCTTCTGCTCACGCTTGCGCGCGAGGTCGTCGAGGCGCCGCTCTGCATCGTCGCGGACGAGGCGCATGTTCTCCTCGCCGCGCCAGACACGGTCGTCCAGCTCGGCGAAGCGCTGCTCGAGCCGCTGGCGGTGGGTCTGCATCGAGTCCTCGAGGTACTCCGTGCGAACGCGCGCCTGGCCGCGGCGCTCGACGCGCTTCTCCTCGGCTTCGGTGTGCTGGACGCGCAGCTTGACGAACTCGCTCGCGCGCTTGACCTCCTCGGTGCTCGGCGGCTCGAGCCCGGGCGGCGCCGCGTCGAAGGGCGTCAGGTCGTGCAGAACGTCGGCGGCCACCAGCTCGAGTCCCTGCTCACCGTCGGCCACCGCCACCAGCTCGGCGTACACGTCCTCGGGCTCGGCGCTCATCGAGAGGCCGCGCACGAGGTAGGAGAAGAAGTGGATCGCGTAGGGCTCGCTCGCCCACGGCGCTACGAACGGCGCCGCGGCCCCCTCGATCGCCGAGAGCTTGTGCAGCAGTGCCTCGCCCGTCGCCTTGTAGAGCGGATGGCCGGGCGAGAGCAGCACCGCGTCCTCGTGCTCGGCGCGGGCGCGGTCCTCCTTCTTGAAGGTGAGCTTGCGGTACTCGGGCTGGGGGCGCCCGAGCCGGCGGACCGACTCGAGCCGGTCGGGCGAGCGCAGGCTCGCCGGCACGTGCTCGATCCGCCACATGCCGTCGGCCCGGCGGTCGAAACGCACCTCTAGTCGCCGGCACGCGCGTCCGAAGAACTGCTCGACATACTCGGGCATGAGCCGCCGCTCCTCGGAGCGCAGGTCGCGCTCGTGCACCCAGCTCACGTCGACGTGCTTCTGAGTCGCCTGGGCCACGCCCAGCATCTCCTCGTGATCCTTCTGGACCTCGGCGCTGATTGCTTGGATCTCGCGCTCGGACTGGTCGACGCGCTCGGGATGCAGCATTGCTTCGCGCAACAGCTTCTCGAAGTCCACGTCGTTGCGGGCGAGCAGGTCGCCGATCACGTCGTAGACGCGCCCACCGAGCGCGTCACGCATCTCCTCGAGCTTCTCGTGCAAGCGGGCGAGCAGCTTGCCCTCGACCGTGTTCTCGGCGCAGAAGTTGAAGATCACGCACTTCGAGTCCTGCCCGATGCGGTGGATCCGGCCCATCCGCTGCTCAAGCCGCACCGGGTTCCAGGGCAGGTCGTAGTTGATCATCAGGTGGCAGAACTGGAGGTTGATCCCCTCGCCAGCGGCCTCGGTGGCGATGCAGATCTGGCGAGACTGGTGGAACTCCTGCTGGATCTGCTTGCGCGCTCCGGGCGGGTGGCCGCCGTGGATGGTGCAGGTGCTGTAGCCCCAGCTTCGGAGGTGGCGCTCGAGGTAGTCGAGCGTGTCGCGGTGCTCGGTGAAGATCAGGAGGCGCCCGCGGCCGTCCTCGAGCTCGCGCAACTCGGAGCGCTCGAGGCACTTGCGCAGCGCCCCGAGCTTGCGCTCCTCGCCGGAGGCGATCGTGCGCTCGGCGTGCGCGGCCAGCCGCACGAGCGCCTCGACCTCGACCCGCATACCGTCGAGCGTGTCCGCGACCACGAGACCCGCGGCGGCGTCCTCCTGCTCCTCCTCGGTCGCGTCCTCGAAGCCCTGCTCGGGGTCGAGCTCGGGCAGGTCGAGCACGCCCACCTCGGCGAGCTTGGCGGCGCGCTCGGCGGGTGGCGCGGCCTCGACGATGGCGATCTTCTCGCGGATGCGCCCGGCGCGCTTCTCGAGCGACGAGCGGATCGCCCCGAGGCTCGAGGCGAGCCGGCGCTGGAGCACCGTTCGCGCGAGCGCGACGGCGTTGCCGCGCCTGCCGCCCTGAGCGTTGAGGAACTCCTGGATGTAGTCGGTGACCGCGTGGTAGAGCTCGAGCTCGGGCTGGCTGAGGGCGAAGGGCTGGAGCTTGACCTCGCGCGGGACGAACAGGTCGGCGCCGTGCTCGTCCTTGAGGTCCTCCTTCTGACGGCGCAGGAAGTAGGGGCTGTCGTCGCGGCCGATCTGCTGCGCGGCGAGGTCGTCCTCGGCGAACTGGTCGGGGTCGAGCAGGCGCAGGAAGTTGAAGAAACGCGAGGGGTCGCCGGAGTGCGGCGTCGCGGTCATGAGCAGTAGCCGCTCGGTGCGCCCGGAGAGGTGCTCAACGAGCCCGTAGCGGCGCGTCTTGTCGACCTTCTCGCGCTCCTCGGCCGGGTCCCAGCGGCTGACCGCCGAGCACTTGTGGGCCTCGTCGACGATCACGAGATCCCAATCGGCGCGCTCGAGGCCCGCGCGCACCTCGTCTCGCTTGGCGAAGTCGATCGAGGTGATCGCGCGGTCGGTGCGCCGCCAGGCCTCCTCGCCGAGGTCCCACTTGACGCGGTCCGAGCTCAGGATGTCGAACTCCTCGTCGAACTTGTCGGAGAGCTCCTCGCGCCACTGGAAGGTGAGCGGCGCGGGGCAGACGATCAGGACCCGGTCGGCGACACCGCGCAGGCGCAGCTCCTTGAGGAGGAGGCCGGCCATGATCGTCTTGCCGGCGCCCGGGTCGTCGGCGAGCACGAAGCGCAGCCGGGCCTGAGGCAGCATGTGGCGGTAGACAGCGACGATCTGGTGTGGGAGTCCGCGAACCCCTGACATCGAGACGGCGAAGTGTGGATCGTGCGCGAAGGCGAGCTCGATGCGGTGAGCCTCGACGAAGTCGAAGAGGTCGTCGCCGGGGACGAGACTGGGACGCTCGTCGATGAGCTCGACGCCGCCGTCCTCGAGGTCGGCGCGGGCGATCTGCGTTTCGTCGAGGCCGCCGCCGGACGTGCGGACGCGGAGCTCGAAGAAGTCGTCGCCGAGCGGGTCCGCGGCTTCGAGCCGGACGATCCCCGCGAAGTGGCCGGGCACGCGGACGCGCTTGCCGATGAGGTCAGTTACGGCGGTGGCCATCATTCGCCTCGGTCGCGCGCAGAGGCGCGGATCTGACTCCCTCCCACATGAGAGCCGGCAACGCTAGAGCCCGCGCATCTAGGCTGCAGCCGGCTCGAGTGCCGTACCAGGAACCTCGAACTCATCCGGCTCCCCGTCCTCCTCGGAGAGCAGATGGACACGGTAGATCCGCTCGCCGTTGGGGCCGAGGAGTCCACGGTCCTCGGTAATTCGCACTCGGATCTCGTTGCGGCCGATCCGCAAGACGACCTCTTCGCCGGGCTCGAGAAGAGGAGTTGTGGGACGTGTTTCGGCCATTGTGCTGCTCCAGTCACCACGGTCGCGGGCGACCAAGGTTCTCACATTGGTCTGCAACTACCTCGTCGAACGACACTGCCAGATTGTCGAGCGCTCCGTGCCAATTCCGACAAGTCCCCCGATTCATTCTGTCGGGCTCGAGCTTCCCCTGCTGACGCCGCTGACCGATGTCGTCATGGACGATGCCGTTACGCCACTCGACGAGCTGTTCGAGCTTCTCTTGTCGCCCCCGGTTGCGTTGATCGCGCGCTCGTACGGCGTCCCAGAACTCAAAGCCGAACCGGTTGAAGTCCGAACCCAGGTTGGCGGGCCGAGCAGTGCCACCGTCGAGCTTCCGCCCGCGAGTCAGCGACGCCTCGACGACCAGCCTGAGGCCCGGGTCCGCAGCCCCAAGCGCCACGACTCCCGCCACCTCGCTATGGAGCGCACGACAGAAGCCCTGAAATCTCGCGGCAAGCAGGGCGACGTACGCGTAATTGAGCTGCTGCGTCAGGCGACGACGTCCTGGCGCAGTGCCGCCGACCGCCTCGTGGGCATGGATGAGCTCGCCCATGGCCTCCTGCGCATCGGTATCCCACTCGGCGAGCGCCCGCGACGGCAACGGAACCGGTCAGAGGGCTCAGGCCGCGCGCGCCGCGCCGCGCCCGAGCAAACCCCGCTCGACCAGCAGCTCCGCCACCTGCACCGCGTTCGTGGCCGCGCCCTTGCGCAGGTTGTCGCCCACGACCCACAGATTCAGGCAGCGCTCGTGCGAGGGATCGCGGCGGATGCGGCCCACCAGCACGTCGTCGCGCCCGGCCGCCGCGGTGGCCAGCGGA
>Ga0136621_1000733_pt1 | contig 13132 bp, 12 predicted proteins | sample AntDryUQ445A2306_FD_104673 | JGI IMG/M metagenome (GOLD analysis project Ga0136621, IMG submission 104673) | Polar desert sand microbial communities from Dry Valleys, Antarctica - metaG UQ445A (23.06) | ecosystem: Environmental > Terrestrial > Soil > Desert | place: Antarctica: Dry Valley...
CCGAGTTCGCGATCGCGAACTCGGAAACGAGGCTCGGTGCATTCGTGCTGCCCTCGCTCGAGGTCGCCGGGCCGGGCAAGCATTGGGTCGAGGTGTCCCGGGCGATCGGCCAAGCGGACGCCGAGACCCGGCGGATGTTCGAGGCCTACGAGGAATACCATGCCGCCGCGCGCACCGCGATGCGCCAGGGGGCGACCGCCCACGATGTGCACCGCGCGGTCTCCAGGGGATTCACCGAGCGCGGCTACCACCTCGGCCATGTGACCGGCCACTCGATCGGGATGACGATGATCGAGCACCCGAAGATCGGCGAGGGCGTCGACGCCGAGCTCGCGGTGAACATGGTCTTCTCCATGCACCCGCATGTGATCGCGGGCGACGGGGCGACGTGCCTCTACATGCAGGACACCTGGCTCGTCACCGAGGCGGGCGGCGAACCGATTTCGCGGCTTCCGCTGCGAATCTACTAGAGTTCAGGAGGTTCCACCACAGGAATTCAGAGGAGTCAGGGGTGCTACCGGAGAACGAGCAGGACCGGCTCGAGGCGGTTCGACGGTACGACGTGCTCGACACGCCACCGGATGGGTCGTTCGATCGGATCACCGCCCTGGCCGCCAGGCTCTTCGACGTGCCGATCTCGATCGTCTCGATCGTCGATACGGACCGCATCTGGTTCAAGTCGCGCTATGGCATCGACACGCAGGAGATTGGCCGCGATCGCGGCCTGTGCGCGTCAGCCGTCTGCCAGCGGGACGCCTGGGTGGTCACCGACGCAAGGGTCGATCCGCGCACGATCGACAACCCCCTCGTGGCAGGCGAGCTGGGCCTACGCTTCTATCTCGGCATCCCCCTGACGACGTCTGACGGCTTCAACCTCGGCACGCTGAACGTGATCGACGTCGAGCCTCGGGAAGTCTCCGATGAGGAGGTGGAGACGCTCGAGGATTTGGCTGCCATCATCGTCCGGGAGCTCGAGCTGAGGCTCGCGACGCGGATTGCGTTCGAGGAGCGCCGGCGCCGGGCGGTGGAGATGAACGACGACGTCGTGCAGGGGCTGGCTCTCGCCCAGCTCGCGCTCGAGACGGGACGCGAGGACGCAGCGCGCGAGGCGATTGCCGACACCCTTGCGGCCGCCCAGGCGATCGTTACTGGTCTCCTCGAGGAGACCGGGGCGTATGGCGAGCTGCGGTCAGGGGACCTCGTGCGGAACGAGCCCGCGACGTTGACCGCGTGAAGCCGATCCGCGTGCTGCTCGCCGATGACGCCGCCGCGTATCGGGCTCTGCTCCGCATGGCGCTCGAAGAAGACGGACGGTTCGCCGTGGTCGGCGAGGCCGGTGACGGCGTCGAGGCGGTCAAGCTGAGCGATGCGGAGCAGCCGGACGTCCTGTTGCTCGATCTCGCGATGCCGGTCATGGACGGGCTCCAGGCGATTCCGGAGGTCCGCTCGCGCTCGCCCGAGACGAAGATCGTGGTGCTGTCCGGTTTCTCGCGAAACCATCTCAGCGACGAGGCTCAGTCGATCGGCGCGAGCGCATATCTCGAGAAGGGCACCGCCGTCGAGACGATTGCCGAGACACTTGTCGAGCTCGGTACGGACTGAGGCTCGGGTCATACTGGTCGCATGAGCGCTGATCTGGCCCGTCGGCTCGCGGTTGCGCGCGGCGACGAGCCGGCAGACCTTGTCGTCCGAGGGGGACGCGTCTTGTCCGTGTTCACGCGGGAGTGGCTCGAGGCAGACGTGGCGATCTGTGCTGGGACGATCGCGGGAGTCGGTTCGTACGAAGGATCCCGGACGATCGACGCCGGCGGTGCCTTCGTCGTCCCGGGCCTGATCGACGCGCACGTTCACCTGGAGACCTCCAAGCTCCTCCCGTCCGAGTTCGCGCGGCTCGTGCTTCCACTCGGAACGACGACCGTGGTCGCCGATCCGCACGAGATCGCGAACGTGCTGGGCACAGACGGCGTGCACTGGCTCGTCGATGTCTGCGAGGACCTACCCCTCGACGTGTTCTTTACGGCGTCCTCGTGCGTCCCCGCGTCGCGCTTCGAGTCGCCGCGCCGTCCGTTCACGCCCGGTGATCTCGAGAGCATGCTGCGGCGCTCGCGCGTAATCGGACTCGCGGAGATGATGAACTTCCCCGGCGTCGTCGCGGGAGACCCAGAAGAGCTCGCGAAGCTGGCCGTGGACGGCGCCGGCCGGGTGGACGGGCACGCACCCGGCATGCTCGGCCGTGAGCTCCAGGCGTATGCGGCTGCGGGCATCCGCTCCGACCACGAGGCGTACACCGTCGAGGAGGGACGGGAGCGCCTGCGAGCGGGCCTGTGGTTGCTGATCCGCGAAGCCTCCGCCGCCCGAAACCTGCGTGCCCTGATCCCGCTGGTGGCCGAGTTCGGTCCGCATCGGATGGCGTTCTGCACCGACGACCGCGAGCCCGAGCACATCGCCGTGGATGGCCACATCAACGCGATCGTCCGCGATGCCGTCGGGCTCGGCGTTTCCCCGGCAGACGCGCTCACCATGGCGTCCCTCCACCCGGCCCTGTGGCACGGGCTCCACCAGCTCGGCGCGATCGCCCCCGGCTACCAGGCTGACCTGCTCCTCCTTCCCGATCTCGTTCGCTTCGTCCCTGAGATCGTGCTTAAGCGCGGCCAGGCGGTGGGTGAGCTCGCGCCGACGCCGGTGCCTGAGTGGGTTCGCCAGAGCGTGCGCCTGCTCCGGCCGATCTCGCCGCGGGACTTCCAGGTGAACTGGAGCAGCGGGGCGGCGCGCGTACGCGTGATCGGTCTCGTGCCGGACCAGATCGTGACGGAGGCGCTCATCGACGAGCCCCGCGTCGATCGGGGGCAGGCCCACGCCGACCCAGAGCGCGATCTGGCGAAAGTGGCCGTGATCGAACGCCATCTCGGCACGGGCAGGATCGGGCTCGGCTTCGTTCGCGGCTTCGGCCTCCGACGCGGCGCCCTCGCCTCGACGTTCGCCCATGACGCGCACAACCTCGTGGTCGTGGGGGTGAGCGACGAGGACATGGCCGTCGCGGCCGCACGCGTCGCGGAGCTCGGCGGAGGACTCGTCGTCGTCGACAGGGGCGAGGTGACCGCGGAGCTACCGCTTCCCGTGGCAGGGCTCCTCTCCGACCGTCCGCTCGCCGAGGTGATCGAGGGGAGCGAAGCCACGGTGGCGGCGGTGCGGGCGCTCGGGTCGAACCTCGCCTCACCGTTCCAGTCGATGGCGTTTCTCGCGCTCTCGGTGATCCCGAGCCTCAGGCTCACCGACCGCGGGCTCGTCGACGTCGACCGCTTCGAGCTCGTCTCGCTCGCTGTTTGCGCAAGGTCGGAATCCGCGGATGCGGATTCCGACCACGCGAAGATCCCTAGAGAGGCCGCTTCGCAGCCCGGCTGATCTCGGGCGCGCGAAGCCGGGGGTACACTGAGGGTGTGAGCTGGCCTTTCCTTGTGCTGCTCGCCTTGGCGGTCGCAGTGGTGATCGGAGCCGAATGGCCGTGGCTTGCCGGTCGTTTCGGCGGCGGTCGTTTTGGCGGCGAAGCGCGGCGGATTCGCGAGCGACAGCGGCGGAAGGCGAATCTGAAGCTCGTGCGCTCCGAGACCGAGGAGTTCGAGGAGAGCGTCCAGCGTGACCTCGCCGAGCTACCGACGATCGAAGAACGGGACCCCCGCTAGCGTACGGTGAAGCGCACGCGCAAAGTGCGCGTGTTCGGGAGGATCTGCGCGACATTCTCCATGTTGCGCGACTCCTGGTAATCCGAGAGCTGCACGAACAGCGTGTGACGCCCGCGCCGCAAGCCCGCGGTTCGGACGACGACCCGCTCCCCGCTGAGCCGCGCCGGCCGCTCCTTTCCGTTGACGCGAACGATCAGCGAAGCCATGTCGATTCCGGAACCTGCGTCGAACGCGCGCACGACTACCTGCCGCCCGCGCTTCACTGTTCGCGTCTGCAGCGCGAGCGTCGGCGGCTTCGTGTCGGCGATCCAGAAGCGGAACACGAACACTCCAGGTTGTGCGTCGGCGGGAGTGTCGAACACGATGTCGTAGTCGCCGCGCGCCGGCAGAATCGCCCCGGATGCGGGCACCGGCCGGCGGAAGATCCGTAGATACGGATTGAGATTGAAGGGCAATGCGGCGTAGCCGGTCAGCCGGTTCTCGTCGCCGGCGCGGACAATCCGGGGCTCCACACCCACACCCAGGGCTGTGGCGACAACGACCACACCGAAGTTTGCAACCGGGCGTGCCAAACGGACTCGGAAGACGCGCTCGGGGCCGGAGAGGTCGGTTGCGAAGCCGAGGCGCTCCGGGCTCTCCGGGTAGCGGTAGCGAGAGACGAGAGTGGACCCGCCTCTCGTCGTCGCTCGGTGCAGACCGGGACGGCTCAGCGCCTGGACTCTTGCGCGCACGAGCGCCGGCGCCGAGACGCGGAACCAGTAGGGGATGCGCCGACGCTCGGCGCCACGCGTGAGGACGACGAAGCCCGACAGCTCCCCCTCGGGCGCGTTCGCGGTCGTGGCCGTGACCGGCAGCGCGCCGGGCACAGCCACTGTTGGCGGGACGGTGATCGTCGCGCCCGTCGCGCCGGTTTGCTGCTCCACCGTTACCACCCAGTCGCCCGCGCCGCCCCCGGCATCGGTCAGCACCACCGACTGCGTGAGCGTGGTCGTCGGTGCGACGAGGCCGAACGAGAGCGCAAGTGGAGCCGCGAACACGAGCGGATCGTTCGCTCGGACAAGATTGACGATGCCCCCTCCCTGACGGACCGTAGACGCCTCGACGGACCTGGCCTCGCCTGCGAACGCTCTGTCGCCCGTCAGGGTGAGCGCTGACTTGATCTGCGCGGGCGTCCACGTGGGATGACGCTGCCGCAGGAGGGCCACGCCTCCGGCGACATGCGGTGCCGCCATGCTCGTCCCGGACAGCGTCGTGTACGCGCCTCCCGGACTCGCGGAAACGATGTTCGCTCCCGGTGCGCTCACCTCGGGCTTCAGCTGGAGCGAGAGCGGAGTTGGCCCGCTCGAGGAGAACCCGGCAACCACTCCGGCGGCGCCCGACCGGCTCGTCGTGACTGCGCCGACCGTGATCGCCTCGGGCGCCGAGCCCGGGGAGGAGAGCGAACCGCGGCCGAACTCCGCGAAGTCGTTGCCTGCCGCGACGACCGGCACCACGCCTGCTCGTGCCGCAGCCGAGAGCGCCGCCGTGACGATGTCGCGCCCAGGCTCGATCTCCGGCTCGCCGAGAGATAGGTTGATCACGTTCATGCCGTCCTTGACGGCCGCCTCGATTGCGGCGACCAGCTCGGGCGAGTTCCCGTCGAGCCCGACGCCCGCGTCGGTCGGGATGGTCAGCGCCTTGTAGTTCCCGAGGTAGGCCCGTGGCGCGACGCCCGAGATCCGCTCCCCGTCCGCGAGCGTGTTGGCGTTTCCGGCCGCGATGCCGGCGACGTGAGTGCCGTGGGAGGAGAGCTCCGGGTCGAAGGGCTTCGAGGCATGCTTCCAGGTGGGCCGGGCAGGGGGGAAGGCGCGGGCGACGATCACCTTCGCCGTCGTGTACGCCCGCTGCCCCTTCGGATACCCGGCGGGCATCGTGTACCCCTGTGGATCGAAGAATGGGTGAGTTTGGTCGATCCCTTCGTCGATGATCGCGATCTTGATTCCGTTGCCGGCGTTCGCGAGCCCGGGTTGCCAGAGCGCGGCCGCGCCGATCTGCTGGGGGCTCCGGTCGAGGAGCCGCGTGTAGCGCACGCTCGGGTAGATCCGCGCGATGCCCGGGAGGGCGGCGAGGCGCGCAAGCTGGCTTTTCGGGACGACCAGCGCGAAGCCGTTCGCGACCACGCGGTAGCGCCAGCGAACCTGCGCGTCAGGGAGCGCTGCCGCGAGCCGCTGCTCGACGCGCCGCTGGGTGGTCACCATCGTTCGCGCCTGCAGACCGCGGCCGGCCAGCCAGCGCGTCGTTCCGAGTGGCCGCTGGGAGAGGCTGACGACGACTTCCACGAGCGGCCCGGACGTCGGTTCCGGGCGAGCCTCGGCCGCTCCCGTGAGAAGCGCGACGGACACCAAGAGCAGCACGACGAGACTCCGCACGGCCGCAGCCTAGCCCCGGCCGATGAAGATGACGTTAACGCGAATTGAGGTGAACGCGGTCGAGAATGCGGATGAGAGGACTTGAACCTCCACGCCCCAAAGGGCACACGGACCTGAACCGTGCGCGTCTACCAATTCCGCCACATCCGCGCGGAGCGCCAGTGTAGCCTGAGGCCGCGCCCGAGGCCTAGGGGACGACCGGTGTGCCGCGCAGCGCCGACAGGCTTACCGTGTCGCCCTCATCGCTCGTCAGCTCGAATGGTGGGGTGGGCTTGCCTTCTTCAATCACTCGATTCTCCTCATCGCTAGGGTCTGGCGATGCTAACGGCGCACGCGGCCCTAGCCGTGTTCGTGGTCGTGGTCCCGGCGCTCGCCGCGCTCGTGGGCGGGTTCGTCTATTGGCGCCGGCGCGCTGCGGGACGGATCGTCGCAAATCTCCTGGCGCTCGCCCAGACGCTGCTCGTCGCGCAGGTCGGTCTCGGGCTGCTGTTGCTCTCGGACGAGCGCCGCACAGTAGACGGCCTTCATTACGTGTACGGCTCGCTGTCCCTTGGCGCCGTGCTCGCGCCCTGGATCTACGCACCCGCGTCCGGCGCAAAGCGCCTGATCTGGTTCGCCGGTATGTCCGCGCTCGCCGCCGCGCTCGCCGTGCGAGCTTTCATGACCGGATCATGAAATGAGCAGGGTCAAGCGCTTCTTCACCGAGATGAATCCGACGGTGCGGGGCTTTCTCGTGATCGCCGTCATCGCCGGCGTCGTGGTCGTCCTCTCGCTGGAGGAGGTGCTCGCAACCGTGGGCGGACTGCTGCGGATCGCCTTCTTCCTCGCCGTCGCATTCTTCCTCTTCCTGCTCTGGCGCGAGCGCCGAAGCGACATCGAGAGCTGGGGTGAGCGAAGCCGCAAGGTGTTCTACGCCGCGGTCATCCTCGCCGTCGTCGACGTGGGTGCCTTCGTCGGCCTGCGGCCGTCAGGGCGCGATGCGCTGGCGTTCTTTCTCGTCCTCGGCGCCTGCGCGTACGCCGCCGTTCGCATCTGGCGCGAGGAGCACCGGTACTCCTAGTCACGCCCGCAGGAACTCGACGTCCGGTTCCCAGGAGTCGACGACGTCACCAAGCCCACGCGTTCGAGCGAGCCTTTCTGCGTCCCGGAAGAGGCTGCGCTGGTCGTCCAGGCTGCCGGTCGAGACGATCGCCTCGAGGCGCGGAAGGACGCCTCGCCACGGCTCGTCCAGGGGGTGGTGCTGAAGCTCCCAGGGCAGCCACTTGTTGAAGGGCCGGACCCGGCCGTGAGCGGCGAACAGGAAATCGAGAAACCAAACGAACGATTCCGCTGCATCCAGTCGCCCCTCCAGCCCTCGCCCGGCCTCGAGGTTCTTCTTCGATCGGTAGTACTGGTTGAGGTAACCGTCCAGAAACTCTCTCGGATCTTCTGGGCCGGGGAGCGTCTTCGTCTCGATGATGCGGGCGATCTCGCCGCCGAGCTTGTCGATCAATGGCTCGATGTGCGCGAATGTGTACGCGTTCCACCGCGAAGCCGTGCCCGGCAGGGCATGAGTGCGGAAGCTCTCCAACGAGACCAGGATGTACTCCACGGGATCACCGTGCGCGGAGGGGAACCGCTCGGCGTACCCGTCGAGCAGGTGAGCTTCCCGAAGGATCACGTAGGCGTCGTAGTCCGACTCCGGCGTGACATACGTACCCATGCCGCGCGAGCCCGCGAGCAAGAGTCCAACGATGTTCGGGTCGTTGCGGGCGTGGTCGAGAAGCGCAGCAAACTGCGTCTCAGCAACAGACACCGGAACTCTCCTACGTCGCGACGCGGCTCGCGGCGCCGTCGAGCGCGTCGAGTGCCGCGCGGATCTCCATCGCCTGCCCGACGAAGATCGGCGTATCCCGCTCCGTGTAGCGCGAGGCCTCGCTCTCGCGCAGCGTCAGCATCAGGTGCATGAAGTCCGAGGGCTCATCGCATTCGAACGCGGTCATGAACTCCTGGTCGTCGATCCCGAACGAGTACGTCGTGTGATTGTGGATCGTCTCGAATTCACGACCGACACGGATGTGCTCGTCCATCGCGCGCTGACGGTGCTCAAGCGGGAGCGTGTACCACGGCCGCACCTTGACGAACGGGTAGACGACCAGATACGGCGACCCCTTGGGAATGATCTTTCGCGGCCGCCGCGCCTGGGTGTACGGCGAAGCCTTCGTCGTCGCGAGGTAGTTGTACGGCGTCTGAAGCCAGCCGGCGAGGGGGGTGCCGTTGAGCGCCGCACCGAGCTCGCCGAGGTCTTCATAGTGCTCGGTGATCTTCCAGAGGAAGAAGTCGCAGTCGGGTCGGATTCCCGCCGTCGAGTAGGCCCGCAGGTCCAGCCGCTCCGACCAGGCCTGGACGACCTCAACGAACGCGTCCTTCCCGGCGGTGCGCTCCTCCTTCGGTACGCGCCGCCAGGCGGGATCGACACGGTAGAAGGTGTAGGCGACGTACTGGCCGGCCTGAACCTCGCTGCTCATGCCCCTATCGTACGCACCCCGCCCGCGCGGCCAGGATCGCCTTGCGCACGACCGGGAGGCTCGACTTCGGCGTCCCGTCCACGTAGTAGACGCCAGACTGGAAGCCGATCAGCGACGGCTCGTCGTGGGAGTGAAAGAGCAGCATGCCGACAACACCCTCCTGACACGCGGCGAGCTCGAGTGCCCGGCGGTAGAACTCTGCCTGAGTCCTCTCGCCGACCGGCTGCGCGGGCTCTGCATCCCGGTAGAGCCGAGCCTTTCCGGGTGGGATCACGGTCTCGACGCCCAGCTCGCTGTAGAGGATCGGCAGCTCGCGTCCGAACGGCTCTCGCAGCAGCTGCTGCAGCCGCGCGATGTCCGCGAGTCCGATCGTCCGCGAGCGCGGATTCGGGTGCTCGAGGTCGGGCGGCGTGCTCGACGTCTCCGGATAGGGGTGGTACGCAAACCCGTCGAGCACCGGCCGCGCGCGCCCGCTCGCGCGGAGAGCGGCGCCGAGCTCGCGGATGAACGTCGCTGGCGAGTGGGTCGGACGAGCGCCTCCGGGACGGTCGCTGCCGCGAGGCCCGAGCGCACCGCCCCAGATGAAGACGTCGGCATCGGCCTGCTTCGCCGCGTCGTAGACCTGCGCGAGCAGCGCCAGGTAGGAAGGTGCGGCGGCACTCTCGCCGTCAGAACCGAATTGGGGCTGCCAGAAGCGGTTCACGTTCGGCTCGTTGCCGACAATCACGTCGCGGATCGTGGGCACCTCGCGCACGATCGTGGCGACGTAGGAGGCGAACTGGGCACGCGTTTCCCGCGTCAGCGGCGTGGTCGCCGAGCCGCGGTGGAAGACCGAGAGGAAGACGCGTAGCTCTCGGCTTGCGGCGCGACGGGCGACGTCGCGCAGGATGCCGAGCTCCTGGGGGGTCGGGCGCGAGCGGCCGGGTTCCCAGTAGCTCGTGATCGCGAGCGCCCCGAAGCCCGCAGCCGCGAGCTGCTCCAGGACGGGGCCTTGATGACGTGCGGCGTCGTCGACGGCGCCAACCACGAACGACGGCTCCGCCGGGGGCTCTGCTCGCGTCGTCGCGGGCGGCGGAGCCGGGGGAAGCGTCGAGGTCGTCGGCGGCACGGTCGAGGGGGCCGCCGTCGTTGAGGTGGTCGGGATCGAAGTGGTCGTTGGCGGCGCGGTCGTCGCGTGTCGCTCCGTCGAGTCGTCTGGTCCCGTCGTCGTCGTGACGGGCGGAACTGTGTCGGAGCGCGTCGTGGCGCGGATTGCGTCGTCGCTGTCGCCGCCGCAGCCCGCCGCCAACAGCACGAGCGCCAGGAGCGAGATGGTCACCCGTGGACCCCGGATCACGTGGCTACGCTAGCCGCCGTGGCCGACGTCCGGGACAAGCTCAAGCGGCTGCCAGCGAAGCCTGGCGTCTACCTGTTCCGGGACGACGCCGGCAACGTGCTCTACGTCGGCAAGGCGAAGTCGCTGCGGCCCCGGGTGCGGTCGTATTTCCAGGCAGGCCGGGGAGACACCCGCACGTCGATCCCGCGGCTCGTCGAGCGGATCGCCGACCTGGAGGTGATCGTCACCGACACGGAGGTCGAAGCGCTCCACCTGGAGCAGAACCTCGTCAAGCGGCACCGGCCTCCGTTCAACGTCCGTCTGCGCGACGACAAGTCGTTCCCGTACATCGCGATAACGGTCGAGGACGAGTACCCGCGGGTCATGTTTACGCGCGAGCGGCACCGACGCGGCGTCGTCTATTTCGGCCCCTACGCGAACGCGAAGAAGGTGCGCGAGACGCTCGACGTGGTGAACCGGGTGTTCCAGTTCCGGCCGTGCGAGGGGCCGAAGCCCGGCCGCCACTCCGGCATTCCGTGTCTCGATTACCACATTGAGCGCTGCCACGCACCGTGCGTCGGCTACATCACGACCGAGCTGTATGGCGAGCTAATCGACGAGGTGATCGAGTTCCTCTCCGGCGAGACGAGGCCGATCGTGAGCGCGCTCGAGCAGCGGATGCAGGAGGCGGCCGAGGAGGAGCGCTTCGAGGACGCGGCGCGCTACCGAAACCGGCTCTTCGCGATCCAGAACCTCGCCGAACGGCAGGGAGCGGACCGGCGGGAGACCGGCTCGATCGATGTGATCGGCGTCGCAGCCGAGGGCGACAGGGCCGCGGTTCAGGTGTTCCCGCTTCGCGGCGGCAAGATGATCGACCGGCACGGGTTCCACCTCGAAAACGTCGAGGGTCAGGATCCGACGACGATCGTGGAGTCGTTCTGCCTCGAGTACTACGGGAATGCTCCGTCGGTTCCGCCGCAGATCGTGGTGCCGCCGGAGGCAGGCGACCTCGAGGCTCTCGAGCAGTTCCTGACGGAGCGGCGGGGGTCGCGGGTCGAGGTGCGTGTCCCCGTGCGAGGTGAGAAGAAGCGGCTTGCCGAGCTCGCGGCGCAGAATGCGCGCCTCGCGCTCGAGTCGGAAGGCATCGTTGCGGAGCAGAAGCGCCTCCGGCGAGTGGAGGCGCTGGAGGAGCTGCGCGAGGCGCTCAACCTCGAGAGCCTGCCGATCCGGATCGAGTGCTACGACATCTCGAACATCCAGGGTCAGGAGATCGTCGGCTCGATGGTCGTCTTCCAGGATGCGATCGCGAAGAAGGCGCACTACCGCAAGTTCGCCGTGCGCGGGGTCGACGGGCAGGACGACTTTGCCGCGATGGCGGAGGTGATCTCACGCCGCTTTGCGCGGCTCGGCGTCACGGGAGAGGCGCACGACGACGGGTTCGCCTCGCCCCCCAACCTGGTCGTCATCGACGGCGGCAAGGGACAGCTGTCGGCAGCGCTCGCGGCGATGCAGGCCTACGACCTGCCCCGCGTGGCCGTGATCGCGCTCGCGAAGCGGATCGAGGAGGTGTACGTGCCGGGCTTGCCCGACCCGATCATGCTCGACCGTCACACCGCGGGCCTGCAGCTCCTGCAGCGCATCCGCGACGAGGCGCACCGCTTCGCGCTCGGCTTCCATCGTCAGCGGCGCGCAGCGCGCTCGCGCGAATCGATCTTCGACACGCTCGAAGGCGTGGGGCCAGCGCGCCGGCGAGCGCTGCTACAGCACTTCGGCTCCGCCGAGAGCGTGCTCGCCGCGAGCCAGGAGGAGCTCGAGGGCGTGCCGGGGGTGCCCGCGAAGACCGCTCGCCTCATCTACGCCCAGCTGCACAAGACCGGTCGCGGATGAGCTCTGCCCCGGTCGGGCCGCGTGCTGCCTGGCACGTTCTGTCGTCGCGCGACTTCGGACCGTATTTCTGGGGCAACGCCGCGTCGGCGAGCGGAAGCTGGTTCCACAACCTCGCCGCCTCGCTCCTCGTTTATCGCCTCACCGGCTCGGAGCTCCTGCTCGGCGTCCTCAACTTCTCCCAGTTCGCAGCCATTCTCCTGCTCTCTCCGTGGGCGGGCGCCGCCGCCGACCGCTTCGACCGGCGCCGGCTGCTGATCACGGCGGAGGTGGCGGCGACGCTGCTGTCGACGATGCTCGCCGTGCTCGCGTTCGCAGGTCAGGCAGACGAATGGGTCGTGATCGGGTTCACGCTCGGTCTCGGCATCGCGAGCGCGTTTGCTGCTCCGGCGCAGGCGGCGCTCGTGTCTGGGCTCGTCCGCGAGGAAGACCTGCCGACCGCGGTAGCGCTCAACTCGATGACGTTCAACCTCGCACGCGCGATCGGCCCGGCGCTCGCCGCGCTGGCCGTCGTGACGGTGGGCATCCCGGCTGCTTTTGCGATCAACTCCGGCTCGTATCTCGCGCTCGTCGTCGCGCTTCTCGTCGTTCGACCGCGTCTGCAGGAGCGCTTGAGCTCGGCGAGGCTGCGCGAGAGCCTGCGCCTCGTCCGGGACGACCGGAGCCTGCTCGCGTACCTGCTCGTCGTCGCCGCCGTCGGCTACGCGTCGGATCCGGTGAACACGCTCGCGCCCGCGTTCGCGGAGGCGTACGGGCACAGCGATATCGTCGCAGGCTTCATCGTCGGCGCCTTCGGCCTGGGGGCGGTGACCGCCGCCCTCGTCGTTGCCGGTCGCACCGCCGGCTCGCGGGGGCGGATGGCCGTCACGCTCACGCTCCTGGGCGGCGGCGTCGTCGGCTTCTCGCTCGCTCCCTGGCTGCCGCTCGGCTTTGCGTTCCTCTTCGTCGCCGGCTTCGGCTACCTCGCCTCCAACACGTCGGCGACGACCCGGTTGCAGCTCGGCGTGGAGGAAAGCCAGCGCGGTCGGATCATGGCGCTCTGGAGCATCGCCTTCCTTGGTGTCCGGCCGCTGGCGAGCCTCCTCGACGGTCTCGTCGCCGATCTCGTCAGCGTACGCGCCGCGGGCGTCGTGCTCGCGGTGCCGGCGCTCGCTGGAGCCGCCTTCCTCGTCACCGCCCGGGTGCGGGGCGATTCTGCCCAGCGACGTCCCGCCAGCGCACGTGCCCGAGCATCAGGAAGAGTGCGGTGAAGCCGGCCGCTGCGTTCACGACGGTCAGCGTCAACTTCATTCCCACCGAGAACGCCAGCAGCTTCGCCTTCGCCATCGTCCCCTGGAA
>Ga0136621_1000734_pt1 | contig 13122 bp, 13 predicted proteins | sample AntDryUQ445A2306_FD_104673 | JGI IMG/M metagenome (GOLD analysis project Ga0136621, IMG submission 104673) | Polar desert sand microbial communities from Dry Valleys, Antarctica - metaG UQ445A (23.06) | ecosystem: Environmental > Terrestrial > Soil > Desert | place: Antarctica: Dry Valley...
ATCCGGCGGCGGCCGCTGGTGATGCGCTTGCGAGGCTCCAGGCGGCAGGCGCGACGCCCCACGGTGACCGTGTCTCGTACCCTGTAGGCCCACATCGATTCAGGAGGCCCCAGAATGGCTCAGTCCTCGATCCTCGGCCGCATCGGCCAGCTCGTCCGGGCGAACATCAACTCGATCCTCGACAGTGCCGAGGATCCCGAGCAGATGCTCGATCAGCTCGTCCGCGACTACACCGACAACATCGCCGAGGCCGAGGAGGCCGTCGCCCAGACCGTGGGCAACCTCCGGCTCGTGGAGGATGACGCGCGCGAGGCGCGCAGCGCGACAACCGACTGGGGCAGCAAGGCCGCGGCCGCCTCGCGCCGGGCGGACCAGTTGCGCGACGAGAGCAACTCCGGCGAGGCCGATCGCTTCGACGAGCTCGCCAAGATCGCCCTGCGCCGCCAGATCAGCTACGAGGACCAGGCCAAGACGCTGGAGACGCAGGCCACCCAGCAGAACGAGCTGGCCACGAAGCTCAAGGACGGGCTCAACAAGCTGCGCGCCAAGCGCGAGGAGCTGGTCCAGAAGCGCGACGAGCTCGTGAGCCGGGCCAAGATGGCCCACGCCCAGCAGCAGGTCCAGCAGACGATGAAGAGCGTCTCGATCATGGACCCCACCAGCGAGATCAACCGCTTCGAGGAACGCATTCGACGCCAGGAGGCGCAGGTCCGGGGCATGGAGGAGGTCGCCTCGTCCTCGCTCGACGAGCAGTTCGAGTCGCTCGAGTCCGATGAGGACGAGATCGAGGTCGAGACCCGCCTGGCCCAGCTCAAGTCCGGCGGCGTCTGAAGGCACCTGCGCTGGGGTTCTCGCCGTGAAGCAGATGTACCACCCGTCGGACCTGGCGGCGATGGATCCGCTGGTGCTGATGAAGAACCTCGACCACTGCCGGATGACCAGCCGGCGACTGTCGTACATCCTTCAGCAGCAGGTCCATCTGTACACGCCCGAAGCCAATCAGCTGCGCGAGCAGATCGACCGCTACGTCGAGGCCGAGCGGCAGATCGAGGGCGAGATGGCCCGCAGACGCATCAGGGCGTGAGCCCGGGTGAATTTGAGAACCCCCGCCGATCTCGGCGGGGGTTCGTCGTCTGCCGCCGGGGCCGGCGGCCCGATTGAGTGCGGTTCTCAGGCGCCCGACGTGGCTCCAGCGAAGCGGAGCGCGGGTGGCGCCTCGGGGGGATCGTCCCCGGCTGTCTCGGTTCGCGTGGTCACGGCGTGGAGGCCTTCGCGGCTCGCCGCTCGCTCCACCATCCGGCGTTGCTGTTCCTCGGCCTGCACGCGGCTGACCAGCGCAGCCAGCCCGCTCAGCTCGAAGAGGCTGAAGCCGATTCCTTCGGCGGCAAGCTCGTCGGTTCCCCAGCCTCGGAACAGTCCCCGGCTGGCTACGGCGCACATCTCGTCGTAGAGCTCGGGCCAGCCGACCCGGCGGCGCCGGTAGCAGAAGCGCACAAACTCGACGGCGTCAGTCGAGGAAGCGCATTCGCGGCTCGGGAAATCCATCGATGGGCTGTCCTCCTCTCTCTTGACACGACGGAACACACCGACCCACCGGCGTGTCGTTCCGGTGTGCCGGGTCATCCGGCTGATTGTCCGGCCCGGCCCCTCCGAGGCTCTCCGGCCGGTGAGTGGCCATGGTAGGTCTGGCGCCCGTGGGTCCGATAGGGGGTTTGTCCACCATCTCGTCCACGAACTTATCCACAGGAACGGCGCACGGTGCTCGGGATGGATGCTCCCGGTTGCGACGTCCTCAGGCCGCGCGGCGGAGGCCCAGGCCCGGCGCGTCGGTGAGGCGCCAGCGGCACGACTCGTCGAGGTCGAGACCGTCGAACGGGTCCGCTGCGAGCAGCAGGTTGCCGTCGAGGTCCACCCAGTCGGCGAGCGAGGCGACCGCGGCCGACGCGGCGATTCCCACCGACGTCTCCTCCATGCAGCCCAGGAACGTCCGGAAGCCGAGCTCGCGCGCTCGCGCAAGCATCCGCCGCGCGGGGCCGGGCCCGCCGCACTTCGCGAGCTTCACGTTGACGCCGTCGACCACCCCACGGAGCCCGTCGAGGTCCTCGATCGTGACCGCGCTCTCGTCGGCAACGATGGGCAGAGGCGACCGTTCCTGGAGCCAGCGCAGCTGGTCGAGTCGGTGCGCCGGAAACGGCTGCTCGACGAGCTCCACGCCCAGACGCTGCAGCTCCGGGATCAGCCGGGCGGCCGCCTCCGGCTCCCAGCCCGTGTTGGCGTCGACCCGGATGGGGCCGTCGTACACGGAGCGGACCGCCTCGAGCGTCGCGAGGTCCGACGGACCGCCCACCTTGATCTTGAGCGCCGGGAACCGGCCCGCCCGGCGCGCTCGCTCGGCGACCACCTCCGGGGCGTCGATCCCGAGCGTGAAGTCGGTCGGCGGGATCTCCGATGACAGGCCCAGCAGCCGGTGCACCGGCTGGCCCAGCGCCTTCCCGACGAGGTCGTGCAGCGCGACATCGAGCGCGCATTTCGCTCCGCCGTTCCACCTGATGGCCGAGGCCAACGCCGCGCCCGCCCGCTCCAGCCAGGCGGCGGACGCCTCGACGTCACCCAGCCCGTCGAGCGCCTCGACCAGGAGCGGCACCACCGCCTCGATCGTTGACGGGGTCTCCCCGTAGAAGCGGTCCGGATAGCCCTCGCCGACGCCGATCAGGCCGGGCAAGGCATCGCTCTCGAGCTCGACAATGACGGTCGTGGATGTCTGGCCCGAACCGTGCGAGGTGCGCGCGATCACGAAGGGGTCGCGCAACCGGAGAACGAGCGTCTCGGATCGGACCTGGAGCGTCACCCGTGCGGGACCGGGGCGTCGGCCGCCTCGGCGCCTCCAAGCCGGCGGTCGTTGTCGACGACCCAGGGCAGCGCCTCGACCGCCCCGACGATCCGGAGCCAGAGCCGGTCGCCCCCGAAACGCACGGGATCGTCGCACGGCAGGCCGGTGAGCCGACCCACGCGGTCGATCTCCGCCCGGGCCTCGTCATCGGACTCGAGGGCGCCGGTGTTGAGCGCCACCGCGACCACCCGGGAGGGCGCCACGAGCCCCGCGACCTGCTCGTGGATCGCGATGAATGGCACCAGCGGCGCGACCGGGAACCGGCACTCCGGGAGGTGGTCGAACTCATGGTCCTCGAGGCCGACGCGGTGCACGAGGACCATCGCGTGCGGGGTCGTGCCGTGGATCAGACCCAGCGTCACCGACGAGTACGCCGGGTGGTCGAGCGATCCCTGCCCCTCGACGAGCACCCAGTCGCCCCGCTGCTCGCCCTCCTCGACGAGCCATTCGCAGGTGCCCTGCAGGAAGTCGGCGATCACCCGATCGACCGCGGCGCCCCAGCCCTCGATCATCATGCCGGTCTGGCCGGTCGGCACGAACGAGGTCCGGGCCCCCGCGGCCTCGGCCGCACGGCGCAGTTCCAGGGCAACCGACATCTTGCCGATCGCGCAATCGGTGCCCACCGTCAGGATGACCCGTGAGCCGGGCCTGTGGCGCCGCCCGACGGAGGTCTCCATCCGGGCCGGGGGCCGGCGATAGTCCACGATCTCGACCCCGGCATCCCGAGCGGCCGCGGCCAGCTCCGGGTCGTCGCCGAGGAACGTGTGCAGCCCGGAATGGACGTCGAGCCCCGCCCGGGTCGCCTCGAGGATCGTCGCCCGCCACGACACCGGGAGCCTGCCGCCCGTTGGCGCGATGCCGATGAGCAGCGCCGTCGGCGGCTCGGGCAGGGCCAGCGCGTCGGCCAGCGAGGCGACGATGGGGATGTCGTGGCCGGGCAGCCAGTCGGCCACGGAGCGCCCGGCGATCGTCGAGTCGAGGACGGCCACCACCGGGTCGGATCCGAATCGGATGACGCCCATCGCGGTCTTGGCACTGTGGAACCCGAACTGGCCCTCGGTCAGGATCGCCAGACGGCGCGGGCGGTCGGGAGGCATCGTCGGCGGAGTCTATCGGCTGCAGGACGCGGATGGAGCGGCCCGCGTAGGCCCGTCAGCGCGGAGGCCAACAGACCGGTCAGCGGTCCTGGGGCCCGAGTGCGCTCCTCTCGCCCAGCTCGGAGCCGCTGCCCTCCTTCAGCTCGACGAAGATCGCGTGCGACTCGGTCTCGCCGATGTTCTCGCCAGAATGCTCCTGGGCGGCAAGCCAGCGCGTCGTCCCGGCCTGGATCTCCACGTCCATCTCTCGGCCGCCCGACGCGAGACGACGACGGAACGAGCTGAGCGTGTGCATCACGCTGTCCGGATGCCGATGCGGGGTGGTGCGATCGCCGGGCTGGTCCCGGTACTCGAGCACCCGCACGCGCTCGTTCTCCATGACCACGCGATAGAGGCCGGGATTCGGCCGTACCGGGTCGAGCTCCATTGGCCGATCTTACGTCCGGGGACTCCGCCGCGTGTGCCCCTCGCCGTTCCCAGCCGCATCGTGCCCGGGCCGTCGGCTGCCTGCGGTCACCGCCGCAACTTTTTCCCCGGGCTCGCTGGCGGCTGCGGGCCAGTCGAGCTCGTCGGTGGGCCGCTCCGGCGGCGGCCGCTTTCCGAACGCAACCAGCCGGTCGCGCACCGCGTGGCTGCCGAGCAGGCACAGGAAGGCTGTCGTGACGAAGGCCATGGGAGCCACGAGCGTGACACTGATCAACAGGACGGCCGCGACGATGATTCCGATCACGACGCTGAAGACGGGCGCACCGAAGACGGTCAGGAGAGCGTTGCGCGTCGCTCGGCCGAGGCTGGGTTCGTCCTGCTCGAAAACGTACGGCCAGACGAGGAGCTGCGCCACCAGCCAAGCGAGAGTGGCCAGCAGGAAGAGGCTCCGAATTGGCACCGCCCACGGCTCGGGCCGATCGTAGAACACGAGATTGAGCGCCAGCATCCCGATCACGGCCGCGTTGAGCAGGCCCCAGGCCCAGGCTCGCCGGAAGTGCCTGCGGACTGCCGCGAGGTACTCGACCGCGTCCACCTGGTGTCCGCGACCCAGCTCGTGCGCGGCCGCGAACATGGCAACCGTCGCGGGCGGCAGCAGGACGACCGTCAACGACAGCGCGAACCACATGAAGTTCAGGACCGCCAGCGGCACGAGCCCGTCCCAGACGTCCCGCAGCGTGCGCGCGCCGACGCCCAGGGCGGCGGTCATCGCCAGATCAGCTCCCCGGTGCGCGTGTTCAGCTCGAGGGCCACCTCGCTGCCATCCTCGAGCCGCCAGGCCTTGCGGGCAATGACCGGTGATAGCCACACCGCGTCGACGAGCGCTTCCCTGTCCCCGGTCCCCGCATACGAGAGGCGCAGTCGGTGTTCTCCCGGCTCCAGGTCCATGTCCCGGAGCACAGCTTCCAGCCAGAGGTAGTCCCGGTCGGGCGACGTCAGTCCAGGTACCACGACGCGCTGGCCTCCGTCCAGGCTGACGCCGACGGCGACGGAATCCGGCGCCAGGGAGCCTTCGCCGGGATCCGGGCCGGCCGGCTCGGAGAGCTCGTCCACCAGCGTGAGGGGAGCCAGGTTCCCGGGGGTGTCGGGGTCGGTGCCGGTCCAGTCCATGAACCCGCCGACGAAGCCCATGCCGAGCTCGAACCCGAGCACACGTCCCGGCTCGCCAGGCTCGCGAGCCAGGCTCCTCCAGGGGATCGCCGCCTCGTAGGCATAACCCCCCTCGGTGCCCTGCCAGGCGAGCTTTGCGCCGGGCAGGAACGCACCGCCCGTCCAGTTCCAGACCTGTGGTCCGTCCGGTGTCTGGGCCATCGTCAGCTTGGCATCGATCCGGCGGCCGTCGCCCGCGGTGTCCAGGTAGACCCACAGCGCGTCCCCCTGCCAGACCCCCGGTCCGACCTCCCGCTGGACGTGTTCGAGATCTCGGGCGTCGCCGGAGACATACAGGTTCTCCGCGTCCCACATGAACCGACCGATGAAGCTCGCCGCGTCCAGTCCAGGCCAGCCCGCGCCCCCTCGCAGGACGTTGACGGCACTGTCGACCGGGATCGGCTGGGCGGTCAGCCATTCTTCGAGGTCACCGTCGATCACCGGCGCGCTCGACGCCTTCAGCGCTTCCACCGCCAGGTTGCGCTCGCCGGGCGCCTGGCGCTCGTGGGCAATGAACAGGTCGAAACGGCCGGCCTCCTCCACCTCGAACGGGACTTCCACCTCGTCGCCCGGCTTGAGCCCGTAGTACCGCCCGCCGCTCACGTAGGCCTCGCCGTCCCAGTCCTGCCGTCCGTAGCGTGGCTCGCCATCGATTGGGCTGCCGCGCTCTGCCTCGACGACGATCGGGGCCCGGGTCGAATCAGCCTCGGCACCAGCGTAGGGCGCTGCGACCGGATCATCGTGGACCGCGAGCAGAGCCATGAGCGCCTCGATGGTGCTCTCCGCTCCCGAGTTGAGGTTGACGCGGAAGCGATTGGCGCCAGCCAACCCGTCGTAGCCGCGGCCGGTTTCCAGGTCGTACATGGGTACGCCGGCCGGGTTGTCACCGAAGAACCACGCTGCGGCCAGGCCCGAGAGGCGACGGTACAGGTCGTCGCCGGTCGCGTCCGCGAGCTCGCTGTAGCCCAGCACCATCATCGCCTGGGCGTAGGCGATCTGGTCGTACCGGCGCGGGATCACACCTGTCTCCCGGATCATGCCAGTCGTCATCAACCGCCCGAACCACTCCTCCGCCTCCCGCCTCGCGCCCTCGATCCAGTCATCCCGTTCGAAGACTGCGCCGGCTCGCGCCAGCGCCTGGACGCTATGAGCGCCCCAGCCGTGCCAGTAGCTCAGGGACGTGGCGGTGCTCGGCCGGAGCCCGAACGGGTAGTCGTCGCTGTCGCCCACGCGGTACTGCGCGACCGCCTGGCCGAGGGCAAACGCGAGGCGGCTGGTGGTGGGATTCGGCTCGACCGCGGCGTACTCGGCCAGGCCCAGGAGCGCCAGGCTCGAGACATCCGTGCCGCCCTTGAGCAGCCAGCCTGGCACCCGCTCGCCATGCAGGTCCCCGTAGGTGCCCACGCTCACGAGCGCCCGCTCGAGGGCCGCCTCACCGCGGAGGTAGTGCCGCCGCAGACGCTCGGCATAGGGCGGATCCATCGAGCCAAAGGCGGCGATGCCGCGGGCGAGCGCCCATTGCCCGCGCGCAGCCCACCACCCCCAGTCCTCGTAGCTCGTGATCCCCTCCCGGTTGATCGTCCCAGCCCGGTCGCGCACGAAGTTGAAGTAGTCACCATCCTCGGCCTGGAGGTACATCACGAAGTTCAGCAACAGGCGGGCTCGTTCGAGAGCGGCCGCGTCGGTGGTGCGCTCGTGGAGATCCAGGTAGACGATGGCCGCACGCGCCACGTCGTCAACCGCGGCGATGCCCTCGCCCGAGGCGTCCACCCAGCGGTAGTGCGGGTGCTCGGAATAGATGTGAACGAGCGCCATGGGCTCGCCCTGGACCACGACCGGCTCCGTGAGGAAGTCGAGGTGGGCAGGGTTGATCAGGCCGACTCGCGCAGTCGGCGGCAGCTCGGGCGCGAGGGACGCGGTGGCCGGCGGCGCCGGCGATGGACTGACGTCCGGGCTGCCGCAGGCGGTCGCCAGGACGACGGCGGCAGCGACACCGGCGACGCGTCGAAGGGTCAGCCCTTCACCCCGCCGAGCTGGATCCCCTCGATGAACTGGCGCTGAGCCAGGAAGAACAGCACTATGACCGGCAGTGCCATGAGCCCGGACATCGCCATCATGTAATGCCAGCGGGGCGCTTCGTTCGAGAGGCTGGCTTGGAAGAACTGCAGCCCGAGCGGCATCGTGAAGCGTTCGATGGGTTGCTGGAGGTAGATGAGGGCACCCCGGAAGTTGTTCCAGTTGCCCTGGAAGCTCAGCACCGCCACGGCAAGCAGGACCGGTTTCACCAGCGGCAGCATCACGTGCCAGAAGACCTGCATCGAGTTGGCTCCGTCGACGATGGCAGCCTCCTCGATCTCCCGGCTCACCGTCAGGAAGAACTGGCGCAGCAGGAAGATGTAGAAGGGGCCCCACGCGAAGAGGGCGCCCACCGTCAGCGGGTCGTAGGTGTTGATCTGGCCCAGGACGCGCCAGATGATGAAGCTCGGGATGAGCGTCACGACCCAGGGCAGCATCATGGTGCTGAGCATCAGCACGAACAGGATGTTCCGGAACGGGAAGTTGAATCGAGCGAACCCGTAGGCTACCAGCGAGGCGCTGGCGAGCTCGCCGAACATCGCAAGGGCAGTCACGAAGATGGTGTTCATGAGCATCGCGCTGAAGGGCAGCGCGGTCCAGGCCTCGGCATAGTTGGACCAGAGCGCCGGGTCGGGGATCCATTCGGGCGGGAAGACGAAGAGCTGCGCCTGTGACTTGAGCGAGGTCGACAGCATCCAGATGAACGGCACCAGCGCGAAGATCCCGCCCAGGCCCAGGAGGATGTAGACGGGCAGCAACCGAAGTTGCTTGCGCAGCCCACGACGCCCCTCGCGGGCGCTGCCGCCCAGGACGGCCGCACCGCCAACCTGCTCCGCGGTCACTCCCCGAAGGCTCATTTTCTCGCCTCCGACTCGTAATAGACCCATGCCGCACTGGACCGGAACACCGCAAGGGTGAGCAGCAGGATGATCACGAACATGAACCAGGCGATGGCCGAGGCGTAGCCCATCTGGAAGAACTGGAACCCCTGCCCATAGAGGTATACGTTGAGGAAGGTGGGCGAGCCCGCTGGCAGCTGGATGAAGAGTGGCTGATCGAAGACCTGCACCGCCGCGATGATGCCCATCACGATCAGGTAGAAGAGGGTCGGGCTCAGCTGCGGCAGGGTGATGTGGCGCACGCGGGCCCACACGCCCGCTCCGTCCACGTTCGCCGCCTCGTACAGGTCCCTGGGAATGTTCTTGAGACCCGCGAGGACGATGACCGTGTTCGCCCCGAAAACGCCCCAGAAGCTCATGATCACGAAGCCCCACAGCAGCATGTCGCGGTCCAGGAACCAGCCCGGCGGCTTGTCACCGAAGAGCGACCAGATCGGCTCGGTGGCCGAGTTGACCAGTCCGCTGCGCGTGGGCAGGAACATCAGGCGCCACAGGAGCGCCGTCACGAACGCGGGCAGGATGGCCGGCAGGTAGTAGAGCGTTCGCCACAGGCCGATGCCCTTCACGCCCTGGTTGAGCATGATGGCAGCCACCACCGAGCCCACCAGGCCCAGGGGCACCGTCAACGCCGCATAGACCATGGTCAGGCGGACCGAGGGCCAGAAGTTGGGATCGCCGCTGATCAGCTTCTCGTAGTTGTCGAGGCCGACGAATTTCGGGGCCTGCAGGATGTTGTAGTCGGTGAAGCTGAAGTAGAGCGAGGCCACGATCGGACCCGCGTTCCAGATGAGCAGCCCCAGCAGCCAGGGCACCACGAGAGCCAGGCCCATCGCGGCATCGCCCCGGAGGCCCAGCCGGCGCAGCCCCTTGTTGGTGAGCCACATGAGCGCCACGATCGCGATCGCCGCGCCAACGTAATGGCTCAGTGTCGAGAGGTACCACTGGAGCTGCAGGGGCATGGGCGTCTCCCGAGAGGGTATCCGCTCGGGCGGCGCCGGAGCAGCCGCCCGAGCGACCTGCGGAGCCTAGGGCAGCAGTGCCTCCAGCTTCTCGCGCGCCCCCGGCGCGGCCTCCGACGGCGTGCTCTTGCCATGCCAGACGAGATCCTGGAATTCGCTCCAGAAGAGGCCGTCCCACTCCTGGTGGCGCGGGATGATGTTGAAGGCACGCATCTCCTCGGTCGCCGCGACGATGGCGTCGACCTGGCCTTCCTTCTGGGCCTTCCACTTCGCGGGGATGCTGGCCAGGATCGTCTCGGCCGTGGCCAGCTCCGGTCGCGGCGCGACGATCTTCCAGTGGTGGATCCCGTCGGTGAGAGCCGCGAGCGCCTTGGCCGCAAGGGCCGGGTTCTCGGTGGCGCTGTTGACGGCCGTCACAGCCACGTACGACAGGTTTGCGCGATTCTTCGGACCCTTGGGGACGACGGAGGCGCCGACGACATCGAGACCGTCGAACGTGTCGGCCGCACCGCCCATGAACATGGCCACGTTGCCGCCCTTGAACATCTCCCCGAAGCCCTGCTCGGTGATGGTCTCTTCACTTGGGCAGCACTCCTCGTTCCATACGAGGCTCTTGTAGAACTCCACCGCCTCCATCGCCTCGGGCGAGTCGATCGGGGACGAAGCGAGGTCGTCGGTGATCACCTCGCCGCCGGCCTGCCAGATGAACTGCTGGATGGGTGGCCAACCGCCGGCCGTGAAGCCGTACTTCCCATCCTTCGTCAACTCCACGGCAGTCTCGCGGAACTTGGTCCAGTCCCAGCTGTCATCCGGCGGATCGACGTTCGCCGCCTCGAAGATCGTGGGGTTGTAGTAAAGGACGAGCGGCTGCGAGATCCACGGCAGCCCGTAGACCTTGTCCTGGTACTTCGCCGGCTTGATCACGCCGGGGAAATAGTCGTCGAGCTTTGCCGCCGGGTTGTCCACGCCAGCCAGGTGCTCGGTGAGGTCGAGAAGCGCCCCGCGCGAGGCATAGCCCGCCACGTACTCCTGCGAGAGCCACATGAAGTCGGCTCCCGTACCGCCGGCGAGCGTCGTCTGCAGCTTCGTGTAGTAGTCGGCCGGCGCGGGCTCATGGACGATCTCGAAGTCCGTGGCCTCGGCATTGATCTTGTCGAGCACGAGCTCCTGGAGCTCCTTGGCCTCGTCCTCGCCCGCCCACGTGGTCAACCGGAACGTGACCTTCGGGCCTCCGCTCGCGGGGGGCGATCCTGTTGCCGCCGAACCGCCCGGGGATCCTCCCGACGGCGCCGTGGTTCCGCCGCCGGTGCCGCACGCGGCGGCGATGAGGACGACCGATAGCACAAAGGTGGGCAGCGCCCATAGTCTGCGTTCCATTGTGACCACAACTCCTCCTGGTGGTGCGAGATCCAGCGCAGGTCGCAGCAAATGCGCCACCGGCGCGCGCATCCCGTGGGGTGATCGTGCGCGCTTCGGCGCGCGAACGCAAGACTCAACGCCGCGGCAGTTGGCGGGTCCACTACCCTTGCTGCCCGTGACCGAGCTGTTCCAACGCCATCCGGCGAACCCGCTCCTGACCGCCGCGGACATCCCCGCCCACGTGGCGTCCGCGTTCAACCCGGCCGCGACCGAGATCGACGGTGAGGTCCTGCTGCTGGTGCGGGTCGAGGACGGCCGCGGGATCTCTGCCCTGTGGGTCGCACGGAGTCGCGACGGCGTGTCGGACTGGCGGGTGGAGGCCAGCCCGCTGCTCTCCCCGGTCGAGACGTACGAGGAGTGGGGCTGCGAGGACGCCCGGATCACCTTTGTGCCAGAGCTTGGCGCGTGGGTGATCGCCTACACCGCCTATTCCTCCCTCGGCCCTGCCGTCGCCCTGGCCCGGACACGCGATTTCCGGTCCGTCGAGCGGCTCGGCGTCGTTCTCTCGCCGGAGAACAAGGATGCGGCGCTCTTTCCGCGTCGGGTCGACGGCCAATGGGTCATCCTGCACCGGCCCGTGGCTGGCGGGACGGGTCACATGTGGCTCGCATCCTCGCCGGATCTCATCCATTGGGGTCGCTCGGCGATGGTGCTGCGGGCACGGGGCGCGGTCTGGTGGGACGGCGCCCGCATCGGCGGTGGCGCTCAGCCGCTCGAGACGCCGGAGGGCTGGCTCCTGCTCTACCACGGCGTCAAGCAGATGGTCAGCGGGCCGGTGTACCGGGTGGGGCTTGCGCTCCTGGACCTCGACGATCCCACGCGACCGGTGGCCCGGACCGACGACTGGGTCTTTGCACCGGAAACGCCCTACGAACGGTCCGGTGATGTGCCGAATGTCGTGTTCCCGTGTGGCGCGCTGCTGCGCGATGGCGTGGTGTGGATGTACTACGGCGCAGCCGACTCGAGCGTCTGCCTCGCAACGGCCCGCCTGGACGAGCTGATCGCGGCCGTGAAGCGCCGCTCGATGGAGGAAACGTGAGCGAGTCAGGGTTCGTGGAGGTCCCGGGCGGGCGGCTCTACTACGAGGCGCAGGGCTCGGGCCCTCCCCTCCTGCTGCTCCACGGCGGCCTCGGGAACCTGCGCATGTGGGACGTGCAGGCAGCTCCCCTCGCGGAGCGATACCGGGTAATCCGCTACGACCGGCGAGGCTTCGGCAGAAGCGAGACCGAGCATGTGGCCTTCTCCGACCGGGCCGATGCGTTGGCCGTTCTCGAGCACGCGCAACCGGGCGCACGCTCCTGCCACGTCATCGGTCAATCGATGGGAGGCACGCTGGCGCTGGACCTGACGCTCGATCGGCCGGATGCCGTGAGCTCGTTGACGCTCGTGGCCGCCGGCGCGAGCGGACTGAAGGCGGAGCTGCCCGACGGGGTCACGCCGGCGCCCTTCGAGGAGATGCAGCGCCTCTGGGAGACCAAGGCATGGGATCGGCTGGCTGACCTCCGGACGCAGGTCTGGGTCGACGGCTGGGGTCAGCCGCCCAGCCGCGTCGATCCCGCGGTGCGCAGCCGCGTCCACGACTGGATCCTCACGACATTTCAGGCCGAGAACGAGGAGGGCGAGCCGCAGCCGCTGGACCCGCCCGCGGCCGGACGGCTGGGCGAGGTCCGCGCGCCCACGCTGGTGATGGTAGGAGGCGTGGATGAGCCGGCGGGCGTGATCAACGGGCGCACGATCGCCGCCCGGATCGAGGGCGCCCGTCTCGTGGAGTTCCCGACTGCCGCCCACATGATCCAGCTCGAGGAGCCTGAGCGCTTCATCCGGGTCGTGATGGGTTTCCTGGCCGAGGTTGATTCGGCGCGTGGATCGCCGGCAACGTGAAGATGTAGCTCGTGCCGGTACTCCCCGGGCCTGGGGCGCTGCTGTTCGACCTGGACGGCACGCTCGTCGATACGGTCGGCACGCGAATCCGAGCGTGGACGGAGGCCCTTGGACAGGTGGCGCTGCCCACCGCGCGCGACCAGATCGCCGACCTCATCGGGCTCGATGGACGTCAGCTCGCGCGGGAGGTCGCCGCGGCTGCCGGCCGCGATCTGAGCGACGCCGAAGCCGAGGCGCTCGATCGCGAGGCGGGCGAGATCTACGGC
>Ga0136621_1000735_pt1 | contig 13120 bp, 11 predicted proteins | sample AntDryUQ445A2306_FD_104673 | JGI IMG/M metagenome (GOLD analysis project Ga0136621, IMG submission 104673) | Polar desert sand microbial communities from Dry Valleys, Antarctica - metaG UQ445A (23.06) | ecosystem: Environmental > Terrestrial > Soil > Desert | place: Antarctica: Dry Valley...
CTTCATGTACTTCAGGCAGTTTTTTATATTTTGATTTAATAGTAATCTACGGTTAGTTTTTCACATGGTGTGCATAAAATTATTTTTCTATGACGGGAAAGCGAATTTCAGAAAAAGAAAATGAAATAAAAAATTTTATATGCCAGTTTTTTTTGTTACTAAATAGTTCCTGTCTTACTAATTTTTATCGCCCCTATTTTTCAAAATAGAACTCTAAAACGGCCAGGTTAAATGCCAGCCCAAACCGACCTTGTTGATTAGCACCTCTTTACGTTTTTTCATTTTATTACTACCTGTACTTTTAAAAAAAAATGTATATATCTCCAATAATAAGATCAATGGTTTCGGTTTCTTTAGCCACTATCGTGTCTCTCACTATATGATGCTCATATTCATACCCAGGTGCGATAAATAAATTATGAATCACAGCATTTACTTTTTAATTTTTAGATCCTGATTAAAATAGGATATTACTATTTTCCCCAAAAGAATAAAATATTCAATCCAGCTTTTTGTATTGGAGATGGCCAAGGTAAGATGGGAAAGGGCTTCAACTATTTAGTCGGACAATAAATATAATGTAGTTTAATTTGCTTTACAAATGATTCTTGAATGAAACGTTTTTTTTATTATGTATTGTTAATTGCCATACTTAGTATAGCCGCTTGCAAATCGGCTCGCATTACTTCTTCTGTTACAGAGGACGGAAAATTTGAAGTAGTATTTGTGCAGGTAAATGATGTGTACGAGATATCGCCTTTATCAGGCGGCAAATCAGGAGGCCTGGCAAGAGTTCATACATTAAAAAAACAATATCTGCAGTCTAATCCTAATACCTTCCTGGTTATGGCAGGCGATTTTCTAAGCCCCTCTGTTTACAATAGTTTAATGCATGAAGGCAAGCGCATACGTGGCAAACAAATGGTTGATGTAATGAATGCAGCAGGAATGGACTTGGTTATATTTGGTAATCATGAGTTTGATTTTTATGAAAATGAGTTACTTGATAGAATTAATGAGTCAGCTTTTCAATGGATTTCCTCCAATACTTTTCAGCAGGTAAAAGATAGCATAATCCCTTTTGCAAAAATAATGCGCAGTTTTACCATACCCATGCCTGAATATATTATCATGCGGCTGAAAGATAAGGACGGAACAACTGCCAACATTGGAATTATCGGATTGACAATTCCTGTTAATAAAGCAGAGTATGTCAATTATTCTGACCCATTAATTACAGCAAAGAAAATTTACAATCGAATAAAAGATTCAGTTGACGCTTTTGTAGCCATCACACACCAGTTTGCAGGTGACGATAAAAAACTGGCGGCAGAAATTCCCGGTATAACTGTTATCCTCGGGGGCCATGAACATCGAATGATATTTGAAAAAGTTGGAGGCGTTTATATTACCAAAGCACATTCAAATGCACGTTCGGCCTATATTGTAAAAATACAAATCGATAAAACCGCAAAAAGAGTAAATGTAGTGCCTGAGTTAAAATATATCGATGAATCTATTGCATTGGATAGCGCAACAAACAGGGTTGTACAAAAATGGGAAGATATTGCAGAAAAGAATTACAGTGCATTAGGCTTTGATCCAAAAAAAATAGTAGTGAGCAATTTGGACTCTTTGGACGGTCGTGATGACAATACGCATTATGGATCTACCAATTTAACGAAGCTAATTGTTGCGGCTATGGTGAATGCTGCTCCACAGGCTGATGTAGCGATTTTTAATTCCGGAGCAATAAGAATTGATGAAATTTTAAAGATGCCACTGGCTCAGTATGATATTTTACGCACACTACCATTTGGAGGTGGCATACGTGAAGTAGATATGAAAGGCAGCTTGTTAATAAAAACACTTGACCAGGGAAAGGATAATAAGGGCGGCGGGGGTTTCTTACAATACAATGAAGATGTAAGCTATGATCCTGATGATAAACAATGGATATTAAAAAGCGTTCCCATTGATTCTTCAAAAATATACCGGGTCGCGTTGACTGATTTTCTTATAACCGGAAGGGAGGTGAATTTGAGTTACCTGAATCTTAATAATCCTGAAATAGTAAAAGTGTACGAAGCGCAAACCATGGTTTCACATGATCAATCGGATATAAGGCTCGCGATTATAAGATACCTGGAAATAAGAAATACTCCCGTGCCCTAAAGTGGAGTCTTAAAATCTCTTTATTTTCATGCAGAGAACACTGACTATAAAATTGCTTCCCTCAGAGGCAGATCAACCAGAAACGATCAAACATTTATTAGCAAAAGCGTGTGGTGTAACTGAAGAAAATATTTCCGGTTTCAATATCATAAAAAAGTCCATTGATGCAAGGGGCCGTCAAGTATGGATACAGCTTTCATTAAAAGTATTTATTGATGAACCTTACGTACCTGTACATTTAATTCCTTTGCAACTGAAAGATGTGCGACATGCAAATAGGAAAGTAATTATTGTGGGCGCCGGACCCGCTGGTCTTTTTGCTGCTATTAAGTTAATTGAATGCGGCATCAAACCCATTATATTAGAAAGGGGAAAGGATGTCCGGGCCCGGCGCAGAGATCTCGCAGTTCTTAATAAAAAAGGACTTGTAAATCCGGAAAGCAATTATTGTTTTGGTGAAGGTGGCGCCGGCACTTATAGCGATGGTAAATTATATACACGAAGCAAAAAACGCGGCGATGTACAACGAATTTTACACAGCTTTGTACATTTCGGCGCAGATAAAAAAATACTTTACGAAGCACACCCTCATATTGGCACTAATAAATTGCCTGAGATCATTACCAACATGCGGGAAAAAATTATTGCCTGCGGAGGTGAAATTCATTTCGAAAAAAAACTGATAGATTTTACCATTAAAAATAATGTTTTAACGGATGTTATTACTGCTGATGGAGATAGTCTTAGTGGGAATGCAATTATTTTAGCAACCGGTCACTCAGCCCGCGATATTTATGAATTATTACTCCAAAAAAAACTTCAGATAACCTTTAAGCCCTTTGCCCTCGGTGTGAGGATTGAACATCCGCAAGCGTTGATTGATGCGGTACAATATCACCTCACCCCCGGCCCCTCTCCATCCGCCAGCTGGCGGATAGAGAGGGGAGGCATACGATCAATCTTTTTACCACCTGCATCATATAGTTTAGTAGAGCAGGTGAATGGTAAAGGCGTGTTTTCTTTTTGCATGTGCCCCGGAGGAATTATTGCGCCGGCGGCTACCAACAATAATGAAATCGTTCTCAATGGATGGTCACCATCCAAAAGAAATAATCCTTACGCTAATAGTGGCATAGTGGTAAATATTGAAGAAAAGGATGTGCAGGATTTTAAAAAATACGGGACTTTGGCGGGTATGCATTTCCAACAATCAATAGAGCAAAAAGCATTTATAGCCGGTGGTGGAAATTTGGTAGCTCCTGCGCAAAGGCTGATTGATTTTTCTAAAAATATTGTTTCCTCTTCCTTACCCGATTGCAGCTATGTACCGGGCATACAGGCTGCAGACTTAAATAATGTGCTTCCTGCATTTGTGCATCAATCTTTAAAAATTGCCCTCAGGGAATTTGCAAAAAAGATGAAGGGTTATTATACGAATGAAGCGGTTCTTGTGGCAACCGAATCCAGGACATCTTCGCCTGTAAGAATTGATAGAGATGCAAAAAGTTTGGCACACCCACAGGTAAGAAATCTATATCCCTGTGCAGAAGGCGCTGGATATGCGGGTGGCATTGTAAGTGCAGCTATGGATGGAGAAAATATTGCAGCAAAAATTGCAGCTATTCTTAATTAAAGCACATCATCGGCAATTGATAAATGAAGTTTATGAAAATGATTTAGGAACCGCATGTTCGATTTTGCTTCGATTATCCTGTTTAGAGGGGGACCATCTCCTAAAATGAAAATTATTCCTTAAAATTAGTGCCCAACGCATTAGCGGGTGGGTCTTATTAATTTTTTGGCATCAAATAATTGTTAGCAGTACATTGCGTCCCAATTGTATACACTATAAATAGCTGCTATGATCCTTGAGCTTCAGAATTTAAAGAAATACTTCGCTACACAAAAAGCTGTAGATGATATTAGCCTGTCCATTGAACAGGGAAGTATTTTTGGATTATTAGGCCCAAATGGTGCCGGTAAAACTACCTTACTTCGAATGATCACCGGTATTTTTTATCCCGATGAAGGCGATATTTTATTCAATGGCAAACCCTTTGATCCCATCAATGACATACAATATATTGGCTATATGCCCGAAGAGCGAGGCCTGTATAAAAAAATGAAAATTGGCGAACAGGCTTTGTACCTCGCACAGCTTAAAGGTTTAAAAAAAGATCGTGCGATGGAGTTGATAAAGGAATGGTTTGTAAAACTGGAAATGCAAAGTTGGTGGAATAAAAAAGTGGAAGACCTTTCAAAAGGTATGTCGCAGAAATTGCAATTTGTTACTACTGTCTTACATCGTCCTAAACTGATTATTTTGGATGAACCATTCAGTGGTTTAGACCCAGTGAACAGCAATATTATTAAAGATGAAATTTTTAACCTGGCTAAAACAGGCTGCACAGTTATTTTTAGCACACACCGCATGGAGCAGGTAGAGGAAATCTGTGATCATATTGTTTTAATAAATAAGGGCAAGAAGATTTTGGACGGAACTGTAAAAGGTATAAAGCAGCGATTTAAAGAAAACATTTTCCGGATAGGTTTTGATGAAACACCTGCTACCAATTACAATAATACATTTGAAATTATTAAACAAAATGATGATCATTCATTGATGGTGAAGATCAACGAAGGCTATAAACCAAACGATGTATTAAATTATTTTTTACAACAGCAATCTTCCATCGTAGCTTTTAACGAAATGCTTCCTTCTATCAATGATATTTTCATTCAATTGGTAGAAGGCACACCGGCTGCCCGTCAATTTCAACCCGTAACCGACTAAATTATTTTCAATGAATAAAATCTGGCTAATTATAAAACGCGAATATTTAACACGTGTACGCAAAAAAACATTTATCCTCACAACCATTCTAACCCCTTTGCTTTTTGCAGGCATTTTTGCTGTCGTCATTTTTATAACAATAAAAAATGTATCGAACGAAAAAGTAGCCGTGGTAGACCAGGGCGGCTACTTAAAATCAAGCCTTGAAAGTAATAAAACCGTAACCTACCAATTCGTAGCAGATGTTGACACCAGTAATTTTGTAGCAAAAGGTTATTCCGCTGTTTTATTTGCACCTCACACTGGCATAAATCAGACGGCCAATTTTAAATTAATAACAGAAAAAAGTTTAAACCGTATAGCCAATACAAAGATTGAAAGAGATATCAGCCGTGCACTGGAAAATAATATGATCAGCCAGGAACTGAAGATTGATCCCAAACAAATTGATTCTATTAAAAGCCGTGCAGAAAATATCAGCGTTGAAACAAGTAAAAAAGGCGAAGGTGGTAAGTTAGAAAGCAGCAGTTTTGATGTGGCAAATGGCATAGGATATATTACAGGCTTCCTGATTTATATAACACTGTTTATTTATGGAACAATGGTAATGCGTGGTGTAATGGAAGAAAAAACAAATCGTATTGCTGAAGTCATTATTTCATCTGTAAAGCCTTTTCAATTAATGATGGGAAAAATCCTGGGTATTGGAGCAGTAGGCTTAACTCAATTCCTGATATGGATCGTATTGATCTCTGTAATTTCCGGCGTACTTTCTTCCATGATACCTCCGGAGGTTTTAGACCAGGTGCAACAAAATAATAGCCAGGTGCCGGGCTCTTCTCAACAGGGTTCCGAGGCTATCCGCAATTTAGCCGCGGCACAAAACACTTTATCCTCCATCAATTGGGGGCTGGTAGTTTTTTCATTTGTTTTTTATTTTATTGGTGGCTATCTTTTTTATGCTGCTCTTTTTGCCGCTGTTGGCAGTGCGGTAAATGAAGATCCGCAGGATGCACAAAGTATGACGTTCCCGGTAATTATGCCCATCATCCTGGCCATCGTTATCATGATTAATGCTATTAATGATCCTGGTGGGTCACTCGCTACCTGGTCAAGCATCATACCTTTCTTTTCGCCCATTGTAATGATGGCCCGTATTCCATTTGGCGTGCCCGACACAGTTCCCTACTGGCAATTAGGATTATCAATGGCTTTATTAGTGCTTGGGTTTTTATTTACCACATGGCTCAGTGCAAAAATTTACCGCACTGGCATTTTAATGTATGGCAAAAAACCTTCCTGGAAAGAAATGATAAAATGGATAAGGAGGTAAAATTTATTTAGCCGGCAAATGAATACTATTTAGCTTTTGTTGCGACGCTCCGTTTATCTGCCGTAATGCTTTTGGGCATTGCGCAGTCATTCTTTACCTTGTTCAAACTTTTCACTTAGTAGTTTGTTGCCCCTCTTTTTCGAAAATTCCATTCTCTCAAGCGCTAAAGCTTACCACTCAACAAATATTTAATGAAAAAATAATCTCACTACGAAATGTATCGTATATTTGACTTAAATTATTTAATAACTAAACAAGTGTTATGAAAAGCGTCATCAATTTCAAATATGCGGGAATAATCGCTCTTGTTGCCTCGCTTATTTTTTCAATTACCGCATGGAATCAATCTGCGCCATACCAACCAACACAAAAGGACACGGTTCCTAAAACCCGTGAAAAAAAGATACGGGATTTAGACGAAGCGCTGTTAGAATTGGACAAGGCAAAATTAGAATTGAATAAAACAGATTGGGAAAAGATAGATCGTGAGATTAAAGAGTCACTAAAAAATATTAATCCTGATAAAATTAAGGCAGAGGTAGAAAAAGCCATGAAAGATGTGGACTTTGATAAAATAAAAGTTGATGTAGAGAAAGCAATGAAAGAAGTTGATGCTTCAAAAATTAAAATGGAAATAGATGCCTCCCTTGCAAAAGTGGATATGGAAAAAATAAAATTGGAATTAGAAAAAGTGAAAGACATAGATTTTTCGAAAATGGAAGCCGAGTTAAAAAAGATTAAACCGGAATTGGAAAAATCGTTGGCATATGCGAAGATTAGTATTGAAAAAGCAAAAGAGGAATTAAAAGAGTACAAATCATTTGTAGATGGCTTAGAAAAAGATGGACTGATCAATAAAAAAGCTCCGTATAAAATTGAACACAAAGATGGTGTGCTAAAAATTAATGATAAAACTCAACCCGCTGATGTTTACAACAAGTACCGTACATTTTTAGAAAAGCATAAAAACTTTACACTGAAAAAAGATGTTGATGATTTTAATATAGATATTGACTAATACTGCCATTGGCTAACTGCAAAGAAGCCCGTTGGAAGCAGGCTTTCACTTGCATAAGACCTCACAGGTTTTAAAAACCTGTGAGGTCTTTGTTCTTCCGACATGGACATAAAAAAAGCTGCCCTTAAGACAGTTCCTTTCTTAAAAAAATCAACCGGTATTATTCAAAATCAAAAAAATGAGAAGGGCCTGGCATAAAATCAAAACTTGAGTGTTCACCCATACTGATATTTAGCTGACACGCTTCATCGACTCTTGCAATAATTTTTTCTTTCGACACTCTTTTAAAACCATCTTTTTCAAAAACAAATTTATATGTGCCCGGCTTAAGATCGTCAAATGAATAATTACCATTTGAATCTGTCCATACGGTTTTTTCTTTTTTTGCAACTAAGTAAGCGGTAACACTTACATTACTTAACGGTTTTTTTGAGCTAATATCAAACACACCTCCTACTACATCCTGTTTTCTTACAGTCTCAATATCATCCCCCGGAGTTATGTTTGCTTTTGCCGTAAACGAAATTAAAATAGTAAAAAGAGAAAGCAGAAGTAATTTGTATTTCATGTTTGTAAATTGAATGGTGAATCTTCAAACCCATTCGCCCTATACCTTAAAATCATATTGTTTTTATAGGATTGTCTGATGCTTCAATAAATTCCTGCCACATATTCTGAACAATTTTTCCTGCCGGTAAAATATCATTTAGTAAAGCACTTACCTGTCCTATTTCTAATTCCCCCTCATCCAGGTTACCTTCGTGCATTCCGGTTTTAGCCCTGGCGCGTCCTAAAATTTTTTTTAACTCATTTTCATCTGCACCTCGTTTTTCCGCTTCTTCTACCTGCCTAAAAAAATTATTTTTTAGTATTCGCACCGGTGTCAACTTTTTTAAAGACAATTGCGTATCTCCTTCCGCTGCATGAATGACCGCTTGTTTAAAAGCATTGTGAGAAGAGGCCTCATTACTGGCTACAAAGCGGCTTCCTACCTGCACTCCTTCTGCGCCCAATACCATAGCTGCAAACATTTGCCTGCCTGTAGCAATGCCACCCGCAGCCAATACCGGAATGGAAACAACATTTACTACAGCGGGAGTCAACACCATTGTTGTAGTTTCCTCCCGGCCATTATGACCGCCAGCTTCAAAGCCTTCTGCTACCACTGCATCACACCCTGCTTCCTGGGCCTTTAACGCAAATTTGCTGCTGCTTATTACATGTACAACTTTAATTCCCTGGTCTTTAAAATGCCCAGTCCAGGTTTTTGGATTGCCGGCAGAAGTGAAAACAATCTTCACACCTTCTTCAATAATTATTTTAATATGCTCTTCGGCGTTTGGGTAAAGCAGCGGCAGATTGACACCAAAAGATTTTTGCGTGGCAGCTTTGCATTTTCTAATATGTTCTCTCAAAATATCCGGGTACATACTTCCTGCTCCAATCATACCTAAACCACCAGCATTGCTAACTGCACTGGCTAATTTCCAGCCGCTCGCCCAGATCATGCCGGCTTGTATTATTGGATAATCAATTCTAAAAAGTTGTGTAATACGGTTAGAAAAGCCCCCTATCCCGCGGGGGAGATAGTTAGGAGCATCTGCCCCCTGCCCCCCGGTGGGGGAACTTAGGTTATTATTTTCATCTCTATCTTCAATCATATTTTAAAAGTATAGGCGTTGAACCGAAAAATGACTTGTATCAATAATGCTGGTTGCACAATGTTCAATAGCGTTACAAAAGTACAAGTGTGCGCAACGAACGATGATAGTAGTAATGCAGATTAGTAAATATTTTTTGCCGAAAAATTATTTTTTGCTACCTTATACCCTCTTCCCCCTATCTCAACTCGACACAATCATTTTTTTACAATTAAAACTAACAGCAATGAGAAATTTATTTATTCTCTTACTTCTTATTCCGGTTTTTGGAATGAGCCAGGACAAGAATGTTATTAATGTTTTTAGAGTGTTTCCAAAAGTTGACAGGGTATTAGAGTTTGAAAAGGCGTTGGTTGCCCATGCACAAAAATATCATACCGGCGACTGGAAATGGCGTGTTTCCGAAATCCAGTCAGGCCCTGATGCCGGTGGTTACAACATTACAGAAGGCCCACACACCTGGGACCAGATTGATAAGCGGGGTGACCTTGGCGCTGCGCATCAGACTGACTGGAATAAAACAGTTGCTATACACCTTACAGATAAAAGTCAATCCACTTACGCGGTGTTTAATGCAGAGTTGAGTAACGCAGGATTGACAGATTATTCTGATAAATATGCGGTAACGCATGTCTTTACCAAACCTGGTATGCTTGGAGATGCAAGAGAAAATTTGAAAAACATGAAAAAAACCTGGATAGCCAGCAACGAGGCTGTGGTAGTGTATGAAGCCAGCTCTTCCGGCCCTCCTCAATTGATCATCGTAACAAGGTATAAAGGCGGATTAAAAGAAAGACAAACCGGTTTTCTGAAACCTTTGCCCGAAAGGTTTACTGCTGCAAACGGCGAAGGTTCTTTTCAAAAGTGGGTAGAAGCCACTCAGAAAACAGTTGATCATTCCTGGTCAGAATTATTGTTTACGAGGGCAGATCTTAGTTCGAAATAAGTTTTTTTAATCCTTTATTGTCGCTGATTCGTAACTAACGATTTCCTCAGTGCTATTATCGCTAATTGTAAACGCCCAGTCCCTGCCAATGCTCCAATAGCTATAAAAGAAGGATGACTGGGTGGAATAGAAACGCTGGACTGCTCTTGCTGTCCTGTATATTATTAATAAACATGCGATCAGTTAACAATTAAAAACAAATAAAAATGAAAAAAGTGGTCGTTCTATTTAATGCTCCTGGGGGCACATCTGAACAATATGATAAGATATGGGATGGCTTGAGAGCAGCAGGAGAATCAAATCCAAAAGGACTCATCTCCCATGTTGGAGCTGCAAAACCAGATGGTAGTTGGTTTGTTTGTGACATTTGGAAATCAGAAGAAGATTTCAAAGAATTTGGCAAAGTATTAATGCCTATTGTCGCTTCAACAGGTATGCCAATTTCTGAGCCAATGATCTTACCGGCTCACTATGTTTATACCGGGGAAAAAGAAACTATGAGCGCATAGTAAAAACACGATTGCAAAATGATGTAACAAATCGGGTGAAACTCATAAGCGCTTCACCCTTTTTTATTTTTCGTCAGGCACTTCTACTCATCACTATTGTATAAGCACCCCACACGCCTTGGAAATCTATTTATTTTAAGCTACTGCCACTGCTTTATTTACCAGGCTCGCGGCTTCGCTTAATTGAATGGCTGATTGCACTTTCAACCCGCTTTCATCAATCAGTTTTTTTGCTTCTTCCGCATTGGTACCTTGCAATCGTACAATAATAGGAATATCAATAGTTCCCATATTTTTATAAGCGTCAATTACACCTTGTGCCACGCGGTCGCAGCGTACTATACCACCAAAAATATTAATGAGAATGGCTTTTACCTTCGGATCTTTCATAATAATACGGAAGCCTGCTTCCACGGTTTGTGCATTGGCTGTACCACCGACATCTAAAAAGTTGGCAGGCTCGCCACCACTTAATTGTATCATGTCCATCGTTGCCATAGCCAAACCGGCGCCATTTACCATGCAACCCACATTGCCATCTAATTTTACAAAATTCAAATTGTGTTTACCAGCCTCCACCTCGGTTGGATCTTCTTCATTTACATCACGCAGCGTTACCAGATCACCATGACGCATCAATGCATTATCATCGATATTCATTTTACAATCCACTGCTATAATTTTATCATCAGCTGCTTTAAATAGTGGATTAATTTCCAGCATGGCACAATCAAGGCAACAATATGCACTATAAAGATCAGTAACAAACTTCATCATGTGTTTAAAGGCTGCACCGCTAAGTCCAAAGTTGAATGCAATTTTGCGGGCCTGATAACCTTGTAGATTTCCGCCAGGATGCACCCACTCTTTAAAAATTTTATCAGGGGTTTTATGTGCTACTTCTTCAATGTCCATACCGCCTTCCGTGCTATACATAATTACATTTTGTCCCTTTGCCCTATCCAATAAAATAGAGAGATAAAATTCCTGCCGTTCGCTGGGCCCGTCGTAATACATATCCTGCGCTACATATATTTTGTTTACCACTTTACCCGCCTCACCGGTTTGTATAGTCACTAATGTACCGCCTAATATCTTCGCAGCAAAATCACTGACCTCAGCCAATGACCTGGCAACTTTTACACCGTTGATACCTGTTTCTTTTATTTTTCCCTTTCCCCTGCCTCCTGCATGTATCTGTGCTTTTATTACGGTAAAACTGCTGCCGTGCATTGTTTTAATTTGCCGGTAGGCTTCTTCAGCTTCGTGAATAGTGCCGCAAACGAAGCCTTCCTGCACGGGAACATTGTATTTCTTCAGTAATTCTTTTGACTGGTATTCATGCAGATTCATTGTAATGGTTTGCGGCAAAAATAAGAAGATAGGAATTAGCAGGAATAGTAAGTTTTAGTAAGGTTTCTATTTTCTGGTTTCTCGTTGTTTTGCGATTCTCGTTGTTAAGTGCGATGTTGATCTTTCTGTCTCTCTTGCTCTAAATGTTCTTTCTATCGCCTTATTCCGCACGTCGTTAAAGACTAACTTTTCTGTAATAAAAACCATAGCGGGATACAGCGTCTGCGGTATTTTCGAGTAACACGCCAGGCTAATTAAATTATGGGAAAAGATACAACGGGTAATGACGGTTGCCTGCGGGCTGGCCTGTCCGGGCACGCGGAGCGATTGCACCGGACTTGACTTTTTTGCTCCACTTTTTGCGTCAAGGCAAAAAGTGGAAGAAGACTAATTGTGATTGAAAATGTTTATAACCAAAGTCTTTGAGATCCTTCCACAGCCTGTACTGAGGTACGAAGTATCAGGATGACAGATGAAAAAGTGTACACATCAACATTATTTAAGAACTTTCCCGCATGAAGTTTTTACTTGTAGTAATGGGGATATTTGTTTTTTTATCCTGTGCACAAACAAAAAAGATAAGTATAAACAATCGTGAAGTAACAGCCCTTACTGGAACCGAATTTTATAAAAAGGCCGCAGCTTATAATTGGCAACAAAGAGATTCATTGGCGCTAAAAGAATTGCTTGCAGGCAATCTGCCATCTTTTCTAAAAAAATTTGTACCGGTTCATATTTCTTTAAAAGATTCAGTAACAAACAAAACTATCAGGGCAACTTATTTTGTTAGCCCTGATTATTTAAGTATTGGAAATGATGAAGACTGGGCACGCATTCCACTTACACCCATGGCGGCACAAAAAATTGCTGATGCCTGGCAATGCTTTTTGCCTACAAGCAAAATTTCAGACGATATTTATAATACTGCAAAACTAAAATTGGAACCGATCCCTATGTATGCTTTGCGTGACAGCACACCCACCATGTATCATCATCACCTGATAATTGAAGGCCAAAGAAAAAAACGCAAAGGATTAATTGCAGGAATAAAAAAAGATGTCGTTATTAGCGGAAAGGTCATCAGGGATACAAAACCCAATCGCGTAGCTATTTATGGCTGGCACAAGCCCAATGGAAAAGCTATTCAACCTGTTTATACCGGACATGTAAACTGGTATGTTGATTATAGTCATGGCATTCGTTTGGTGTACCGGCAAATAAAAATCAATAATAAATGGATGGACTATATAGATGTATTAAAAGATCCCATTTTAAAAAGACTTCTTTGCGATGAAGAATATTGTGATTTCTATAAATATCCGTATTAAAGC
>Ga0136621_1000736_pt1 | contig 13118 bp, 5 predicted proteins | sample AntDryUQ445A2306_FD_104673 | JGI IMG/M metagenome (GOLD analysis project Ga0136621, IMG submission 104673) | Polar desert sand microbial communities from Dry Valleys, Antarctica - metaG UQ445A (23.06) | ecosystem: Environmental > Terrestrial > Soil > Desert | place: Antarctica: Dry Valley...
CGGTCTCGTGTGGGCCAATGCGGTGCTCGAAGTCGAGAATGCCAAGGGTGAGACGCGAGTCGTCGGGCAAATCGGTCGACTCGACAACACGCTGAACAACGCGAAGCTCTGGCGTCCCAGGGGCGACTTTCGCGAGCGTTTCGTACAACAAAGCCACAACGCGGTCGTCGTCAATCGCGCCCTCGCGCTCGAGAATCACCTTGTTGAGATTCGGCTCGGTGGTGAAGCGAAATCGCCCGCCCTCGACCCGCGCGTACCAGAGCAGCTCGCGGAGGCTGTCACGGATGTCGTCGACGAGGCCACGGCCGAGCCCCGGTCGGGCGACTCCGGCGAGCATCTGAGCGGCGCTCCCGCCGAGCACCCTGTCGGGACCGAACGAGTACAGGAAGGCGGTCGTCGCTAGCCCGGTGGCGACGCGGAGTTCCTCCGCTTGGCCGCCGCGACGCCGATCCTCTTCCGGCGCCTTGGAGTCGGGCCGGATGATGTCAGCGTTCAGCGCCGACTTGTAGGACTCGTTTACAACCTTGAGAACCTCCCCGCGAACGCCGTCATCGGCGAGGTCAACATCGCCGACATGGATCAGCGGCGCGGTCGAGCCCCGAAGAGAGAGAGCTTTGACGGTATGACCAAGCAGCCTGAGCGCACCGCGCGTGCGCTGGAACCCCGACAGCGAGCCCCAGCGATTTTGGAGGAGGTCGACAAGGTCCGGGTGAAACGGGTACGCGGCCACGATCCGGTCACGGAAAGCCGTCTCGCGGTAGTTAGGCGGGATTGCGTCACCAAGGTCGCGCACGTAGTAGTCGGCATACGCACTTGCGACCCGCCGCCGATCTTCCTCGGCGCCCTGCGTCGTGAATAGCCGCCGGGCGAGAATCGGGAAGATGTCGTCGCCCTCAACCGGGGTGACAACGTTCTCCTGTCGCCCGACTACCTTCTCGAGCGTTTCAAGCAGCTGCTCGCCTTGTATCGAGTAACTCTCGGGACGAGACGAGGTGAGTGTGGCGATCATTGCCACCCGGTCGACGCCCGCGACTGCTGTCGAGAGTTCCTTGATGAGCGTCAGCGTCGTTGCGGCGAGATCACCATCGCCTGTCGTGACCGGCAGCGCCTTGACGAGGTATTCGAGGACCTCGTCAAGCAGGACAAGGCACGGTGCGCACGATGAGAGCAGGGCTGCGAGCTGCGTAGTACTCGACCCCTCGAGGTTGGCATCCTGCGCGGCGACCTCGGCAAAAGAACCCGCGCCACCGAGCCGGTAGGCGAGGTGCCCGAGAAGCGTCTTCACCTGAAGTCCCGGCTCGACTTCGGTGGGCCGGCCGGCGAGGATTGCCGACCCGTCGAGAACCACGACGCGCGCTGATGGAAAGGCTGTGCGGCCGGTTCTCTGGGCAAGGTCGCGACCACACGCGGTCGCAAACACGGCCTCCGGATCGCTGAACAGGTGATACGCGGCGAGCAGCGTGTGCGTCTTGCCACCGCCGAACTCCGTCTGCATCCGGTAGACACCCGCTGCGGCCGGGTCGCCGTCCAGGCGGCGGAGCAGCTCATCGAGAACAGCGGCCAGGTTCTGGGTCAAGAACGTCTGCTCATAGAAGAGGGTCGGATCCCGGTACTCGCGCCGTCCATGCCCCCCCGCCGCGAGGCCGAGGTCGGCAGCGAAGCTCGACTCGTCGAACGAGCCGTCGGCAATGTCCGGCCGCGGGATCGCAACCTCGCGCCAGGTCGGCAGCTCCGTCATCGTCCGGCCTCGTCGAAGAGCCGCATGACCTCGCTCGGCTGCGTCTCGCGCGCGGCAGCGACAACCTGCTCGCGCCCGCCGAGAAGGTTGACGAGCATCGTTCGCTCTCGGTTCCCATCTGGCAGCGATTCAGCGATCGCGCGTCCCGTCGCCCAGAATGCCGCCTCCTCTGCGAACCCTGTGGACGCCAAGAGCTCCGCGAGTTCGCGCCGTCGGCCTGTGTCATGTAGCTGGCAAGCGAGTTGAAGCGTGTCCACAATCGAGGGAACCGGGCCAAGCGTAATTCGGATGCGCTCGTCCGGGCCACGCAACCCATAGCTCTCGCGTGACGTCTCAGCGAGACCGTCTATTCCGCCAAGCTCATCGACCTCAATGTGGAATGCCTTGCCGAGCTTTTGCGCCTCATCGACCGGGATACGCGCGGCGCCGTATGCCCAGCGCCACGTGAGGTAGAGAAGGGTGATGTCATCCACCGAGCCGAGAGCCTCCGAGCCGAGGAGTCGACGCATCGCATGCCGTGCCACCGTGCGCCGCGCGAGAGCTAGGAGATCTGCTACGGACACCTCCTCGTCGTTCAACCGACGTACTGACGAGTAGCGGCCGAATACCTCGAACGCCGGTCCAATCGCACTGATAAGGAAGTCCGCTCCGGATAGGCCAAGCTGCTCGAACTCGACAAGCCGCTCCGCGATCCGCTGGTCAAGTTCCCGCACGACCTCGTCGTAGTAGCCGGATTTCTCGACCGTGCGCGGACGGCAGACAAGGACGACTGAAGACCCGAGTACCGCGCTGATATTGGCAGTGCTTCGGCTGCCCATCTCCGACTGCATCGGCCACGTTGTCGAGACGACCAGTCCAGCTTGTAGAAGCGCGCGTAGAAGACGTTCCCAGGCGTCCGACTCTGTATGAGCAAAGACGATGGTGACGACGCCATCCGGCTTCACCACTCTGCGCATTTCGGCAATAGAGCGCGCGAGGCGCAGCTCGAATTCCTCTGAGGAAATGTGAGCGTCCGATTTCTTATCAGCGCGGTTTTCGATGACCTCATGGGACTTTGGCGTCAGGAGGGCCGAAAAGAGCCCTGGATGGAGAAACCCGACTGAGCGTTTGAGCCAGATGTAGAAGAAGTCGGAGAGATCCGCGTACTGCACCGCGTCGTAGTAAGGCGGATCGGTAATGACGGCATCGAAGCTCGCGTCGGGAATCGCATCAAGGGCCTGCGCGTTGGCGCGCAGGACGGTTGCAGGCGTATCCGATGCTGCTGCGCAGTGCTCGATTGCCCGCGCGACCGGCTCAATTCCCCCCGTCCATGACCCGGACCCTCCTGCAAACGGATGGATCTCAGTAAAGTCCCAAGCCATCTTGATTGCCTGGAGGGAATACGTGTTTCGTACCTTCTCCCCTTCGTTTTCCCAGGTAGCGAAGCTTGAGTTAAATCCAACGATCCGACTTACGATCAAACCGAGGTAGGTCGTTACAGCCTGTGCTCGTCCCTGCTCCATTCCACTCCTGATCATTTCAGCGTACGCATCGCGAGTTGCCCGACAGAAAGACTCGGCGACGACCAGCTGCCGTGGCGTAAATAGATCTCGATAATTGTGAATCCCGTATACGAGCATCCGCATCGTTCGTGCCTGCGCAGCGTCGATCATCTCGTCAGGAAGCGGACTCTCGGAGTCGTCCAACTGGTCTAGCTGAATCACGGCCTCGACAGCGCTATCAGCCATCTCGAGGTCGAGCTCGGTAGGAGAGCGGTAACGGCGACCATCAACCGTCTCTTCCAACACAGCGAGTAGCCGCGTACCAAAGCGATTGGCCTTAGCCCACAACCTCACATCCCGCGCGGCGATAGTGCTTGAACAACAAGGGCACGTAACAGAGCTCGCCTTCACGGTTCCGTTACTTTCGGTTCCTTGATTCCGCTCGTCGCTCGATCGGATCTCGATCTCAAGTCCGCCGCTCTCGGTAGACGGCGACATCCAGACGCGTCGCCGGCCGCGAGCGAGCCACCACGTAGCCACGAGGGGAATCTCTATGCCACAGGACGGATTCTGGCACGGAAGCGTCCGCGCCCAGAACCACACTGTGGTCCTTGCGACTGAGTTCCCGCTTGGGAAAAACTGCCGAAGGTCATCGTGAGACCTCTTCTCCACCCAATCCGCCCATTGGCGGACGTCGTCGGCGAGTCCTCTCCCATAGCGCTGTGGAAACTCGACGACGCATCGCTGGACGATGTGCGCCACGGGGTTCAGATCGACTGCCGTCGCGTCGCAACCAAGGCGGAGCGCCTCGAGTGGGATCATTCCGCCGCCCGCAAAGCAGTCGAGCACAGTCGGCCGGCCCTCGGGGTATGCGGCGCGGATCTCCTCCCGAAGAGGATCAACTCGCGAAGGAACTGCAGCGCTCTTAAACAGCGCGGCGTCGGCCAAGAAATTAAAGACGCTCTGACGGCGTCGGTCGTCATTCGGATCAGGAACGAGCGATCCAAGCACAATCGCTCGGCACATTGCGAGCGGTCTTCGGGCCCACCACCGATGGATCCGAAACGGGTGACCCAGTGGCCCAGCTCCCTTCTCCAGCCGGGACGCCTCGTTGATTGCGTCAAACGGCAGCCCTTCCTCGATTAAGAGCCGAGTCACGCCGCCGGCTCCGCAGCGTCGATTACAGGATCGGGCGGAATTCGATAGCGCACGTCGAGAGAGGGGGTGATTGCGCCCGCGAGCTTTTCCGCGGGGTTCTGAACGCGATACAGCCGCGGTCGGTCGGTCGCGCACTCGAGGACAACGTAGAGCCAAAACTCGTCTTTGAGTTCGAGCGACTTCTGGTACTCGAGCCACGTGAGCTCTACGAGTCCCACGGCCGCGCGGCCCTTTACTTCGATGCACCGTCGGTCGCCCGCGGGTGTGGTCGAACGGAGGTCGAAGCCACATCCGTCTTTCTCCGTGCTCTCGACCTGAGCTCCGCGAACCTCGACCTCGTACCGTGTCGCCTCTGTAACAGCGATCACTTCAATGTCTTTGTCCGCGAACCGGTCAACGCCGTCTGAGTCAATTCGCTTCGCGCGCTCGGCAACGGCGGGAACGACAAGCGCTGTACCTAGACTCCGGACCGAGCCGCGGAAGATCCTGCCGCCCCGCTCAGTCATCGCCAAACGCTCATCGCGCCGCTGCCGGTGTGCCTCCTTGGCGAGTTCTGCCTGGCGCAGACGCCCCTGAGCGCCGGCGATGCCCGCCTCTACGTCCTCTTCCGCCTCGAGGATCAGACGGTCGGTGTCAGCTAGCTGAGCCGTGAAACTTTCGTTGAGGAACCGCTGAGTGATTTCAGCTTCCCGTTCGCGTTCAGCCTTCGCTGCCTGGAACGGCGCCTCGAAGAGATGACTTCGCGCCCAATCATCGCGGCCAGCCGGAACATCGACAGGTTCGCCCGGCCTTGCGATCGATGGGATGACGTCATAGAGCGTTCTGGGTGGCGCGACACTGAACCTGTCACCCCGCTGGGTTGCGGCCGCAAGGGTCTCACGGACCAGCTCTCGATTGCCATCTACGACTTCAGCGGTCAGATGGTGAACAAGGAGCATGTCATCCGCGTCTGGGTCCTCGAAGACAGCGCCCTGCTCGAGTACTCGTTCGGTTCCCTGAGTCACATGCGTCACCAGCGCATCGAACAGCGGGTGGCCCGGACCGCAAAGCTCTGCCTGCGGAAGCGCCGCCTCCTCTTCGCGAAGAGGTCGCATCGCGACCTCCCGGTCGAACGTCAAGCGCTCGTAGGACGGCGCGATCCGCCGGGTCTGGCTCGACGCACGGCTTCGCGCTACTAAAACGTCGGGGCTGCGGTCGACGCGGATCGCCCCATCGAGGCGCTTGCTAGCCTGCCCGCCGGCAAACTCAATCGCGTCGGCGAAAAATCGCTCGAAGTAGCTTGGCGGTAGTCGCTGCTCGCGCACCCGAGCCGCCCGGTCGGACTGCTCTTGCCAGTCAATGTTGTCGCTCGCTAGCGCCGACTCCAACAACTCGTTCGCGCGCGCAATCGCCTTCGGATCGTCTTCCTTCGCAGCAATCGCTTGCGCTGCCTGTTCCTTGCTCACCTCGCCCGCTAGCACGCTTTCGAGGACCTCCCGAAGGTTGTACTCGGCGTACATGCCCCCGATCACGTCGAAGACACGATCGCCGAGTGTCACCCCGATCCGTTCCAGCTTGTCGAGTAGTGCCTTCAGCACGTATCCCTCGCGCGTCTCGCCGGCGACGAGGTTGAAGACGTGCACCTCTCGTTCCTGGCCGATGCGATGAATCCGGCCCATCCGCTGCTCGAGCCGATGGGGCGACCACGGGATGTCGTAGTTGACCATCAGGTGGCAAAACTGCAGGTTGATCCCCTCACCGGCGGCTTCGGTGGCAACAAGGATCTGGGCGCGCTCACGGAAGAACCGCTCCTGCTCGATCCGCTCGGCCAGCTTCAGGCCGCCGTGGATCACGGCAACGTCGAACTCGGGTCTGAGCTGCTCGACGAGATAATCGAGCGTGTCCTTGTGCTCGGTGAAGATGACTAGCTGCTTGCGGCGATCCTCGCGGAGTCCTTGGGTCTTCACGACGTCGAGCAGCTCGACGAGCTTGCGCTCAGTCTTCGATTGTTCAAGGTGTTGTGCCAGCGGAAGCAGCGGCTCTAGCGCCTCGCGCTCGGCCTCGAGCTCGGCGACGGTCGCCGGCAGCCATTCGGAGAGTGCCTTCTCCTCGCGTTCCCAGCGCTCGGCCTCGTCGAGATCCTCCAGTTCGTCCTCGCCGAGTACCTCGTTCTGGAACGTGCCCTTGTCGCGGATGTAGCGCTCAGGGTCCTCCAGTGCGCGGTCGATTCGCTCGAGCCGACGCTCAAGTGTTCGTCGGATCGCTCGCGTGCTCGACGCGAGTCGGCGCTGCATCGTCGTCAAGGCAAAGCCGGCACCACTGCGGTTTGCTGAGTGGACACGAATTTCAGCGAGCTTCGTCGAGACAAAGTCCGTGACGGCGTCGTAGAGCTCGCGCTCACCAGTCGACAGCTGGAAGTCGAGAGTATGCGCGTGCCGTGGCTTGAAGAGCGGCTCGCCCTTCATATCGCACATCACTTCCTTTGAAACGCGGCGGAAGAGATGCTTCGGTACACGCATGAGTTTGGGACAACGGTCGCCAAAGACCGGCGGATCGAGCAGCCGCAGTAGGGCCCAGAAACCCTTGTCGCTGCCCCGGTGGGGAGTCGCCGTCATCAGGATCAGCCGGTGCGCCTGCTCGCTCACCGCCTCTGCGGCAACGTAGCGTTGGCTCTTCTTGTTGATCCGCCCCTTTCCATCAACGTAGGCGGAGTAGCCGTGCGCCTCGTCCAAAATCGCGAGGTCCCACTCCAGCTCAGCCTCTCGGAACGCCTCCAAGACGTGCTCTTGCCGCAGGAAATCGCGGCTCACGATCACATGTGAGTGCTGATCCCACGGGTTCTCGTTGGGTGACGCCTCGAACACGGCTGCCATGTCGACGAAGCTAAGCTGGAAGCGTTCGTCGAGTTCGCGCACCCATTGCGGCCGCAGGTTCGCCGGCACGACGAGCAGGATCCGGTCGCCCGAGCGGCGAAGGACGAGCTCCTTCGCGTAGAGCCCAGCCATGATCGTCTTGCCGGCGCCGGGATCGTCGGCGAGCAGAAAACGCAACCTGGGCTGCGTGAGGAACTCGTCGTATACCGCCTCCAATTGGTGTGGGAGCGGCCGGATGTTCGAGACGGCGACCGCGGCCATCTCGTACGTGAACGTGGTCTTGATCCTGCGCGCCTCTATGCCGAGGCGGAACTGCTCGGCATCACCGTCGAAAGCCGGGGTCTCCGCCACATCGAAGAGCTCGACCTCTCCAAGCTCCTCCTCAGACAGAGTGACGCGGTCGAGGCCGTCAGCATGCTCATAGACGAACGACCAGAACGAGCCAGGCTCGACCGAGATCAAGCGCACAGTTCCGGTCGCACCCGGCAACCGCACGACGGCCCCCGCAACGAGGCGGGCCAGATCCAGTGCCACCCGCTCTAACCTCTAGCGCTCGCGTGTTGTGATCTCGGAGACTGGCGGCATAGATCCTGCACAACGCTCGAGTTTAGTCGGCCAGGCTTCGCGCGCACGCGTCGCGAGCCTGGAGCCATGCCGGTTAGCCGCAGGCGACGTTGCAGAGCGTGGGTCGGCCGCCGGGGCCGGACATCGCACCCTAGTTAATCTGAGTTAGCCTTCGAACGTGCGCGTCGACGCGCAAACCGAACTCGTGGTCGCCGCTGACATCGCTGAGCGGCTCGGCATCTCACGAGCACGTGTCTCCGTCCTTGCCAGCCGACCCGACTTCCCGCGACCCGTCGGGCGCCTTGGCCGATCGGACGTGTGGCACTGGTCGACAGTCGAGCGTTGGGCCCGTGAGACCGGCCGACTCGACAACGGCTGAACCCGGGCAGACACAAACTCACCTTCGGTGACGCGGACGAGGCGGCGGGTTTCGTGCGCGTCAGGGGTTAACTCGGATTCATAGGAAGGAGAAGCCATGAAGTACAGGATCGATCAAGAGCAACTGTCGGGGTTTCTTACGCGGCAGGTTCGACTCGTCGAGCGGCTGCCCGTGGAGGCGGCAGAGGCTGCCGCTGAAGGCTACGGAGACGGCCTCAACGACGCCGAGCGCGAGGCAGTCTGGCTCGCGGCCGGGGTCGCGACGTTCATCGGACAGGCAATCGCGGACGAGCCGGAGCGATTCATCGTCCCGGCAGGCGACCGCGTCGGCGCGTAGCGAAGGGAGAAGCAGATATGACGACAACGGAGACAACGAGCTACCGCGTCGAGGACGCGACATCGCCGCTCTGGTTCGGCCGCTGGCCGTCCGGCTGGGGCGATGTCGTGCACAGCGCGGGCAAGGGCGAAGCGTGCTCGGCGGCGGCGATGATCGACGCGGCCGGTCTCGCCTGGACGGTGGAGCAGTATCCGCTCGAAGCGGTACTCGCAATCGGCGAGGACGGCTACCCGACCGCGCGGGCACACGTGCCGCGCGTCGTAGCCAACCTCCGCAGCGACACACGGACTGTTCTCGGCGTGGTCGGCGAGGGTTACGAGCCGCTCCAGAACCGGGCCGCGTTCGCGTTCTGCGACGCGATCACCGACTCAGGCGAGGCGCACTGGCTCGGCGCGGGCGAGACGCGCGGCGGCGCACGCGTTCATGCGCTGATGCGACTCGACCGCGAGATCAAGATCGGGAACGCGGAGGGGGAAGACGTGCTGCCTCTGCTCTGCTTCCGCAACGGCCACGACGGCGGCCTCGCCGTCACGATCAGCGTCTCTCCGTTCCGGCTCGCGTGCCTGAACGGGATGATGCTCCCACTCGAGGGTGCCGCGCGCACGTGGAAGGCGCGCCACACGGTGAACCTGGACGCGCGACTCACGGACGCGCGGCGCACGCTCCGGATCGCCTGGCAGTACTACGACGAGTTGGAGGAGATCGGCGGACGGCTGCTCCGCGAGCCGATGAGCGCGGCCGAGTTCGAGCGCTTCCTCGGACGGCTCGTCCCGCTGCCCGAGCCGCACCCCGACCGGACAAACGGCGGACGCGCGATGCGGAACGTCGAGCGCGTCCGCGAGGCGATCTCGACCGCCTACCGCGCGACGCCCGATCTCGCGAACATCACCGGCACGAGCTGGGGCGCGTTGCAAGCAGTGGCCGCGTACGTCGACCATGTGCAGCCGACGCGCGCTACCGCCGGCCGAAGCCACCACGAGGCGCGCTTCGAGCGCGCGACCGAGCCGGCCGCGCTCAAAGACCGCGCGCTCGCGCTTCTGACCGAAGGAGGGACGCAGTCATGACCGCGACGCTGAGCATGGTTCCGCTCGCGAGGATCCGCGCGAGCGCAGACAACCCGCGCTCGGACTTCGACGACGAGCGCATGGCGGAGCTGATCGAGTCCGTGAAGCGGCACGGGATCATCACCCCGCTGACGCTCTCCTGCGACGGCGACGGCCGCTACGCGATCATTGCCGGGGAGCGCCGCTACCGTGCCGCGAAGGCGGCGAAGCTCCGTGAGGTGCCCGCGCAGGTGCGCGAGGTCGACGGCGAGGCGCTCACGCTCGCGGTGGCGGAGAACGTCATCCGGGCCGACCTCAGCCCGATCGAGGAAGCGCGCGCGTACCGCCGTCTCGTCGAGGGGCACGGCGACACCGCCAAGGTGGCGAAGCTCGTCGGTAAGAGCGAGCGGCTGCTTGCCGACCGGCTCGACCTTCTGCGTCTGCCCGACCAGGCGCAGGAGCTGCTCGCCGGGCGCAGGTTGCCGCTCGCCTGTGCGCCCGCGCTCGTGCGAATCGCGGAGCGAGAACCGCGTCTCGCTGACCTCGCCTCGCTCTGGCTCGTCGAGCGTCCTCATGACGCTTCGGCGTTTCCTGCCGCGCCGGGGGAGGTCGTGGACGACGTCCTCCGCGCCGAGTGGACGGACGACGGCTCCCCGGTTCACCCGGTCGCCTACAGCGTCGGCGGCTTCCGAGGCCCGCTCGTGCCGCCAGCAGACGATCGGCTCGCCGTCCTGCTTGCGAAGCTCGGCGAGCGCGCGCAGACGGTCGAGCACGCGTACAGGGAATTGCCCGAGATCCCCCACGCGTCCGAGCACGACTGGCACGCGCGGCAGGACGAAGAGCGGCGCGAACGCGAGTGCTTTGCACTCACCGAGGAGGACGCCGACGCCGCGCGTGCGTTCGGCTGCCTGCTCGAACTCTCCGGCTGGAACGGGCGCGAGCACCGTTACGTCACCGATGCGGAGTGGCTCGCGGATCGGCTCGTGCAGAAGATCGCCGCGCACGCGACAGCGGAGGCAGACCGGAAGCAATGCGAGCGTGACACTCGAACGCCGAGCGTCTCGCAGGACGACGCCGCGAAGGAGGAGCGCCGCCGCGAGCGCGAGCAGCAGTACGGAGCGCGTGTCTCCGGCCGGTCGCGCAACCTCGACCTCGGAGCAGCGCTCGCGTGCTGGCAGCCGAAGCTCGACACGGAGGCGGTCAAGTTCCTCGGCTCGGTTGTCCTCGAGCACCAAGGCCGCGCAGCGGCCTGGGCGCATCGGCTGTGCGTCGACCAACCGACGAAGACGACCAAGCAAGGGAAGGTGACCACGCAGTACCCGCGCGGGGCGGAAGCGGAGCGCGAGCACCACACCGAAGCAATGGCCGCCCTCGCGCGCGCCCGCACCCCGGAGGACGCGGCCGCGGTTGTGCTGCGCCTGCTCGTCGCGCAGCGGCTCGTCGACACGGAAGGTCTGCCGAACGCCGACCGGCAGGGGATCTACGAGCCCGAGCTGTTGGCGTCCTCCGAGCTCATCGGCAAGCTCGCCCGCCGCGTCGCACCCGCCTCCGTCAAGAAGCACCTCACCGAACGGCAGGCCCCCGCTGACGACCAACCCGCACCCGACGAGGAGGCACTCGACGAGGCAGCCTGAACAGCATCTGTCCGCCCTACCTACTACCCTGGATATCAGGCGAGACACAGATGCATCAATCGACCCATAAATGGGTCGAGATGCTATAGTAGGTGGCGTGTTGAGCATCGCGAAGCTCACGCCGGGCCAGGAGGGCTACTACGAGCGCTCCGTCGCCGCAGGGCTCGATGACTACTACGCAGGCCGGGGTGAGTCGCCCGGCGTCTGGGTCGGGCGGGGCGCTCAGGAGCTTGAGCTCGAGGGCCTCGTGCACGAGGGCGAGCTCGGTCGGTTGATCCGCGGCGTCCATCCGCAGACCGAGGCGGAGCTTCGCAGCCATCCGAAGGCGAGACGGATCACGGTGGAGCGCATCGATCCGCTCACCGACGAGCGCCGGGTGGAGACGAGGAAGCTTGCTCCCGTCGCGGGCTTCGACCTTGTCTTCTCCCCACCGAAGAGCGTCAGCCTCCTGCACGCGCTCGGCGACGAGGACACGCGCCGGGCGATCAACGAGGCCCACTCATCGGCGTGGCAGGCGGCGCTCGCCTACCTCGAGGACGAGGCGTGCGTCACCCGTCGCGGCCGCAACGGCGTCTACCGCGAGCACGCCGGCGGGTTCGTCGCGGCGGCTTACCAGCACCGCACGAGCCGGGCGCAGGACCCCCACCTACACACGCACGTGATCGTCGCGAACATGGCGAAGACACCGAGCGACGGGACGTGGCGAGCGCTCGACGGCGAGCCGATCCTCAAGAGCTACCGGCTCGCCGCCGGCTACCTCTACCAAGCGCACTTGCGCGGCGAGCTCACACGCACGCTTGGCGTCGAATGGGAGCCGCCGCAGAAGGGCATGGCCGAGCTGCGGCACGTGCCGCGGGAGGTGATCCGCGAGTTCTCGACGCGGCGCGCGCAGGTCGTCGAACAGCTCGAACGGCAGGGCGGCGGCGGCGGCTTCCACGCCGCACAACTCGCGGCAGTCCAGACGCGCGAGCGAAAGGAGCAGGTCGACCTAGTCGAGCTTCGGGAGGACTGGCGCGCTCGCGCTTCCGAACACGGCCTCGGCACCCGCGAGCTGCGCGCACTCCTCGGGCGCGCGCGTCACCGCGAGGTCTCGCGCGACGAGCTACTCCGGATCGCTCGCCGCATGCTCGGGCCGCAGGGGTTGACCGAGAAGCGGACCGCGTTCGCCGATCCCGAGGTCGTGATGGCATGGTCGGCGGCACACACCTCCGGCGCGTCTGCCGATCGTGTGCGCGCACTCGCCGGAAGGCTCACTCAGACGGACGGCGTCGAGCTCGTCGGCGAGCCGCCCAGCCCCGGTCGCCCGGCCCGCTACTCGACGGCTGAGCTCGTGTCCATCGAGCAGGCCGCGCTGGCGCTTGTCGAGCGTGGCCGTGACGCGGGTGCCCCGGCGACTACGGAGCAGCGTCTCGACGAGATCGCGCGTGCGGACAGGATCGCTCTCTCCGACGAGCAAGAGGCGATGGTTCGCGAGGTGGCGACCAGCCCGAGCCGCGTCGTCTGCGTCGTCGGCCTAGCGGGTGCAGGCAAGACGACCGCTACTCATGCCGTCGCCCAGGTCTTCGCCGAGGCGGGAATCCACGTCGTGGGCGCCGCCCCGTCGGGCGTCGCGGCCGAGAAGCTCCAGGACGAGACCGGGATCCCGGCCGCCACGCTTCACCGCTTGCTCGAAGAGGCGCGTCGCGATGGTCTGCCCTCGGGCTCCGTGCTCGTCGTCGACGAAGCCGGCATGGCGGAGACGCGCATCCTCGCGCCCGTGCTCGAGCTCGTCGAGCAGGCAAGCGGGAAGGCGATCCTGATCGGTGACCCGCACCAGCTTCCCGCCGTCGGTGCCGGCGGTTCTCCGTCAGGACAACCGCGCCTTCGCGCTCGACGATGCCCGCGAAGAGCCCGCCGGCACCGACGGCGGGAAGCTGGTGCGGGTCACCGATCA
>Ga0136621_1000737_pt1 | contig 13110 bp, 12 predicted proteins | sample AntDryUQ445A2306_FD_104673 | JGI IMG/M metagenome (GOLD analysis project Ga0136621, IMG submission 104673) | Polar desert sand microbial communities from Dry Valleys, Antarctica - metaG UQ445A (23.06) | ecosystem: Environmental > Terrestrial > Soil > Desert | place: Antarctica: Dry Valley...
ATCGCCGATGGCTGCGTGTCTCGTCGCTCACGTACCTCCAGGTACGCTCGACTCCTCGCGCCTTGCCCTCGGCGCGCCGGGACGCTCTCGGTGCAGGCGCTACTTGCGCGACGAACCACTAGTGCCTCTAGGAGGAGTCGAGATGGCCGTACCCAAACGACGCAAGACCGGTTCCAAGATGCGGATGAGGAGGGCGCACTGGCGTGTGTCGGCCCCCACCTATTCTTCCTGCCCCCAGTGCCGCGAACCCAAGCTGCCGCACCGGGTGTGCACCAACTGTGGCCATTACGCAGGCCGACAGGCCGTCGAGACTGAATAGAGAAGCGGGCCTCGAGGTTCTCGGGATCCCGCCCGACGGCGGCCCGCTCTACGAGCTTGCGCTGACGCACCGCTCCCACGCCTTCGAGCAACCCCTGGGCGAAACCGCCCCGGCGATCCACAACGAGCGACTCGAGTTCCTGGGCGACTCGATCCTGGGGGCCGTCGTCACCACCCTGCTCTACCAGGACTACCCGGAAATGCCCGAGGGCGACTTGGCCCGGCTGCGTGCCTCGGTCGTCAATACCGTCGCATTGGCCGAGCTGGCCCGCGATCTCGGCATCGGTGACCATCTCCGCCTCGGGCGGGGTGAAGAGGCGACGGGGGGGCGGACCAAGCCCTCCCTTCTCGCCAACACCTTCGAGGCCCTTGTCGGAGCGCTCTACCTCGATCAGGGTATGGAGCACGTGACTTCGGTCCTGAGGCCGATGTTCGCCGCCAAGGTGTCCGATCTCGTCGCCGGTGGCGAGCGTTACGACGCCAAGAACGCCCTCCAGGAGGTGGCGGTGCGCGATTTTGCGCTCGTGCCCTCATACCGGGTAACCGCTTCCGGGCCCGACCACGCGAAGCGCTTCGCCGCGGAGGTTGTGGTGGGCAAGGACCTGGTCGGCGCCGGCCGGGGACACAGCAAGAAGGAGGCCGAGCAGAACGCCGCCCGGGCGGCGCTCAAACAGCTGACGGCCTCCGCCGCGCCCGCCTCAGTGCACGGTTCGGGGCGCTCACCCGGCGCTGTCCACCGACGAGACGGGGGGCGAGACGCCTTTGCTTCCTGAGGTCGAGGTGCTGAGGCGCGACCTCGAGCGCGAGGTGGTCGGCCGACGCGTCAAAGAGGCCGAGGTGCGTCCCAGCAGCAACGCAATGAAGATCATCCGGCATCACGGGCGCCGCAAGGATTTTCAGGACCTGCTGACCGGTGCCAGGATCGACCGGGCGGGGCGCAAGGGCACCCACCTCGTCCTCGAGCTGGACAACGGGCACGCCCTCGTGATTCACCCCGGGCCCGCCGGACAACTGCTCAAGACGAGCGCTTCCGACGACCTCAGCCCCCATACCCATGTGGTGATCGGCTTCACGATCGGCGGCCAACTGCGTTATATCGACCCGCGAAAGTCGGGAGAGGTCTACGTCCTCCCGCTCGAAGACATCAAGACCGTGGGTTGCAACGGGGCCATAGACCCGTTCGAGAGCCCGCTCACGTGGCAGCGCTTCTCGCTGCTCCTCAGCCAGAGAGAGCAGCGGTTGAAGGACCTTCTCATGGACGAATCGTTCATCTGCGGACTGGGTGACATCTACTCCGACGAGATCCTGTGGGCGGCGGGCCTGCGCCACGGCCACCTCTCCAACAAGCTGTCGTCGCAAGACGTCAGGCGGCTGTACCGGGGGCTCAGCGAGACTCTCCAGGAGGCGCTGAAGGCGCGCGGGACGAGCTCGGCCGGTGGCCACAGCTGGGTCGACCTCCAGGGGGCCCCCGGCACCTACCAGCTCGAGCTGAAGGTCTACGAACGCGCCGATGAACCATGCCGGCGTTGCCGGCACCTCGTCGTGCGAGAGAAAATAGACGGGGGCTACGCCTACTTTTGTCCGCAGTGCCAGGCATGACCTGTCTGGGCTTTGTCATCGGGAGGATCGAGATTGGAAGATAGAACCCGCGTCCATGTGTTCGTCTCCGGCACGGTCCAGGGCGTGGGATTTCGCCAGGCGGTGCTCGACAAAGCCAACGAGCTCGATGTCACCGGATGGGTCAAGAACCTGCCGGACGGCCGCATCGAGGCCGTCTTGGAAGGGCCCCGCGACGACGTCTACAGGGTCGTCGGCCTGTGCCGAGCCGGTCCTCAGGGCGCCCAGGTCTCGGGCGTCCAGGTCGATCGGGAGCCCCCGAAGAACGAGAAGACCTTCAGACTGAAATAGATCCGGGGGGCCCGTGCCCCTCGCTGCTAGCGTGGCGGCATGTATGTGAGGTCGCTGCGGGTCGCGGGTTTCAAGTCCTTTGGCGATCCGGTCGTCTTCGAATGGGAGCCGGGGGTCAATGCGATCGTCGGCCCCAACGGCTCGGGCAAGTCCAACATCGCGGACGCTGTGTCCTGGGTTCTGGGCTCGCAGGCGCCCTCGAGTCTGCGGTCGGCGTCGATGGAAGATGTCATCTTCGCCGGATCACAGCGCCGGGAGCGTCTGGGCGTCGCGGAGGTGGAGCTCACCCTCGAAGGCTCGTTCGGGGACATGCCGCTCGACCTTGCCGAGGTCACCATAAGCCGCTCGGCCGACCGGGGCGGCATGTCCCAATACAAGATCAACGGGGTTGCGTGCCGGCTGCTCGACGTGGCGGAGCTGCTGTCGGATACCGGGATTGGCCGCAACCTCCACACCGTGGTCGGGCAGGGTCAGCTCGACGTCGTCCTGCAGGCGCGCCCCGAAGACCGGCGCACCCTGATCGAGGAGGCGGCCCAGATCGGCAAGTTCCGGCGCCGGAAGGACCGTTCGGTGCGAAAGATCGAGCGTGTCGACGACAACCTCATGCGGCTGGGCGACGTCATGTCCGAGCTCAAGAGGGCGATCCGGCCGCTCAAGCGCCAGGCGTCGGCCGCAGCGCAGTACTCCGAGCTCATGACCGAGCAGAGGGCTCTCCGACAGCGCCTGTGCGCCGCCGAGCTCGCGGAGCTGGCCGGCGCCGAGACCCGCTGGGACCCCTCCGGGCAGGAGCGGCGCGCCGGACTGCTCCGGGAGGAGCTCGAGCACGTCCGTGCGGCTCTCGGGCGTGCCGCAGGTGAGCGCGTCGAGCTGGACGAGCGGGCGCAGAGGCAGCTTGCACTCGCGACCGGGATCGTGCGCGTCGCCGACCGTCTCGCCGGCACCGGGCGGCTGGCGCACGAGCGGGTGCAGCGCATCGCCGCACAGCTCGAGGCGGAGACGGAGGAGCGCTACCGGGAGCGCATCCGGCTTCTCGAGGGCGAACGGGCTCGCTGGGAGGCGAATGCAGCGGAGGATGGGCGCACCGCGGCTGAGGCGAAGCGCGCCGCCGGTGTCCAGGAGACGCGCTTCGCCGCCGCCCTGGGGGCGTCCGAGCGGGCCGAGGCGGCGCTCGCCGAAGCCCGGTCGGCCGAGACGCTGGCCGCGCAGGAGCTTGTGCGGGCCGAAGGAGCCGAGACGGCGGGGCGGACGAGCCTCGGCGCCCTGGAAGCTCAGGCGCGGGCCGCCCAGGAGCGTTGCGAGGTCGCGGACGGGGCGCTCGAGGCTGCGGCCGCCGCCGTCGTGCGAGCCGATGACGAGGTGGCGGTGCTCGGAGTCGATCTCGCTTCGGGGGTCGCTGCGGCCGCCGAGGCTGAATCGCGCCACGAGGAGGAGCGGGAGCGCGCCGAGAACCTGAGACGCCGGCTCGGCGTGAGCCAGATCGAACGGGCCGCGGCCGAGGCGCGGCTGGCGACCCTCGAAGAGGTGGCCGGGCTGTTCGCGGACCGCGCCGATGTCCTGACTCCCCTCGGCCCCCTGGTGGCCGATGCCGGCGAGGCCGTACGCCTCGCATCGGCAAGCGAGGGAGACGCCACCGCGATCGTCGCCGGGGTGGACGCCACCATCGAGGAACGCTGGGTCGAGGTCGCCCGATGCGACGGGGTTCTGCGACATGTGAAGGCGCTCATGTCGGGCGCCACAGAGCGGTTGGAACGCGCCCGCAGGGACGCCGACATGCGCGAGACCGAGCTTGCCGCCCTCAACGAGGAGCTTGCCCGTTCCCGGGCGGCGCTCGCGGCGAACGAGCGTGCCGCGACCGAGGATCGTGCCGCTCTGCCGGCGCGCCGGGCCGTTCTGGAGCAGGCGCGCCTGGAGCGCGCCGGCGCCGAGGCGACGGCCGAGCAGGCGCGCCTGGAGGCGGCCGTCGAGCGCACCGCCGCAACGGAGGCCGGGCTCGAGGCGCGGAGCGCCGAGGAGCGGGCGCTTGCGGCACAGCTGCGGTTGGAGGAGGCGCTGGCCGGCATCGGCGTCGCCCAGGCTGCTCTGGCGGGGCTCGAGGAGCACCGCTCGGTCCTGGCCTCGGCGCGCCGGCGCGCCGAGGATGTCGCCCGGATCGCAACCGTCGCCTCGACGATCGCCCGGGGGTGGGGGGAGGAGAGTGAGGCCCGGGCCGCGGCGACCCGCTCCGAGGCCGCCGAGCGCGAGGCGCGGGTCGGCTCGATGAGGGACAGGCAGGCCGAGCTCGAGCACCGGCTGGAAGAGGTGAACCGCGCCCGGGGCGAGGCGGAGGTCCGGCAGGCCGAGGCGCGCACCCGGATCGAAGGACTGGCCGCCAGGGCGATGGAGGAATGGGGCCTGACGCCCTCCGACCTGCACGCCCTCGAGCCTTTCCCCGAAGGCGATCAGGCCGATGCAATCGAGCGTGTGGCGGCGCTCGAAAGACGCATGCGCTCTCTGGGTGGGATCAACCCGATGGCTCAGGAGGAGTACACGGAGCTCGATGAGCGCGCCAAATTTCTTCAAGGGCAGATGGACGACCTCAGGGCGTCGCGTCGCGACCTCATGACGATCGTGCGCGAGGTGGACGCCACGATCGTCACCGAATTCTCCTCCGCCTTCGCCGACGTTGCGCGTGAGTTCGAAGGGGTGTTCCAGCGGCTGTTCCCCGGCGGCCGGGCCGGCATGACCTTGGTCGACCCGGACGACCCCCTGGCGAGCGGGATCGAGATCGAGGCGCGCCCCGCAGGGAAGAGGGTGAGCAAGCTGTCGTTGCTTTCGGGAGGCGAGCGATCGTTGGTCGCGCTTGCATTTCTGTTTTCGATCTTCAGAGCGCGGCCATCGCCCTTCTACCTGCTCGACGAGGTCGAGGCCGCGCTGGACGACGTCAACCTCAGCCGATTTCTGGGGTTGGTGGCCGACCTCAAAGAGGGTGCCCAGGTGCTCATCGTGACCCATCAGAAGCGCACGATGGAGGCCGCCGATGTCCTCTACGGCGTCTCGATGGGACCGGAGGGCGTCTCGCGGGTGGTCGCGAAACGCCTCCACGAGCGGGTGACGGAGCTGCGCGACGCCGAGTAGCGTCCCTTGCGGTGCGATTCGCCGGCCTTTGCCCTTAGCCTGCATCCATGTCTGATCTCGTCATACCGCTCATCGCCGTTCTGTTCGTCGTCGCCCTGGTCGCAGGCCTCGTGATAGGCACCCGGCGGCGCCCGTCCGCGCCGCCCCGGCGGCGGGCCCGGGAGGCTCCGGTCACCCGGCCGCAGACGCCTCCGGTGGTCACCGAGCCTCCACGTGAGCAGGCCACCGCGCCGGTCGAGCTGGCGCGCCCCTCCTTGCGCGACCGTTTGGGCAAGAGCCGCCGCTTCTTCGGAGACCGTCTGGCCGAGGCGCTCGGCGGGGGCGTCGACGAGGACACCTGGGACGACATCGAGGCGGTCCTGATCCAGGCCGACATCGGCGTCGAGACGGCATCCGGGATCACCGAGGACCTCAGGGCGGAGGCGCGCAGGGGCAGGATGGGCGACGCCGCCGAGGTACGGGCTCTGCTCGCCGACAGACTGGTGTCCTTGTTCGACGAGACCCACGACAGGGCGCTTGCCTTCTCACCCGAGCCGCCGACGGTGTGGTTGATCGTTGGAGTCAACGGCACGGGGAAGACCACCACGATCGGAAAGCTGACCGCGGACCTTGCGCAACGCGGCCGGACCGTGGCCCTTGCCGCAGGAGACACCTTCAGGGCCGCCGCAGACGAGCAGCTCGGAATCTGGGCCGAACGCTCGGGAGCGACGTTGATCAAGCATCAACCGGGCGCCGACCCCGGGGCGGTTGCGTTCGACGCCTACGCCCACGCAAAGGCGCGCGGGATCGACGTTCTCCTCGTGGACACGGCGGGCCGGTTGCACACGAAGACGCCCTTGATGGAGGAGCTGGGAAAGATCAGACGGGTGATCGAGCGACAGGGCCGGGTACACGAGGCGTTGCTCGTGATCGATGCGACCGCGGGCCAGAACGGGCTGGTCCAGGCGAAAGAGTTTGCAGACTCCGTCGGCGTGACGGGGGTCGCCCTCACCAAGCTCGACGGCACCGCCAAGGGGGGAATCGCCCTGGCGATCGAGACCACCCTCGGCATCCCGATCAAGGTCATCGGCGTGGGCGAGGGCATCGACGACCTCGAGCCATTCGAGCCGAAGACCTTCGTGGACGCGTTGCTGTCGTGAAGATCGTGGTCGCCGGCGGGACCGGCTTTCTCGGTCGGGCGGTGGCGGGAAGCCTGCTCGACTCCGGCCACGCGGTGACCGTCCTGACCCGGAACCCCGATCGGGTGAGCACCATCCCGCGGCTTGCCGGGGCCAACGCCACGCGCGGCGACGTCACCGACGCCTCGACGCTAAGGGGCACCTTGGCCGGGGCGGATGCAGTCGTCTGCGCGGTGCAGTTTCCCAACCATCCCATCGAGGTCGAGCGCAGGGGCCTTACCTACGACCGCTTCGACCGGCTCGGCACCGAGAATCTGATCGGCGAGGCACAGGCCTCCGGGGTCGAGCAGTTCCTCTACCTCAGCGGGGCGGGCGCCGACCCGGCCAGCGACAAGGTCTGGTACCGGGCGAAGGGTCGCGCCGAGGAGAGCTTGCGTCGCTCGGGCCTTCGGTATGTGATCCTGCGGCCGTCGTGGGCGTACGGGCCGGGAGACCAGGCCCTCAGCAAATTCGCCTCCATCGCCCGCTTCTCCCCGGTGTTGCCGCAGCTGGGCCTTCGCCCCCAGCGAATCCAACCCGTGCATGTCGATGATGTCGCGCTGGCGGCACGGCGAAGCTTCGAGCGGACCGAGGACGCGTGGGACAAGACCTTCGAGATCGGCGGGCCCGAAGTCATGACGATGAACGAGGTGCTGCACACCCTTCTCGACGTGATGGGGCTTCGGCGTCTCGTGGTTCCGGTCCCCACCGCCCTGGCCAAGCTGGGGACCGCTCCCCTCAAGCTGCTGCCGAGCCCCCCGATGACGCCGCAGGGGATCGAGTTCGCGGTCCAGGACGGCCTCGTCGACACGAGCCTGCTCGAAGAGGTGCTCGAAGTCCATCCCGTGCCGCTGAGGGCCGGGCTCGAGCGCTACCTCGTTCCTTAGGGAGGGCCCTCCAAACATTGGTCGAAAAGCGCGCCTGAGTGCACATTCTCGACCAATGTACGCTTCCGGCGCCGGCAAGCTGCGTCGTGGGCTCCCGCCGGCTGTAGTTACGCTGGACCAATGTTCGATTCCCTGAGCGGCCGCCTCGACGACATCTTCACCCGGCTGAGATCGCGCGGACGGCTGTCGGAAAAGCAGGTCGAAGAGGTTCTGCGCGAGATCCGGCTCGCGCTCCTGGAGGCCGACGTCTCCCTGAAGGTGGTCAAGGCCTTCGTCGCCGACGTCAGGGAGCGAGCTGCCGGAGCGGAGATCCACAAGAGCCTGACCCCTGCGCAACAGGTGATCAAGCTGGTCCACGCTGCGCTCATCGATGTCCTGGGGCGCGAGACGGTCGGGCTCGAGCCGTCCCCCCGGCCCCCTCGGGTGCTGCTGATCGCCGGGCTGCAGGGGTCGGGGAAGACCACTGCGGCGGCCAAGCTGGCCCGCCACCTCAAGGCCTCCGGCCGCCGTCCTCTGCTGGCGGCGTGCGATCTCAGGCGCCCGGCTGCGATCCGTCAGCTTCAACTCCTGGGTGAGCAGGCCGGCGTCCTGGTTCACGCGGAGGCGGGGGGGACCGACGCCCCCGCGGTTGCCTCGGAGGCCCTGGGCTACGCCCGGGCCGAGGGGTTCACCGACCTGATCGTCGACACCTCCGGGCGCATGCACGTCGACACCGAGCTGATGGCCGAGCTGGCCGCGGTGGCCCGGTCCGTATCGCCCACCGAGACGCTGCTGGTATGCGACGCGATGACGGGTCAGGACGCGGTCAACGTAGCGGAGTCCTTCGTTGCCGAGGTCGATGTCACCGGGATCGTCCTCACCAAGCTGGACGGCGACGCCCGCGGCGGCGCCGCGCTGTCGATGGCGTTCGTCTCGGGCCGTCCGATCAAGTTCGCAAGCGTGGGCGAGAAGCTGGGCGACCTCGAGCCCTTTCACCCCGACCGGATGGCGTCGCGCATCCTCGGGATGGGCGACGTCCTGACGCTGATCGAAAAAGCCGAGCAAGCCTTCGACCAGGACCAGGCCGCGGAGATGGAGGCCAAGCTCCGCAAGGCGGAGTTCACCTTCGAGGACTTCCTGGGCCAGCTGCAGGCGCTCAAGAGCATGGGCCCCATGTCCCAGGTGTTGCAGATGATGCCGGGGATGTCCAAGCTACCCGTCGGAGACGCCCAGATCGACGAGCAGCTTCCCAAGATCGAAGCCATCATCCGATCGATGACGCCCGAAGAACGCATGGACCCCTCGGTGATGAACGGCAGCCGCAGGTCGCGCATCGCGCGCGGCTCCGGGACCAAGGTCCAGGACGTCAACAAGCTGGTGAAACAGTTCGGTGAGGTCCGCAAGATGGTGAAGGCGATGTCCGGGGGTGGACGAAAGGGAAAAGGCAGGGCAGGCCTGCCGGGCGGGATGAAGCTCCCCCCCGGCATGGGGGTCTGACGCAACCAGGCGTGGCGGTGCGCCGCACATGCCACCTGCTAACCTAGGGTGCTGCGGCGGCCCGGCGGGCTGCCGCCACAGAGGCTTTTGCAGTTCTTCCAAGGAGGACCATGGTCAAGATCAGGCTCATGCGCGTCGGAAAGCGGAAGCAGCCTTCATATCGTGTGGTGGTGGCCGACTCCCGCAGCGCGCGCGACGGCCGGATCATCGAGTCGATCGGGCACTACGGCCCCCGTGAGGACCCTTCGGTGGTTTCCATCGACACCGACCGGGCCGTGTTCTGGCTGCAGCGGGGCGCTCAGCCCTCCGGACAGGCACGGAAGCTGCTGGCCATCTCGGGGGCCTGGTCCACGTTCAAGGGCGAGCCCGCACCCGGAGAATCCGGTTCCGCACCTGCCCCGCGCCGCTCCGCGCCCGGAGCGTCCCGGGCAACTCCGGCCGCCTCCGTGGAAGAAGAGACCGGAGAGGATGCTTCCGCCTCCGAAGAAGCCGGGGCGTCGGCGACTTGAGCAGGGCGATGCTCGACTTCGTGGTGCCATGGCTGGTCGACAATCCCGAAGCCATCGAGATCACCGAAATCGAAGGCGAGAACGGCGAAGCCATCTTCGAGCTGTCCGTGGACCCTCAGGACATGGGGAAGATCATCGGCAAGAACGGCCGCATCATCCGCTCCCTTCGCACCCTTGCACGCTCCACGGGCGAGCGGGACGCCGCTCCGGTGCTCGTCGAGGTCATCGACTGAGCCATCCCGGCAAACTGCTGGCCGGCGCCATAGGAAAGCCGCATGGCCTGGGGGGTGAGGTCTACGTCGTGCCCATCTCCGACGATCCCGGACGTTTCCAACCTGGTGCCAGCGTGGTTCACGCCGACGGGCGCGTGCTGACGGTGGAGGCCAACCGCGGGCACGGCCAGCGGCTTCTGATCAAGTTCGAGGGGATCGACTCCCGCGCCGACGCCGAACGGTGCCGGGGGACGCTCTACATCGGCTCGGACGAGCTACGGCGGCTGGACGCGGACGAATACTGGCCCCACGAGCTGGCCGGCTGCTCCGTGGTTGATCTTTCCGGCGCGCCGGTCGGAACGGTCGTGGGGGTCGTCCCCGGCGCGGCCCAAGACCTCCTTGCGATCGATGCCGCCGCCGGCGAGCGCCTGGTGCCGATCGTCAAGGACATCGTGGTGAAGGTTGACCTCGGCGACAGGAAGGTGACCATCGACCCGCCGGAGGGACTGCTCGACCCATGAGCGGCCTGCCAGGCTAGCCGGCATGCGCATCGACGTCGTCTCGATCTTTCCCGAGCTCTTCGACGCACCGCTCCGCACCAGCCTCCTGGGTAAGTCGATCGCCGCGCGACGGCTGGAGGTCAACGTGATCGACCTCCGCGCGCACGGCCTCGGCCCCCACCGATCGGTGGACGATGCGACCTACGGCGGTGGCGCGGGCATGGTGATGCGTCCGGAGCCTATCTTCACCGCCGTCGAGGAAGTCGCAGAGGAAAGCTCCCACATCGTCCTGTTGTCGCCGCGCGGGACTCGTTTGGACCAGACAGGGGTCAAGCGCCTGGCGGGGCACGGGCATCTGATACTCATCTGCGGGCGCTACGAAGGAGTAGACGAGCGCGTGGCCGAGCACCTGGCGGACGACGAGATCTCGATCGGCGACTATGTGTTGGCGGGAGGCGAGCTCGCAGCGCTGGTCGTCATCGAGGCCGTCTCGCGCCTGCTTCCGGGGGCCCTGGGGAACGAGGGTTCGCTTGCGGACGAATCTCACACCGGAGGACGGCTCGAGTACCCGCAGTTCACGCGCCCGGCGTCTTATCGTGGGTGGAGCGTCCCCGAGGTGCTCCTCTCGGGAGACCACGGCGCAGTGGAGCGGTGGCGCCGGGACCAGGCCGAGCGGATCACCCGGGAGCGCCGCCCGGACCTGCTCGGGCCCTAGGAGAAATACATGGCAGACACAAAGAGATTGGTGCGACCCGGTGCGATACCGGCGCGCCCCGGTGTCTACATGTTCCGGGACCGTCAGGGCCGGGTGATCTACGTCGGCAAAGCAAAGCTGCTGAGGAACCGTTTGAGCAATTACTTCGCCTCCGATCTCCACCCCCGGACCCACGCCATGGTCGAGGCCGCGGCGGACGTCGAATGGATCGTCACGGACAGCGAGATAGAGGCCCTGCATCTCGAGCTCAACCTGATCAAGGAGCATCGGCCCCGCTACAACGTGCGCTATCGGGATGACAAGAGCTATCCGTACCTGGCGATCACCCTTGACGAGGAGTTTCCGAGGGCGCGCGTCATGCGGGGCCCCAAGCGCAAAGGCGTCAAGTACTACGGGCCGTTTGCTCACGCGTACGCGATACGCGACACGCTCGATCTGCTGCTTCGTACGTTTCCCATGCGGACTTGTTCCCAGGGGGTATTCGATCGTTGTCACCGGCGCGGGCGTCCATGCCTCCTCTATCACATTCAACGCTGCGCTGGTCCCTGCGTGGGAGCGGTTGACGCCGATGAGCATCGCCGGATCGTCATGGAAATGTGCGAGTTCCTCGACGGTCACACCAAGCCGGTGCTCGATCGTCTCGACAACGCAATGAAGGAGGCGGCGTCGCGCTTGGAGTATGAGATGGCGGCCAAGCTGCGCGACGAGATCGAGAACGTAAACAAGGCGATCGCACGCCAGGAGATGGTTACCGGTGAATCCGGAGAATTCGATGTCGTCGGCCTTGCCCAGGATGACATCGAAGCTGCCTTCCAAGTCTTTTTTGTGAGGCGGGGGCGTGTCTCGGGCCGCAAGGGCTTCATCGTGGACAAAGTGGAGGACCTGGACACGCCGCGGCTCCTGGGCGGCTTTCTCGAGCGCCTGTATGCCGACAACGAGGTTCCCAAACAGGTGTTGGTTCCGGCCGAACCGGACAATCATGAGCTGCTCGACCGCTGGTTGTCGGAGACACGAGGCGCAAAGGTGCGCATCAAGGTGCCCGAACGGGGAGCCAAGAGGGCGTTGCTCGAAACCGTGCACCGGAACGCGCAGAGCGCCTTCGAGCAGCACCGGCTCAAGCGCTCGAATGATTTCGTTGCCCGCACGCGTCAGTTGAACGAATTGCAAAGCGTCTTGTCCATGGAGGACGCCCCCCTGCGGATCGAGTGTTACGACATCTCGAATACCGGGCCGGCCGAGGCCGTTGGATCGATGGTCGTGTTCGAGGACGGACTCTCCAAGCGATCGGACTATCGTCGATTTGCGATCAAGTGGACCACCGGGCCCGACGATGTCGCGATGATGGGAGAGGTCATCAGGCGACGGTTCGCCCGCTTCTTGCAGGAAAGCCAAGCGCCGGCCGATACCGAGGATCTGAAGCGCCGCCGATTTGCATATCCCCCCAACCTCGTGGTGATCGACGGTGGAAAGGGACAGCTCGGCCGCGCCGTCGAGGTCATGGAGGATCTCGGGGTGGAGCGAGTCACGGTGATCGGCCTGGCGAAGCGCATGGAGGAGATCTACCTGCCCGGCCGGCCCGATCCGCTGATCATCCCGCGCGGCTCGGAGGCGCTCTATCTGCTGCAGTGTGTGCGCGACGAGGCACACCGGTTCGCCAACGCCTATCACGCGCTCAGGCGCGGCAAGAGGATGACGCAGTCGGTGCTGGAAGGCATACCGGGTCTTGGCCCGGCACGCCGGAAGACGCTCCTCAGGCAGTTCGGCTCGGTCAAGCGCGTGCGAGAGGCAACGCTCGACGACCTCCGGGATATCCCCGGGCTCCCCGATGCTGTGGCGGAGGCCGTTTACTCCGAGCTCCACGGGCACAGGGGCGACCCCGAGTTTCAGAGCGCCTCGTGAGCGCGCCCCCTGCCGAGTGCATCGAGCTCACGGTCATCAGCGGGATGTCGGGCGCGGGGCGTTCGGAGGCGGCAAAAGCGCTCGAGGACCTCGGGTGGTTCGTGATCGACAACCTGCCCACGGACCTTATCCAGACAATGCTCAGACTGGCGATGGCGAGCGGCCCCGATATGAGGCGCGTGGCCCTCGTGATCGATGCCCGGGCGGGTGGCTTTCGCGATGGATCCACCAAGGCGCTGGGGAGGCTGCGCCGGGACGTGGGCCGTTTCAACCTGATCTTCATGGATGCGTCCGACGACGTCCTCATTCGCAGATTCGACGCCAGCCGCCGGCGTCACCCGTTGGCCACCGACGACCCGGTGGCGTTGGGCATCCAGCGTGAACGCGAGCTTATGCGGCCGTTCCGGGAAGGAGC
>Ga0136621_1000738_pt1 | contig 13094 bp, 14 predicted proteins | sample AntDryUQ445A2306_FD_104673 | JGI IMG/M metagenome (GOLD analysis project Ga0136621, IMG submission 104673) | Polar desert sand microbial communities from Dry Valleys, Antarctica - metaG UQ445A (23.06) | ecosystem: Environmental > Terrestrial > Soil > Desert | place: Antarctica: Dry Valley...
GCGCGGGCGGTTGGCTCAGCGGTAGAGCGCTGCCTTCACACGGCAGAGGTCACTGGTTCGATCCCAGTACCGCCCACGTTTAAAAGGGCAGGTTAGGGCCCTCTTTACGGCCCGAACCTATGTTCGTCGTTCGTCCGCGTGTAGCAAATATGCAGCAGAATTCGGAGACAGCGCCGCGTTCCGGGCAGCGTCAAGGCCCTTGGCGAGCTCTTCGTCAAGCGCCGGGAGCAAGTGCCCGTAGACATCGAATGTTCACCTGAATCGAGCTGTGCCCGAGCCCGACCTGAATGAGTTTGGGGTGCGCCCCTTGGGCAATCATCAGCCCCGCCGCCGTGTGCCTCAAGTCGTGGAAGCGCAGAGGAGTCAGCCCAGCTGACTCGACTGCCGGTGACGAGGAGCCGTGAATGCCTTCTGACGTGCAGCGCTTTATATCCCCCTCCCCGCCCACCGACGTTTTCGGGGTTACTAATTGTCCTTGGCCATGTGAAAGTCCCCATCTATGGCCACCCGAAAGTCTCCACTCCCTGATCTGACGTAATCCGCATGGGCGACCCCCGGGGTCGCGATGGTGCTGGTGACGAAACCACACCAGCGACCACCGGAGGTGCCCACTGAAGTCTGAGAGGGAGTGCATGGACATTGTCAACACCTATCTGGAGCTCGGCAGCTATCGAGGAGCGGCCGAGCTCTGCGGCGTCCACCACAAGACCGTGAAACGGGTGGTGCAGCGCTGGCGAGCAGGGATGATCGCGGAGTCGAGGAAGACCCCGCGACGCGGACTCAACACCGACTGCGTCGATGACCTCATCTGGGAGAAGGTGAGAAAGACGCGCGGCCGCATAACCGCCAAGCGCCTCCTGCCCCAAGCCCGGGCCGCCGGCTACCAGGGCTCGGCGAGGAACTTCCGCCGTGCCGTGGCGCGCGTCAAGGCTCGCTGGGCGCGCTCGGAGCACAGCCGGCGCCCCTGGGTGCCCAGCCCCGGCGAGCACCTGGTCATCGATTGGGGCGAAGAGGGCAGGCTCAAGATCTTCTGCGCGGTGCTGGCGTGGAGCCGCTATCGCTTCGTGCGCTTCGCCACCGACATGAAGAGGGAGACGACCCTGGCTCTGCTGGCCGAGTGCATCGAGGAGCTCGGCGCAGTCCCAGCCGTGGTGCTGTCCGATCGCATGGGATGCCTGCGGGCCCAGACCGTCGCCAACGTCGTCGTCCCGCATCCCGACTACGTGCGCTTCGCCACCCACTTCTCGTTCCGTCCCGACTTCTGTGAGGCAGGCGATCCCCAGTCCAAAGGGATCGTGGAGTCGCTCGTCGGCTACGCCAAATCCGATCTCGTCGTCCCGGCCGAGGGGTGGGACGACATCGACCTCGCCAACACGGATGCGAAGCTGTGGTGCCAAGAGGTCAACGACAGGATGCACCACGAGATCTGTGCGATCCCGGCCCAGCGGCTGATCGAAGAAGGCCGGGTGATGCGAGCGCTGCCGAGCCTGAGGCCGCCGCTGCGACGCGGTGAGATCCGCAAGGTCGATCGTCTCTCGACCGTGCGCTTCGGTTCGGCACGCTATTCGGTCCCCTCGGAGCTGATCGGGGAGCGGGTCGAGGTCACCGCCGGAGCAAGCGAGGTGGTGATCTATCGCGGTGACGGTGAGCTCTGTCGCCATCCACTGGTGGCGCCCGGCGAGGTCTCCATCTCAGACGATCACTATGGCAAGCCCGCGGCCAGAGCGCGCCGGGCGATCAGACCGAGGAGCAACGTCGAGCGCGCCTTCGTCTCGCTCGGAGAGACCGCCGAGGACTTCCTTAGGGCCGCGGCCGCCGCTGGCACCCAGCGTCTGGCGACGGAGCTCGCAGACATCGTGACGCTGGAGGCTTCGTGGGGTCGAGCTGCTCTGGTCGCGGCGCTCGAGCGAGCGACCACGTTCCGCCGCTTCAAGGCGCACGACGTCCGTTCGATCCTTGCGTCGGGAACGGCTCCCACCGTGGTGCCGCCGGGCAATGTGCTCAAGGTCGCTGCGCCTGAAGTCACATCCCGTCCACTCGGTGCCTATGCCCTGGAACGGTTGTCGTGAGCGCGCCGGCGAAGGCATTGTCACCCGATCTCACGGAGGCACTCAAGCGCCTCAAGCTGAGGACGTTCCGCCAGCTCGCGCCCGAGATTCTGCACACCGCCAAGACGCAGCGCTGGGCGCCCGAGGAGGTCCTGCGTACCCTCGTCGAAGCCGAGATTGCGGCGCGCGACGATTCCAACCTCCGCAACCGCCTCAAGGGGGCCGGTTTCCCGGTCGTCAAGGGCTTCGATGACTTCAAGGTCGCACAGTCGTCGGTGCCGCAGGCGACCTTCGACTACATCGCTTCGCTCGAATGGGTCACAGCTAAGGAGAACCTTTGCCTGATCGGCCCCGCGGGTACCGGCAAGAGCCATGTCTTGGTGGCGGCGGGTCACGCTGCGGTGAGAGACGGCATGCGGGTGCGCTATCTCAGCGCCGCAGAGCTGATCGAGTCCCTCTATCGTGGCCTCGCCGACAACTCGGTCGGCAAGATCATCGACTCACTGCTTCGCTTCGACCTCGTCATCGTCGACGAGCTCGGGTTCGCCCCGCTCGATGATCACGGTACCCAGCTGCTGTTCCGCTTCGTGGCAGCGGCCTATGAACATCGCAGCCTGGGGATCGCATCGCACTGGCCCTTCGAGCAGTGGGGACGGTTCCTGCCGGAGCACACCACTGCCGCGTCGATGCTCGACCGGCTGCTGCATCACGCGGTGGTTGTCGTCACCGAGGGCGAGTCGTTTCGGATGAAGGAGGCCAGATCGAGGGGCGGTGACCCAAAAAAACGACCCAGCAAGGCTTAGGGGGTGGAGACTTTCACTTGGCCACCAGTGGGGACTTTCAGGTGGCCATTGACACTAATTTCTGCTTCTCTAAAGATGATTACCCGTGGCTAGTAGCGGGGAGACCTCAGCGAGATACCCCATCGGCGCCGACGACCTCCAACGTCTTGAGCTCCTAGTCAAGGCTTTCTGCTGGCACCGGAGAGAACACTGGGAGTACTCACTGGCCGAGTGCCTTGAACACCTTCACCGCGACTTTGCCGAGCGCGCTGGCCTCCCTGACCCAGTGGATGACTTCGGTGACTCGTTCGTAGCTCGAGAGCTAGCTCACGCCCACGCTGTACTAGGTGCAATGTGCGGCGCTACGCCGTGCCGGGCGCCCGGCTGCGATCAGCAGGCGCCTGCGCATTGGGGCCTGTGTCTGCATCATGCCTCGAGCAAGCGCTGAGGCTGGGCGACTGAGTGATTCCAGCGCCGTCCCCGGTAGAGCATTTCTCGAGGAGGAACGTTATGAAACCGCGGTTTGCGGTGGCAGGGGTAGGCCTGTGGCTTGCTGCCCTGCTTCCCGGGTCTCATATAGAAGCCTAGGCGGAGGCTGCGGGCACTGCGTGCCCGGAGACCATTCTTGCTATGCCTGTCCGTCCCACTTGAGGATCTTCAGTCCACCAGCCGATTTGGCCCACCACGTCCCCTGGTACTCGATTGCCTGATCGCTCATTGTGGTCATCCCTTTTATCGGCACAAGCGAGGCGTCCCATTAGATCTGATGGTCGAGGAGCTTGAGTTCCTGCGGGTGGCTACCTCTGTCCGGGCTGGCTCTACCTGATCGCCCGGTTGATGGGCGACGTGAACGCGGTGAAGATGGGACGAGTGGGGCGTCGCATCGGACGCCGGGCTGCAGGCAAGCAATGGCGGGCCCTTGGCGGCGAGTCTCACCGTGGTTGCTGATGGAGGATAAAGCACAACTAGTAACGGCAGTAGGACATTCTCAAAGGGGTGTGGGGGTGGCTCCTCGCTTCCCATGACTCCAACTCTCCAGTCGTACGCGGGGTGGATCTCTGGAAGCCTCGACTGCATCTGATCCAGGTGAGGGTACGGGTGCGCATCTCGACACTCATGCCGGCTCAGAATACTCACCGAGTTCGAACGTGAATCAGAAACCTGCCCAGGCATACTCGAAGCGGTACATCCTTCCATCATCGATTCAATGCGCTCGCCCCACTCGTCTGCGCGACAGCCTCAGTGCCGCGTGAACCGGGTCCGAGACGACATAGCGCAAAACCGCTCGAACGTAGAGCCCGTCATAGGGGGTCAAGGATTTTCCTAATCTCATCAGGTGTCCAATCCGTGCTCCTCGCCAAGTCAACATTTTGAGATCGGGTCAACATCGTCATCCGCCATCTCACAAATGCGGAGCAGAAGCATTCCTGCCTCCAGGGTGAGAATCATCGACCGCCTCCCGTTTGTCGGGCTGGTTCCTTAAGCCTATTCCGCGTTTGGGGGGACGTGTTCCCGACACTCTGACCTCAGGGCAAATGGCAAACAGGGCCGCGAGGCGGAGGGCACAAAACCCCCGTGGCCCTGCTGCGCTGCGTGGTGGGGTGGAAAGGGCCCCCTTCGTGCGAAGGAGGGCCGGCGCAGGTGGGATTTACAGCGAGGAAAGGAGGTGTCGAGATTCCTCGCCTCCGCCACCTTGGCTCTTAGCGTGAGGCGCACAAAACCCCACGCGCCGTGACTTCGTCTCGCCAGAGACTGTCAAGTTGACCGTCTCTCCACTCTCCCGGAGCAATCGAAGCAAGCGCTAGAACGGCCAAGGGACCACGGTCGGTTCTATGGGGGGGCAACGACCTGCTCGACGGGTGCAACCGCATCGACCTCGTTGGCGCGGCGCCACTCGGCCTGGTGACCGTGAAGCTCGAAAAAGGGTTCGCTCGGGGTGAGGAATACGACACACTCAGGTGCGGACGGCCGCTAGGAGCCGGCTAGGGCGATCTGCTCCTGTGACGCATGCCATCCGATCGCAACCATCCCCGCTGAAGCTACTCGACCGGCGGTTCCTCGCTCTCCGTGTCCTTGGTGGCGAGTCTAAACCCCCGCCCGGCTTTTACCTCAACTACGTCGCTTGACGTTGAACACACGGCTCAGAAACCCGCGCCTCTGAGGCGGGCCCGCGGCCTGCTCCTTGGGCTCCTGTTTCTCGATCAGCGGAGGAGCCGGTTCCGCCCTTGGCGCCACTTCCTGCTCCCGGGGATGATCAAACGACTTGTGCTGCTCGAGCTCGGATCGGGTCGTGAAGCGCAACTCGCAGTGTGGACATTGCAGTACGTCGGTCATGCCGCTCCCCTCGATTCACTCTCTTGTTTCTGTTCTCAGAGTATGCCACGGACGACACAGCACGGTCGGCGCTGTCTCGAAGGTCAGCTGGCGTCTGGAACTGTTACCGCAGGTGGAGGTAACCGACCTTGAGCGGACTTTTGATCCGGCACAGTCAAGTCCCCGACGGCCCACTAAGTGAGTTTCCTGTGGTGTGGAGCAACGACCTTCACCTCCGACGTTCCACCGAACTCCGCCGGTCGGCGGCGTACCCCTTTCTTCGCTGTGGCGAGGATTAGTAGGGCCCAACCATTTGCCGCGTCGTCCTGGGATCGGATCGAGAACCGCCCAGCTGACCAGAACTTGGTTTCACATCCGAATCATCTATTTCGCAGTGGAGCTCATCGCTCACTCTAAAGACCCCTGGGACGTGGCTCGTCATCCGAACGGCGAGGTCCTTAGTTGAGCCACGATCAACCTCTCCCTTAAGCACAGCCGTGCCCCCTTCTACCTTCACGCCGATGGGGGCAGCGACTTCCTGACCCATCTTGGTCAGAGCGTGAATGACGTGCTGTCGTATGGTTGCGTCGTCTCGAGCGAGCAGGTGGATGACATCTCGACGGTTCATCATTCCGATCAAGAGACCCCCTGCGTCCACCACCGGCAACTCTTCCAAACCGCTCTGCTCCATAGCGCGGACGGCGTCCCAGAAGTCCGCATCGGGGGATGTGGTGGCAGGAACTGGATGGGCCACATCACCCGCCGTCGTGCCGAGAGGCTCCTCTCCAGTCAAGAAGCTCGCCAGCCTGGAGAGCACCGAATCGCCCTTCTCATCCGGGATCGCCCTGCGGATAACATCCGACTCAGTGAGCAGTCCCACGAGTCGACCATCTCCCTCGGCCAAGATTGGCACCACCGCGACATCCTGCTCGGCCATCAGGTGAACTGCCTCAAGCAGGCTTGCATTCCTGCTTACTGTCCCACCGCTCCGCGACATAACCTCTCTTACCTTGATATCCGACATGTCGAGCCTCCTCCGCGCCAAGCGCTGCCGTTGAACTATCGTCACACTCCGTAGCGTTGTCGAGGGGCGTAACCGACTAGCGTCGTACATGTAACAGATCCGCAACACGGGCTGGTGTGGGAGCATCCGCGAGCATTTTCTGGGGGGTTGTAACGATGAGTTACGTCGATGTGACGGATCGGTTGCCCGCCTTGTTCATATTTGCCACCATGAAAACAACTGCGATCCCAGCGAGTTGGTTAGACATCCATGAGGTAGCTAGACGTTCGCTGGCGACGTCCCTGAGGAGAGATGGCGTTGAGCTTCACTTGGCTGCCCCTGACCCAATGGCGCCTGGCACCCCGGTCTACGTGGAGGTGCCTGTGAATATCTCTAAAGTGCGGAGGTCTATGTCCAAAGCGCACTGCCAGGTCGTTCTTGTGCTTCAAGAGGACCTTGTCGTTGGCTTGATCGATCTGTCCGAGCCCTCCGGGAACCCGTTACTTCATCCTTTCCCAGTTTCGGGGGATAGTCTGCCGCTCGAGGGGGCCACATGACCGGAGGTCTCACAGTCCGCGTTGAACATTTCAGTCACGGTTTCCGGCTTGTCCCCACGGGGGAGATCGACATCAGCAACGTGGAAGAGTTAAGGAGTGCAATCGATCGCTGCCTGGACTATCGCCCCGTCTTTCTGCAGATCGACTTCCGCGAGGTGACGTTCGTTGCCTGGGCTGCCGTGGAAGTACTTCTCTATGCTAAAGGCCGCTGCCGCGAGCTACGCGTGACGTGCTCGCTGTCGGAGAGCCGTCATGTCCAACGTCTGCTACATGCGATCGGGTGTTCGAGCATCGAGCAGCTTGAGTGGCGGAGATGGAGCGGCATCAGGGACTCCGAAGCCATGAGGATAGTGAATCGTCATGATGCTCTCGACCACAGCCAACCTCCTGGGCTGTCTCACGATGCAACGTGGATCGGTGAGCGCGCGAGCGAGCTGTCGATGTTTGAGGGGGGCCCATTGGTGCCGAGTGCGGCTCCCCTTAAAGGCGCGCCCCGCCGCTTCGAGCACCGGGGAGTTTGTGCAGGCGCCCCCGCGTGAAACCAGGACGAGCGAGTCGTGGGCGTGTCTCCCTGACACGTGATCAGATTCTCGAAGGCAGCTGATTCCCGAGAGCGGCTGCTGTGGGAGAAGAGTCGTCCGCTCCGGATCACACTGCGTCGCGATGGTGCAAGCCTGGTCGCTGGCCCGCGTCCGGAGCGGCAAGATAGACAGCAGGTGTGTGGAGGGGAAGGGCCACCGTGAATGTGGAGCCGTGACCCACCTCGCTCTGTACGGTGATCGCGCCATCAAGGACGCGGACGTTCTCGTGGACGATGCTCAGTCCGAGGCCGGTCCCGGAGCCCGTACGCGACGGGTCGGCCTTGAAGAAGCGGTCGAAGACGTTGGGGAGATGCTCGGGAAGAATACCCGGTCCTCTATCGGAAACCTCGATCAGTGCTTTGTCGTTGGTCTTGCGGACCCTTACCACGATGTCTACCTGCCCGTACTTGATGGCGTTGCTAACGAGGTTAGAGATGACGCGTTCGAGCCTGCGGCGGTCCGTGCGGAGGATGACCGGCTGGACGTCCAGTCTCACAGATTGAACCCAGCCACGGCGGCGAAGGAGGGAGCGAATGAGGGTCGGTCCGTCCACCTCATCTACCTCCACCGTCTGCCGGCCGGCATCGAACAGAGAGATCTCCATCAAGTCTTCGAGAAGCTGACGGAGCCGCGTCACATCCCCCACGAGGAGTTGAACAGGTCGTCTGAACTCTGCAGGGATCTCGTCCAGCTGGTCCCTGACGAGGGAGGCCTCGCTGACGAGAGCTGCCACAGGGGTGCGTAGCTCGTGGGCAACATTGGCGGTGAACCGGCGTTCCCGCTCGCGGGCATCTGATAGCTCGGCGATCTTTTCCTGCAGTGCTTGGGCCATCTCGTTGAACGACTGCGCGAGGGTGCCGAACTCGTCTTTGGTCTCGACGGGCAGTCTCGTGTCGAGTAAACCCTCTGCCAGGGAGCGGGCGGCGACGCTCGCCCTTGAGACCGGTGTCAGCATCTGCCTAGAGAGAAGTACGCCGATAAGCCCCGATGCTGCCGCCAGGATGAGCCAGCCCGTAAATAGCACCGTTCCCAATTGAGAGATCTGACGCTGTATCGGGCCCTCGGGGAACAGGAAGAAGACCTTGATGGTCGTTCCCTCAACCGCTCGCCCGACGACGACGTAAGGCTTGTTTTCAAGCTCCGTTCGTTCGTACTCGAAATCAGTGGTCCCCACCGCCCGGGCCAGCGGTTGGGGGATGATCGAGGAATCCGCGAAGCGCCTTTTGGTCGCTCGCGCTCCACGATCGAATGTAAGCAGCACGTCGAATCCGGGGGCGCGCCGATATGTCGCTAGGAGCCCATTAACCGCGTCGCGGTTATGGGCGCGCTCCAGCGACAGGGTCGCGATGAGAAAGCTCGTCTCTGATCTCTGTAGATCGCGCTCAAGGGAGTCTTGGAGCCTCGTATGTCGGACTACGAGGAAGGAAGCCCCCGCCAGCGCGCCCGAAGCGATCGCTCCGACGAGCATGAATGCAACGGCCAGTCTCCATCGGAAGCGGTGCGCCCGTATCGCCGGCGCGGCGACATCAGCGGGCTTCGAACCTGTAGCCAACGCCGCGAACCGTATGGATCAGGTGAGGTTGGGCGGGATCACTCTCAATTTTGCCTCGTAGACGCTTGATCGCCATGTCGACGACGCGAGACTCCCCAAGGTGGTCGTAGCCCCACACTCGGTCGAGCAGCACATCCCTGGTCAGAACCTGCCCTTGATGCCGAACGAGATCGTAGAGCAGTCGGAACTCGATAGGTGTCAGGGCAAGTTCGTCACCGTTGCGAGTGACCCTGTAGGCGCTTGGATCTATCTCTAGGCCGGAAATCACCACGACCTCGCCCCCGCTTGGCGTGATGGACGTCCTGCGCAGTACGGCTCGCAGGCGAGCGGTTAGCTCTGGGATCTCGAATGGCTTCGTTACATAGTCGTCTGCTCCCACCTCAAGGCCCGCCACGATGTCCTCCGTCTCGGCCTTGGCCGTGAGGATCACGATGACGACGCCGCTGTCTCTGCGGATCTCCCGGCATATCTCGAGACCATCGAGCGAAGGGAGCATGAGGTCGAGGACAACGGTATCAAAGGATCCGTTCCGAAAACGGATCAATCCCTGGCGTCCGTCCGCTTCGGCGGTGACGTCGAAGCCGGCCCGTTCCAACCCGATCTGAATGACCTCTCTGATGGAGGGGTCATCCTCGATGAGCAGCACCGTTTCGTCCATCGACGGGACTAGACTAGCAACGCCGTGGTCGATGCTGGGGTAGGGACTCGTCGCTTGCTCTGGTGTCACGGCGTAACGGAGGCGAAGATTGACTCGTGTCGCTGCCGTCTCACACAGACAACTGTGCCGCGGTGCCGTAACATCTCTGCCGCCGTTCAATCGCTGGCTTCTCCAACATCTGATAGCCGGTCCTTCTGAAAAACCATCAGAAATGCCTTGACCGTGGTGTCTACACAGAGCCCGGTGATCAACCTGTTACCCGCTTGTGATTGGCCGGTTACGCATGTCAGAGAGCATTACCCGGTGAGTATAAACGGGAATGGCACTTGAGCTTGGTTTGAAAGGGAAATGGCCTTTATAGGCCCGGCCCACGAGGGAAGGACGGCAATGGAAGAGGTCATCATCTGCCGGACGCGTGAGAACGACGAGAAATTCGAGTTTCGCGTTAGCCTGCTCGACAACACAGATCGGACCGTACACGACGTTTCACTTTCTCATGAAGATTTCGAGACCTTTGGGCTCCGGTCAGAATCCCCCGAGAGATTCGTGGAGCGGTGCTTCGATTTCCTCTTGGAGGGCCTGACAAAGGACTCGATACGCTCTGAATTTGATATTGGGACTATGGCCGAGTACTTTCCGGACTTTGCAGAAGAGATGCGCGGCGGAATGATGCGCCATCTCGCTCAGACCCGTCACCGGGGACTCGGGACTCACCACTACCAAGTTCGGACACCACAGCGGAGCGATTGTGTGTAGACGTGATCGATACCTGCCAAATGACTCCAGTGCGAGCTGCAGTGCAAGGCAAAGTCGGAGTCGTCCACCCACGTTGTGGCGTCGCCGTCACGTGATGTTGCATCCCTGAAGTTGCCCTGTCACTGAACGGTTACAGAGCCGGTACAGAGTTGCCTTGTTTGACCTGTCAGCGGCACATGATCGACTAGAAAGGAGGCCAGTGGCCCAACCGATGGCCTACCCCGTTCATGGACATCTCAAGCGGATCGCTACTACTACGGCTGGTACAACAAGCTTCCCCCGAGGCTTCCCTCAGATTCAGAGATCAAGGCCACACTGGTTGATCGTCTGCGAGAGAACCCATATGCGAAAGACGGACATATCGCGGTCGACGTGAAGCGAGGGGTCGTTATACTGTCGGGAGACGTACCCTCGCTCCCACTACACTGCTTACGTGGCAGCAGCGACACTGCGAACGCATCCCTCTCGCCCCGCGGTGTCGCTCGCCCATTAGGTAAGTCAGTGCCTGAAGCTACACATCGATAGACAGGAGACTCAGGGTGTAGCCCTAAGCTTCAGAGCGATGCAGGCAAGCTTGCCTTGGGCGCGGCCGTCCATATCCATCGAAGTGCCGGAGTTGGCGCGCGCCGCAGCCTGTCGGAACCTGACGCCCGAAGAGGCCGACGCGCTTTTCTTCCCGGAGCGCGGCCACAGTACGGTCGCCGGCCGGGCATTGTGCGGGAGGTGCCCAGTAACCTTGCAGTGTCTCGACATGGCGCTGTCGACGGCGGTCGAGTTCGGGATCTTTGGCGGCACCTCTCTGCAGGAGCGCAGGTGCCTTACAAGGGCAGCAGGGACCCACGTAAGGGCTGTCCGTTTCGTGTAGCAAACGTGTAGCAGAAAGTGGCCAAAGCTGTCCATCGGAGTCCATCGCTGACTATCCGGGCAATGGCCTCCTACCTGCGAAACACACAAAACCGCAGGTAGGCGAACTGGCCTGATTTGCCTTCACACGGCAGAGGTCACTGGTTCGATCCCAGTACCGCCCACGACTAAATCCGCAGGTAAAGGGTCTTTTTCCTTTGCGAACCCAAGTTCGTGGTTCGGAACCAGGCAGCACATGGGCAGCAGGCTTCCCGGATAGGGCTGCCGTCCTGGTCGACTCGAGCCCCTTGGCGAGTTCCTCGTCATGGGCCCGCAGGTGGAGCTGCTTCATTCCCGGCTAAAGCAGCAATGCCCCCCCCCCACGAGCGAAGTGTTAGCGACGAGATCGGCTGGGCACTTCGCCGCTACTCCGAGTATCCGGAGTCTCTCAATGAGTAAGAAGGAGAGGCTCGAGGTTCTCGACGCGCTCAAACAGTCTCAGCGCCGCTATGTCGAGGTCTTGGAGTTGTGTGCCGCGCTTGTTGAGCGGCAGGCAAATCTCGGCGAGCCGCTCGCTGGATTCGTGGTCGGCCAGCTGCATGAGGCCACAACTGCCATGAAGCGCGAGAATGTGGCCGGCTTCACGCGTTAGGCCTGCTCGACGACCTCGCCGATTTCAACGCTGTTGATCGTGACCGCATTACCCGGTGGCGGGTTGGTCTTGAGTTGCTCGCCCCCTGCCCGCGCTGCTTCTTCGGATTCAAAGATAAGCATCGAGGTGCCGCTGTTTTCGCCGAGCCTGACCCAGTGAGCAGTGACGAAACCTGGAGCCCGCCTCAAGCGCGGTATGGCTTCCTGCCTTAGGAAGTTCCTTGCCTGCTCGACGTCGTGAATCGTGGCCTTCACTACCACCCCATGCATGAAATGTTCCCCTTCTGCGCGGCGAGATTTCGACGATCCTATCCTCTTCAGGCCGCAGACCTGGCCTCGCCGAATCGTTGCTACGGGTGGCCTGGGTGCAAGCCAAAAATTGGCTGGCCGTTTCGGGCAGAAACGGGCAGCAGCAATAGTCCAACGCCGTCCAGCCGTGTCCGTCTCCGTCCGTGCATAAAGCGCCCTGAACAGGGGGAGTCACAAAGTCGCAGGTAGCACATTCGAGCGGATTTGCCTTCACACGGCAGAGGTCACTGGTTCGATCCCTATACCGCCCACGACTGTTTGGGCAGGTAGACGGCCTAACCCGAACCGAACGCCGATCCCCGCTTCGACAGTGCATCAGCAGACCATCACCAGAAAGTCCGTGAAGGTCGTGGGAGCTGATGACTACACTGCAGTCGGTCGCACGACGATCTCGTCGACGTTAACGTGCGGAGGGCGCGTCACCGCCCACACGATGCAGTCGGCAACGTCCTCGGCGGCGAGCGAGGCCATCCCCTCATATGTCTTTGCGGCCCGCACAGCATCACCCCCGTAGCGAACGAGTGAGAAGTCGGTCTCAACGAGCCCCGGCGCGACCTCGGTGACGCGGATTCCGGCATCGAGCAGTTCGAGCCGCAGGGTGCGCGTGATTGCGCGTACCGCATGTTTCGTCAAGGTGTAGCCGCCGCCGCCCGCATATACCTCGAAGCCCCCTACGGAGCCCACGTTGACGATGTGTCCCCTGCGTGAGTCGGCGAGCAGCGGGAGCAACGCTCGGGTCACGCGCAACAGCCCCGCTACGTTCGTCTGCCACATCGTGTGGGCGGCCTCCTCGCTCAGCTCCGCGAGCGGGTCACGCCCCACGGCCAGACCTGCGTTGTTCACCAGCACGTCGACGTGGTCAATCGCACCGGCGAACGCCTTTACGGACGAGGCCTGTGTGACGTCCAGAGCTAGAACCGTCCCGTCGCAACGGGCTGCAACCTCCTCCAGCGCGTCCAGGCGTCTGGCTCCGAGGATGACGCAGAACCCTGCTCGTGCGAGTGCAATCGCGGTCCCAGCCCCGATGCCGCTCGATGCGCC
>Ga0136621_1000739_pt1 | contig 13077 bp, 12 predicted proteins | sample AntDryUQ445A2306_FD_104673 | JGI IMG/M metagenome (GOLD analysis project Ga0136621, IMG submission 104673) | Polar desert sand microbial communities from Dry Valleys, Antarctica - metaG UQ445A (23.06) | ecosystem: Environmental > Terrestrial > Soil > Desert | place: Antarctica: Dry Valley...
CCCCGATCACCACCGCCCCGGCCGCCCGCCCCGAAGCGACGCGGACGAGCTCGTCGAGATCGACGCCCTTGTCGCGTCCGCCGGCGATCAGCACGATCGGCGGATCGAACGCCTCGAGCGCCGCGATGACCGCGTCCGGCTGCGTGCCCATCGTGTCGTTGACGAACCGAACGCCGTCGACGACGGCCACCTCCTCGACCCGGTGCTCGACGCCGCGGAACCGCGCCGCGGCCGCCCGGATCGCGTCCGGGGCAACCCCGAACAGGAGCGCGACCGCGACGGCGGCAAGCGCATTCGCAACGTTGTGGGCACCCGGGATCTGGAGCTCCGCGACCGGCACGACCCGACCACCGGGCCCGGTAGCCGCGGCGCCCCCGCCCGCGAGCGGCAGCCGCTCCACGCCCGCCCCCACGATCCAGCCGTCGACCACACCAACCCCGCCCGGCACCGGGCTGCCTCGCCGGTAGCGCACCGCGGGTGCCGTCCCAAGCTCAGCGTATGCCGCGACGACTGGATCCTCGGCGTTGAGGACCAGCGCCCCGTGGGGATCGACCAGCTCGGCCAGCCGGCGCTTGGCCCGACGGTAGCCGGCGAGCGATCCGTGCCGGTCGAGATGATCCGAGGTGACGTTGGTGTAGACCGCCACGGTCGTGCCGCGCGACAGCGTGGGCAGCTGCAGCTCGGACAGCTCGTACACCACGCGATGATCCGGGGTGAGGTCCGGGAGCCGCTCCACGATCGGGACCCCGATGTTCCCGCCGAGGACGACCGGGTGCGACGGGTCCTCGGCCAGCAGCGCGGCAGCGAGCGACGCGGTCGTGGTCTTGCCCTTCGTCCCGGTCACGCCGATCGTCGGCGCAGGACATAGCCGCAGGAAGAGGTCCGGCTCCGACACGAGCGCCGGCAGGGCGGCGTCGCCGGCGAGGCGGGCGTCGACCAGCGCCCGAAGCGCCTCGCGCAGGCGCGGCTCGGTCGTCGGGAAGTCCGGGTTGATCGACGGCGACGTGGTGACGAGATCCGCGTCGCGCCAGGCGTCCGCCGGCTCGACCTGCGGGCCCAGCAGCAGGCTGACCGGTCGCCCCTCGAGCGCATCCACGGCCTCGCGCAGCTCGGACGCCGGCCGCCCGTCGTAGACCGTGACGTGCGCGCCCGCGTCGGCGAGGAAGCGGGCCAGGGCCATGCCGCTCCGCGCGAACCCGAGCACGGCGATAGCGCGACCGCGCAGCGCGCCATCGAGGACGGCGTCGAGCGTCAGCGCGTCGGGATCGATCGGCGGGGAGATGGCCGTCAACGCGCTCACTCCAGCTGCCGGATCGAGGACAGGAAGAGCGTGACGCCCAGCAGCCCCGACAGGATCGCGACGATCCAGAACCGGAGCGTGATCTTCTCCTCGTCCCAGCCGCCCAGCTCGAAGTGGTGGTGGATCGGGGACATCCTGAAGATCCGCCGGCCGCCGGTCAGCTTGAAGTACGCGACTTGGATCAGCACCGAGCCCGTCTCGACGACGAAGATCAGCCCGATCAGCGGCAGCACGAGGATCTGGCCGGTGATCAGCGCGATGACCGCCAGCGTCGCCCCGAGGGCGAGCGAGCCCGAATCACCCATGATGATCTGGGCGGGGTGCACGTTGAACCACAGGAAGCCCAGCAGCGCGCCGATGATCAGCGCGCACAGCAGGGCGAGGTTGGGCTGGGCCGGCTCGTTGAGCAGGGCGATCAGCAGGAACGCCACGAACGCGAAGACCAGCGTGCCGCCGGCAAGACCGTCGAGCCCGTCGGTGATGTTGACCCCGTTGCTCGCGGCGACGATCGCCAGCGCACCGAACAGCACGTACAGCCACGGCTCGATGAACACGTCGCCGACGAACGGCACGCGGAACCCCTGGAGGTTGTACGTCTGCTGGATCTGGAACGCGGCAACGCCCGCCACCACGACCAGCCACAGCATCTTCTGGCGGGCTCGGATCCCCTCACCGGTCTTCGCGTTGAGGTAGTCGTCGAAGGCTCCCAGCACGCCAACGAAGCCGAGCGCTGCCAGCGGCGCGATGACGCCGCCCTCCGGCGCGCCACGCAGCAGGACGAACAGGATGAGCACCACCGCGATGACCAGCAGCCCGCCCATCGTCGGCGTGCCCTGCTTGACCAGGTGCGTCTCGGGCCCCTCCTCGCGGATCTGCTTGCCCATCCCGGCGAACCGCAGGAGCCGGATGTAGGACGGCATGAGGATCACCACGATCGCGAACGCGAGCAGCAGCCCCTGGATCAGCTCCAGCGTCATCGCACGCGGGCGCCCTGTCCCAGGGCTGCCGAGGCCACCGTCTGGCCGCCGTCGCCGAGCTCGCGGCGCAGGTCGTCGACGAGCAGATCGAGGGCGATGCCGCGGGAGGCCTTGACGAGCACCACGTCACCCTCACGCAGTCGCGGCCGGAGCGCATCGAGCGCGGCGGCCCGATCCGGCACCTCGAGGATCCGGTCCGCCGCGAGGCCGGCATCGCGCGCTCCCGCGGCGATCGGCCGGGCATCGTCGCCGACCACGATCAGCAGCTCCACGACCTCTGCCGCCGCCGCGCCGGCGTCACGGTGCCCGGGCACGTGCCCATCGCCCAGCTCCAGCATCGTGCCCAGCACGCCGACCCGGCGACCGGGAAGGCCGGCGAGGAGCTCGAGCGCCGCCCGGACCGAGGTGGGCGAGGCGTTGTACGAGTCGTCGACGAGCGTCACCCCGCCGGCCCGATGGAGCTCGCCCCGGTGGGGCGCGGACCAGCCGCCCTCGAGCGCGGCGGCGATGACCGCAAGGTCGAGACCGGCGACGATGCCGGCCGCCGCACCGGCCAGGGCGTTGTGGACGGCGAGGCGCCCGAGCGTCGGGATGCGGATGGGCTGCTGCCGGCCCGCGTGATTGAGGACAAAGGCCATCCCCTCGGCGCCGCGCGAGACGACGTCGAGGGCGCCGACGTCGGCGTCGTCCGCGAAGCCGTAGGTGATCGCCTGGGCTGCGGTCCGCGATGCCATGCGGCGAACGCGCGGATCGTCCGCGTTGAGGATCGCCCAGCCGTCGGCGGGCAGCGCCTCGACGAGCTCTCCCTTGGCGCGCTCGATCGCGTCGAGCGATCCGATCCTCGACAGGTGGACCGGCAGCACGCTCGTCACGATGCCGATCCGCGGCCGGGCGATCGCCGCCAGGTCGCGGATCTCGCCGCCCACGTACATGCCCATCTCCAGCACGGCGGCCTCGTGCTCCGGCCCAAGCGCGAGGACCGTCAGCGGCAGGCCGATCTCGTTGTTCTGGTTGCCTGCGTTGCGCAGCGTCCTGAAACGGGCCGCAAGAACGGTTGCGACCGCCTCCTTCGTGGAGGTCTTGGCGATGCTGCCGGTCACGCCAACGACCAGCAGGTCGAAGCGGCGCCGCCACTCGGCAGCGATGGCCTGCAGCGCCGCGACGCCGTCGGCGACCCGGACGACCGACACGTCACCGAGCGCAGCCGGATCGGCCGGCGGCCGCGAGACGAGGAGCGCGGAGGCGCCGGCGGCGACCGCCGAGTCCAGGTACAGGTGACCGTCGGTCCGCTCGCCGGGCAGGGCGACGAAGAGCGCTCCGGGCGTCACGAGGCGGGAGTCGACCGCGGCTCCACGAACGGGGCGCGCCGATTCGGCCAGCAGGTGGCCGCCCGTGATGCGAACGAGGTCGTGGGCCCGCAGGGCGGCCGCCGGCCGGTCCGCAGCGTGCGGAGACGGCGGCTGGACGTCGCTCACGACCGCCAGTGTGGCACAGGCGCCGATCACCGGTCGGCGGTGACGGGAGCGGGCGACGGAGCGCCCGAGGGAGCGGTGCGCGGCTCGGGCGACAGCAGCCCGGGCGTTGAGATGGCAGCAGTCGCCACGCGACGGAAGAGCTCGAACGACATCACCGGCATCTCGATCTGGCCGACCCGCGCGATCGTCGGACGCGCCTCGTTGATGCGCACTCCGACCACCAGCTCCGGCGCGCCGGGGCGGCGGCCGATGTAGCCCACGAACGAGTAGTTGAACAGGTTGTTCTTCCAGGCCTTCGCCTTTCCGTCCCAGATCTGGGCAGTGCCGGTCTTGCCGCCGACGAAGTAGCCCGGGACGAGCGTCCGGTCACGGTAGAAGGGCACCTCGGTGATGACGTGGGCCATCATGCCCACGAGCGTCTTCGACAGCGCGGGGTCGAGCACCTCTGCGCGCCCCACCTCGCTCACCTCTTCGCTGCCGATCGCGCGGACGACGTGCGGCTGGATCATGCGTCCGCCGTTCATGAGCGCGGCGAAGGCAGTGGCGAGCTGGATGGGCGTCACTGCGATCCCCTGGCCGAACGCTCCGTTGGCCAGGTCGATCTGGCGCCACTCGGAGATCGCCGGGTCGCGCACGAGGCCCGGCAGCTCGCCCGCCAGATCGATCCCCGTTGGCGCGCCGAACCCCACTCGCCGCCACGCTTCGTGCAGGACGATCGACGAGTCGCGCGTCGTCCCGGCCAGCCCGAGCGCCACCTTGGCGGCGACGACGTTGCGCGACCACGCTATCGCGTCCTCGAAGGTCATCCAGCCCTTGCCCTTGCGGTCGGCGTTGTCGATCTTCGCCCGACCGCCATCGAGCTGGAGCGTGCCGACGTCCTTGATCGGGGTCTGGGTCGTGACCGTCCCCTGCTCCAGCCCGGCCATCGCGGTGAACATCTTGAACACTGATCCGGGCTCATAGACCTCGCTGACGACCGGGTCGATGAACCGGCTCGGGTCGGCCTCGGCGATCGCCCGGTAGTCGTTCGAGTCGTACGAGGGGTAACTCGCATGCGCGTAGATCTCGCCGGTGTACGGATCCATCACGACCGCCGAGACCGACTGGGCGCGGTCGGCGAGCCCTGCCGCCAGCAGCTCCTGCTCCAGCGCCAGCTGCAGGCTGGCGTCGATCGTGAGGCGCAGATCGGCGCCCGTGACGCCCTTCTTCTCGACGACGGCGGTCTCCGGGATGGGCCGCGAGTTCACATCCCGCTGCGCCAGCAGGATCCGGGGCTTGCCGGCCAGCAGACCCTGGTAGAACTGCTCGACGCCGTACTGGCCGACACCCTCGCGGTTGGCGAAGCCCAGCAGGTGCGCGGCGAGGGTCGTGTCGGGGGCGCCGCCCGGCTGCGGGTAGATGCGCATCGGCACCGGCTCGAGGGTGACGTGCGGCAGCTCGCCGGCCTGCATCGCCTGGCGAATGACGAGCGACGCCCCCGGAGACAGATCGCGGGCCACGATGACGTACGGCTTTGCGGCGGCCAGGCGGTCGCGCAGGTCGTTCGCCGCCGCGGGCTCCAGCCCGAGCAGCTCGCTGAGATGTTCGCCGACCTCCCGTCGCAGCGCGGGACCCATCTGGTCGGCCGCGACCGCCACGCGATCCCGCTCGATCGAGGTGGCCAGGGCCACCACGCCGCTCCGGTCGTAGATCGCACCGCGACGGCTGGGCTCCTCGACCCGCATCGACGTCTGGCGGCGCGCATCGGCGGCAAGGCTCTCGCGCTGGACGATCTGCCACCAGGCGAGACGTCCCACGATCGCGACGGAGGCGACGACGAACGCGAGGAGAAGCAGGAGGAGGCGGCCTCGCGAGTCGGTCCGGCCGAGCACGGTTCGGTCGATCGGCTAGCGCGCGGGGACGATGATGGGTTGGCCGAGCTGGCCGAGACCCGCGTCGATCGCCTGCTTGCGGATCGCCGGCTCCCGGCCGAGCCGGTTGAGGTCGGAGCGCAGGTCGAGCTCCCGGGCCTCCAGCCGGTCGTGCTCGGCGCGCAGCCGATCCAGGTCGTAGCTCGTGGCTGATACCGCCATCGTCTGGGCCAACGAGAAGAAGGCGAGCAGGAACGTCAGCACGATGCCCCCGAGAAGGAACGCGCCCCGGTCGTTCCGGCGCCGGGCGCGGGTTGCCCCGGCGGCCCGGACCCTGCGCCGTGGGAGGACCGATGCGTCGGCCACGCGAGGGCGGCTCGGCAACAGGGTGGGGCGCGGCCGCGCCCCCTCGTAGAGCGCCATCAATCGCCCACGGCGAAATGCAGGCGGGGCGTCCGCGGATCGAAGAAGACGAGCGGGTCGATCGCCGACGCAGCGGCCGGACGGCCGCCGTCGAAGTCGAGCGACTCGGGCAGATGCTGCCGATCGGCCCGCTCGCGGAGCTCATGCTGCCGGCGGCCGTAGGACCTGCGACGGCTGTTCTGGTGACGCTTGCTCACGGACCTTCCTCCTCTCTGATCTCGATGACCCGGCCGTTCAGCCGGGGTGCGGTGACCATCAGGCGGCGAGCCGCTCGGCCGCCCGCAGGCGGGCGCTCCGGGCGCGCGGGTTGGCGGTGACCTCCGTCGGGCTCGGCATGACCGATCGGCGGGTCACCAGTCGAAGGCGAGGCTGACGGCCGCAGATGCAGACCGGGACCTCGGGCGGGCAGACGCAGCCGCGCCGCTCGGCCTGGAAGAAGCGCTTGACGATCCGGTCCTCGAGCGAGTGGTAGGACAGGACGACGAGCCGGCCGCCCGGGCGGAGCAGGTCAACGGCGGCCGCGAGACCCGCTTCGAGGGCGTCGAGCTCCTCGTTGACCGCGATCCGGAGCGCCTGGAAGACCCTGGTCGCCGGGTGGATGCGGCGGCGACCGGGCGGGGTCCGCGGTGCTGCCCGCTCCACGAGGGCGGCGAGCTGCACTGCCGTCACGATCGGTGCAACCCGCCGCTCGGCGACGATGGCGCGGGCGATCCGGGGTGCGAACGGCTCCTCACCGTAGCGTCGAAGCAGCGCCGTCAGCTCGTCCGCGCCCAGGCTCGACAGCAGCTCCGATGCCGGGACGCCGCGGGACGTGTCGAACCGCATGTCGAGCGGCCCACCGGTGCGGATCCCGAAGCCCCGGTCTGCGTCGGCGAGCTGGAAGCTCGAGAGCCCGAGATCGAAGAGCGCGCCGTCGACTGCCCCGAAGCCGGCTTCGGGCGCAACGGTCCCGAGGTTCCGGAAGTTCGAGCGGCGGAGCACGAGGCGGTCCCCGAACCGGGGCCGCAGGCGGCGATCGACCCTGGCGATGGCCACCCCATCGGCGTCGAGTCCGAGGAGGCGGCCATCAGGATCGGTCGCCCCCAGGATCCGCTCGGTGTGCCCACCGCCGCCCAGGGTGGCGTCGATCTGAAGACTGCCGGGCGCGGGCGCGAGCATGGTCACGACCTCCTCAGCCAGCACCGGCAGGTGCCCGATCTCCATCTCTCCTCCACCATCCGGACGGCGGATCCCGAGCGGATCCCGAGAGCGCATGTGGTGACCTAGATCCCCAGGCCGTCGAGGGCCTTGGCGAGCCGGTCGGGGTCGTCGAGCTGGCGCTGGTACTCGTCCCAGCGCGCCGGCGACCAGATCTCCGCGTGATCGCGCGAGCCGACGATCACGGCTTCCCCCTCCAGGCCCACCTTCTCGCGCAGGTAGGACGGGACGACCACGCGGCCCTGCCTGTCGAGCTCCGCCTCGAACGCGTTGGCAAAGATGAAGCGCTGGAAGCGGCGCGCGGGCTCGTCGGTGATCTGGAGGCCCGCGACCCTGCGGTCCAGCGCCTCCCAACCCTCGCGGGTGTGGATCGCCAGGCACTCGTCCAGCCAGCGCGAGACCACCGCGCCGCCCGCGAGCTGGGCGCGGAACTTGGCGGGGACGGCGATGCGTCCCTTCTCGTCCACCGAGTGCCGGTACTCGCCGGTGAACACTGTCTGATCAGTCCCTGGGTGGTCCGGCGAGACTCTTGAGCCGTCAGCGCCGCCGGAATGGTTGTGGCACCGGATCGAGCGGTTGGCCGTCTGGGTCGGCTCCCCACTTCTCACCACTTCGCGCCACTTGCCGGCATGATAGCGCCCGCGGAGCCGCCGTCAATGGCGGAATCGCAAGTTTCCTCGGCGGCTGGGGGCCCTCAGCGCGGGAATGGGCGAAGGGGCGCGGTCAGAAGAGCGCCGGTCAGCGCGTGGGCGGCGGCAGGATCAGCTGCTGGCCCACCCGGATCGGTTCGGTCCGGGTCGAGGGGTTGAGCCGGTAGATGGTCTCCAGCGTGTGGCCGAAATAGTTGCCGATCGACCACAGGTTGTCGCCCGCGCGAACGGTGTAGATCCAGCAGTCCGGCCGGTCGGGGCACCGGTCGAGGAGCGCGTACCTCGAGCTGGGGGGCGGCTGGGTCGGCGTGACGGGCGGGGGCGGCGGCTGGGTGGGCCGCGGCGTCGGTGCCGGCGTGGGATCAGGCGCCGGCGCCGCGGTCGGTGGCGCCGTGGGGGGGCGCTCGGTCGGGCGCGGCGTGGGCGCCAGGGTCGGCGGGGCGGGCGTCACGGCGAGCGAGGGCGTGGCGTCCGGAACCGCGGCGACGAGCGGTGTCGAAGCGGTCGGTTCCGCACCGGCCGGGGCAGCGGGCAGCAGCAGCCCGCCTCGAGTGAGCACGAACGCGAACGATGCGCCGGCGCACACGAGCACGAAGAGGAGCGCGCCGATCGTCGGCCGGGTGAACCGTCGGCGCCATTCCCGGCGGGCGGCCTCCTCGCGGACGCGCACCGAGCCCTGCAGGTAGCGCGGGCAGTCCACGTGACCCGCGGTCAGACAGACGAGCTCCTGCTGGAGCGGTGATTGCTGGCGGGGCGCGCCGAACGCGGCGCACCTGTTCGCGCCGTCGGGTGCCTCGATTGGAGGCCGGAGCGCGCCGTCGACCGCCACGCTGCGGAAGAACGGGCACGTCGGTGGGATCGTCTGGCCGGGCCAGGCCGCGCCCACCGGCTCGGTTCCCTCCGTCACCATGCGCCCTCCACGCTGGATCGGACCGCCGGACCGGCGCGGAGTCTAGTACGTTTGCTGTGTTGCCGTTCGGCCGCTCCCGGTGCTAGTCTGCGCCGCCCACGCGTCGGCGGGACCGGAGCGCGGTATGAGAAGAGGCCCAAGCGACCCCATGGCCCTGCCGCTGCCCGTCACCTCGACGGTGATCGAGGAGCACCGCCTCGCGCCCCATCGCATCCGACGATGCACGTTCCGGCGGATCATCCAGGTCGACGTGAAGGCCGATCGCGTCTTCGACGTCGAGTGCCTCTACCCGGAACGCCGCGTTCCGCTGCCGCTCGGCGACCTCGACTCGGCGAGCCCCATCTGCAACGCCTGCACGGCGGCTCCCATCTTCCGCCCGGACGAGGAGTAGCCGGCGGCGAGCGTCGGGTTCGGGTTGTCAGCGAGGCGGCCTGTAAGCCGAGTTCTGTGCCGAGGCGCCGAAGCGCTCCGGCGATGGCCATCCATCTGGGGCCGCCGGTTGCCCGACGGCTCATGCGGCCGACCCGAGGGCTGGGCAGCGCACCTCTCCCCCGGCGAGCCGGGTTGCGCCCTCCTACTTGGCCTTGCTCCGGGTGGAGTTTGCCGCGTTTCACTCCGCCGGCGAACCGGTGGCATCGTCACTGTGGCACTGGTCCTCGCCTCGCGGCGGACGGGCGTTACCCGCCACCCTGCGCTGTGGAGCTCGGACTTTCCTCACGCCGGCCGAAGCCGACGCGCGGCCATCCGGCCACCTCGCTGACGGACCGATTCTAGCGGCGCGGACCGCAAACGGCAATGAAACCGAACGAGCGTTCGACCGGCTAGCCCGACAAGGCCACCAGGATCGCGACCAGCGCCCCGATCCCAAGGGGCGGCAGGACGATAGACGATCGGCGGAACCACCACGCGCGGACCTGCCAGAGCGCCGATCCGCCCCAGGCGACGGCGAGGAGCCACTCTCCGACGCCGTCGATCGCCGTCCCCAGGATCGCGGCGATCGACACGACCCCAAGCACGAGGTGCGCCGCAACGGCGACGACCGCGACGACCTGGAACGAGAGTCCGCGGACGAACGCGCCCCAGCGGACCGGCGCATCGCGCGGCCAGTGGCGGCCCCTGGTGTGGGGCTCGGGCTCCGTGCCCGGTCCGCTCACGGGCCGAGCCCGGACCCGATCCACTCGACTGTGGTGGGGCCGCCGGCCGCGAACCGGTCGATCGCGGCGTTGGCGAGGGCATCCGCGGCAGCATTCTGGGCCCGCGGGACATGGCGCGCGGTCCAGCGCCGGAAGGCCGCCAGGGTCTGCCGGGCGTCCGCGTGGAGCGGCGCGAGCTTCGCGTCCTTGACCCGCCAGCGCCCGGCAAGCTGCTCCACGATCAGCTTCGAGTCGAGCAGGAGATGGACCTCGACGGCCCCCAGCCGCCGCGCCAGGTCGAGCGCGCGAACCACGCCCGTGTACTCCGCCACGTTGTTCGTCTGGCGGCCGAGGTACTCGGAGATCGAGGCATCGGCCGGGGCGGCGGGATCCCACGCGTCCGGGCGCGAGGCGTCGATGATGACGGCCCCGAGCGAGGCCGGTCCCGGGTTGCCCCGCGCCGCGCCGTCGGTCCGGATGATCAGCTCGCGGCCGGCCTTGGCCGCCGGAGACGCGACGCCGGCGGCCGGCCACAACGTCGGGTCCGCCGCGCCCGGGCTGCGGCGACTCAGGTCGCCTCTCCCCCGTCGACCGCCGCGGGATCCCCATCGGCGCGACTGCCTCGGATCTTCCGCCAGAGCATCTGGATCGGATCGTAGTAGCGGTCGGCGACGCGCTCCTTGAGCGGGATGATCGCGTTGTCCGTGATCTTGATGTGCTCGGGGCAGACCTCGGTGCAGCACTTCGTGATGTTGCAGAGCCCGATGCCGCCCTCGTCCTTGAGGTGGGCCGATCGGTCGGCCGTGTCGATGGGGTGCATCTCGAGCCCGGCCGCACGGACGAGGAACCGGGGACCCATGAACGGTCGCTCCGTCTCGTGGTTGCGCAGCACGTGGCAGACGTCCTGGCAGAGGAAGCACTCGATGCACTTGCGGAACTCCTGCACCCGCTCTACATCCTCCTGCTGCCAGCGCCACTCCTCCTGTGGCCGGTCGGCCGGCGGCTGGAACGGCGGGATGCTCCTGTTGACCTCGTAGTTCCACGAGACGTCGGTGACGAGGTCCCGGATGAGCGGGAACGCGCGCATCGGCTCCACGGTGATCGCCTCGTCGTCCGCGAAATCGGACAGCCGCGTCTTGCACGTGAGCCGGGGACGGCCGTTCACCTCCGCACCACACGACCCGCACTTGGCGGCCTTGCAGTTCCAGCGCACCGCGAGATCCGGGGCCTCATGGGCCTGCAGCCAGTGGAGCGCATCGAGGACGACCATCCCCTCCTCCACCGGCACTTCGTAGTCGACCAGCATGCCATCGGATTCGGACGAGCCGCGAAAGACTCTCAGGTGGGCTTCAGGCATCCGTTCGCTCCATCGTGATCAACCGCTGCAGCTCGGCCGGCACGTCGGGCAGCGGCGCTGTCGTCACCTCGATGAGGTCGCCCGACTGGCGGACGACGCTGTTGAGCCTGGCCCACGCCGGGTCGAGCCCGGTGAAATCCAGGCGGCTGTGCGCGCCCCGGCTCTCTCGGCGCTGCTGCGCGCTGCGGGCGATCGCCTCGGAGACGACGAGCATGTTGCGGACCTCGAAGACCAGGTCCCAGCCCGGGTTGTACGGCCGCCCGCCGGAGACGCCCACATTGGCCCACCTGGCGCGAAGGGCGCCGATCCGCGCGATCGCCTCGTCGAGGTCCGCCTCCGTGCGGAAGATCCCGACGAGCGACTGCATCGTCGCTCGGAGCTCCTCGTGCAGGCGATACGGGCTCTCGGCGCCCGGCCGGTCGAACGGCGCCGACAGCTCGCGCTCGGCCAGGCGCACCTGGACGGGGTCGATGTGACGGAATTCCGTCTCGGCGGCCGCGGCCGCCGCCGCGGCGGCACCGGTGCGCTGGCCGAACACGAGGAGATCGGACAATGAGTTCCCGCCGAGACGGTTGGCGCCGTGCATGCCACCCGCAACCTCGCCTGCGGCGAACACGCCGCGACGGGTCGTGGCGCCGGTCTCGGCATCGACCCGGATCCCGCCCATGATGTAGTGGGTCGTGGGGCCCACCTCCATCGGACCGGCGGTGATGTCCACGTCGGCGAGCTCCTTGAACTGCTCGTACATGGAGGGCAGCTTGCGCCGGACATGGTCGGCCGGCAGATAGCTGATATCGAGGAAGACGCCACCATGCGGCGAGCCGCGGCCCTTGCGGACCTCGGTGTAGATCGCCCGCGCAACGTTGTCCCGGGTCGAGAGCTCGGGCGGTCGTCGCGCGTCGGTCGAGCGGGCCGCGCTCTGCGCGTCGACCCACCGCGCAGCCTCCTCGTCCGTGGCGGCGTACTCCTGCCGCCGGTCATCGGGCAGGTACTTCCACATGAACCGCTCGCCGTCGCGGTTGCGGAGGATGCCGCCCTCGCCGCGGACGGCCTCGGTCACGAGGATGCCTCGGACGCCTGGCGGCCAGACCATCCCCGTCGGGTGGAACTGGACGAACTCCATGTCGATCAGCTCCGCCCCGGCGAGGCACGCCAGCGCGTGCCCGTCGCCCGAGTACTCCCAGGAGTTCGAGCTCACCTCGTAGGCCCGCCCGATGCCTCCGGTGGCGAGAACGATCGACTTCGCCGGGAAGACGACCGGCCGGCCCGTCGCCCGCCAGTAGCCGAACGCCCCGGCGACCCGATCGGGCTGGGTGAGCAGGTGAGTGATCGTGCATTCCATGTAGACGTCGATGCCGGACGCGACGGCCTTGTCCTGGAGGGTCCGGATCATCTCGAGACCAGTCCGGTCCCCGACGTGCGCCAGTCGGGGATGCGTGTGACCGCCGAAGGGCCGCTGGAGGATCCGACCGTCCGCCGTCCGGTCGAATACGGCGCCCCAGCGCTCGAGCTCGCGGACCCGATCGGGGGCCTCCCTGGCGTGCAGCTCGGCCATCCGCGGGTTGTTGAGGAGCTTGCCGCCGATCATCGTGTCGCGGAAGTGGACCTGCCACGAGTCCTCGGCCGCGACGTGCGCCAGGGCCGCGGCCACCCCCCCCTCGGCCATCACGGTGTGCGCCTTGCCGAGGAGCGACTTGCACACGAGCCCCACCGACGCCCCGCGCTCGGACGCCTCGATCGCCGCGCGCAGGCCCGCCCCACCGGCCCCCACGACGAGCACGTCGTGGGGGCCGGTGGGGCGGGCC
>Ga0136621_1000740_pt1 | contig 13065 bp, 12 predicted proteins | sample AntDryUQ445A2306_FD_104673 | JGI IMG/M metagenome (GOLD analysis project Ga0136621, IMG submission 104673) | Polar desert sand microbial communities from Dry Valleys, Antarctica - metaG UQ445A (23.06) | ecosystem: Environmental > Terrestrial > Soil > Desert | place: Antarctica: Dry Valley...
GGCCATGCTTCCCGCAACGTGCACAACCTGACGATCGGTTGCCCCCTTCCACAACTGAGCCAGCCCTGCGGCGGCCTCGTTGACTCGCCGGGCTCCCTGGCTGCCGCCGAAGACGAGCAGTGTCCTCCGGGCCGGGTCCAGGTTCCATCGCTCGATCGCCCGGGCTCGCACAGCCTCCGCATCGAAGCCCACGAGCTCGACGGCAACGGGATTGCCGGTCAGCACGGCGCGCCGCCCTGCCTGACGCATTGTCTCGGCCCACGACACCGCAACCGCGCGGGCCCACGGCCGCGCCACCTTATTGGCGAGGCCCAGCACGATGTTCTGCTCGTGAAGCACGACCGGCCGTCGCAGGCTCCGCGCTGCGATGCACACCGGAAGACTCACGTAACCGCCCATGCCGACCACGACGTCTGCGGCCGAATCCGAAAGCGCCGCACGCGCCTGCATGATCGCGCGGCCGGCGAGCGCTCCTGTCGCGGGAAAACTCATCGGCCTCGACCGGTCGAACCCGTGTACATCGATTGTGCTCAATCTGAAACCGGCGCCCGGTACGAGAGTCGCCTCGGCTCCGGTTGCCGTCCCGATGAAAGAGACAGCCTGCGCCGGGCGATCCCTCTGAAGCTGTCGCGCCAATGCAATTGCCGGATTCACATGGCCCGCCGTGCCGCCTCCGGCTATTGCAACCTTCACCTTTGCGCCCGGCGAGCTCCCTGCGCGCCCGAGCTCCGACCGGCGTCTGATGCAGCCCGGACAGAGCGCGTCGCTTCGCGTCCTTTGTCGAAGAACCTCGAGATCGCAGTTCGGACCTTCGCGATCCGGGCCCCGTCCACATTCAGGCGCGCAGAAGCCCTCTTCGGGAGGGGCTTGGCATGCCGCGCGATGCTCGTGAGGATTCCCAGTGCGGCCATAGATACAACCAACGAGGTTCCGCCGAACGAAACCAAGGGCAATGGGACACCGGTGATCGGCAGGGTGGCGGTGACCGCTCCTATGTTCACCAGAGCCTGAAACGCTATCCAGATAGTGATGCCACCTGCCATCATCATGCCGAAGCGATCACGTGATCGGCGCGCCGTGCGCACCCCGAGATAGGTGAGAAACGCAAAGAGCCCGAGGACCAACAGCGTTCCGAACAGACCCATCTCCTCCCCGAGGATTGCGTAGATGAAGTCGGTATGCGCGTTGGGGATGTAAGACCACTTCTGGCGGCTGGCCCCGAGCCCAACGCCGAACCATCCGCCGGAGCCCATCGCTATCAGCGATTGAATCGCCTGGTACCCGGTGTTCAGCGGATCGGCCCATGGGTTCTGGTAAGCCAGGATGCGTGCTCTGCGGTAGTCCTCACTGAACGCCATGACCCCACCGACGGCGACGGCGACTGTCCCTATGGGGATGAGGTGAAGCGCCGGTGCACCGGCCACGAACAACATGCAGATACAGATTGCCCCCAGCAAAACCGTGGTTCCTAGATCTGGCTGCAGCATCACCAACAAGGTCAACAGTCCGATGGCGGGCATGAGTGGGATGAGCGTGTGTGAAAACTTCTTGAGACAGCGCTCCGGTTTTCGCGACAGGATGTCGGCTGCAAAGAGTATGAGCGCCAGCTTCGCCAGCTCCGACGGCTGGAAGGAGAATGGACCAAGGTCAAGCCATCTGACGCTGCCTCCCCTGTGGACGCCCACTCCGGGAATGAGGACTGCGATCAGGAGCGCCACGGCGAAAAGGTAAGCGCCGTACCCCCAGCCTTGAAGGCGCCTGTAGTCCCTCCATGCGAAGAACACGAATGCGCCGGTACCGACGGCCGCCCACATGAGCTGCCGCTTGAAGAAATAGAAAGACGATCCGTAGGACGTAAAGGACGTCACGGAGCTGGCGGACAAGATCATCACGAGCCCCAGGACAACGAGCGCCCCCGCGGTTATGCCCAGCAAAGCCGCCGGATTACCGGACGAGCTGCGCGGCTTCTGTTCAGCCATTTTCCCTGCCTTGATTCGGACTTTTCGGATCGCCGTCGTGTGACGCCCGGACCGCCTGCGAAAAATGATCGCCGCGCCGCGCGTAGCTCTCGTACATGTCCAGACTGGCACAGGCTGGTGACAAGAGCACGGATCCTGGCGACCTTGCCTGCTCTTTCGCCAACCGGACGGCCTGAACCATATCGGGTGCCTGCTCGACCGGGACAAGGCTCTCGAAGGTTCGGACGATCTCGGGCGCGGCCTCGCCTATGGCTACCACCGCGATCACCGGAGGGACGGTTTGCGCGAGAACCGAGAGGTCGATGCCCTTGCTGCGACCGCCGGCGATGAGCACGACGTTGTCCAGCCCCTTGACCGCGGTGAGAGTTGCATGTGGGTTCGTGGCCTTGGAATCATCGATGAAGGTGACTCCGTCTTGCTCCGCAATCACTTCGAGGCGATGGGGAGGGGCACGAAAGTTCTCTATCGCCCGGACGACGGCGCCGGAGTCCACTCCGTAGGCCAGGGCCGCCCCTGCGGCGGCGACGGTGTCCTCCAGCCCGGCCCGCCCGGGGAGGGGGATGTCTTCGCATGACAAGACCATCCGGCCCCGCCAGCACACCCGCCCGGCGTCGACGCCGATGCCGTCCTCGGGGGCCGACTCCGCCGAGAAAGGGACCACGCTCGCGGTGGCGCGCCGGGCGATGCCCATGGCCACGTCGTCGTCGAGATTGGGAAGGTAAAAGTCCTCGGGCTGCTGATTGGCGACGATCCTTTCTTTGGCCGCCGCGTACTGCGCGAAGGATCCATGCCAGTCGGTGTGATCCTCGGCGACATTGAGCACAACGGCCACGCGCGGGTGGAACCGGTCGATTGAAGCGAGCTGAAAGCTGGAGACCTCGACTGCCACCGCCCCGTTCTCGGGCAGTGAGCCGACGGCCTCGACCAACGGCCGGCCGATGTTGCCTGCGGCGGTCGACGGGATGCCGCCCTCGTCGAGCATCGCCGCAAGCAGACTCGTGGTGGTCGTCTTGCCGTTGGTTCCCGTGACTGCGATGAACTCGCAACGCGCCAGCCTGTAGGCGAGCTCGATCTCGCTCCACACCTCCGTCCCCTTCACCCTGAGAGCGCTCGCCACCGAGCTGTCCGGCGCTATCCCGGGACTCATGATCGCGAGATCGGCGTCCAGCCGCGTGAGGTCGTGGCCTCCCAGCTCGACCTCGGCGCCGGCGTCCCGCAGCACCTCCGCCCGGGTCTCTGCAAGGGCGCCGGCGCCGGCCTCGGTGACCCGCACCACGGCCCCCAGACCAAGCAGGGCGTGCGCTGCGGCGTTGCCGCTGGTCCCCAACCCCACCACGAGCACGCGCCGGCCGGCCCAACGGTCTCCGCCGGAACGCCCGGCGGGCTCGATCACAGCTCACCGCCCTTGGAGAGGAAATCGGCGTAGAACAACCCCAGCCCGAAGGCCACCGAGAGGCCGGACAGGACCCAGAAGCGGACGATCACGGTGAACTCGGGCCACCCATCGAGCTCGAAATGATGGTGAATCGGCGCCATCAGGAAGGGGCGCCTGCCGGTCCTCTTGAACACGAGCACCTGCATGATGACCGAAGCGGTCTCGATCACATAGAGACCGCCCATGATGATCAGCATGAGCTGGGTGTTGAGCAGGATCGCAAACACCGCCATCGAGCCGCCGAGCATCAGAGAGCCTGTATCGCCCATGAAGATCTTGGCCGGGGCTGTGTTCCACCACAGAAAGCCGGCACAGGCACCGAACATGGCGGCCGCTACGATGGCGACGTCGAAGGGGTCGGAGCCCGCTGCCCGGAGGTCGTAGAAGACCTCGTGACGGAACTGCCAGAAACCGATCACGACAAAAGCGCCGAAGATCTGCGCCGCCGAGCCGACCGCAAGGCCATCGAGCCCGTCGGTCAGGTTTACTCCGTTGGACGCCGCGGTGATCATCACGAAGACCCACAGGTAAAACGCAATTCCGAGATCCAGCTTTGTCGAGCGAAAGAACGACAGGTCGGTCCCGATCCCGATAACGTGAACCGCCAGAACCCCGAAGAGGGCCGCAATCACCAACTGCCCCACGAACTTGGCGCGCGTGTGCAGTCCAAGAGAGCGCGACTTGTGGATCTTGATGAAGTCGTCGACGAAGCCGAGCGCGCCGAGAGCGATGATCGTGCCGATGGCCAGTACACCGCTGTCGGTCAGCGGAGAAATGTCGGATCTGCCGATGTGGCCCAGGAGGTAGCCGGCTATGGTCGCCACGAGGATGACCAAGCCGCCCATCGTCGGCGTACCTCTCTTTTCGTAGTGGGCCTTGGGGCCCTCCTCCCTGATGAGCTGGCCCCAACCGCGTTTTCTGAAGAGCCGGACCGCAAGGGGCGTTCCCAGCAGAGAGAAAACCAGCCCGATCACACCGGCGAGCATGATGTTTGTCACCTGGTGCTCCCGCTCTCCGCCCGAGTGGGCGGCAATTGTGCATTGCTCACAGTCACCACCCGCTCGGCGCCATTTCGCGCAGGGCGGCGCGTGCGACGTCCCTGTCGTCGAACGGAACGGTGTGGTCGGCGAACTCCTGGCCCGTCTCGTGCCCTTTGCCGGCTACGACCACGACATCGCCGCGGCGCGCCTCGCCGAGCGCATGCCGGATGGCCTCGGCCCGGTCGGGGATCGTTGCATCCGGGCCCTCGGCGCGCACCGCGTTCACCCCTTCGAGAATGGCGCCGATGATCGCCTGGGGCCTCTCACTGCGGGGGTTGTCCGAGGTGACCACCACCATATCGGCCCCGCGCGCCGCCACCGCACCCATCAGGGGGCGCTTGGCCTTGTCCCGATCGCCGCCGCAGCCGAACACGCAGAGCACCCGGGCAGGCTGGTCGGCCTGGACGAGCCTGCGGGCGGCGCGCAGGACGTTGTCGAGCGAATCCGGCGTGTGCGCGTAATCCACCACCACGGCGAAGGGCTGTCCCTCTGCGATGCTCTCGAAGCGCCCGGGGACGCCGGTGAGGGCGGCCAGACCCTCCCTTACTGCATGGAGCCCGATGCCGCCGCCCAGGGCGCCCGAGGCGGCCGCCAGCGCGTTCCACACGTTGAACGCGCCGAGGAGCGGGGACCGGACCTCGATCTCCCCGCGCTCCGGCGCCTTCCCGGAGGCGACAAGGGTGAAGCGGTTGCCCTGGGGTGTCAGGCGCACGCCGGCCGGACGGACGTCGGCGTCGGCGGAGGATCCAAAGGTCAGGCACGGAATCGGCGCGGACTCTGCGATCCTGCGCCCGTACGGGTCGTCGACGTTGACGGCTCCGATATTGGCGCGTTCGGGGACGAACAACGATCTCTTCGCCTCGAAGTAGTCCTCCATGCCGCGGTGGAAGTCGAGATGGTCCTGGGTCAGGTTGGTGAAGACGGCGGAGGCGAAGTGCAAACCCTCGGCTCGGTGCAGCGCCAGGGCATGAGAGGTCACCTCCATCACGACCGAGTCCACGCCTTCGGTGCGCATCTCCGCCAGCAGGGCCTGGAGGTCGGCCGATTCCGGAGTGGTGCGCAAGCCGGGGCGCCGCCGGCCGCGTATGCGGGTCTCGATGGTCCCGATGAGCCCGGTGGGGCGCCCTTCGGCCTCCAGGATCGCATCCAACAGGTAGGCGGTGGTGGTCTTGCCGTTCGTTCCGGTGATCCCGAACAGGGCCAGGTCGGAGGCGGGCTCGCCCCAGAAACACCCCGCCACACGCCCCATGGCGCGCCGGACGTCACGAACGACGAGCTGGGCAACGGGCGGGGTGGACGGCAGGTCGAGATGGTGCTCGACGCACAGCGCGACCGCTCCCCCCAACAGCGCCTCCGGCGCGTAGAGGTGGCCGTCGCTTCGGGCGCCCGGTACGCAGAAGAACAAATCTCCCGGTCGAACTTCACGGGAGTTGTAGGACACGCCCCGGACGACCGTCTCGGGGTCGCCCTCGATGCGCGCGAACTGATCGCCCGCACCGCGCGCGAGCATCGCCAACGTCTTCGTGACCTTCACGCCGCTCACAGTCGAAAGCCTACGGGCAAGCAGCGCCTGAACCGAAGATTGCGCCGGTCGAGGTGCCCGACGACACACTCAGTCGCGGATCGACGGATCCGGCGGCGGCTGCAGGTTGTTGCCCGTCGCGCTCCGCGTCGGCGCAACGCGCAGGTGACTCAAGGCAAACTCCGCGATGGTCCTGAAGGTGGGGGCCGCGGTCAGACCTCCCCAGATGGGGGTGGGCTCGTCGAGCACGACAACGACCGCGATCTCCGGGTCGCGGGCCGGGGCGAAGCCCGCGAAGGAGCCGACGTATGAGTTGCCGTACCCTCCGGTGGGCAGCGGTTTCTGGGCCGTCCCGGTCTTGCCGGCAACGTCGTATCCCTGGATCTGGGCGGCGACGCCGGTGCCCATATCGACCACGCGCGTAAGCATCTTCGTGGCATCGTCGATTGCTCCCTCTGAGATCACCCGCCGCGACGCAGGCGGCGAGGATGAGGTACGGCCGGCGGAGTCCACCGTCGACAGCAGCAGCTTGGGCTCGACCCATACTCCTTCGTTTGCGATTGTCGAGTAGGCGCTGGCCATCTGCATCGGCGTGACCGCTATCCCCTGTCCAATCGGCACAGTCGCCTCAGTCGAACCGGTCCAGCTCTCCGAATCCGGTACCAAGCCCGGCTGCTCGGCGGGGAAGTCCAATCCGGTCGGCGATCCGAACCCGAAATCGCGTACATACCGCCGGAATACCCCGTCGTCGAACTCGAGCCCAATCTTGATGGTCCCGACGTTGGACGACTCGGTGATGATGTCGATGACCCTCATCGACTCCGTCGGGTGCACGTGCGAGTCGTTGAAGACCTCTCCGGCGTAGGGCCACGAAGCGGGCACGATGAATTTGCGCCGCGGTGTCACGATTCCTGCGTCGAGCGCCGCCGACAGGGTGACCGCTTTGAACGCGGAGCCCGGCTCGTAAAGGTCGGTGACGGCGCGGTTTCGGTGAGCGCTCTCCGCGTAACCACCGGCGTCGTTGGGGTCGAAGTCGGGAACGTTTGCCATTGCGAGGATCTCGCCGCTCGACGGCCGCATGACCACCGCGCTGCCGCCACTTGCGTCGTAGGCCTTCGCTGCCTCGGCGAGCGTGGCCTCGGTGAAGTACTGGAGCTCCTTGTCGATGGTCAGGAACAGCTCCCGTCCCTGCCGGGGCTCCTGGTAAGAGGAGTCCGCCTGCGGCAGCGGGCGCCCCTGGGGATCCTGCTCGATGGTCATGCGTCCTGGGCGCCCTTCGAGGACCTGCTGATATTGGAGCTCGACCCCGGCCAGGCCTTTGCCGTCGACATCGACGAAACCGATGACATGCGAGGCGAGCCTTCCTCCCGGATAGAAGCGCTTGGGCTCGGTCTCCGAATAGATGCCGGGGAGATCCAAAGCCTCGATCCGGTCGGCAACCTCGGCGGGTATCTGGCGCGCGAGGTAGACATAGCGCGCCTTCTCGGTGAGCTTGGCCGCAAGCTCACCGGCATCGGCGTGGTCGCCAAGCACCGGCGCGAGCTCTGCCGCGGTCCGGCGCGGGCTCTCGACGAAGTACGGGTCGGCGTAAATCGTCTTCATGTCGACCGACACCGCCAGCGCCTGTCCGTCTCGATCCAGGATCGCGCCGCGCCGCGCCGCAAACTCGATGACCCGTTCTCTTTGATCGGCGGCCAAACGGGCGTAGGCGGGCCCTTCGACGACCTGAAGGACGACCAGACGGCCCGCCATTGCAACGTAAATCAAGGAGAGCAGCAGGAAGAGTGCAATCAAACGGCCCGGAGAGCGAGAGCGTCGCCGCTGGGGCGACACTATGGGCCGGACGAGCTCGCCTGGTGGGTTCCCGCCGCCGCGCCGATCGCCGCTGCGGGAGAGCCGGACAACGAGCTTCTGCGGACCGATTGGGCGAGACCCGGAGATCTCGGCGCCTTCACCTCGGCGATCAGGTACTCGGACACGGGTGGCTCGATCATCCCGAGCTCGTCACGGGCGTAGCGCTCGATGCGCTCGGGGCTTTCGAGCTGGGAGGCCTCGAACATGGCCCGTTCGTGCCGCGCCTGGACCGTCGCGAGATCCGACCGGAGGCGTGACAGCTCGAAGGCCGACTGGGCGAGCACCACCTGCTCGAGCAGGATGGCGAAGATCACGGCCACGACGCCGATGGCGCCGAGTATCGCTGCAGGCGCCAGGCGGCGCGCCGGGCTCCTGCGAATGAGCCCCCTGGAGCGCCGGCGAACGACCTCGAGACCCGGCGCCAGCCGCGGTTTGGCTTGCTCGGTGCGCCGCTCAGCCCGGGCCATGACTCACCCCCGTGGCGAGACGCTCTGCGGCGCGCAGCTTGGCCGAGGCCGATCGGGGGTTGCTCGCCTGCTCCCCTTCGGGAGGGCGGATCGGGCGCTTGACCAGGATCCTTACCCGCGCCTCGGCTCCACAGGTGCACACCGGAAAGTCCGGAGGGCAGGTGCAGCCCCTGGACTCTTCGACGAAACGTCGCTTGACCAGGCGATCCTCCAGCGAGTGGTACGAGATCGCGACGACCCGGCCACCCGGCTCCAGGGCTTCGATTGCCTGGGGAAGGGCGGCGGCGAGCTCGTCGATCTCGCGATTGACCTCGAGGCGAAGAGCCTGGAAGGTGCGCCGCGCGGGGTGGCCCCCGGTCCTTCTCGTGGCTGCGGGGATGGCGTCTTTGACGAGCTCCGCCAGCGCGGATGTGCCCCCGACCGGGCGCGCCCCGACAATCGCCTTGGCGATGCGGCGCGCGAAGCGCTCTTCGCCGAGGCGGCCGATCACCCGCGCGAGATCTCCCTCGGAGTACCGGTTCACGACATCCTCGGCGGACGCGGGCTGGGCGGGATCCATCCGCATGTCCAGGGGCCCGTCGCTTCGGAAGCTGAAACCCCTCCCGGGGTCATCCAGCTGGGGGGAAGAAACACCAAGGTCGAATAGGACTCCACGAACCGGCGCAGCCCCGAGTCGTTCCAGTAGGGACGCGAGCTCCGCGAACCGCCCGCGGACGAGGGAGACACGGTCACCGAACGGGGCGAGGGCCTGCTCGGATTCCTCCAACGCGTGCGGGTCCCGGTCGATGCCCACGAGCGAGGCCCGGGGGGCGCGGCTGAGGACGGCGACGGCGTGTCCGGCGCGCCCGAGTGTCGCGTCGACGAAGACTCCCCCGTCTTCCAGTGCAGGAGCGAGGAGCTCGACGGTGGCGCCGGCGAGGACTGGTCTGTGTTCCACACTGCCTCCATGGCTAACGCCCCAGTGCGTGGACGGCGACCACGACCATGCTCAGGCCGCCACCGACGGACAACCCGGCGAAGGCCAACAGAGCGATGCTCCGCCCCATCTCGCGAACCAGGGCGCTGCTCCGCATGGGTGCGCCGGTCCCCGCCGCGGCACGGAGGGCTTCGAGGCGCGTGCCGGGCCTCGCCATGGGGTCGCGCTCGGGGCGGCGCGCCCGAAGCCGGAGGTCGCCCATCAGAAGTTGAGCTCCTGAGCCAGCTCGTCGAGCCGGCCCTCTTCGACCTTCTCCTGCTCGGCCTCCCACCCGCCGGGGCTCCACACCTCTCCGTGATCGAGGGCGCCCGTCACGACGACCCCCCGGTCGATCCCCGCATAGGCGCGCAGATTTCCGGGGAGCGTGATGCGTCCCTGGCGATCGACCTCGTCCTGATGCGCACTCGCCGCTACCAAACGCACCACGGCGCGCGCGTCCTGCTTGCTCCGGCCGAGCAGGAGCAGGCTTCTCTCGAGGTCCTCCCAGCCGCGCCGGGACCACATGGCAATGCAGCCGTTGAAGTATTTCGTCAGGACCACCTGACCCTCCTCTAGCTCGTCCCTTATGCGCGACGGGACGATCAACCGTCCTTTGGTGTCGACGGTGTGACGGAATTCGCCGGTAAATGACAAGGCTCTCCTGCTGCAACGGGGTCAGAGGGAGGCAGCTCCGGGAATCCTGCCGTTTCCTTCCCGGTGCCACCACTTCCCTCCATTTCGCACCACTTGGCACCACCGTAGACCCCCTACGATCCACAAGTCAACCTACGACCCTCTAATTACCAACTTGTTATTCGGATAATTACCACAGTGTGATTTAGCTCGCGTGGTCATCGGGAGGGATGGAAAAGATCATTTCCGCCGGCCGCCTGGGGTCGCGCCGACTCGGCGGGCCGGGCGGGTCTGCCGAACTGCGCGCTTGGGCCTCGGCCCCAGGGAGAGTCTGAGTGGGTCAGGCGGGCTGCGGCGCGCGGTCGTGCGGCGCGCCGAGGTATTGCACCCAGCAGGGGTCGACACGATCTACGGCCACGATGATCCACACGCTCTCGTGCGGAGGGCGCGGCGCCCGGCGCAACCGGAGGCCGACGTCTGCCGGGCTGCGGTTCTCCTTGCGCGCATTGCAGGACCTGCAGGCGGCGACCACATTGTCCCAGGACTGCCCCCCGCCCCGGCTCTTGGGGATGACGTGATCGACGTTCTCCGCCTTCCGGCCGCAGTACTGGCAGGTGAACTCATCCCTGACGAACACCGCTCGGCGGGAGAGCGAAGAGCGCGCCCGGTAGGGAACCTTCACGAAGTAGTTGAGCCGGACCACGCTCGGCGCGGACATCTCGATCGACTCGGAGTGGAACACCTGACCGTTGGAGTGGAGGACCTCGGCCTTGCCCTTGAGGGCAAGCACCAATGCCCGCCGCACCGGAACCACGCACAGCGGCTGGTACGACACGTTGAGCACCAGCGATCTTCCCACGTGGACGAAGTATATAAACGGCCCTGGGACATCCCGGCAATTCCGAGCGGGCCCCCCGTCCGGCCGGGCGGATCAGAGGTCGGGATCCTCTCCCAGGCTCTGCACATAGCGATGGAACGCGAGGTGATCCGAGCTGCACGAGGTCGACTCCCCGCCCTTGCTCAGGGTGACCTTGTCGGCCGGCCCTCCGGGTGCGTTCACATCCTCGGTGACCTCGACCACTTCCCAGCCGCCGGCGAGAAGGCCTCGCAGGCGCTCGAGCTCCGGGTCGTCGCCCCAACCTGCCACCCGTCCTCCTCGCATAGTCGGCGTCGTCTCGCCGTCCGAGCCTACCTCCGGCGAAGAGCGCGGTGCCGGGAGGAGTCCGGTCAAGGGAAAGAGCGGGGCGCTGCTAACCTGATGACACCGATCCACAGGGAGGGACCAGCCTCAAATGACAGCCGCGTCAGGGCGCGACATCGACGGGTTTCAGGCTTCATTCGAACGCATTGTCGCCAACGTCGAACGCGCGGTGCAGGGCAAAGGGGAAGCGGTAAGGCTCGCACTGGTGGCGCTCATCGGCGAGGGTCATCTGCTGCTCGAAGACGTTCCGGGCGTCGGAAAGACGATGCTGGCGAAGTCGCTCGCCAAGTCCATCAACTGCACCTGGCGCCGGATCCAGTTCACCCCCGACCTCCTGCCCACCGACATCACCGGAGTCAACATCTGGGACGCGGCCGGGGAAAAGTTCGAGTTCAAACCCGGCGCCGTATTTGCAAACATCTGCCTTGGCGACGAGATCAACCGCGCCTCCCCGAAGACGCAATCCGCGCTGCTCGAGTCGATGGAGGAGCGTCAGGTCACAGTCGACACCACCACGTTCAGGTTGCGGGAGCCCTTCATGGTCATCGCGACCCAGAACCCCATAGAGCACGAGGGGACCTACCCGCTCCCCGAATCCCAGCTCGACCGATTCATGATGCGCGTGTCGATGGGATATCCAAGCCGCAGCGCCGAGCTCGAGATGCTCGACAGGCACGGCAGCCATGCGCCGCTGGAAGAGCTCGAGCCCGTCACCGACGCTCAGGAGGTCGTCGGGATGATTGCGATGGCGCGCGAAACGCACGTCGCAGCCACCCTCAAGCGCTACATCGTCGATCTCACCGAGTCCACCCGCGACCACCCCGACGTCTATCTCGGGGCCAGCCCGCGCGCTTCTCTCTACCTGCTAAAAGCCTCTCGTGCCCTCGCGGCCAGCCGGGGCCGCGACTATGTGGCGCCCGACGACATCAAAGACCTCACGATTCCCGTTCTCGCCCACCGCGTGCTGCTGGCACCGGAAGCCCAGATGCGGGGCGGAGGCGCCGAGGACGTGCTCGAGGGTCTGATCGGCAGCGTGCCGATCCCCACGCGCCAGCAGGCCTAGCCCTCAAATCGTGCCCACCACCCGCGGCTGGCTCGTGGCCGCCACCGGCGCCATCCTCGTCGTCGTGGGTCGTCTGCTCGGCGCGACTCCTCTCGAGCAGGTCGGGTTCGGGCTCATCGTCCTGGTCGTGGTTGCGGTCGGAGTCGTCCGCCTGGGACGTCATGACATCGGCTTCGAGCGCTCGGTCACGCCCGAACGCGCCCGCCCGGGTCAACCGGTCTCGGTCACGCTGACGCTGGTCAACCGCGGGAGGGGGCCGGCGCCGCTCATGCTGTTCGAAGATCGCTTGCCTTCGGGACTGGGGGGAGTTTCCCGTTTCGCCCTCAAGGGCGTCGAGTCAGGCGGGCACCGGACGACGGCGTACGAGGTGAAGCCGGCGCGCCGGGGCCTCTATGCAGTCGGGCCCCTGCACATTTCGTTCATGGATCCCTTCGGCCTTGCTGGGGTGCGTTCTGAGGCCGCCGGGACCGCGCGCTTCCTGGTACACCCCGCCATCGAGCGCCTGTCGTTGCCGCGCGACATGGGCGAGCAGCGCAGCCTTGCCTCCTCGACGCTTCGTCAACCGACCGGCGCCCAGGGTGAGGAGTTCTACACCTTGCGCGAATACGTCGAGGGCGATGACCTTCGCAAGATTCACTGGGCGTCGACGGCCAAACGGCGCAAGTACATGATCCGCCAGGAAGAAACTCCTTGGCACACCCGCGCCACGGTCCTCATAGACGATCGCGCCGGCTCGTTCGAGGGCGCCTACGGCAGCTTCGAGCGCGCCGTAGAGGGCGCCGCCTCCCTCGCCGACCTCTACCACCGTTCGGGCTACAGCCTCAGGCTCGTCGGCGCGCACCACCCGGGACTCCCACCGGGGAGGGGACTCGACAATCTCCACCGCTGCCTCGATCTCCTGGCTACGTTGCAGGCC
>Ga0136621_1000741_pt1 | contig 13062 bp, 14 predicted proteins | sample AntDryUQ445A2306_FD_104673 | JGI IMG/M metagenome (GOLD analysis project Ga0136621, IMG submission 104673) | Polar desert sand microbial communities from Dry Valleys, Antarctica - metaG UQ445A (23.06) | ecosystem: Environmental > Terrestrial > Soil > Desert | place: Antarctica: Dry Valley...
GCGCGACCGTCACCTGTACGACCACGCGCACGAGTCGCCGCGGCTCATGACGGCGCCGCTGGTGGTGCTCGGGGTGGGCAGCGTGCTCGCTGGCTTCGTGGGCTTCCCGCCGGAGGATGGCTTCCTGCACCGGTTCCTGCCGGAGGCGCTATACCCGCATGGACACGAGGTTCACCAGCCGCAGCTCGCCGTCATCGCGGGCCTCGCGGCCCCGAGCGTCTTCGCCGGCCTCATCGGGCTCTTCATCGGGCTCTCGATGTACGCGCGCCGCCGCCCCGACCCGGCCGCGGTCCGCCGGGCCGCCGGCCCGGTCCACCGGGTGCTCGAGAACAAGTACTACGTCGACGAGCTCCTCGACCGCCGCTTCGTGGATCTCTCGAAGGCCTTCGCCGGCGCGTCCTGGGCATTCGACGCGCACATCGTCGATGGCATCGTGAACCGGATCGGCTGGGCCTTCGGCCTGGCCGGCTTTGGGCTGCGGCGGCTGCAGACCGGCCTTGTCGGCAACTACGCGCTCTCCATCGTCGCTGGCGTGCTCGCGATCATCGTGCTCTATGGCGGGTACGCGACCGGGGTCCTTCGCCGTTGAGCCCCAGCAACATCCTCACGATCCTCATCGTCATCCCGCTCCTCGGGCTGATCCCGCTGGTCGTGTTCTGGCGCAGCAGGCGGGCGGCCTATCAGGTGGCGATCGTCACGACCGCCGTCGAGTTCGTCGCCTCCCTCGTCATGCTCGCGCGGTTCAAGGTCGGCGAGGCCGGGTTCCAGATGGTCGAGTCGGCGCCCTGGCTTCCGAGCTTCGGGATCCGTTACGAGCTCGGCGTCGACGGGATCTCGGTCCTGCTCGTGGTGATGACCACGCTGCTCACGCTCATCTCCGTCGTGTATTCCTCGGGCGGCGCCATCAAGGAGCGCGTGAGCGAGTTCGTGGCAGCGTTCCTTCTCCTCGAGGTCGGGATGGTCGGCGTGTTCCTGGCGCTGGATCTGTTCCTCTTCTACATCTTCTTCGAGCTGATGCTCGTCCCGATGTACCTGATCATCGGGATCTGGGGCGGGCAGCGGCGCGTCTACGCGACGCTCAAGTTCGTGCTGTTCACTCTCGCGGGATCCCTGCTCATGCTCGTCGGCATCATTGCCGTGTACATCGCGAGCGGCGCCCCCGGCGACCGCACCCTGTCGCTCCCGCTGCTCATCGAGCGGCGCGCCAGCTTCGCCCTCGAGTTCCAGGTCTGGGTCTTCCTCGCGTTCGCCCTGGCCTTCGGCATCAAGATGCCGATGGTCCCCGTGCACACCTGGCTGCCCGATGCGCACGTCGAGGCGCCGACGGCGGGCTCGATCATCCTCGCCGGCGTCCTGCTGAAGGCCGGCGGGTACGGGTTCCTGCGCTTCGCACTGCCGCTCTTTCCGTACGGCACGCAATTCTGGCTCCCCGTGCTCATCTTCCTGTCGGTCGTCGCGATCGTGTACGGCGCGATCGTCTCCGCGGTGCAGAAGGACTTGAAGAAGCTCGTCGCGTACTCGTCAGTAGCACACATGGGCTTCGTCACGCTCGGTATCTTCGTCCTCAACCTGCAGGGTGGGGTCGGCGCGACGCTGCAGATGCTCAACCACGGCATCGTGACCGGAGCGCTGTTCCTCTTGGTCGGCATCCAGTACGAGAAGACGCACCGTCGCCTCATCGCGGACCTGGGCGGCCTGGCGAACCGCTGGCCGCTGTACACGGTGTTCTTCGGCGTGTTCACCCTGGCCTCGCTCGGCCTCCCGGGGCTGAACGGGTTCGTCGGCGAGTTCCTCGTGCTGCTCGGCGCCTTCAGCTTCAACCCGCCGACCGGCCCGGGCGGCCTTTTCTGGGGTCCGGTCGCTGCGATCGGGGTGATCCTCGCCGCCGTGTACCTCCTGTGGATGTTCCAGCGCGTCATGTTCGGCACCGTTCGCGAGGCCTACCGCGCGCTGCCTGACCTCTCGCCGCTCGAGGTCGCCTGCGCGGTTCCGCTCCTGGTGCTGACTGTCGTGATGGGCGTATTCCCGCAGCCGTTCATCGCGATCATCGAGCCTTCGGTCGCTCGCGTGATCGCGCTGGCGACCGGTGGCGCCGTGGTGATCCGATGAGCACCGTGTCCCCGCGAGCTGCGCGCTTCGCTGCTCCGCCCGCGTGGGCCCTTGCGGCTCGGTCGGGCCTAGCCCGCCCTCGCCTGGTCGCTGGTCGGACCCTACGCCGCGAGGAGCCCGTTCCTCCAGCCTTGAGCTATCCGTCGAGGCACGGAGGCGGAGCCGACGGGCCGAGCGGATCGAGCAGATGAGCAACGTCATCGCCGTCATGCCGGAGATCGTGGTGACGGTCGTCGCGACGCTCGTGCTGCTCGTGGACACGATGCTGCCGCGTCGCGCGGAGCGTGGCTGGCTCGCGCTCCTCACCGTCGCTGGTCTCCTCGTCGCGCTGGTGAGCGGACCGTTCGTGGCAGTCCCGGGGACCGCCTTCAACGGGTTCGTGCAGATCGACACGTTCACGACGTTCTCTCGCGTGGTCTTCATCGTGCTCGCCATCTTCGCCGTGCTCGTCGCGCCCGGGTACCTGGCGCGGCACGACATCCCCGCGGGCGAGTACTACGCGATCATCCTGTTCTCCACGGTGGGCGCAATGACCATCGCGCTCTCGAACGATCTCATCACGCTGTTCCTCGGCATCGAGCTCATGTCCATCCCGGTGTACGCGCTCGCCGGGATGCAGCGCCACGACCGCTATTCGAACGAGGCGGCACTCAAGTACTTCCTCCTCGGCGCGTTCAGCTCGTCCTTGCTGCTGTACGGGTTCGCCTGGCTGTACGGGGTGACGGGGACGACGGAGTTCGGCCCGATCGCGGCGGCGGTAGCGCGTACGGGGCTTGCGGATGGCCCGACGCTCATCGCGCTCGCGCTGGTGACGGCCGGACTCAGCTTCAAAGCCGCGGTGGTGCCATTCCATCAGTGGACGCCCGACGCGTACGACGGCGCCCCGACGCCCGCGACCGCGTTCATGTCCGTCGCTCCCAAGGCCGCCGCGTTCGCCGCGATCCTGCGGCTCATGGTCGGGGGCCTCGGTCCGCTCGGCACGGACTGGGGCATCGCGTTCGCGGTCCTCGCGGCGGTCACCATGACGCTCGGGAACGTCGTTGCCCTCGCGCAGACGAACGTGAAGCGGATGCTCGCGTACTCGAGCGTCGCGCACACCGGATACATCCTCGCCGCGGTGGCCGCGTACCGCGCCGGCGACTCTGCAGGCGCGGCGGTGCTCTTCTACGTCATCGCCTACGGCCTCATGAACCTCGGTGCGTTCGCCTGTCTCCTGTACTTCGATATCGAGGGCACGCGGGGGGCGACGCTCATGGAGCTGAATGGCTTCGCGCGGCAGGAGCCGCTGGGCGCGCTGACGTTCGCGATCTTCCTCATCTCGCTCACGGGGATCCCGCCGACGGTCGGCTTCGTCGCGAAAGTGTTCGTCATCCAGCCGGTCCTCGACGCTGGGCTGACCTGGCTCGCTGTGATCATCGCGCTGAACGCCGTGCTCGCCGCCTTCTACTACCTTCGAGTCGTCGTGCACCTGTATATGCACGAGACGGACGAGCGATCGGCTCCGATCATCTCCGAGCGGATGCTCAACGTATCGCTCGGGGTCTCGGCGCTCGCCGTCGTCGTGCTGGGAGTGCTGCCCGATGGCCTGTACGCGTGGGCCCTCCAGGCGGCCGCGCCGCTGGTGCTGCGCTAGCGGTAGTGGCGTGTCTCGGAATGGCGTCCGGGACACGCCACGAGGCACCCGATCAGCCCCCGGTCGGCAGCAGGCGCTCCCCGGCGAACCCACCGATCGCGCCCAGGGCCACCGCGGCGGCGAGTGGGACCAGGAGCGCCGGAAGGTCGAGCGTGAGGACGCCTCCGAACCTCGACACCGGCGGGAACGACGGCGCGAAAGCCTGGTGCAGCTGCGTCGCGAGGATGCTGCCGATGAACAGCGAGAACATGAGGGCGCAGGGCGCCGCGAGCGCGCCCAGCCTGCCCGCGATCACGCCGCTGCAGACGAGGATCACCGTGGGCACGCCGAACAGCACCAGCGGCGGCACCGGCAGGGGCTCGGTGAGCCCCCACCACAAGCCCAGTCCGGTCGTCGCGGCTGTGACCGCGGCGACCATCCGCGTCATCGCGAGCCGAGGACTCGCCGGTGCGCCGCCGCGCCGGCCCAGCGCTGGCGCGCGTAAGCGCCACACCAGCCGGAGATGGCGGCAGGGATCGCGAACTGCAGGAGCACGACCTGCACGATGAGGAGCCGCACGATGAACCCGGCGAGACCCGCCGGATCATCCTGACCGGTGCCGTGGCGGGCTGCCGTCATGGCCACGAACAGCAGGTTGCCAAGGTACACGGTGAGAGCTCCCGCGAGCGCGCCGCGACGTCCAGCGAAGAAGCCCGTGCCGAGCGCCGCGAGCACGACGATCGCGATCATCAGCTGAGGGCTGTTGCCCGGAAGGCGGATGAAAGCGACCCCCAGCACGACCGCTCCCGCCACCACGGCAAGCCAGAAGCGCCACCGCGCCATCAGCGGACCGTGGCGAGCGCGTGGTCCGCGTGGTTGAAGGGCTCCGCACGGCCGTCCGGGCCGATCGCGGCGATGTCCTCGATGCGGACGCCGAACCGTCCCGGCATGTAGATGCCCGGCTCGATCGAGAACGCCATGCCGAGCTCCAGCGCGAGGTCGTTGCCCGACACGAGGTAGGGATGCTCGTGGCCGTCCAAGCCGATGCCGTGGCCCAGCCGGTGGATGAATCGCTCGCCGTACCCGCCGCCGTCGATCACCGATCGGGCAGCGGCGTCCACCGCCGACGCGCGGGCGCCGGCGCGGGCGGCCGCGTAGCCCGCCTCCTGCGCGCGGCGGACGAGATCGTGCACCCGCACGAGCTCGGCATCGGGGTCGCCCACGACGACCGTACGCGTGATGTCGGAGCAGTACCAGGCGCGCGTGCCGCCGAAGTCCAGCACGACGGCATCACCGGCTTCGATCACGCGCTGGCCGGTGTGGTGGTGCGGCGACGCGCCGTTCGGACCTGAGGCGACGATCGTGAAGCTCACCTCCTCGTGGCCCTCGCCGCGCAGCAGGGCAGCGATGTCCGACGCGAGCTCATCCTCACGGCGGCCGGCGTACTCGAGCTCGCGGATGCGCCCGTACGCGCGATCCGCCGAGGAGGCAACCTCCCGCAACGCCAGGAGCTCACCCGCGTCCTTGCGCATACGCAGGACGCGGATGACCTCCGACGCCGGACGGAACCGCCGCGCGGGAAGCGCGTTCTGGAGCGCCAGGACGAACATCGCCCAGAGCTCGTCGCCGACAGCGACGTCCCCGGATCCCGCCGCGGCTGCCGCGGCCAGCACGCTGGGGTCATCCGCCTCCTGCCACTGGCGCAGCTCGAGACCGGGTGCGGCGGCCTTCGCGCGCCGTGCCTCGAGCGCCGGGACGACCAGAACAGCCCCACCGTCGGCGGTCAGCACGAGGGCGGTCATGCGCTCGCTCGTGGGGATGCGGTAACCGGCGAGATACGCGAGGTCGGAGCCGGGGCCGACGATCAGCGCACCGATGCGGCGATCGGCAAGCAGCCCGGCCACGCGCTGGCGCCGGAGCCGGTATTTCTCCGGATCGAGGGGCTCCCGCAACACGCCTGCCATCCTAGGGTGGCAGGCGCGGCTCGCCTCCTGGCGTTCGTCGCGCTCCTGCTCGTCACAGCTGACGGCTCACGCTTCGTGGTCGCGGTGCCCAAGCGGACACGAGCCGCCGCCGGTTGCCCCGAGCTCTGTTCCCTCCGCGTCCAGGAGGCGCCCAGATTGCCCGTCCGCAGAGCGGGCGGCCGAGCGTCGGTACGGAACTTGCATCCCGCCCGAGCGAGAGCGCTACGCAGCCCAGCTGCGATCGCGACGAGACCGGAGGGTGCGATGACACGGAGCAAGGGGGCGATGACGGTCGCCGAGGCTGGACGCAAGGGCGGGGCCACGACCGCGCAGCGGCACGGGCCCGAGTTCTACGAGCAGATCGGCAAGAAGGGCGGCCGTACCACGGCGGAGCGGCATGGCTCGGACTTTTACGAGCAGATCGGCAAGCGGGGTGGGCAGAAGGTCAAGGAGCTGTACGGCCCGCGCTTCTACGGCAAGATCGGCAAGATCGGCGGCGACGCGGTCTCGGAGAAGTACGGGCACGAGCACTTCGAGGAGATCGGCAAGAAGGGCGGCCAGAAGGTGGCCGAGCTCATCGCGCGCGGACGCCAAGCAAGCTGACGACGCGCTTCGACGTGGCCCCCGCGGTCTCAGTCAGGTTCCACCCCGCGAATCCCGCCGCGTTCCCATTGACACCGCCGCGAGCCAACGTATCTTCGGTCCCTGTACACCCTGAGTGGCTCATGCACTCGACGTGTACCGACGGGCGGACCGCGCCTGGTCGCTTGGGGGAAGAGGAAGCCTTGGACGAAGTCGCCGACCGTCCGCTGGTCGCCGTCGAGTGGGAAGACGTCACGGCGTACACACGGGCCGCGATCCCGGAGGACTTCGAGGGCTACCGGCTCCGCAAGCTCACCTGCGGGATCCTCTGGACGGAGACAGACGACTACGTCGTCGTGGTGGGCGACTACGACATCACGAACGCCGGCAAGGACTACCGCCATAACGACTTCCACATCATCCCGCGCGGCGTGATCCGTCGGCTCAGCGTGCTCAAGCGGCCCGAGGGCTCGCTCGTCTCCCTGGACGTCGCCGCCGGCTAGCGTCGGGCCCCGCCCGAACGTCCGCACGCTCCGATCGTTCGTACTTGCTGATAGGGATCACCGCGCTCGCCCCTGACAGAGAGAGGGGAACACCGCGCCCCCGGTGGGCGTTGGAACGGGTGCGGATGCGGACTGGAGGCGCCGACATGCCCTTGCGTGCCGAGCTCTACTGCTATTTCTGCGGCCACGGGTGTGGCGACGTGCTCGTTCCGACGCGTGGGCGCAAGCCCACGCCGGAGCAGATGCGCGCCGCGTACTCGACCGTCCCTGAGCCGATCGCGCCGGTCTGGGACGACGCCGGGCAGCCGAACTGCCCGCGCTGCGGTGGCCAGCTCTTCCTCGAGCGCTATGGCCACGAGGTCGCGCGCCGGCCGGAGCGACTCCCCCGCGCGAGCTAGAGCCGCGCAAGCCACGGCCGTTCCGTCTTGCGTGGGGCTGCGGGCGCTGCTTGCTCTCGTGCTCGGCGTAGCTGCCGGCTGGTCGGTCGCCAGGCTTGCGCGGGAGCGCACGGTCACTCCCGAGGCGCTGCCGCTGACCGATCGCCAGTACGCGATCCTGAGCGAGGTCGCTCGTGGCTATACGACGAAAGAGATCGCCCTGCGCCAGGGGGTGCGGCCGTCGACCGTGCGCACTCACGTACGTCGCTCGTGCAAGGCGCTCGGTGCGCCGAACCGGACCGCCGCCGCCGCGCGGATCGGCGCGGCCGCTCAGGCCGGAGCGGTCCCCTCGAGGCCGAGACGACCGGCCGCGGCCTTGAGCGCGATCACCACATCGCGCACGAGGTCGTCGAACTCGACACCCAGGTCGGCGGCACCTGCGAGCAGCATCTCGCGGCTTACCGCCCGCGCGAAAGCCTTGTCCTTCATCTTCTTCCGCACCGCGGCTGGCTCCACGTCGGCGACCCGCTTCGATGGACGCACGAGCGCGACCGCGATGACGAAGCCCGAGAGCTCGTCGACGGCGTAGAGCGCTTTCTCGATCGGCGCGATGCGCGGCAAGCCGAGATGGTCACCGTGCGTCTGGATCGCGTGCACCATCGCGCCGGACAGGCCCGCCTGCTCGAGGATCAGCTTCCCGTTCTGCGGATGGCCCGCCGGGTCCCGCTCGTAGTCGAAGTCATGCAGGAGACCGACGATGCCCCAGGTGTCCTCGTCACCTTCGTAGCGCTTCGCCAGGTGGCGCATGACCGCCTCGACCGCGAGCCCGTGCTTGCGCAGGTGCTCGGTCTTCGTGTGCTCGCAGAGCAGCGCCCAAGCCTCCTCGCGGGTCATGCCCCGATGCTAATGTCGTTCGCATGATCGAGCTCACCCAGAGTGCCGTCGAGCGCCTCCAGTCGCTCGCCGCGGGCGACCTCGCGAAGAGCTTCGTGCGGGTGTACGTTTCGGGGAAGAGTTGCTGCGGCTACCGCTACGCGCTCGCATTCGACGACGCGACGGACCCCGCGGACACCGTTCTCGACGCCGACGGCATTGCTCTCGCGATCGACGAGCGGAGCAAGCCGTACCTCGAGGGCGCGACCATCGACTTCGTCGACGCGCTGATGGGCGGTGGCTTCATGGTCCGCAATGCGAGCCTCGAGGGCAGTTGCGCCTGCGGGCGCCGGTAGCACGTTGACCGGCTGCGGCTGCGCCATCGTGGTGGGGATGATCGGGGCGCTCCTGTACGTGCTCATCCGGGGCAGCTCCGACGAGGGTGAGCCGGTGGACGCCGCCTAACCGCTTCCATCCGGCCAGGCCAAGTCGCCGCGTGCGCTCTCGTACGCGCGCGCGACGCGCAGCAGGCGCGCCTCGCGCCAGCGCGCGCCCACGAGCTGCAAGCCGACCGGCAGTGCTGACGCCAGCCCGCACGGAACTGAGATCGCGGGAAGCCCGGTGAGGTTGAACGGTGAGGTGAGGGCGGTGAGCCGGGCGGCGGTCGCGACCGCATCGGCGCCTTCGCGGCGCGGCGCGGCGACCACCGTCGTCGGGAGCACGATCGCGTCGTACGACGCGAGGACTTGGTCGAACGCCGCGCTGACCTCACTCCGCACGCGGCGCGCGTGCGCGTACTCGGCGCCCGTGGTGTCGCGCCCGCGCGCGATCCGTGCGCGAACGTCCTCGCCGTACCGCTCGGGCTCGCTGTCGAATCGCTCGCGGTGGAACGCGTACGCGTCCGTTGCGAGGATCGTGAGCTGGGTCGCGACTAGCTCGGACGCACGTGGCAGCGTGACCTCGCTCACGCGCGCGCCAGCGGCCGCAAGGGTCTCGACCGCCGCTCGCGCGAGCGTGGCGATCGGAGGGTCCGCCTGTGCCATCGCCGCTTCCCAGACGCCGATCCTGAGGCCGGTCGCGCCTGCCTCGAGCTCCTCGGACGTGTCCTCGTACGGGGCGGCCCGTGACGCCGGATCGCGGACGTCATGCCCCGCGATGGCGCCGTACAGCAGCGCGGTATCGCGCACCGTCCGCGCGAGCGGCCCGGCGTGGTCGAGCGTCCACGACAGCGGTACCGCGCCGCGGAGGCTCACGCGGCCGCGCGTCGGCTTGAGCCCCACGACGCCACAAAGCGCGGCGGGAATGCGGATCGAGCCCCCGGTGTCGCTGCCGATCGAGCCGAAACCGCAGCCGGTCGCAACGGCAGCCGCGCTGCCGCCGCTGGATCCGCCGGCGATCCGGTCGTCCGCCCACGGATTGCGGACCGCGCCGAAGTGCGGGTTGACGCTCGTCACGCCGAAGGCGAACTCGTGCAGGAGCGTCTTGCCGAGGAGCACCGCGCCCGACGACCTCAAGCGCTCGGCCACCGCACTGTCCTCCGTCGCCGGCTCCACGGCGAAACCGCCCCCCGCGGTGGTGGGCACGCCCGCGACGTCGAAGAGGTCCTTCACGCTCAGCGGGATGCCATGCAGCGGACCTCGATAGTTCCCGGCCACGATCTCCCGCTCCGCCGCGAGCGCCCCCGCCACCGCTACCTCGGCAGTGACCGTCACGAAGGCGCGGAGCCGTGGCTGGACCTCCGCGATCCGTTCAAGGCACGCCCTGGTCAGCTCGACGGGTGAGACCACGCGTGTCCGCACCAGCGCGGCGGCTTCCTCGAGGGAGCGGTGCCAGAGGGGGCTAGTCGTCGATCTCTCCGAGCGACGCGAGCTCGCGCCGCCCGGAGACCCGTCCGTACAGCCGCACCAGCTGCGGAACGAGCACGAGGATCAGGCCCGCAGCGAGGATGGCGGCGGTCCCGGGGCGCGCGAGCAGGGTCAGGACGCTGCCGTCGGTCATGATCATGCCGCGCCGGAAGTTGAGATCGATGAGCGGGCCGAGGACCAGCCCGAGGAGCAGTGGCGCGATCGGGTAGTCGTAGCGGCGCATGAGGAACCCCAGCACGCCGAGCGCGAACACGACCGCCAGGTCCGATGGACGCCGGTCGATCGAGTACACGCCGACGGCGGATACGACGAGGATCCCCGCGTACAGCAGCGGCTTCGGGATGTCGAGCAGCTTCACCCAGAGCCCGACGAGGGGCAGGTTGAGGATGAGGAGCGCGACGTTCGCGATGTAGAGGCTCGCGATGAGGCCCCAGACCAGATCCGGCCGTTGGTCGAAGAGCAGCGGGCCCGGCTGCAGCCCGTAGATCTGGAACGCCGCGATCATCACGGCCGTCGTGCCCGATCCCGGGATGCCGAGGCCGAGGAGAGGCACCAGGTTGCCGCCGGCCGCCGCGTTGTTCGACGCCTCCGGGCCGGCGACACCCTCGATCGCGCCCTTGCCGAATTCCAGAGGGTGCTTCGAGACCCGCCGCTCGACGGCATACGACATGAAGGAGGAGATCGCGGCCCCCGCGCCAGGCAGGACGCCGATGATGAATCCGATGACGGATCCTCGCATCCATGGAGCGATGGAGCGGCCGAACTCGTCCCTGGTCATGCGTGCTGGACCGCGCAGCGTCTGGCGCTCCTCGTCCTGCTGCGCCCGCCAGGTCGACGCGACCCAGAAGACCTCGCCGACCGCGAAGAGCCCGATCGCGCCGAGCACGACGTCGATGCCATCCTCGAGCTCGCTGATCCCGAACGTCATGCGGAGCTGACCGGTCTGGTTGTCCATGCCGACGAGCCCGAGGGCGAGGCCGAACGCCGTCGCGAAGAGAGCCTTCGGCACCGAGGATCCCGAGAGGCCGGTGACCGAGAGGAGCGCCAGGATCATGATCGCGAAATACTCGGGCGGCCCGATCCGCACGGCGAGCCCGACCAGCGCGACGGCGCCGATCATGAGCCCGACCGTCGCGATCGTCCCCGCGACGAACGATCCGATCGCGGCGGTCGCGAGCGCCGCGCCCGCCCGCCCCCGTTTCGCCATCTGGTAGCCGTCGATGGCGGTCACCACGGACGAGGACTCGCCGGGGGTATTCACGAGGATCGATGTCGTCGACCCGCCGTACATCGCGCCGTAGTAGATACCGCCGAACATGATGAACGCGGGTACCGGATCGAGCCCGAACGTCACCGGCAGCAGGAGCGAGATGGTGAGCGCCGGCCCGATCCCGGGCAGCACGCCGACGCCGGTCCCGAGGAGCACGCCGATGAACGCGTAGAGCAGGTTCTGCGGCGTGAGCGCGGTGGCGAAGCCGCCCGCGAGCGCGCCGAGCATGTCCATCAGAGCGGCAGCACGCCACCCGGCAGATCGACCGTGAGCAGCCGCTCGAAGAGGACGTACAGGGCGAGCACGAACCCGACGCTCGCGACCGCGTCCCGCAGCACGGCCCGGCTCCCGAGGATCCAGGACAGCCCGAAGAAGAACGCCACGCTCGAGACGATGAAGCCGAGCGGGACGAACGCGGCGAAGTAGAGCGCGACCGCGATGACCGCCAGCGTCAGGTGTCGCGCGTCGAGCGCCTCGCTGACCGGCGGGTCGGCCTGGAGCGAGACGGCGGTGAGCCAGAGGCCGGAGAGGACCACAAGGATGCCGAAGACCGATGGGAGCACCGCGGGACCGACGACCCCGAACTGGACGTCCGGGGTCGTCAGCGCACCCGCGAGGACCACGACACCGAGCGCGACGACCGCGAGGCCGCCGATCGCATCAGGGTGCCGGAGCGTCACCCGATCACTTCACCAGGCCCAGCGCGGTGAGCGTTGCGGTGAGGGAGCTCTGCTCGGTCGCCACGAAGGTGATCAGGTTCTCCGTCGTGAAGCTGTCGAACCAGGAGTTCTTCTCGATCGCCTCCTGCCAGGTCTTGCCGTCGTGGACCTTGGTGGCGATCTCCTTGAGCCTTGCCGTGTCCGCCTCGGAGATGCCGGGAGGCGCCGCGAGGAGCCGCCAGTTCGTGAGCCCGATGTTCACCCCGCCCTCCTTGAGGGTCGGGATGCTGACGCTCTTGAGCTTCTGGTCCGCCGAGATCGCGATCGCCTTCATCTGCTTCGCGTCGATCTGACCCTTGAACTCCCCGTACCCGGAGATGCCGAGCTGCACCTGCCCGCCGATGATCGCCGCGGCGGCCTCGCCGCCTCCGGCGAACGGGACGTACGCGAGGTCCTTCACGTCCTTGCCGGCTTCCTTCACCAGGAGCGCCGCGAGCTCGTGGTCGATGCCCCCGGCGGAGCCGCCGGCGATCTTGACGGCCTTCGGGTCCCGCTTCAGGGCGTCGATCACGTCCTTGATGGAATTGAACGGTGAGCTCGCCGGCGCGACGATGACCTCGGTCTCGGCCATCACTCGCGCGATCGGCGTGAGCTGGCTCACCTTCGCCTCGGTCTTTCCGGTGATCTGCGAGCCGACCGTCACGCGCCCGACCATGATGAGCTTGTATGGATCGCCGGCCGAGTTCTTGATGAGCTCGGCCATCCCGACCGTGCCACCGGCGCCAGGCTTGTTCGAGACGGTGACGTTGACGCTGACGATCTTGTCGTCCGTGAGCGCTTTCTGGAAGATGCGCGCCGTCGAGTCAAATCCGCCGCCCGGGTTCGCCGGCGCCATCACGTCGATCGCTTTCGTCGGGTAGTCGGACGCTGCCTTCGCCGCGGGTGCACTCGTTGCCGGCGCGCCAGAACCACCGCCGCCGCAGCCGGCTAGCAGCAGCGCGAGCGCGGCCCACAGCGCCGTCAGACGTCTCATCGAGCGTGGCATCTGCGACCTCCCTATCGTGTTGGGCGTCACTCTAGTGCGCGGCGACGGGCATACCGTCTATCGGTCGATGCGCACGCGATCTCCCACGCGGACGGCGCGGTCGAGGGCGCCCGCCTTCACCTCCAGGGCGCCGCGGTACCGCGTGCCGGGGTCGTACCGCGGGCAGGGGTCCGCCGCGCACGGGACCATCTCCAGGACTCGCA